>JADMIO011014761.1_pt1 | contig 23542 bp, 10 predicted proteins | sample 8958161 | NCBI WGS metagenome assembly JADMIO01 (sample SAMN16585339, study PRJNA669376) | soil metagenome | isolation source: Crop rotation soil | place: USA: Cullars Rotation, Alabama | collected 2011
CGGCCGGGGTCGGACCCACCATTGTCGAAATTTCGGAGCATCCGTTGTACCCGGGCGGCCAGTTTCAATTGTTCGTATCGCAGGCCGGCCGATTGACGATGAATTCACTGCGGGTTTGCCTTGTCTGCGAGGAGGAAGCCACGTTTCGACAGGGCACGAATACGCGAACAGCGAGCTGTCGAGTACACGAGGCGGAAGTATTTCGACGCGAAGCGTTTGAAATTCAGCTCGATTCACCGTTGGAAGTTCGTTGTCCGGTGGAGATACCTGCGCGGGCCATGCACTCCTTTCAATCGCCGCGCAATCGAATCAATTGGAAGTTCGTGGTGACTGCGGACGTGGAAGGCTGGCCGGACTACGAGCGGACGTTTCCAATTCACGTTTATCCGAGAGCCCCGGGAAGCCGTCGGACATGAGCGAGCCTACCATCGAGGTCCGGCTCGACGATGGCCGCCTCCATTACTCACCCGGAGAAACACTGGCTGGTGAGTTCTACATTGACGACAGTTCGTCGCTCGACCCTAAGGCCGTGGAAGTGTCGGTGCTATGGTACACGGAGGGACAAGGGGATGAAGACCTGGCGGTCCATTACTTCGATCGGATGGATGGCGATGATGGCCGGCAGCTCGACGTCACACGCCCGCAGCGTTTCAGCACCGAGTTGCCCGCGAGTCCACTAAGCTACGATGGGATCATTGTTAAATTGCGATGGTGCGTGCGCGTCAGGCTATTTCCGTCAAAAGGCAAGGAGGTGATGGCCGAATTGCCTTTCCAGTTGGGCGACGTGGCTACTGCCGAGGAAGTTCCCTTGCCGGAAGAGCCCGAAGCGGAAGGTTCTGAAGCCGAATCTGAAACCATGTGAAGACCGGATACACCAATCCTTTTGGCGCCGCCCGGATCAGACCGGGTGCCATGCCTTTCCTTTTTTTTGAGGGAGCCGACCCGGCGAGCCTCGTGGTCAAGCTGCGCGACCACGGTTGGTGGGGGCAGATTGTGGGACCGCACGGCTCGGGTAAATCGACGTTATTAGCAACCTTGTTGCCAGCGATAGAGGCCGCGGGACGTCGGGTGGTGCTGGTGACATTGCACGACGGCGAACGCCACCTGCCAATCAGTTTGAATGAAATCGTGGCCGCTGGAACAAGCCCGCTGTTGATCGTTGACGGTTACGAGCAACTGAGCGGTTGGAGTCGATTTCGACTGAAGCGATTCTGCCGAAGGCACGGTTGCGGACTGCTGGTTTCGTCCCACGCTTCGGTTGGTTTGCCCGAGTTGTTCAGGACAGCCGTCAATTTGGAATTGGCCTCTGCGGTGGTCGCGACGCTGTTGGACTGGCAGGACCACACGATCACGCACAAAGATATAGATAGCGCTTTATCCCGACAGTCGGGTAACCTGCGAGAGGCGTTATTCGAGTTATACAACGTTTACGAGCGCCGCCGGCGGGAAGCGGGTCCTTGATACACGCATTGCGCAACGTGTTATCGAATGTTAGCCGATGCCGGACTGCCCGAAGGACCCGTCGACTGACGCTAAATAAGTGTTTGGGCTTACAACGCCGCTATTAGATGGTCGAATTACGGTCTGACTGGTTTTGGCTGGAGGGATGGCCGTGAATTGTGCAATCCTCGTTATTGGAAGAATACGTCCCGTCGGTTCTTCGATGCTGATCATTGCATCGCCTGCAGACAACGAACTGAGTCGGACCGAGAACTGCCCGTTGGTGACCAAGATCTGAGTTCCCAACACGCTGGAATCAAGATCTAGGCTGGTAATGTTGCCCAGGCTTGACGTTACTGTGAGGAACGTGCCGTTGGCCAGAGTTGTGTTGCCTGCAACCTCGATCGAGCTGTTGCCATCGGCAGGGGCGCTCGTGGCGGCCGCAAACGTTACTGTGGCAAGATTTGAGACCGGGCGGATATCGAGGGCATCGAGCGTGAATCGGGCCATCGTGCCGCCGCCAATAAACTGCAAGTTCAATTCACCGTCGTTCACCGTCACGGCAAACGCGCGAGTCGTAAATTGGCCCGCAAGCGTGGTGACGTCGTCAACTCGGGCTTGTCCCTCAGCCCATACGTCGACCAACTCTCGGAGTTGGGTGGGATCGCCTAAGGTGACGTTGACTGCATAGTCGCCGTTGGGCAACTGAACCCGAAACTGGCGGTTGCTCCCAGTATGGCCATCGCAAAGCAACAAATTGGCGCCGATACTCATACCCTCTGTCGTCGGTATGACGGCTCCGTTCCAGCCGAATGCTCGCGCCGCCGTGAAGGTGTCGCTACCGAGCACGCTCACATAATCAGGCGCGGTATGCCCCGCCGACGCATCAAAATCAAAGTGCCGGCTCGTTGGCAGCACGGCCCCTACAGGTGCATCGCCAGCATTGGGAAGGATGGTCGCTGGCGTGCTCGCATTCGCTACTGCGGATTTTGAACCGCTAATTGTTAGACTGGAGTCGAGATCCCTTGTGATAATCGTGCCCAGATTTGACGTCACTGCCGGCGTCGTGTCGTTGGGCAGTGTTGTGTTGCCGGTGATCTGGATCGAACTGTTACCATCCGCTGGTGCGTTCATGCCGGCTGTCAACGCGACGGTAGTGAGACCGGAAACCGGGCAGATATCGAGGGCATTGAGGGTGAATCGGGCCGTCGTGCCGCCACCAATAAATTGCAAATTCAATTCACCATCGCTTACCGTCACGGCAAACTCGCGAGTCGCAAATTCACCCGCACGCGTGGTGACGTCATCAACTCTGGCTTGTCCCTCGGCCCAAACGTCGACCAACTCTCGGAGTTGCGTGGGATCGCCTAAAGTGACGTTGACTGAATAGTCGCCGTTGGGCAACTGAACCCGAAACTGGCGGTTGCTCCCGGTATGGCCATCGCAAAGCAACAGGTTGGCGCCGTTGCTCTCCGTCGTCGGAATGACAGCTCCGTTCCAGCCGAATGCTCGCGCCGCCGTGAAGGTGTCGCTACCGAGCACGCTCACATAATCAGGCGCGGTATGCCCCGCCGACGCATCAAAATCAAAGTGCCGGCTCGTTGGCAGCACGGCCACAACGGCTGCAGCGCCGGAGGTCGGAAGTACGCCCGTTGCCGGGCTCGCGTTCGTTACCGCGGATTTCGAACCGTTGATCGTTGCAGAAGATGCGCTGCCGCTAATCGCGGTATCATCCGCTACGACAACGGTTGTCGTGGTCGACGTCGGCCGTGGAGTCACTGGTGGATCGAAATTGCCGATCAAGGGCAAAGCCCGTGGATCGCCGTACCGCACTGTGAGATCGGACCCCAATGGGACTGGATTAAAGGGGTGAGTCAGGGCCGCGATCGAGCCAGCCACGGACGGCAGGTTCGAAATCAGGAACCGCCACTCGGCATCGCCGGTCGCGACGGCCGACGATGGCACCCACACCCCCAGATCGTCAATGCCGTCCAGGTTCAAGTCGGCGGCCAAAGGGCGATCCAACACGCCCGGCGCACCAAACGAGAGGAGCCCATCCAACCCGGTGAAGCCATTAAATGCCAGGTCGAAAAAGAACGTATCGTTCCGATACGTGGCCAGGTCGTCATTCCCGTCGCCGTCGAAATCGCCCACGATGGGATAGCCTTGCAATTGGTCGAACACGGTAGCGTCGCCGGCGTCGATTCGGAAGCTTCGATTGGTATCCAGATACCAACGCGTGCCGTCGAACACGCCTACCTCATCGCCGTTGGCAGCATTCATGTCGAAGTTTCCAGCCACGGCCAAGCCGCTGATCGGCAGGCTGGGCTGCATGAGATCGACTCCAGGGTTGAAGGCGCCATTGCCGTTGGAGTCGATGAGGAAGCGATACGTCCCGCCGACGTTCCCGTAGGCGGCCAGCACGTCGAATCGCGTCCCGAGTGCCGATGCGGGGCCAAACTTGCCGGCGAACCGGTGATCGCTTAGCTCGCCAAACTGAAACGTGAGGTCGCGATTCGTGGAATCCACGTTTTGCGGGTCGTACAAGAAGTTCCCATTGATGTCAGCCACCACCGTATTGCCCGAATAAGCGGCGATTTCCGGCCTGCTGTCGACGGTGAAACGGGCAACGAAGTTGCCGCCAGAAACGCCATTCCCGCTGGGGAACTTCGGCAGCGACTGAGGTTCGCTCGCGTTGCTTTCGCCGTCGAGCCTGTTGCCGGCCGGGTCAGTCAGCCCATCAAAGATGGTCAGTGTATATCGATCGTCTGGCAATGGATCGGTAAATCCGAGCACAATGTTCGCCGTTGGCACAAGTCCGGTGGCAGCGGGGTTGTTAACCGGGGTTACCGTGGCAACCGGGATTCGGCCGGTGTGATCGCCCACCAGCGAGTAGAGCCCCGGCGAAGCCGCGACATCGAGGTTGAGCGCAGGGTAAAGGTCGCCGGGAGCGCGGCTCGGCAAATCCCGCACGCGAACCGTCACGTTCCGGATAGCGGGCGTCGGGCCGTCGGTGACTGGCTTGGGATCGAACAGTTGGTAGGTTGGACTGCTTGTGATAAATACTTTGGTTACCTGCGGGCCGAGAAGATCCACCTCCGTCACATTCAGGTTATAGACGTTGATGGCCTTGCCGAAACCAAAGACGCGAAGGTAGTAGGCCGTATCGGCCGCCATGCTAACGTTGACGGATTCGTTGTCGAGAATGCCGTTGCTGGAAGTAATTAGGGTTCCTGCGGCGTTGTAGACCTCGATGTCGAGATCTCCGTTGTTGGGCAGTCCCTGGCGACCGCTGGGGAGCGTCGCGATTTGCCGGAACAATGTCGTGAAGCGGAAGGTTCCAATTTTCGGCGGTCGAAACTCAAACCAATCCTCATCGCCCCCAATGGCTCCGAAAGGCGCAGGCAGCGTCGTTGGCCCAGGGTCAATCGTCGACCCGGGGATGAACGTGGGTGCGCCTCCCAAAGGCGTTGCGACAAGGAGACTACCATTCGATTCCCGTCGGTCCGCGGGAAAGACTACCAATTGACCGTCGGCGGCCGTGCCGGTCCGGCCCGTCGCGGTATTGAGCGGCGTCACGTCGACGAATTCAATTCCTTCGTAGTCAACTGGCTGCAATGGTCCGACAGTGATCGAGCCGTTGCGATCGTCCGCCCCTTGCCGATGAATCACCAGATCTCCCGTCCCGTCGTCGCGAACGACGAGCCGGTCGCTGCCATGAGGGCCACCGCCGTCTACGCGCACCGGCAGGCTGCCGAGGTCGACGTCGGCAACCCCTGGAATTCCCGAGGGCAGAATCAATGCGTCCACTACATTCACGGCGATTACGTCGTCGCCATCTCCCGCATCGACGCGTACGGCCTCGACGGTCCCTACGGTGTTAGTGTTCACTGCGGCGTTGAAATTGACGACGAATGTCGCGGCGGCGGTTTGATTCAGAGTGATGACGTCCTTGCCCGGCGTCCCCTGGACGAGGACGGTGTCAAAGCCAGCGTCGCCGTTGAAGGTATCGGCTCCAGGGCTATCGACAAGCGTGTCGTCTCCGTTGCCGCCGTTGTAAGTGTCGTCTCCGCTGCCGCCGATGAGCGTATCGTTCCCGTCGCCGCCGCGGAGATCCAAAACGATTCCCATCGGGAATCCGTCCTCGACGGCGATTCTGTCGTCGCCACCTTCGCCAATGGCAATGGCGTGAGAAAGTGAACTGCTCAATCCGACGCGGCCCCAAGGCAGGACCGCCGAGGGAATCTTTGAATTCCCAAGAGTATCCTCCAAGGCTAGCGTAATGATGTCTGCGGTGCCGCTCCCGTGGACGGTTACGCTATCGGAGGATTCAAAATCGGTCGCGTCAATTTGCCGTACTGTCGTGCCGACAAGGTCGCCAAGGTCTAACGCACTCGGACCAGCCGTCGTTTGCGTGATGACGAGCGTCTCAACGTCCGCAGCCCCAAAGAATCCAGTACTACTGCCGTCCGAAGCGGCGTTAACGAAGACGTTAGCTCCGAAAGAGCTAACAGTAATCATACCAGCAGGCGCCTCGAACGTTAGAAAATCCGAACCCTCGCCGCCGTCAACCTCGTCAATGCCAGTTCCCATCGAGATGACATCCTGGCCAGCCCCGCCTTCCAGCACATCATTTCCAGCATCTCCGAATAGTTGGTCTCGTCCGTCGTCTCCGAATAGCCGATCATCGCCCGCAAAGCCGATAAGTATGTCCTCGCCATCCCCTCCTTCGAGCCGATCGCCAAATGGGGTGTCTGCCTTCGCTCCGGTGAGGATGTCATCACCTTCGCCACCGAACGCCACCACGGAAGCAGCCGTAACGGCCGACGCCTCTAGAATGTCGTCGCCGCCTCCTAAGTCGACTAGCGTGTCAACGGTCAAACCATTCAGGGAGACGGAGTCGTTAGCACTTCCCACAAATACGGAAATCTGTACCGCGGCGGATAGGTTGAAATGCGCCACACCTGGGCCAGGATCAACGTCCGTACTGTCCTGATATGTACCTATGGTGGCATTGTGGCTCAATAGACCATTTACTACACCCAATGTAAGTTCATCTTCAACGGTTCCGCCCTGGTCTCCGAGAAACGTTATCGTCCCCTCCGTCAAGTTAAAAGAGGCAATCGTGACTGCGAGTACCAGCCTAGCGTCAAGCAGTTCCGTACGCAACAATCGGAATCGACTCCGAAGGGCATGCCCACACGACCCACAAAAGCACTTCTTTAGAAACTGTCGGTTAAGTAACATCACAGTTGTTGCTCGTGTTGCAAATGAACGCTCGGTCACTTCGCAAAATGATATGGCACCTCCATTTCATGGTGTTTCTGCACGCCATGACGCCATCACGCCCTTGTTTGGCGTGGCCAATTTCCACCAAACCGATCAACGCTATCGAAAAGGCCGACTTGGCGCATTAAGCTCAGAAATCCACTCCAACCCGGGTAGCGACTGTCCATTAGACCATGTATAGGCCCCTTGAATTGCATGGCATACGTGAGAGGACGACTATAAATCTCTTGCCATACAGAGTTAGATTCGCCAAACCCAATATCTACCGGCACTAACGCTGGGTCGATGTTGCTAATCGCGTATGCCTTTTTTGCCAATTCGCTTCGATGACTTAAGGCGAGTGTCAGGTGCTCATTTCCTCTATTGGCAAATAACGCGTCGATCTCTCCGTTGCGATCCCAATGCCCGAAGTCAATCATATCGAACGAAGTTCCAAGTGTTAACGTGCCAGCATTTTGAAACATAACACCGGCAATGCCCGCGACTGTCAATACAAACGTGGCTGACCGAGACGTACTGTCAACCAATACAATATCCGTACTACCATCCGCGTTGATATCTCTAGCAAATATGGCAAATGGCGCAGGTGACATCCGTAACGTAGTAGGGATGTTCGTGCTGCCGTCAATCACGACAAAACTGTTACTGATGTCATTCGCAACGAGGAAATCCACGACCCCGTCCAATGTGACGTCCGCAATATCCAGTGAGCGTGGCCCCTGGCCTACATTCACCGTGCTCCTCGTCCGCAACGTTGCAGTACTATCAAGTGTCACCATTGATATTGTCCCGTCGTCGTGATTGGCAGTGTAAACAACATGAATCGCATCCATTCCGCTACCAAACGCTACTACTTTGACGTCAATTGGATTTCTTCCAACGAGATATTGATTTGGCCCAAGAAATGGCACGTCAAAATGTCCCTTTCCGTCTCCGATGCCAATCGAAAACATGTTGTTGGCTGAGTGTAATGTCACCGCGTCTAGTTTGCCGTCGTAATTTAAGTCTGTCAGTACTATCTTTGTCACATCCGAAGCCGTATTGCTCACAATGGGTGCGGAGTACGTTAATCCATCGCCTGTGGCGAGTAGGGTTGTAATTGTACCACTAGCACTTGCCGTCACGATGTCCGCCTTGTCGTCATGATTGACATCGCCAATAGACAATGCAATCGGCACTTGCTTGATCGAAACTATCGCGGTGTCGGCCGGAACGGCCTCGTTTGTGTGTACATCAAATGTCCGTCGCAGATGAATTGTAACGCTGCCAGGAGTGGCTGACGCTGAGTTTGCAGATACGACATCTTCGTCACCATCACCATTCATGTCAGCGAAGATAAGGGATTGTGCCTTCCCCCCGATGTCCACTGTAACATTTGTTGAGTCTGCCGTTGGCTTAGAGGCAATCGCGTCGCCGATGGCATCTGTCGCTTCGACAAACGAAAACATGGTGTTGATCGCAGCCGCTTGTTGCTCCACCCCAAGGCTGTTCCATTTCGTGTTAACCGTCGGTGTTACGCGATACGCGCTACTAAGATCATCATCTGTGGGCGGCTTTTCCAAGAACGTTGGTTGCGTTGTTGGTTGCGTTCGGTTGTTTAGGACTTCTCGCCCAAAACCGGCTGACTCTGCCTTTGCGCGGGTCGCCTCCCCGAGAGCACGCCCCGTTACCGAATCGCCACGCTGCCGTTGAAATACATGTCCAAGTTCATGGACAAGCGTGGTAATCCTATCGGCACCAGTCGTTTCACTGGTGTTAATGGTCGAGACACGATTGCTTGTCTCGACCTTAATTCCGCCAACTACTGGCGGCGGAAAGAAGATTGCATCACCCAGCGAAAGACCGGCACCTTGGGACGTAAATAGCTTCGCAATATCACCGTCCGATAAGACCCGGATGCTCGCCAAATCGAGGTGTTGCCCATACACCAGGCTGGCAACTCGTCTTTCATCTCCCGTTAGTGGTCGTCCGCCTAAGTTCCCAATTAAGTTTCCAATTGTGTCTCCTAGAATCGTGACCGCAAGCTCTGCTGGAATCCTGATGTACACGTCTCGAAGCAAGACCCCAAATCCGCCAATAAAGCGCCCCCATCTTTCCACTGAAAGCGGGTTCTTCCAAAGGTCCACGCCCAAATCTATGAAATCCATGATCGACTTGCCAATTTCGTTAGCTGTATTTGCTACGGCGGTGCCAATGGACTGAATAGTCCCGAGAATGAAATTGCCGAGGTTACCGCCAAATGAGCTTGTTGCTGCGCCCCATTTGCTCTTGACGACGCTTGCAATTGCGCCTGTTGGATCCAGGTACTTGGGAAGGCCGATGACGATGCCGCCGCCGCTTGGTGGCTTCCAGGTTTCTGGATCGAAGGGAGTTCCCTTGAACGGATTGCCGAGACCTAGGCCGGTAGACGGATTGCTTAGGAAAATGTCCGACGTGTTAGTATTAACGGTCTTCTGTAGGAGATTTCCAAGTGACAAATCCATGGCCATCTGGGAAGCTGGAGTTAGCGCGAAACGTTCTTGCATGTAGGAGACCCGAAACTCGTCCCACATTTCGTCGAACAAGTCGACGACTTGCGCATTGTTTTTTAAGATCGCACCAAGTTGGGTCGTATCTCGAGGGTCAACCTTTGTGAGATCGACAACTTTTCCTGCGACGACAAACTTATCGTCACCTGGCCCGCCCTTTATCAAATTGTTCGGTCCAGCGATGATGGTGTCTCGTCCTCGACTCCCCTCTGCATATTCCACGGCACTGAGAGCGTCCAATCCTTCGCCAGTGCTTTTGCCAAGCATCAGATCGATTGTTACTCCGTCGGAGTCCTCTGCATTGTCCGTAGCGATTGCATTGGAGTAGTCGACTTCGTCAATTCCGGAGCCGCCATCGATCGAATCGTCACCGGAATCACCGGCGAGTAGGTCGTCACCGGGTCCACCTTGGATAAGGTCGTTTCCGTCGCCGGCCCGTATCTCGTCCGCACCTCCTCCACCGAGCAAAATATCGTCTCCTACGCCTCCAGCCAAATAGTTCGCGCTCTTGTCCGAGATGTCTCCACTACTGAGATAATCATTGCCGCTATCGCCCTCAAGAGTGTCGGCCCCAACGCCACCGTTGAGAGTATCGTTCCCTCGATTACCAGATAGGAAATCATCACCCGCCAACCCATTCATACGATTTAGCCTATAGTCGCCGACCAGGGCGTCATTAAACTGTGAGCCAATGATATTCGTGACGCCTCGCATTCGATCCTGGGAGCCAAAACCGTCGTCGGGCGCCTCGCTCGTTACCAGGTTGACGGTCACGGCACCAATCGAGCTTTGATAATCAGCAAGCGAGTGACTGTGTCGGTCGAGGAAATTATCATTGCCCGCCTGACCGAGAAATGTTGCCTCGGAACGAACTGAATCTAGGTTGTCGTCGCCTTGTCCACCTGCGAGGACAACTGGCACGCGCGGTGCTGGGTAGACCGAGCGAATAACGTCGTTTCCCTCGTTTCCGTTCACGAGGATCGCAGCAATGTCCGTCGCCATGAATTTATCGATTCCCGAGTCGATGGTCCTTCCATTCGCTCGCGTTGAGTGTTGAACCCAAATTTGTGGCCCTAACTGCCGTAGTTCAATCGTGTCGTCATTGGGCGTTCCTTCAACCAGGAGATTGTGCCCCTGAAGCGCAGCCGTCACCGTAAACAAGGATCTCGCCTCAAGATGCTCCACGTGGAAAAAACGGCACCTTCGCCGATTGCTGCGCGAACGTCGAGCGGACAGGCTCGTCAAAACTCGAACCAAACGATCTCGAAGGCCGCCGAAGATGGGCACGATTTAACTCTCACTTGGCAATGCCCCTTCACGCGTTTACAGGATCCCGACAAACCACTTCCCCCCCCGCCAAGTGAGGCTAATCGGTCAGCTATGAGATGTCAAGAAAATCCCGAGAATGCGTGCGCGGCTCAGAAGAACTCCGCAGGCCCGGTCGCACGAGTGCACAAGAACGGAAATCTTGTGAGTGCTGAGCGTGATCTTTCAATCGGTGCTGACGGGGATATTACGTCGGAGACTGTCCCAATTGCGCTCAAAAGCGCACTTCCGCCCGTGCGGTCAAACCATCGAAGGTGAGCGTGTCTTTGCCGGGAAGAAAATCGAGGCGCTGCACAGATGCGATCCAACCGGGCGTGGTGACCGTGTTGTACCACGCCGAGACGAAGTATCCGCCAGAGATGCGGAACATCTCGTTGAAGCTCGTCCACGCCAGGCCCAGTTCCAGGTCCAGGATGGGCACGATTCGATTCACATCCAGGCCCGTTTGAACTTCGATCCCGTTGAACTGGTTGGTCTGCGTGTAGCTGCTCTTAAACTTGCCGACCAGGAAGCTGGCCGTGCCGCGGCCGTAGACGGAGAATCCTGTCGAAGGAAACAGAAAGTAATCTCCTTCGATGCCGAGCCGCGGTCCCGCTCCGTCGAAGCGGATCGCCGACGCAACGGTCGTCGTGCCGTCCGGTGGAGCGAAAGGATAAGTCACCGTCAGCGTCTGATCTAGATGGGCATAGCGCGCGCCTGCCAGGAACCCGTAGGAATAGCGCGGATTGTAAACAATCTCTGCCCGGTAGTCGGCGTCGGCAAGTTGGAAATCAATCCCGTAGCTGGCCTGCGCATTCTGGGCCGTGAAGCCGGCATTGAAGGTTCCGGGGAACATCACCAGCGGATTGATGACGTTTGGCGCCACTGCGGTCAACGCACTTGTGCTTCGGCTTTGAAACCAAGTATACGTTCCTTCCGCGCGGGCGCCATTGGTAAGCAATAGCCCTGCGCCGGCACGAAACCCTGGTTGAAAGTCCTCGCTGGCAGATGCCACTCGCCCAACAGGCACCGCGCCAGGAATCGCCAGACCATTTTGCGGGACACCAAACGGCACGTCGGCGCCGCGCGGCTTGAGGTACAAGAACTCTCCGAAGACCACGAAGCACAGCCCTTTGCCTGGTTTCTCCGGTGGAGGAGCAATGCAATCGCCGCCCGGCGCGAGGGTTGTCGTGCCGCCGGGCAGGTAGGCGGAATAGGGAGCACCTATCGGCACCGGTTGCGGGGCAACTACCGGATAGGTCGCCGTGCCGAAAGTACCCGCACCGGCAGGGACCGGACTATAGGGCGGCACGATTCCGTTCGCCGCGCCATAGGTTGTGCCATTATACGGCGGCGGAAGCTGGGCCGTGGAATACAGTCCGGATGCGGGCATCGAACGCGGCAGATCAAGCGATTGCGCTTTGGCTGGCGCTGCCGCCACCGCTAGCAGTCCTGCACAGATTCCGCAGATCAGCCAGTAGGGGGCCACGCTTCGCTCCGTAATGAGAAGGCGCCAGACAATGGCGCCGATTTGCGCGCCGAGTTACTAGCATTTCCCCCCGATAGCGTCAAGCTCGGCGTGGGCCGGTCGTCCGGTCGGCCCCAGGTTTTCTCGAAGGCGACAGGGTAACTATTGCCCGGAAAAGATCCTTGTCGTTTCCTCCGCGGTAACGGCACGCGGATTTCCTTGACTGCTGGCAGACACTTGCACCTTGATGTCTGCGGCACGCAACGCGCGGGCCTGGACCCGAATCGCAACTTTCTCGCCAGCCCGCAATTCGCGGATCGGCTCGAAGCGGATCGTCTGACCTTCGATCTTGGACGGTTGTCCGCCCGTGCCTTGTTGGATGGGTTGCATCTCCGGCGGCAATGTGACAATCACGGCGACCATACGGTCCGAGACGGCGGCACCGTTCGTGACGCTGATGTCGTATGTAGTATCGTTGCCAACGGCCACGGGGTCGCGTAAATCGCCCACAGTCAGCGTCAAGGCGCCGGCAACCGCTTGGATTTCGAGGCAAGCCCGACTGTCGGCTCGCGAGCCTTCCTTCGAGGTCACCGTGACCTCGTTACACGATTCTTTCTCGGGCGCCAGGCACTTGCATCGTACTTCGAAGCGGATTGTCTTTCCGGCCGGCAATTCGTCGACGTACCAGATCATATCGTCGTTCAAGAACGAGAAGCCTGGCGTCGCCTGCACGGGATCGAGATTGATCGAGTAATGATCGACTAATTTCAGACCGGTCGCTTGAAAGCGAGAGGTATTGGTGATGTCGATCACGAACTCGGCAACCTCGCCAACTTGTCGCTTGGTTGGACCCGTTTTGCGGATGGAAAGTGTCGGCGCTTCCCCCGGCGGCGCAGTAGCGGGTGGAGCAGCGGGCGGTGCGGTCCTCGGTGTTGCAGGGGTTGGCCCGGTATTGGATGGTGGGACGGTGGCAGGTGGGACAGCTCCGGCGGCGAGGGTTGCCGTGACGCAGGCCCTTGCGCTCGACTTCATGCCGCCATCACCAACGATTTCCACGGTATTGCATTGCTGCCCCGGCTGGACGACCCGAAGCGGAACATTAATGCGTCGCGACTCCCCGGGTCCCAGAGGCGGTTCGAGATCACGCTCGATCGGATTCGCTCCGCTGGCATGTTGAAGACCGCTGTCGAACCGATCGATAATCGTCAGTCCACTGGCCGCAGTTCCGCCGCGATTCGTCACAGTCACTTCGAAATTGACAGTCTGGCCCACCACGGCTTGTGCAGGGCCGATGACGGTAACGTCAATGGCTGAGGGAATAATCGTGGTAGTGACACAATCCTGGGCTGAGACTCCGTCGGCGGTTTGGACCGTGGCGCAGTTTTGCACGGTGCCTGGGGCGTCGGCCCGACAAGTGACTTCCACCATGCGGTTTTCTCCGCCACGCAAATCGCCCAAGCGCCATTCAAGTCTGGCGCCGTTAGTGGCCGCGGGCGGATTGCTGTTCAAGAAGGTGAGGCCGGGCGGAATCTGGTCGACGAGGACGACTTCCTTGGCCGTCAGTTCGCCTGGGTTGCGGATATCCAGTCGGAAGCTGACGACGCCTCCCAATGCCGCCTCTTTCGGACCGGATTTATCGAGCGAAATTGCGCTCGACGTCCAAGTCTTGTTAGTCGTGCCGCTTTGAACCACGAGACGTGTACCGTCGTTGCCTGGCAAGTTTTCTGTGCGGATCACTTGGATCGAAATGGTATTGGTTCCGGCAGCGGGTTGAGCCTGCACAATTTCGGCATTTGCCTGCCCCAGAGAATTCGTCGAGACTTCGACAATTTGAGCGTTGTCGGGCAAGAAGCCCGCGGGCGGTCCACCGGTAATCTCGTATCGAACGCGCCAGCCCGAGAGTGGGGCTTGGTTGGTGCAGCGCGTTACGGTGGTCGTGAAGACGTGCCGCGAACCGACGGGATTGATTGCCGGAGGCGGAAATGCCGCTTGAGCGTCGATCCAATACACGGTTGCCGTTTGCTTGCGTGAATCCCAGCCCGGCACGCTTGGCGCAAATGCCGTTACGTGGCTGGTGCCTTCGATCGGCGAACTGACTGTCAGCCAAGCTTGGCCCTTGAGCACCGAAATGTCGTCGTCACGCGTAGGTGTACCACGGGTAAGCAGCAAGTATTTTGACGACGTGCTTCCGATCGCGTATGTGTTGTCGACTTTCCGATACCATTCCTGCGCCCCTGGATGTCTCCGGATGAAGGTATCGTAAGAAAGACCGGATTTGTGGTCACCGACTTCAATGAATTGCCCAACACCGCCTGGCGCCAACATCCACTCGACGCGCTCGTTGGCGAGCAAATAGCCGTCTTGTCCGCAGACGGCGGCTAGCAGCACCACCTCCGAGCCGATGGGAGCGATGACCTTTCCCGGCACGAGGCCAAGCGAAACTCGGCGGTTACAACAGGAATTTCCTGGGACTTCGACCGGCTTGTCGCAAGGCACAAACAAATGCTGGCCGGTGGGATCGATCTTGAAGCAATTGCTGGCAAGGCAGTGTCTGCCGCCGGGAACGGTCAGCGCACACCACGCCAGCCCAAGGCACGCCAAATAACTGCCAGCCCAATGCCGACTCATGCTCCCACATCTCTATGCTAAGGGCAACGCCTATGGCCGGAAGTAACACAGCGCGGCGTTGACGCTAGTAAACTCTAGCATGCGATTTGGCAACATGGTGAAATTCTGCAACATTCTCCGGGGGGCAGGAGGTGTGACTGCCAATTCAACGTGCGTTGATATCGACGGAGAACAGAGGCGTTCGACTTGGATGTCCGAATGTAGGGATTTATCGATGATTACCGAACAAGCCGGTCGCATACCAAATGCCGTTTGGGGCGCGCTTCATGTCGTAGCCGTAACGTGGCTGATAGGATCGCACAGCACTCCAATGGCCCGAGGAGTGCCGCCAGCTTGCTACGCAATCGACCGCCGCATCGAGCAGGCTTTCATTAGGCCAACTCTCGGCGACGACCTCTTGAGCGTGTAGTCCGCCCGGCAGTGTCGCGCTAATTCGATGAAAGCGATGGTCCCAATGATGATGTCCTTGGACTCCAATGCTTGCCTGGTAATCCGAATGGCTGCGAGCTTCACTGGCGAGTGTCTGGCAGAAATGACCGTGTGTGCTCGCAGGAGCTTCGTGATGAATGCGAACGGCAAAGATCAGCGTCCGTTGAGTAAGGCTGCCCGCAGGCAGGTCAAGAACTTCATTGACGTGATTCGGATGGAAGGAATAGTATTTGCTACGGACGAAAGGCAGCGCGGAAACGAGATACCCATAGTAAGCGGTTTTCGGGTGTGCAAAATCAATTACAGCGATTCCTTGCCGCCCTTGAAGTTCGGCAAATGCCGGATGATCCAAGAGCTTAATCCTTTTTCCTTTAACTGTAATTCGGGCGTCGAGTGGCAATTTAAGTGCAATGGAAGCTTGCAATTTTGAACGAAGTGACAAATCGCTCTCCACCCGCCCTTCAAAATCGGTGCGCAGCGCATCTTGACCTTTTGAATGAAAGAAAACGAACAGCATTTTATGCTGATTTCGAGCCAGCTTTTGAGCCAGGGCGTAGTCGTCATGCCAAATTATGCAGCGAGAGGGGGAATGAAGTTCCGCACCCGATGCGGACAACGACACAAGCATTACGGCGTTAAAGCAAAGCAAGCGCACAGTCAGTGCAAAGCGTGGCATTAAGTTCTCCAGGGCTTATCAGCGCCCTCAGGCGGTTCGCCTTTGAAACGGCCAAAAGGGGAAGAAATCTGTTACAACGGGTAACGCGGTGGGTAAATTGCCAATCCCTGGCGGGGGCCGAGTTCGTTCCTGCTTCCGTGCGATCAATTCGGACCGTCTTCTTGACGTTTGGAGGTTATGGGTGTATCAGGTGATCTAGATAAAATCAACCAGTATGAGCAAAAATAATCCACGCCCGCACGAATCAGCCACCCGCAAGTAGCAATTCATCGAATGCTGACATCGATCAAGATCGTAAAATATTGTGCCTTCGTTGCCCTCTTAGAGTTTGCCGCAACTCCTTTTTGGCAATTCGCTTATGGCGTTGAGGATGCTCATCCTGGCCGCGTGCCAAACCCAAATGTGTGGTCAGTTCTCATTCAGAAGGCTCGGGCCGAGTTTAAGCGACCTGAAACCAGTCAACTTGATAAGGCGCAGCGAGATCTTCTTGCGAAGATGGACGCCTTGGATCAATGGTTGAACCGGTCTGGCACGCACGGCAGTGGTTGGAAGCGTTACTTTGCAATTGCCAATCTGCGCCAGCTCATCCAGCAGAACCGTCCAATAGCAAACGACGAATTCTCACAGCTTTATCATTTGCTCGCTCAGTGCCACCAAGGCTTTCCTGGTCTCGAGTTACGGCCGATCACTGATTTCGCGACAGCCTTAGAGCGTTACATCAATCTTCATGAGTCAGCCGGTGAAACGGCCCTCAACGATTTTGAGCACGCATTGACGATCATTGAATCGTCTTTGGCTGAAGGAGGCGCCGGTTTTCAACCCCAACTCCCATTCGCGGCGGCAGCCGATCTTCTGAGGCGTTGGAATCAGGCGCCTGAGCTTGTTGCACAAATTGATGCACGTTTTTCACGTCCGAATTTGTTTGCCAACGTTTCCAAACGCGTGGCTGCGGCAGGAATTGTCCGAGATTTGCCGCCTCAGCTGCTTCCGGTCAGAGACTATATTCTCGGGGCTTCCGTTCGTGGGACCGGCCTTTTGCATTCCCATGTCGACATGGACTTGGTTCCTTGCAACTCCATGGCAGTCTTTGATGTACTCGTCGACGCCCGGCATGATTCGAGGAACGTGGCCCACAAGGGGCCAGCATCGGTATCCAGCATTGGGCACGCGACCATGCATTCCCGTAAGCGTGTGATACTTAATGAGTCAGGGCTGCTTGTCTATCCCGCGATGTCGTCGGTTACGGTGAATTCTCGAATCACCGGAGTCGGCTCGCGGCGCGGAGGACTCATCGGACGCATCACGCGGCGAGTTGCTTCCAGACGGGCGGCAGAAAGCAAAGGTATGTCCGAAGCCATTGCTGCCCAGCATGGCGAAGTAAAAATGAACGCCCGAGTCGACCAATTGACTCGCAGCCCGCTGTATGAAGCGCATCAATGGTATCTCACTCAATTTCGGCTACGTATGGTACGAAATGGCGAAGTGCCGAAGCCGTTTCGCTTTAGCACCACGACCGACGCAATTCACCTGGTTGCGCGACAGGCCAATAAGGGACGTCTCGCCGCATCCAGCGATCCGCCAAAACAGACGCCTGGATTGGACATTGCCGTCCGGCTTCACGAGTCGTTCGTTAGCAATACAGGATGTGGCATGCTGGCGGGCAAAGAACGCACGGTGGCGGAATTCCGAGATTTCCTCAGTGCTCTGATCGGACCCGCATCCGGGGCGAAGCCACGCAACCAAGACCCTGCCGACCAGGCGAAGATCCGTTTCGACGCTACGGCACCGTTGACGGTGCATTTTCAAAACGGTGGTGTGGTGCTCGAGATCCGCGGCGCGGACTTCTTGATCGCCGATGTTTGGAGTGGGATTGCCATGAATGTCACGGTTCGGTACGCCTTGGTGCGAGACGGATTAGGACTAAAATTAGTGCGGCAAGGCGAGATCGAGATACTTCCCCCCGGTATATTGAAAGGAAATCAGCTCTCGATTCCGCAATTGGGCTTACGTAAGCAACTCCTCGACGAGGTGCCGCGGATGCTCACAAATCTGGAAAATCGAAAGGTTTGGAATGAAGGCCTAAATTTGCCGGGGGCGTGGAGCGCGGCCGGCACATTGGAACTTAGCCAATTCGGTTCGGAAAACGGCTGGCTGTCGCTTGGCTGGAATCGCGTGGCCGAGAAAAGAACGGCTCCCTAGACGGGTGTTGGCGCAACGGGGCCGCTCTTTTACGATACGCCATGCGTTAATCTTCGATGCAAAAGCGATAAGCGCTCGCCATCGATCATGCTGGCTAAGGTACCGACGTCATGAACCGCTATGTCGATATTGTGTTCGATTGCTTGCCGCTGCGCTCGGTGGGCCGGATGGACATTCCTCTGGACGCATCGCCCAAGTACCGCGAACGATGCGAGCGCATTAAGAATGCCCTTGAACTGCACGGCTCCCACAACACCTATTACCTCTACAACGCGGTATGCGTTTTTCGTCTCACGAACCGGGACGACGTCGGAATGCTCCATTTTCGTTTTGAAGGAACCGCGCTCACCGATGAGACCGATCAAGCAACCGTTCGTTGCGACTTGCAAGTGGAACTGGTGCGAGAGACTTGTGATTGGCTAACCGAGCCGGTTGTTCACTGGTTTGAAGAGACGGTGCCACGCGCCGTGGGCGTTGAATTTGACCGTTACATCAAGGCCGGAGATCTGGCGCAAACCAAAGAACGTATCTCGAAAATGCAATCCCAGCTCGATGAAAAAGGTGGATACGTGGGAATGTATCTCTAGCCGCGGCGTTTTGGCAGATAAATCGTTGTCGGGAGTCTAAGCGTTGCAGCTCGCGTTCTTCGAGACACGGCTCCGCGTCGTTGCACCGTTTGCCTTGCTCAGGCAGGAGTTCAACTCTTCGGCCAGTGATTGCACGTGCGGCTCGCGAACCATGTGCACGTGATCGCCGGGGATTTCATGCACTTCAACGCTTTCGGCAAATGCATCCCAGCCGAGCGTCGCGTCGTCCACCAGGCGAACCGCTTGTTCTGCGGCACGAAAGAGAGTCACCTTTCCTGCATACGGACCAGGACGGTAATCGAGCATTGCCTTGAGGTTGGCTTGAAACACTTCAAATACGTGCTCGGCATGAGCAGCACCAGCCGCTCCATCAACCAGTTGGGCTTGTGCTGCTTTGGAGAGGAAGTAATTCAATTGCTCGCGCGGAGGCAAGTTACGCAGCTCATCAAGGGGAATGTTGACTTCATGTGGGAAGAGTCCCGTCACTATGGGGAGAAAGTCTTCAACTTCCGGAGGCTTTTCGGGCGCCATGGCGCCGGCGTCGAAGAGGGCCAGCAACGCGACTTCTTCGCCTTGCATGTGAAGCTGACGCGCCATTTCAAACGCCAGATTTCCGCCAAGAGACCAACCTCCGAGTCGGTATGGTCCTTGGGGCTGAACTTCGCGAATGACGTTCACATAATGGGCAGCCATCTCTTCGGTAGACTTGTGCGGCGGTACTTCGCCGTCCAGCCCCTGAGCTTGCAATCCGTAAAAGGGCTGCTCGGCACCCAAGTGCTTGGCCAATTCCCGATAGCAAAACACGGTACCGCCGGCTGGGTGCATGCAAAAGAACGGAGCTTGCGAGCCGTCCGGTTGGATCGGCACCAGTGATGATTGCGGGCCGGACGTATTGCGATCCCGAAGTATTGCAGCCAGATGCTCAACGGTTGGCTCTTGAAACAGGGCCGCTAACGGCAGTTTGCGACCGAAAGCGCGTTCCACTTCGGCCGCCAGTCGCACGGCAATCATGGAATGCCCACCCAATTCGAAGAAATTGTCGGTTGCACCGACCCCTCGAATTCCCAACAAGTCCTCCCAGATCAGAGCCACGCGTGTTTCCCAGTCGTCTCGCGGAGCCACATACGAGGCCGCCTGCAAGCGTACATACCCAGGCACTGGCAAAGCTTCCCGGTCGAGTTTTCCGTGCCGCGTCAACGGAAGTCGATCAAGCACGACGATTGCCGACGGAACCATGTAAGCTGGTAGGCGCTCTTCGGCTAAGCTGCGGACTTCGGGGACTAGCCGCCGGGCTAGCAGCGAGTGCAATGGCTGATTTGCAAACACGCGCCAGTCCCGCGGTGCTGGTTGTAACGGGGATAAGTGGGTAGATTCGGTGCCCGGCAAGATTTTCGAGTCAGCGGCTGACGGCCAATGGCGACGGATGATAACGTCGAAACGTCCCGCGTCGCCGGACTCCGAGCAGTGCACTTGCACGACGTAGGGAAATTCCTCCTCGAGCGCCCAGAATGCGTCGGGATCGAAGGCGGCGTCAACAGTCTGCGACAGTTGCTCACGCAAATCGCTCACCGTTTCATGGGTGGTGCAAGTTTGCAAAGCTTTGCTTGCGCGCTGCTCGTAGGCTACGCGGGCATTGGGAACGTTTCGGATGATCACGGCATCAGTGCCCGCAGCCAAAATCCTGCGCACTTCGTCCAGGTCGATCGGACGGATCGAGCCATCGAGGCCCTCGGAGGGAAGCGGTCGCAGCTCAGATGCACCGACGTGCATGACAACATCGTAGCGGAATTTGTTCAGTTCATTCTGATATCCACCCCGCTTGAGTTCCACCTTGACTTTACTGATCCCAGGCCAGCTCTTCTGCAAGGCCGAAAATAATGCCGGATCAATTGCCAATTCTTGCTCTTGTTCCCGCCGCTTTTGGATTCGCGCGTTCACTTCGGCACACTTTGTGGTGGGCCCGGCATGATGCAACTCGATCGCCGCATGCAACGCGTCCAAGAGCGGCAGACTGCGAAGGTCGCCCAAAAAGATGCTGCCTCCTGGCCGTACCAGGCGAATCGCTTCTTTCAAGACCCGCAACAAGTAGTCGACGCTGGGAAAATACTGAACCACGGAATTGAGCACAATGGCGTCAAAGCTGGCGGGTTGGAAGTCTCCCAGTTGGTCGGCAGCGCGCGTTTCGAGACGTACTCCCGGCAAATGGCGATCGGGCTGGTCGATGAGTCGGCGGATGTAGTCGAGCGAGGCCGAGCATACATCCGTGCCAACATATTCACGGCAATGAGGCGCCACTTGAAACAGCACCATGCCAGTCCCGCAACCGACTTCCAGCACGCGCTCCGGACGCAATGACAAAATGCGCTCCACTGTGTGGTCGAGCCACAGGCGCATTTCGCTCCCCGGTAGCGGTTGGCCGGTAAAGCTGGAATTCCAACCCACGGCGTTGATCGTTGGCTCCAACCCCGGCAACAGTCGGCGATAGGTTTCATCGAACAGCGACTTCCATTGCGCGATTTGTTCGGCCTCCACCGATTTCGAGACCGTTGAATGGTGCGCTGAGGACTCGGCATCAGGCACGACGTAGCCAATCAGCCGCTGAATTCCCGATTCGTCTTCGCGCACCGTGACGGCGGCCTCTCGCACCAACGGGTGCGATCGGAGCAGCGACTCGATCTCTCCCAGCTCGATACGATAACCACGGAGTTTCACTTGCTGGTCGACACGCCCGAGGAACTCCAATCCGCCGTCTTGGTTGTAGCGAGCACAATCGCCAGTTTTGTAGAGTCGAGCGTTGGCTTCCTCTCGGAAGGGATTTGCAATGAACCGGGCAGCAGTCAATTCAGGCCGTTTCCAATACCCGCGCGCCAAGCCAACGCCGCCAACGTAAATTTCGCCCGGCACTCCGGGCGGCACCGGTTCGAGCCTTTCGTCCAGCAACCAAACCTCAGTCCCATGGAAGGGCCGACCGATTCCAGGCTTGCCTGCTCCAACTCGACAGACGGCTGCCGTAGCGCCTACCGTAACTTCGGTGGGCCCATAGCCGTTAAGGAAGCGTCGGCCAGGCGCCCACCGATCGACCAGTTCAGCAGAACAGGCTTCGCCGACTGAAACCAAAGTCCTCAACGCCGGAAGGTCTTGGTGGTCCAACGCTGCCAGCACGGCCGGCGGCAATGTGGCCACAGAGATACGGTGATTGCGGAGCCAATCGTGCATTTCACGTCCGGGTAACATGCCTGAGGGTGCCAGGCACAAGGTGGCGCCGGAGGTCAATGCCAGGAACATCTCACAGACGGAAGCGTCGAAACTTGCCGAGGCAAATTGCAGCACCCGGCTCTGGGGTCCGACTTCGAACAACTCGACGAGTGAAGCCATTCGCTGGCAAACGCCGCCGTGCTCGATCATGACGCCCTTGGGCGTTCCGGTTGAGCCGGACGTGTAAATCAGGTAGGCAAGATGGTTCGATGCCGTGTGGTTTTCCGGCGGCGTTTGATCCTGGCTTTCAATCGCGTCCCGGTCTGTATCAAGGCAAACCATTCTGACTTGCTGCGGCGGTTGGTTGGCACGCAGCGTTGAATCCGTGATCAGAATGGAGACCTCGCTGTCCCGTAATAAAAAGGCCAGCCGAGACGATGGATAGGCGGGATCCAATGGCACGTAAGCGCACCCCGCCTTCAGAATTCCCAGGATCGCCACGATGAGTTCCGGCGACCGCGGCAAGCAAACTCCAACAAGTTCTTCCGCGCCCACTCCCAACGATTGCAAGTGTCGGGCAAGCTGATTCGCCCTGCGATTCAATTCATCGTAGGTTAGCAAAGCAGTGTCGCAAACCACGGCCTCGGCGGTTGGACGAAGGGCAACCTGAGCTGCAAAGGCGCCGTGAATGGTTGCAAACGCAGAACTGCTCGGCGAAGTGTCTTGCTTAAGTAAACTTGCTATCAAGCGGTCCCGCTCGCTGGCGTTGAGCAGCGGCAATTGCGAAATGCGAAGTGTCGGACTGGCCAATGCGCCTTGAACGAGCGTTTGGAACATCCCGATCCAGCGACGGATGGTGGCAACGTCAAACAGCTCGGTATTGTATTCAATGTTTCCGACAAATTGGCCGGACTGCTCCCACAAGAACAAGGTAAGGTCATACTTGCTCGTACCGTTATCGACGGACTGCGGAACGATTCTCAAGTCTCCACTTACCGGCCAGGCAATCGGCGCGTTTTGCAGCACAAAAGCCACTTGAAAGAGCGGCGAATGGCTGCGATTGCGCTGCGGCGAAATCGCCTCGACGAGTTTCTCAAAAGGCAAATCCTGATGGGCATAGGCGCCCAAGGTCGTCTCGCGGACCTGCTCCAACAGTTCGCGGAAGACAGGATCCTCAGAAAGATCGCTTCGCAACACCAAGGTATTGACGAAGAAGCCGACCAGCCCTTCGATCTCGGTTCGCGTCCGATTGGCAATCGGCGAGCCAACGGCAATGTCGGTTTCACGCGTGAGCCGGCTAAGCCACGCCTGGAATGCCGCCAAGAGCGACATGAAGGGCGTGACGCCCGTCGCGCGGCTCAAGTCGTGAACTGCCGCCGAAGTTTCCTTGGTAAACTCCAGCGGCTCAATTGCGCCGCGAAAACTCGGAATGGCCGGCCGCGGTCGATCTGTTGGAAGATCCAGCACTGCGGGACCGTCGCCGAGTTGCTCTCTCCAATAAGCGAGTTGCTTTTCGAAAACGTCGCCTGCCAACCAGTCTCGCTGCCAGGCAGCGAAGTCGGCGTACTGAATGCTCAGCTCCGGTAACTCCGCCCAACGACCCTGTCGAGTTGCTTCATAGATTGTCGTCAACTCGTTGAGCAACACCCCCATCGACCAGCCGTCCGACACAATGTGGTGCATATTGAGCAGCAGCACGTGGTCGTCAGATCCAAGTCGCCAGAGGGTGCAACGCAGCAGCGGCCCGCGCGAGAGGTCAAAGGGCAGACGAGCTTCGGTTTTCATTTGCGCCGCAAGT
>JADMIO011485900.1_pt1 | contig 23538 bp, 21 predicted proteins | sample 8958161 | NCBI WGS metagenome assembly JADMIO01 (sample SAMN16585339, study PRJNA669376) | soil metagenome | isolation source: Crop rotation soil | place: USA: Cullars Rotation, Alabama | collected 2011
ACCGGCCGCCGCGGCCGCCGTGCCCGCCGCCGCCGCGCCCGCCGCCGCGCCCCCGCCGCTGCGAATCGTGCGCCCGGCAGCTACGGTCCAGACCGTTCCCGTTCCCCGGGACCCGCCGCCGACACCCCCGCCGCCCACCGCGACCACATCCCCGGGCGACGACGGCGACCAGTCCCCGCCCGCCCAATCGCCGGGCACCCTCGGAGGAGGCTAGAGACCCATGGCCGTCGTGCGAGTGGTCACCGACAGCAGCTGCGACCTACCGGCCGATGTCGTGCGCCAACACGCCATCACCGTCGTGCCCCTTTCCATCCGCTTCGGCGAGGAGGAGTTCGTCGACGGGCGCGACCTCACCCCGTCCGCCTTCTGGGCCCGGTCGGCCGCGTCGGCGGTGCTCCCCTCCACCGCCGCCCCCTCCCCCGGCGCCTTCGAGCAGGCCTTTCGCGACGCGGCCGCGGCCGGAGCCAGCGGCGTGGTGTGCATCAACCTGTCGTCCAAGCTGTCGGCCACCATCCAGGCCGCGGAGACGGCGGCCAAGGCCCTGGCCGGGGAGCTGCCGGTGCGGGCGGTCGACTCCCTGTCGGTCAGCCTCGGGCTGGGCCTGATCTGCGTGGAGGCGGCCAAGGCGGGCGCGGCGGGGGCGTCGGTCGACGAGATCGTGGCCTTGGCCGAGGACATGGGCCGGCGGACGAAGATCCACGCCACCCTCGACACCCTCGAGAACCTCAAAAAGGGCGGGCGCATCGGTGCGGCCAAAGCCCTGATGGGAACGATGTTGTCGGTGAAGCCGGTGATCGAGGTCGTCGACGGGGCGGTGGAGGCCGGGCCCAAGGTCCGCACCCGGTCCAAGGCCCTGCAGTACCTGGTCGACCGCATCACCGCCCAGCCCAGCGTCGAGAACCTGGCCGTCCTCCACGGCGACGCCCCCGACGTCGACGCCTTCCTCGACCTGCTCGCCCCCCACTTCCCCCGGGAACGCATCGTGGTCGGCCAGCTGGGGGCGGTGGTCGGCAGCCACACCGGCCCTCGTACCATCGGGGTCGCCTTCCAAGTGCCCGGCTGATCCGACAGGACCATTGATCGCACCCGACATCTCCCCCGGCCAGCTCATCGGCGGGCGCTACCAGCTCCGTCACCAGATCGCCAAGGGCGGCATGGCCGAGGTGTGGGAGGCGGGGGACGACGTTCTCGGGCGGGCGGTGGCGGTGAAGGTCCTCCTCCCCGAGCTGGCCGCCGACCCCGCCTTCACCGAGCGCTTCCGCCGGGAGGCCATCGCCGCCGCCCGGCTGGCCCATCCCAACATCGTGGCCACCTACGACACCGGCGTCGACTACAGCGTCCCTGGCGGCCTGGCCTACATCGTCATGGAGCTGGTCGACGGGCGCACGCTGCGCGACATCCTGGCCGAGCGGGGACCGCTGGAGCCGGGGGAGGCGACCAAGATCACGGCCCAGGTGGCGGGGGCGCTCAACTATGCCCACCAGGCGGGGATCGTCCACCGGGACGTGAAGCCGGCCAACATCCTGCTCTGCCCCGACGGGCGGGTGAAGGTGGCCGACTTCGGGATCGCCAAGGCGGCCCTGCCCGACACCGCCTTCGCCGACTTCGACCTCACCGGCACCGGCATGGTGGTGGGCACGGCCAAGTACCTGTCGCCCGAGCAGTTCGAGGGCCGCCCCGTCGACCGGCGGGCCGACGTCTACGCCCTGGGCGTCGTCCTCTACGAGATGCTGTGCGGGCGGGTGCCGTTCACCGGCAACACCGACATGGCCATCGGCATCCAGCACGTCGACCACAAGCCCCTGAGCCCCCGCCAGGTGCGGGCCGGCATCCCCCGGCCGCTGGAGGCGGTGGTGCTCAAGGCCATGGCCAAGTCGCCCGACGACCGCTACCCCACCGCCGCCGCCCTCCAGAGCGCGCTGCTGTCGGTCGACCTCCGCAGCGACGACGCCGTGCCCATGATCGTCCGGGAGGACACGCCGCCCCACGGCGTCCCCCAGACCTTCGCCCAGAGCGAGCGGTCGTGGATGGTGCCCACCGTGCTCATCGTGGTCGTGGCCGTGACCCTGGGGATCGTGGGCGTCATCTTCGCCCGGTCGGAGACGGGCCAGCGCCTGCTCGACGATCTGCCCAGCGTGACCGGCGACGGCGGTGGGGGCGGAGCGGCGCTGGCGGTGCAGTCGGTGACGTCGTTCGACCCCAACGGCGACGGCGAGGAGCACGAGGACGAGGTCGGGAACCTGGTCGACGGCAACCCGTCCACCACCTGGCGGACGTCGGAGTACGGGGGGACGAACTTCGCCGGGCTCAAGCCGGGGTTGGGGTTCGTGCTCGTGTTCGACGGCCCGGTGGCGCTGGGCGAGCTGGAGCTGACCGGTACCAGCCGCAACTTCGACGCCGAGGTGGCCGTGGCCGACGCGCCCCGCTCGTCCCGGGCCGCGTGGGGCGCGGCGGTGGCGTCGAAGAAGGGGGTGGGCGGCGACGCCACCTTCGACCTCGACGGGAAGACGGCGGGCGCGGTCTTGGTGTGGATCACCAACCCCACCAGCACGGTCCTGTCCATCGGCGACGTCAAGGTGACCGCGGCCTGAGCCGCCCGGCGCGGGCCTGGGGTCGGTACGCTCTCGGGCCATCGGAGACGACCGGAGCGACGCGGCCCTGGTGGAGGCGGCCCAGGGCGGTGACCGGGGGGCCCTCGACACGCTGCTCGGGCGGCACTACGACCGGCTGTACGCCCTCTGCCGGCGGGTCACGGGCAACGACGCCGACGGGGCCGACGCCTGCCAGGAGGCCCTCATCGCCATCGTCCGGTCCCTCGACCGCTTCGACGGGCGATCGTCGTTCTCCACGTGGGCCTACCGGGTGGCCACCAACGCCTGCCTGGACGAGCTGCGCCGCCGCCGGCGCCGGCCCGAGCCGGGGCTCCCCTCGGACGAGGCCCTGGGGGCGGGACGGGCGGCCGGCGACGCCTACACCGACGTCGACACCCGGGTCGCGGTCGACGCCGCCCTCGGCGGCCTGCCCCCGGAGTACCGGGTGGCGGTGGTGCTGCGGGATCTGTGCGGCCTGGCCTACAGCGAGATGGCGGAGGTGCTCGACGTCCCCATCGGGACGGTGCGGTCGCGCATCGCCCGGGGTAGATCGGCCCTGATCCCCTTCATGGACGCGGACGGGAACCCGCCGCCGCCCGAGGAACGTCCAACGGGGCGAACATGAGCACCGACGACACCACCACCACTTCCTCCTCCCCCTCCGGGCACCCGGACTTCGAGACCCTCAGCGCCCACGTCGACGGCGAGGCGCCCGAGGTGGCCGCCCACGTGGCCGGCTGCGCCGAGTGCCGGACCAAGGTCAAGTGGCTGCGGACGGCCATCGCCCTCGTCGCCACGCCGGTGCCGCCGGCGGATGCCTCGGCGCGGGAGCAGGCGCTGGCCCGGGCGGGGGACGCGTTCGACCGTCGACCGGCGGTTGTCGCCGACGCCGCCAACGCCGGCCGGGAGGCGGCGGCCTCGGGTGTGTCGCCCAGGGCGCCGTCGGCGTCGGATCGGGCGGCCGCGGGCGCGGCTGGGCGACGGTCGGAGTCGGCCGGTCCCCCGCCGGCACCGGTCCCCATTGGCGCCGGACGCCGGGGCCGGGCGAGGGGCGGGTCGGGCTTGTGGGTCGGGCTGGGATCGGTCGCCGCCCTCGTTGTGGCCGTGCTGGTGGGGGTGACCGCCCTCGGCGGCGGCAGTGGTGACGACGGCAACACCGTCGCCGCCGGGCCCGCCCCCGAGCGCAACAGCATCAGTGCCGCCGGCGACACGGCGGCCGGAACGTCGACGGGCGCCGCCGGCACCGACAGCTCGGCCGAGAGCGCGGGCGGGCTCAACGGCGGCGACCTGGGCCAAATCGGCGACGCCGCCACCCTGGTGGCCAAGGCCGCGCCCGCCCTGTCCAGAACCCGCCAAACCCTGTCCGCCCCCCAGTCCGGCCCCGCCCCTGCCGGCCTGGCCGCCGACGCCCCCCCGATCACGCCCAAGGCGGTCGGTACCCGGCCGTGCGAGATGGAAGCGCGAGCGGCCCGCCTCGGCCTGGGCACGGTCGTCTACTTCGCCACCGGCCAGGTGGACGGGGTGCCGGTCGTGGTCCTGGGCTTCCAGCCGGGCCTGCCCCCGGCCGACGTCACCCTTCTGGCACTGGCGCAGCAGGAGGGGTGTCGGGTCGTGCTCGAAGCGGCCGGGCCCTGACCGCGGCGGCGGCCGCCCCCACCGCCAGCGCCAGGTAGCCATCGGAGTCGATGAGCGACAGCCGGTGGTCGGTGGTGATCCACGCCGCCCCCAGCAGCCCGCCCACGGTGAACACGGCGCCAGCGGCGGCCAGCACCCACGAGCGACGGCGGGCGACGCTGGTGGTCGCCTCCGATACGAACAGCCCCAGCACGACGCCGGCACCGATCACGGGGAGGCCGTCGAAGGCGTATTCGCCGAGGAGGAGGGCGGCCACGTAGGCCACCGCCAGCCCGGCCACGAGGGAAAGAGTGAACCGCACCCGGGCAAGGGTAGGCTCCCGCCCGTGGCGGACGACCGCAATCCGACGCCGGGCGCCCCCCGGTCGACCGCGCCCCCCGTCGACTCGCCTCCGGCGGCCGAGTCCGACGACGACACGTCGAGCGGCACCGCCGAGATCGCGGAGCTGGTCATCACCAGCAGCGATGCCGACGGAAGCGCGGTCACCACCGATGCGCCCACCCACAACGGTCCCGCCCCCGCGCCGGCCAGTCCGGCGACGCCTGCGGCCGGTCCCGCCACCGACGACGGCGACGCCGCTTCGAAGGCGGCCGCCGACGGCAGTCCCCCGGCGGCCCCCCCGAAGCCGATCGCGGCCGCCCCGACGCCGGCCCCGGCGCCGTCGGCCACTCCCCCACCGCGGGCGCTCTCCAACGAGACGCCGACGATCACCCGGCCCGCGCCCCGGCCCGCGCCCGTCCCCCGGCCGGCGCCGGCGTCGGCCACCGCGCCTCCGCCCGCCACACCCCTGCGCCCTCCGCCGGCGGCCACCACTCCGGCCCGGCCCCAGGCCGACTGGGCGGCCGAGGTGGCCGACCGCATCGACGAGGTGGTGGCCAAGGTCCGGGCCAATACGTCGGAGCGTTTGGTCGGAATCGCACGGATGGTGGTCTTCGGACTACTGGCCGCGGTCATGGGCGTCACCGCCCTCGTCCTGCTCACGATCCTCTTCTTCCGCCTGCTGGCCCTCATCCCCGGGCCGCTGTGGGCTGCCTACCTCGTGCTGGGGGCAATATTGGTGGGCTTCGGGGTGTTCTGTTGGTCGAGGCGGACGCCCAAGTCCCACCCGGCCTGACCCGCCCGCCCCTCCAGCCCGCATCATCGAAGTCGAAGGAGAGCCTCAGCAGTGAGCGACGTTCGCGACGTGATCATCATCGGTTCCGGTCCGGCAGGGCTGACGTCGGCGATCTACACCGCCCGGGCCAACCTGCGGCCGTTGGTGATCGAGGGCGAGCTGTCGTCCACCGGCGATCAGCCCGGCGGCCAGCTCATGCTCACCACCGAGGTGGAGAACTACCCCGGCTTCATCGAGGGCATCCAGGGCCCGGAGCTGATGGCCAACTTCCGGGCCCAAGCGGCCCGCTTCGGGGCCGAGTTCATCACCGAGCGGGTCACGCGGGTCGACCTGTCGGTGCGTCCCTTTCTGGTCGAGGTGGGCGACGTGCAGTACCGGGGCCGGTCGGTGATCGTCTCCACCGGGGCCAAGGCCAAGCTGCTGGGGCTGGAGAACGAGCTGCGCCTCATCGGCCACGGGGTGTCGACGTGCGCCACCTGCGACGGCTTCTTCTTCAAGGGCGAGACCATCGCCGTGGTCGGCGGCGGCGACTCGGCCCTGGAGGAGGCGACGTTCCTCACCAAGTTCGCGTCCAAGGTCTACGTCATCCACCGCCGCGACTCGCTGCGGGCGTCGAAGATCATGCAGGAGCGGGCGTTCAAGAACGAGCGCATCGAGTTCGTCTGGGACTCGGTGCCGGTCGGGCTGGTGGGCGACAAGATGCTGGAGGGGGTGCGGGTCCGCAACGTGAAGACGGGCGAGGAGACGGTGCTCGAGATCGCGGGATTGTTCGTCGCCATCGGCCACGTCCCCAACACGTCGTTGTTCGTCGACCAGCTCGACATGGACGACAACGGCTACCTCGTCACCACCACCGGCACCCGCACCAACGTGGAGGGCGTGTTCGCCGCCGGCGACGTGGCCGACCACACCTACCGCCAGGCCATCACCGCCGCCGGCACCGGCTGCATGGCCGCCATCGACGCCGAACGCTGGCTCGAATCGCAACCGCACGAGGCCGAGATCATGGAGACACCCACCATTGGTAGGCGGAATCCCGAGCGCCGCACTGGCGTTTCAACCACAGCAGGGAGATCTTCTCCCCCGGTAGCACAGGAGGCAGGTTCATGGCTGAGGCACTCGACGTTCTCACCGACAGCACGTTCGACGAGGAAGTCGCCGCCGCCGACGTCACCATGGTGGTCGACTTCTGGGCGGAATGGTGTGGTCCGTGCCGCATGGTGGCCCCGCTCCTCGACCAGATCGCGGCCGAGAACGAGGGCAAGATCCGGATCTGGAAGCTCAACGTCGACGACAACCCGGTGTCGGCCCGCAAGTACCAGGTCATGAGCATCCCCACCATGCTCGTCTTCAAGGACGGCGTGGCCAAGAAGCGCATCGTGGGGGCCAAGGCCAAGGCCGCCCTGCTCGACGACCTCTCCGAGTTCCTCTAGCCGCTGGCCCCAAGTCCTCCACAGCCTGTTCGCACACTGTGGAGGATCTTGCGCGTAGGACCGCCAAAGGGGCGGAAAGACGCTGAGGTGAGGCCCGCGCCGGCAGTCGCCGGAGCGACCTACGACGTGGTGACTTTGCCGCCGGTCATGGCCCGGTAGATGCGCTCGAGGTCCTCCAAGTTGGCGAACTCGACGACCACCTTGCCCCGGTTGGCGCTCATCTCCACCTTCACCCGGGTGTCGAGGTGGTCCGACAGGCGCTCCTCCAGCTCCAGCAGCCCGGGCGGGCGCAAGCGTCGGGCGGGACCGACCGGCGCCGGGGTGGCGGCCTTCTGGTTGTGGCGGCGCGACTCCTCCTCCACCGCCCGCACCGACAGGCCCTCGGCCACCGCCCGCTTGGCCAGCGTCTCCTGGTAGGCGCGGTCGGGACAGGTGAGCAGGGCCCGGGCGTGGCCGGCGGTGAGCTTGGCCTCCGACACCAGCCGCTGCACCGACGGGGGCAGCTGGAACAGGCGCAGGGTGTTCGAGATGGCGGCCCGGCTCTTGCCCATGCGGGTGGCCAGCTCGTCGTGGGTGAGGTGGAAGTCCTCCAGCAGCTGCTGGTAGGCGGCGGCCTCGTCGAGGGGGTTGAGGTCCTCCCGCTGGAGGTTCTCGACCAGGGCCTGCTCCAGCGACGATGTGTCGTCGACGGTGCGGATGATGGCCGGCACAAGGGGGAGTCCGGCCCGCTTGGCCGCCCGCCAGCGGCGTTCGCCGGCGATGAGCTCGTAGGTGCCCTCCCCCATCGCCCGTACCAGGATGGGCTGGAGGACGCCGAGCTCGCGCACCGACGCGGTCAGCGCGGCCATGGCCTCCTCGTCGAAGGCGCTCCGGGGCTGGCGGGTGTTGGGAAAGATCGACGAGGTGGGCAGGTCCTGGAAGGCGGAGTCCACCCATTCGTTGCTGCCGGCAGGGATGAGTGCCCCCAGTCCCCTACCGAGTCCGCTGCGGCGCGCCACCACTTACCTCCTTGGCCAGCTCCCGGTAGGCCAGCGCCCCCCGGGAGGTGGAGTCGAACACGATGATGGGTTGCCCGAACGACGGCGCCTCCGAGAGGCGGACGGTGCGGGGCACGATGTTGCGGCAGACCTTGGCCCCGAAGTGCTTGCGGACCTCCTTGGCCACCTGCTCGGCCAGCTTGGTGCGGGCGTCGTACATGGTGAGGATGATCGTGGACAGGTCGAGCCGGGGGTTGAGGTTGCGCTGGACGAGCTGCACGTTGCGCATGAGCTGGCCCAATCCCTCCAGCGCGTAGTACTCGCACTGGATGGGCACGACCACCTCGGTGGCCGCGGCCAGGCCATTGACGGTGAGCAGGCCGAGCGACGGGGGACAGTCGATGATGACGAAGTCGAAGTCGCCGTCCATGCGCTCGATGGCCCGGCGCAGGCGCAGCTCCCGGCTGAAGGCGGGGACGAGCTCGATCTCGGCGCCGGCCAAATCGATCATGGCCGGGGCCACGAAGAGGTTGCGCACGCCGGTGGGCTCGATGCAGTCCTCCATGGGGAGATCGTTGAGGAGGACGTCGTAGATCGAGTGCTGGAGGTTCCGGGCGTTGACGCCGACGCCGGTGGTGGCGTTGCCCTGGGGGTCGAGGTCGACGACGAGGACCCGGTAGCCCATCTCGGCCAGGGCCGCGCCCAGGTTGACGGCGGTGGTGGTCTTGCCCACGCCGCCCTTCTGGTTGGCCACGGCCATGACCCGGGGGAGCGGAGGCTTGGGTGCGGGACCGGCGGCGGTCGGTGCGGGGGTGGGCTCGGGCTCGGGCTGGGGTTCGGGTTCGGGTCGGGGATCGACGACGGGCTGGTGCGCCACTTCGCGGGACTCGTGGACCTCTAGCGGCGGCGGCTCGGTGAGAAGTTGGGTGGCGGCGGCGTCCCACCCGGTCACGGTGGGTGAGGCGGGCTCCCACTCGGACTGCGCCCAGTCGGGCTCGGCCTCGGCCCCCGCCGGGGCAGGAGCCGGTCCTTCCAACACGGGCGGCTCGGGGCGGGAGGGTGAAGGACTCGAGATCCCGGCCAATTCGAGGATGGAGGGGATGTCGTCGTCCGGCACTCCGTCGTCAGCCGAGGCGTCGGGTGGGGCCTCGACGTCGACGGCGGGCCAGGAGTGTCCGTTTTCCTCGCTCACGGCCCTCCATCATGGCACCTCTCGACGAGGGGTCAAGCATCAAGCTGATGTTCCACGTGAAACATCGGCGGCGCAGTGTTGGAGGCCTGACCGCCGATCGCCCGTCCGCAAAGGGCCTCGGACCCGCCTGACCGGGACCCGGATCAGTCCGCCGCGGTAGCGAAGAGGGGACGCTTGGCCGGGATACCGACCCGGCGGGGAAACCGGTCCGAGCAGGGGACCGTCTGCCGCAGCACCTGGTACGACGAGCCGCCGGCCGAGAACGACTCGCCCGGTTCCAGGCCCAGCGGCGCCAACCCCGCCGCCGGCCAGCGGTCGGGACGCCCTCCGGGCGGTTCGCTCACGACCATCCGGCCGCCGACGGCCAAGAACCCGGCGCCGCACTCCGCCGTCACCGCCGTGGGGCCGAACCCCCGGGCCACGACCAGATCGAAGCGTCCCCGCAGGTCGTGGCGCCGGGCAAGTTCCTCCGCCCGACCTTCGACCACCGCCACCCGGTCCTCGGCACCGACCGCCGCCACCGCCCGGACCAGGAACTCGACCCGCCGCTCGCCGGCGTCGACGAGGACCCAGGTGGTTTCGGGCCAGGCCAGGGCCAGGGGCAAGCCGGGCAGACCGGCGCCGCTGCCGAGATCGAGACAGGCGCCGGCCAGCGGATTCGGCGCGAAGCCGAGGGCGTGGTCGAGGTGGGGGAGCAGGGGACCGGGACCGACCAGGCCCAGCCGACGGGCGTCCTCGAGAACCGGCAGCAGCCGGAACTCGAGGTCAGCCCGACGGCGGTCGTCAGCTGTCGCCGTCGTCCTCCGCCGCGTCCGGGATGATGGCGACCCGCCGGCGGGGCTCTTCCCCCTCCGAGGTGGTCGAGACGCCGTCGATGGTGTTGGCCGTGTCGTGCACCACCTTGCGGTCGGGCGCCGACATCGGCTCCAGCACCCGGGCCACCCCTGTGGCCAGCACCTGCTCGGCCACGCCTCGGGTGAAGCGCTCCAGCGCCTCCCGCCGGGCCATGCGGTACCCGGCGATGTCGACCAGGATCCGGGTGCGAGCCCCCGGCGCCTTGCGCTGCACCACGGTGCGAGCCAGTTCCTGGACCGCGGCCAGCGTCTGGCCGCGAGGGCCGATGAGCATCCCCAGATCGTCGCCGGTGACGACGATCTCCACTGTGTCGTCGTCGATGTCGCGCCGCTCCATCTCGAACTTGGCGCCGAAGCGGTTCAGCAGCCCTTCCACGAACTCCTCAGCCAGTTCTCCGGCGTCGACATCGGGGTCAGCCTCGTGCATGCCAGTTCCTTCCTGTGACGCCTGCGCCGCCGGACGCGGCGGTCGCTCCTGCCGGCCCGGGCTGCGCCGGGGCCCACCCGAACGGGCCGCCCCCGTCCGGGCCCCGTCGCTCGCCGCCGCGGGCCGACTCTTGGTCCCGTTGCCGTTCCCCGCGCCGGAGGCGGACTCGACCGCCCCCGCCGCAGTCGACGGCGGACGCTCCCGTCGCCCGCTCCCACCGCTGCTGCGCTTGCGGTCCCGGCGCTCGGTCTTGGGCCGGGCCGAGGTCGGTACGACGCGGGCCCGCACCCGGGCCTGCGATCGCAGCAGCCCGAACAGGCCCGCTTTGGGCTCCTCCATGACTTCGAACTCGGCGTCGCTCTCGTCGACACCCAGCTGGTCGAGGGCCATCTCCTTGGCCTCTTCCACTGTCTTGGCAGTGACTTCGACCCATTCCACGCGTCACGATTCCTTCCTCGAAGAGCCTCCGGACGACCCCTTCGTGGGAGGCAGGCCCTTGGGGCGGGCCGCGGGGGGTGGTCGTTTGGCCTTGGCAGCCCGATTCTGCAGGCGACTCATGAGCGACTCCCCGGCGCCGGACCCCTTGCCCGCCGGCGATGAAGTGCCCGCCGACGATGCAGTGCCCGACTTGGAGCTCGCCTTCCCTGCCTTCTGACCGGCGCCGGCGCCAGACCCACTCCCGGCGCCGCTGCCCGCTTTGGTCCCGCCCGGCCCACCCTTGGGCGTGACCCGTCCGCTGCCGCCCCCTTTGGGCGTCACCCGCCCCGACGGGGGACGGGTCGAGCCGCCGCCCGAGCTCCCGCCGCCGCCCGGCTTCTTGGGGGTCGCCGCCTTGGCCGGAACGTTCTTGCCCGAGCCGCCGCCCGATTTGGCCGCCGCCCCGCCGCCGCCACCCGACTTGACCCCGCCACCGCCGGACGCACCGCCACTCTTGGCCGACCCGGACCCGCCGCCGCCGCCCAACTTACCCCCGCCGGACGCACCACCGCCCTTCCCGCCACCGCCCTTGGCGTTCGGCCCGCCACCCACGGCAGTGCTTGCGGCGGAACCGCCGCCGCCCGACTTGGTCTCCGGCTCTCCGTCCGCCTCGCCGACCGGCACCGGCCGGGTGCGGAACGCCACCGCCTGCTGGCCGATCTGCCAGATGTTGGAGGTGATGAAGTAGAGGACCACGCCCGTCGGCACCGACAGCGAGATGAGGCCGAAGAACGCAGGCATGATCTTGGTGATCATCTGCATCTGGGGGTTGATGGCGTCCTTCGACATGCGGGCCGTCATCTGCTTCTGCTGGTAGTACCCGCTGGCCACCACCGCGGCCACAAGGAACAGGGCCAGCACCGATTGCGGCTTGTGGGCCAAGTCGATACCGAACGATTCCAGCTTCCCGGCCGACTCGGCCAGCGCGTGGTGGAGCGAGCTTCCCAACGGAATGTGCTTGGGCGGCACCTCGCTGAGCGAGCGGATGATGCGATACAGGACGATGAACAGCGGCATCTGCAGGACCAGCGGCAGGCAGCCGGCCAGAGGATTGGCCTTGTGCTCTTTGTAGAGCTTCATCATCTCTTCGTTGAGCTTCAGGCGGTCGCCCTTGTACTTCGCCTGCAACTTCTTGAGCTCGGGCTGCAAGAGCTGCATCGCCCGCTGCGACTTGACCTGCTTGGCCGTGAGCGGGATGAGCAGCACCCGCACCGTGATGGTGAGGAGAATGATGGCCACGCCGTACGACGGAATGACGGCGTAGAAAAAGGCCAAAACGTTGCCCAGGGCGTTGTACAGCCAGTCGAGGTAGGCCGCGGCCAGCATCAGGCGTGCACCTGGGAGTCAAACGACGAAGTCCGGTGCGAGCGGGCCGAGTGCGACGGCACCGGGTCGAAGCCCATGCCACCCCATGGGTGACACCGGGCCAGCCGGCGCAACGCCAGCCACAGCCCGCGGCCGGCGCCGTGGGTTTCGATCGCCTCCAGGGCGTAGGCCGAGCAGGTGGGCAGGTAGCGGCAGCGGGGGAGACGGTTGGCCGACAGCGTCCGGTAGAGCCGGATCGGAGCGCGGGCCAGGCGGCGGGTCAGCATGGAGCCGGCGGGTCCGGCGGCAGCACGATCGGCCGCGCGATCGGCGGCGGCGTCCCCCGCAGCACCGGCGGCAGCTCGGCCGGGCCCGGCAGTTCCTTGGTGGCCAGGGTGGCCAGCGCTTCGCACAGGGTGGCTCTCAGTTCTCGATAGGACAGCGACGACGCCCCTGGGTGGGCCCCGACGAGGTAGGCGCCGGGACGGAGCAGCGGCCCGGCCTCCCTGGAGACTGACCGCAGCCGGCGCCGGATCCGGTTACGCACCACTGCGCCGCCGACCGCGCGGCCGACCGCAAAGGCAACCCTGGGAGGTTGGGACGGGTCACCGGGGACCCAGGTTACCGTGATCGGCCCCCGGCGGACTCTGGCGCGAGACCGTCGCAGGGCCTGGAAGGTGGCCCGGTCGCGTACCGACCAGATCAGGCCGACAGCTTGGCCCGACCCTTGCGCCGGCGGGCGGAGAGGATGGCCCGGCCGGCCGAGGTCGACATCCGGTGACGGAACCCGTGGCGCTTGGCCCGCTTCCGGTTGTTCGGTTGGAATGTTCGCTTCACCCATGGCCTCCCCGGCGTGCGCCCGCGCCGGCTTCGTCGTCGTCAAATGGTTCGCGTCAAAGCTAATCGTCAAGGTTCGTCCTCGAGGGACCCGTCCAGGCTAAAGGCTGCGCCCGGTGTGGGCAACACAGCCCGCCGGGCCGGGCTGGCCGGATCGCCCGGCCCAACTCGCGAAACCCGATCGCGGGGCCCGAAACCGGCGTCGGCCCCTTGTGCCCCGCCCATGCGCCGGTGGTACGGTTTGCCCTTCCCCGGGAGCGGCCCCAGGGGGAGCGGGTCCCACTTCCCTGGCCCCTGTGCACCAGTAGCGCCGCGGCAAAATCCGGTGCCCGAGACTTATCCACTCACTGTGGACAGGTCTGTGGGAAACATCCAGGGAGGTGGCTGCGCGGGTGCCGAACGCAGAGTACTTGTGGGGTGCGTGCGTGGCCGTGCTGCGGAACGAATTGCCCGACGGAGCCGGCAAGACCTGGCTCGAAGCGGCTCGCCCCCTGGCTCTCGAGGACCGGCGGCTCATCCTGGCGGTCCCCAGCGCGGTGGCCAAGGAACGGATCGAGAGCCGGTACCTGCGCTTCGTCGAGGACATCCTCACCGAGCTGGCGGGCGAGGCCCACGAGATCGTGCTCGAAGTCCACACCGAGCTGGCCCGGGCCGCGGGCGACGACGAGCTGGCCCTGGTCGCAACCGCGGCCCCCGGACCGGTGGCGTCGGTCGTCGGGGGGTCGGGGCACGGCGCCGGCGGCGAGCGCGAGCGGGGCAGTGGCGGTGGCTCTCCCACCTCGTCCTCCCCCCCATCGGGTACCACCGTCACCCGGGGCGGCGGCCGGTCGGGCCAGTCCACCAGCGACGACTTCGGGTCGCTGGGCGAGATCGCGCTCAACCCCAACTACACCTTCGACGACTTCGTCATCGGCGAGTCCAACCGCTTCGCGGCCGCCGCCGCCCTGGCCGTGGCCGAGCAGCCGGCCGTGTCCTACAACCCCCTCTTCATCTACGGCGACGCCGGCCTGGGCAAGACCCACCTCCTCCACGCCATCGGCCACTACGTGCGGGCCAACTACCCGGGCATGTGCGTTCGCTACGTGTCCACCGAGCACTTCCTGAACGACTTCATCGAGGCCATCCGCACCAACAGCCAGGGCGCGTTCAAGCTCCGCTACCGCCGCTGCGACGTCCTGCTCGTCGACGACGTCCAGCTCATCGAGAACAAGGCCACCACCCAGGAGGAGTTCTTCCACACCTTCGACTACCTGCACTCCGCCGGCCGTCAGATCGTGATCTCCTCCGACCGCCCCCCCAAGGCCATGGCCACCCTGGAGGACCGGCTGCGCAGCCGCTTCGGCTGGGGCCTCATCACCGACGTCCAGCCGCCCCACCTCGAGACCCGCCTCGCCATCCTGCGCAAGAAGGCGGCCGGCGAGCCGTCCAAGGCCCCCGACGACGTCCTCACCTACATCGCCACCCACATCACCAACAACATCCGGGAGCTGGAGGGGGCCCTCAACCGGGTCCTGGCCTTCTCCAACCTCAACCGGGTGCCGCTCGACCTCGACATGGCCGAGAGCGTGCTGGGCGACCTCATCACGGCCAAGGCGCCCCGCCAGATCACGGCCAAGCTCGTCATCGAGGCCACCGCCGACATGTTCGGCCTCACCATCGACGAGCTGTGCGGCAAGAGCCGCAGCCGGCCCCTCGTCACCGCCCGCCAGGTGGCCATGTACGTCCTGCGGGAGATGACCGACTTCTCCTACCCCGCCATCGGGCGGGCCTTCGGCGACCGTGACCACACCACCGTGATGCACGCGGTGTCGAAGATCGCCGACCTCATGCGGGAGCGGCGCACGATCTACGAGCAGGTCACCGAGCTCATGCACCGCATCCGCAACGTCGGCAGCTGAGCAATGGGCGGTGCACCACCCGTGGACGAAGTCACCCGCTTGCTGTCGACAAACGACCCGTCGTCCCGAGTGACAAACGTGGGATTTCGGTTCGCTGTCTCACCGCTGTGGAAGGCTGGGGACGCAGCGTGGGCACCCAAAGCGGCTCCCACCTGCGGCAACGCCGAACTTTCCCCAATCCACAGTCCCTACCGCTCTCTCTCTATTTTTTAAACATGAAAGAGCTAACTGCAGGGGAGTCGATCCAGTGAAGTTTCGCGCCGAACGCGACACCCTCCTCGAGGCGCTGGCCACCGCCGCCCGGGCCGCGGCCACCCGCGGCGGCGCCCTACCCGCCCTGTCCGGGGTACGCATGGAAGTGGCGGGCGACCTGCTCAAGCTGGCCGGCAGCGACCTCGACCTCACCGTCCAGGTGGAGGCCACCGTCAACGGCATCGCCGACGGGGTCTGCGTGGTGCCCGCCCGGCTGGCAGCCGACATCGTCCGGGCCCTGGAGCCCTCGGCCGTGTCGGTCACGGCCGAGGGGAGCGAGGCGGTCATCTCCGCCGGCCGGTCGCAGTTCACCGTCCGCCTGCTGCCGGCGGAGGAGTTCCTTCGCCTGCCCGAGCCCGCGGCCGACGCGGTCACGCTCGACGCGGCCACCCTGTCGGCCGCCCTCACCCAGGTGGTGCGGGCCGCGTCCCGCGACGACGCCCGGCCCATCCTCACCGGGGTCCTTCTGGCGGCCGAGGCCGGCGGCCTGCGCCTGGTGGCCACCGACTCCTACCGCCTGGCCCTGCGCGACCTGCCCGGCACCAGCCTGCTGGCCGAGGGCAAGCAGGTGCTGGTCCCGGCCCGGGCCCTGGGCGAGCTCACCCGGGTGCTGAGCGCGGCGCCCACGGTCACCCTGCGCCTGGGCGCCGACCAGGCCACGTTCGAGGCCGGCCCCGTCCGCCTCACCACCCGCCTCATCGAGGGCGAGTTCCCCAACTACCGCCAGCTCATCCCCAGCGCCTACCCCAACCGGCTGTCGGTGGGCAAGGAGGCGATGATCGACGCCGTCCGGCGGGTGAAGCTGCTGGCCCGGGAGGCCACGCCCGTGCGCTTGGCCCTGCGGGCCGACGGGGTGCAGCTCACGGCCATCACCCAGGACGTGGGCCAGGCCCGGGAGGATGTCGACGCCAAGTACGAGGGCACGGAGATGACCGTCGCCTTCAACCCCGACTTCCTGCTCGAGGGCATCGAGGCCATCCCCGGCGACGAGGTCATGCTGGAGACGCTGGATGCGCTGAAGCCGGCCACCCTCAAGCCCACGGCCACCAACCCCGACGGCGGCACCGACTTCCTCTACCTGTTGATGCCGGTGCGGGTGTCCTGAGCGGCCGGGACCAGCCATGCGGCTGACCCAGCTCTGGCTCACCGACTTCCGCAACTACGACACCGCCGAGCTGACCCTCCCCGCGGGGCTGACGGTGGTGGTGGGCGACAACGGGGCAGGCAAGACCAACCTGTTGGAGGCGGTCGCCTACCTGGCCACGCTGGAGTCGTTCCGGGGGGCGCCGGCGGAGGCGTTGGTGCGCCAGGGATCGGAGCGGGCGGTGGTGCGGGGCGCGGTCGTGCGAGGCGAGCGCGACGTGCTCATCGAGGCCGAGATCCGAGTACGGGGCCGGGGACGGGTGGCCGTCAACCGCCAACCGCTGCGGCGGGCGGCCGACCTGGTGGGCGCGCTGGTGGTGAGCGTGTTCTCGCCCGACGACCTCGACCTGGTCAAGGGCGGTCCCTCGTCCCGCCGCCGCTATCTCGACGACCTCCTGGTCGCGCTGCACGCCCGCAACGACGCCCTCCGCCGTGACCTCGAGCGCATCCTCCGCCAGCGCACGGCCCTGCTGCGCGACTGCGGCGGCCGCCTGTCGCCGGCGCTGGCCCCCACGCTCGACGTGTGGGACTCCAAGCTGGCCACGGTGGGCGACGCCCTGGGCCGAGCCCGGGCCGACCTCGTCGACCGGCTGGCCCCGGCCCTGGCCGCGGCCTACGCCGGCATCGCCGGGCCCGACGCCCGGCCCGTGGGTGTGGTCTACGAGGCCCCCTGGCGGGCTGGCGGGCTGGCTGCGGCCCTGGTCGCCTCCCGCCCCGAGGAGCTGCGCCGGGGGGTGTGCCTGGTCGGGCCCCACCGCGACGAGCTCACCCTGACCATCTCGGGCATGCCCGCCCGCACCCATGCGTCCCAGGGCGAGCAGCGCTCCCTGGCCCTGGCCCTGCGCCTGGCCGGGCACCGGGTGGTGGGGGAGGCCCTGGGGGAGTCGCCCGTGCTGTTGTTGGACGACGTCTTCTCCGAGCTCGACGACACCCGCAGCCAGGCCCTCCTCGACCACCTCCCGCCGGGCCAGGCCATCCTCACCACCACCGGCGCCATCCCGCCCGCGGCCGCGCCCGACCTCGTCGTCGAAGCCACCACCGCCCGCCTCACCCCCCGCCCCGGCCAACCCGAGAAGCGCCCGGCATGACGCCCACCCAACCCGTCTTGGGCATGAAAAGGGGCACCTGGTACCCCTTTTCCGACCCAAGACCGGCGGCGAGAGCGGCGACCGTCGACGGGGGGGACCGGTTCGCATGACGTGGCGTCCGCTCAAGCGCCCCGGCGACGAGGTCGCGCCCCGCCGGCTGGCCGACTCGCTGCCGGGCGTCACCCGACGCATCGGCGGTCCCGACGGCGCCGCCTTCGTCCACCTCACCTCGCAGTGGGCGGCCGTCGTCGGGCCCGCGGTCGCGGCCCACAGCCACCCCCTCCGCCTCGCCGCCGGCACCCTCACCATCGCCGTCGACCAGGCCGGCTGGGTCACCGAGCTGACCTACCTCGAGGCCTCCCTGCGAGGCCGAATCGACGACGCCGTGGGCCCCGGCGTGGTCCAGGTCGTCAAGGTGGTGGTGCGCCCCAAATGACACCCCGTCTGGTATCCTTGGGTCAGTGTGATTCGGGGGTCTGACCTGCGGTTTTTCCCCCCGGAGCCCACGCTCTCGACCTCGCCGTCGACTCATTCCCAAGCACGTGAAAGGGCGCGTCTGTGGCGCTGACTGCCGGCTCCTATGGAGCCAAGGACATCACCGTTCTGGAGGGCCTGGAGGCCGTCCGGAAGCGCCCCGGCATGTACATCGGGTCCACCGGTCTCAACGGCCTCCACCACCTCGTCTACGAGGTTGTCGACAACTCCGTCGACGAGGCCATGGCCGGCTACGCCAACCGCATCGACGTCACCCTCCTGCCCGACGGCGCCTGCCGGGTGGTCGACAACGGCCGCGGCATCCCCGTCGACACCATGGCCAAGCACCGCAACAAGTCGGCCGCCGAAGTGGTCATGACCGTCCTCCACGCGGGCGGCAAGTTCGGCGGCGAGGGCTACAAGATCTCGGGCGGGCTCCACGGCGTGGGCGTGTCGGTGGTCAACGCCCTCTCCCAGCGGCTCGAGCTCGAGATCGACCGCGACGGCCTCCACTACGTGATGTCGTTCGCCAACGGCGGCAAGGTCGTGTCCAAGCTCGCCCCCGTGGGCCGGGCGCCCCGGGGCCGCACCGGCACCACCATCACCTTCTGGCCGGATCCCACCATCTTCGCCTCCGAGGGCACCGAGTTCCGGGCCCAGACCCTGCTCGAGCGGCTGCAGATCATGGCCTTCCTCAACAAGGGCCTTGAGATCCACTTCCGCGACGAGCGTCCCGGCCACCAGCAGCCGGGGCAGGAGCCGGAGCACGTCTTCAAGTACGCGGGCGGCATCGTCGACTTCGTCAAGCACCTCAACGCCTCCAAGGAGGCCCTGTTCAAGCGGGTCGCCCAATTCGAGGTCAAGGAGGACGAGGGCGAGGTCGAGGTCGCCCTGCAGTGGAACACCGGCTACTACGAGGGCATCCACAGCTTCGCCAACGGCATCGCCACCAACGAGGGGGGCATGCACGAGGAGGGGTTCAAGAAGTCCCTCACCAACGTGGTCAACCGCTACGCCCGGGCCGGCAAGCTGCTCAAGGACAAGGACGACAACCTCCAGGGCGAAGACATCCGGGAGGGCCTCACCGCCATCGTCAGCGTCAAGCTGCGCGACCCCCAGTTCGAGGGCCAGACCAAGGCCAAGCTGGGCAACGTCTTCATCCGCTCCCTGGTCGAGCGGGCCACCAACGACAAGCTCACCCAGTGGCTGGAGGAGCACCCGGCCGAGGCCCGCCAGGTGGTGGCCAAGTCGATCCAGGCGTCACGGGCCCGCCTCGCCGCCCGCCAGGCCCGGGAGCTCACCCGGCGCAAGTCGGCCCTCGACGGCGCCGGCCTGCCCGGCAAGCTGGCCGACTGCTCGTCGCGCCTGGCCGAGGAGTCGGAGCTGTTCATCGTCGAGGGCCAGTCCGCCGGTGGCTCGGCCAAGGACGCCCGCGACCCGCGGGTGCAGGCCATCCTGCCCATCCGGGGCAAGATCCTCAACGTCGAGCGGGCCCGCCTCGACCGCACCTTGAAGAACACCGAGGTGCAGTCGCTGATCGCGGCCATCGGCGCCGGCGTGGGCGACGAGGAGTTCGACCTGGCCAAGATCCGCTACCACAAGGTCGTGATCCTCACCGACGCCGACGTCGACGGGGCCCACATCCGCACCCTGCTGCTCACCTTCTTCTTCCGCCAGATGAAGGCGCTCGTCGAGCAGGGCCACGTCTACATCGCCCAGCCTCCGCTCTACTCCACCGAGGTGGGCAAGGAGAAGGTCTACATCCACGACGACGCGGAGAAGGCCCGGTTCCTGGCCGAGCACCCCAACCACAAGGCCGACTTCCAGCGCTTCAAGGGCCTGGGCGAGATGAACCACGACGAGCTGCGGGAGACCACCATGCGCCAGGCCACCCGCACCCTCCTGCGGGTCTCGGTCGAGGAAGCCGCCCTCGCCGACCAGGTCCTCAGCGTCCTCATGGGCGAAGACGTCGAACAAAGAAAACACTTCATCCAGACGAATGCCAAGGACGTGCGTTTCCTTGACATCTGAGCGCGCGTGTTCGACTTCCAATCCGGCGGCCGCGCCCGCCGCCGTAGGCGGCCCCGACGGCTGCCGGCAACGAGCCTTCAGTGCGAAGGGGAGCCGGCTCCGCCGGCGGACCGGAGCTCCTTGGAGCTCGTCCGAACGGAGCGCAGCGAGTGAGGACGAAACATGAGCGACGGGATCACGCCGCCGTTGGAGTTCGGCAATGTCGAGCCGGTCGAGATCCAGGAGGAGATGGAGCGCTCCTTCCTGGAGTACGCCATGTCCGTCATCATGGCCCGGGCCCTGCCCGACGCCCGCGACGGCCTCAAGCCGGTCCACCGCCGGATCCTCTACGCCATGCTGGAGAACGGCGTGCGCCCCGACCGGGCCCACGTCAAGTGCTCCCGGGTGGTGGGTGACGTCGTCGGCAAGTACCACCCCCACGCCCCCGAGGCCGTCTACGACGCCCTGGCCCGCATGGCCCAGGACTTCAGCCTCCGCCATCCCCTCGTCGACGGCCACGGCAACTTCGGCTCGCCCCACGACCCCCCCGGCGCCATGCGGTACACCGAGTGCCGCCTCGCCCCCCTGGCCATGCAGCTCCTGGCCGGCATCGACGAGGACACCGTCGACATGGTGGCCAACTACGACGGCAAGGAGGAGGAGCCGTGGGTGCTGCCCGCCCGCTTCCCCAACCTGCTGGTCAACGGCAGCCAGGGCATCGCGGTAGGCATGGCCACCAACATCCCGCCCCACAACCTGGCCGAGGTCATCGACGCCACCGTCCACCTCATCGACCACCCCGAGGCCACGCCCGACGACCTCATGGCCTTCGTCAAGGGCCCCGACTTCCCCACCGGCGGGCTGATCCTGGGCCGGGCCGGCATTCAGGACGCCTACCGCACCGGTCGCGGCTCCATCAAGATGCGGGCCGTCTGCGTGATCGAGGACGGGCCCCGCGGCCCCCAGATCATCGCCACCGACATCCCTTACCAGGCGTCGGTCGAAGCCATCGCCGAGAAGGCCGCCGAGCTGGTCAACGCCCGGGCCATCGACGGCATCCGCGAGATCCGCAACGAGCGGGCCAACCGCCAGAACCGCCTCGTCTTCGAGCTCAAGCGCGACGCGGTGGCCCAGGTCGTGCTCAACAACCTCTACAAGCACACCCCGTTGCAGTCGAGCTTCGGCGTCAACATGGTGGCGCTCGTCGACGGGGTGCCCCGCACCCTCAACCTGGCCCAGATGCTCACCGCCTACGTCGGCCACCAGGTCGAGGTCGTCACCCGCCGCACCAAGTTCCGGCTGCGCAAGGCCACCGACCGGGCCCACATCGTCGAAGGCCTCATCCGGGCCCTCGACATGATCGACCAGATCATCGCCCTCATCCGGGCCTCGGCCGACAAGGCCGCCGCCCGCGAGGGGCTGATGGCGGCGCCGTTCTCCTTCAGCGAGGTCCAGGCCGAGCACATCCTCGACATGACCCTGTCCCGCCTCACCCGCCTGGGCCGCTCCGACCTGGAGGCGGAGATGGCCAAGCTGCGGGAGACGATCGCCGAGCTGGAGGCCATCCTCAACGATCCCGGCCGCCTGCGCCAGGTCATCAAGGACGAGCTGGGCGAGGTCCGGGCCAAGCACGCCGAGCCCCGCCGGGCCCAGGTCACCTTCGATCCGGGCGACCTCGACACCCTCGACCTCATCGAGGACGAGGACCTGGTCGTCACCATGTCCAAGGCCGGCTACATCAAGACGGTGGCGGCCGACGCCTTCCGCACCCAGGCCCGGGGCGGACGGGGCGTGGCCGGGGCCAAGCTGCGCGACAACGACTACGTCGAGCGCACCGTCCACACCACCGCCCACGCCTTCCTGCTCTTCTTCAGCAGCCGGGGCAAGGTCTACCGGCTCAAGGCCCACGAGATCCCGATGAAGGACCGCACCGCCCGGGGCACGGCCATCGTCAACCTCCTGCCCCTGGTGCCGGGCGAGAAGATCCAGGCCATCATCGACACCCGCGACTACGAGACGTCGCGGTTCCTCGTCTTCGTCACCCGCAAGGGGCAGGTCAAGAAGACCCGCTTCACCGAGTACGACTCGTCCCGGCGCGACGGCCTCATCGCCATCAACCTGCGGGAGGACGACGAGCTGGTGCGAGTCATCCAGACGAGTGGCGACGACGACATCTTCATGGTGGCCAAGTCGGGGATGACCGTCCGCTTCTCGGAGGACGAGGTGCGGGCCTCGGGCCGGGCGGCCCAGGGCGTCATCGGGATGCGCCTGCGCGACGACGACGAGGTGGTGTCGGCCGACGCGCCCCGGCCCGACGCCCCCGACCTGCTGGTCGTCACCGACGCCGGCTATGGCAAGCGGACCAAGCTCGAGCGCTTCCCCCGCAAGGGCCGGGGCACCATGGGCGTGCGGGGCATCCGCCTCACCGCCCGCCGGGGCTACGTGGTGGCCGCCTTCATGGTCGGCCTCGACGACGAGATCTTCGTCATCTCCTCGGGGGGCACCACCATCCGCATGCCCGTCCGCGACATCTCGTCCCAGGGACGCGACGCCACCGGGGTCAAAGTCGTCAGCCTCGACGACGGCCAGTCGGTGGCGGCGGTGGCTCCCGTCTTCGGCGGCGACGACTAACCGACAAGGCTCGTCGCCCCCCACCACTTCCCCCTCCGACACGACGAAGTGAAGGAGGACTTGGATGTTCCACGGAAGATGTGGGCCCGGTCGCGTCCGCGACAGGGAGCGGGGCTCGGTGTTGCCGCTCATGGCACTGGCCATCGCGGTGCTGGGGGGAGCGGTGCTGCTCCTCGGGCGCCTGGGGGTGGCGGCCACCGATCGGGCCGGAGCCCGGTCCGCGGCCGACGCCGCCGCCCTGGCCGGGGCGGCCGAGGGGGAGGACTCGGCCCGGGACCTGGCCACGGCCAACGGGGCCACGGTGACCAGCTTCGAGGCCAAGGGCACCGACGCCCTGGTGGAGGTGGAGCTGGGCACGGCTCGGGCCGTGGCCCGGGCCCGGCGCTCGCACGGCGCCGTCGGCGGGATCGACCGGGGCGCGCTCGACGACGAGCGGCTGGCCCCGGCCATGCGGGCCGCTCTCGGCCGGGCCGGCCAACTCCTGCGCCACGAGTTCCCGATCACCGACGTCCACCCCCCCGGCCTGGCCGTCGAGGTCCCGGCCGCGGTTGCCGACCGGCTCGCGGGGGTAGCACCGTCGGCGGGCCTGTGCCGGCCGGATCCGGAGTCCCGGCCGACGCTGTTCGAGGTATGTCAGGCAGGGGATGGCGGGCCGTGACGGACCGCGACCGGGGAATCCGGGTTACGTTTTTCCAGGGTCCTTCGCCAAACATTGAATTGGGGACAAAGGAGCTTCATGACCCAGGCGAGACGTGTCCGGCTGGTCCTGCGGAGGATCGAGCCGTGGACCGTGCTCAAGTTCTCGCTGCTGCTCTACGCCAGCCTCTACCTGGTGCTGCTCATCGCGGCCATCACCCTGTGGGCGGCGGCGTCGGTCACCGGCCTGCGGGGGAGCGTGGAGAGCTTCGTCGGCGACCTGGTGGCTTCCAAGGACTTCCGCTTCAAGGGCGGCGAGCTGTTCCGGGCCTCGCTCATCGGTGGCACCCTGCTGGTGCTGGTCGGGGCGGGCGTCACGGTGCTGCTGAGCGTCCTCCACAACCTGATCAGCGACCTCATCGGCGGCTTCGGCGTGGTGTTCGAGGAACGCACGCTGCGGGCGACGGCCCCGGCCTCGGCCACCGAAGTCCGGCCCCCCCGCAAGTCGTGGCGCGACGACGACGCCGAGGCCGAGGAGGTCATCGAGCCCCGCCGCCCGCCGGC
>JADMIO011486956.1_pt1 | contig 23537 bp, 19 predicted proteins | sample 8958161 | NCBI WGS metagenome assembly JADMIO01 (sample SAMN16585339, study PRJNA669376) | soil metagenome | isolation source: Crop rotation soil | place: USA: Cullars Rotation, Alabama | collected 2011
GCCATTCGCCTGCCGCATCCTGCTGGTGCAGCCCGCCGGCCCGCAGCACGCTCTCATAGATTGCGCGCTCGGGCGGATAGCCGACCAATCCCAGCCGCTCCTCACCTGTATGGTCCAGCATCGCCTCGACCAAATTACGCCGCGCTTTGGCGGCGGCCGAAGAAAGCTGCCGGCGAACGATCAGCTCATTCCAGACCCGTGGCGTCTGGCTGTAGGTTATGTCGGCGGCTTCGGATAGCAGCTGATCGATCTGTCGCGCGCTTACGACTGGCCGCAGCTCCTGACGATAAAACCAGCGGCTGCGCTCGCCACCATACGTCTCGGTGATCACATGGGCGAGCGCCTGCTGGGCCTCGATCAGACGGCCCGCTACCTCACGGCGCGCCGGCCGGTCGTGCTCAAGCTCCTCGCGATCATCGAGCAAACCGTGCAGGGCCGCCACGTCAAGCAGCAGGTCACGCAGCTCGCGCACGCGCTGCGGCAGCACGGTGATCCGTCCCGGCTCGTGATCACGCTCGGGATCGGCCGCCCAGCGCTCGGCCCACTTAAGCTGCTCCTCATCGGCAGGCACCACATGCAGCAGCTCACCATCAAAGCCTACCGTCGATGGCAGCTGATCATCGAGCTGGCCGGCATCCACATAGCGCACAGCAAAGGTGCGGGTGGCACCATAGTGGTAGCTGTGTCGCCGGGCGATCCGTGGTGTGGTGTCGGCGTGGCGCTGGAGCAGCCCCGGCAGCGGCACCCGCTCGCCCAGATCGCGGCGAGCCTCCTGCGCCAGCGCGTCAAGATCGAGGTCGCTGCCCTCCCAGATAATGTAGCTGTCGCGGTGCTGCCGGTAGGCCAGCAGACGCCGCACCTGAAGCGCAAGCAGCGTGTCGGCTACAGCTGCATCTTCGCGCGCATCGGCGAGCGCGAAGGCGACCTGCGCCTGGCTTGCCCGCAGCCCCGACGAGCGCTCCAGCGCGCCGATCGTGCCGACAACAGTCAGCACATCAAGCTGCAATGGGTCGTCGGCGGCCAGCACGACCCGCGCCTCGGCTAGCTCCGACCAGCGCTGGCCGCGCACCCGGCCGAACAGGCTCGGGCCGAGGCTCGCCTCGACATAGCTGAATAGATCGGTCAGGCGGTAGATAGACAGATCGTCGGCAGATGTTGAGCTACGCAGCACGTCGCGCAAACCCCACGGCTCGTCAGAGTGCAGGAAAGCAAACAGCGAGCGCTCATTCTGGGCCAGCTGCCGAAACAGTGCTGGCAGAGCGACGAGCACAGTTGGGTGGATCGGATAGCTATCGGCGACGATCTGACGCCACTCGTCCGCGCTGATCTCAGCCGGCCGCAGGCCCAGAGCGTCGGCGGCGGGTGCGAGCCGCTCGGCCCAAACTGCCCGCGCGTCGCGATGCCGGTCGTTGCGATCTGCACGCAGGGCCAGAGCGACCATGCGAATCATCTGGCTGGCAGGCTCCTGGAAGGGCAGATCGGCGAAGCGGCCCTGCACTTTCGCCCACTCAATCCGGCGCACTGTGCCCGCGTTGAGCGCGTAACGCTCAAAGGCCTGATGCAGAATCGTCACAACTAACACTGGCGTCTCGCTGCTGCGTGCGGCCGTCTCGGCCAGGCTCTGGAGCACAAACAGATCGCGCTCCTCATCCTGGCGCGCAGCATAGTCGAGGAATTGGCCCAGCTCATCGATCAGCACAAGCACGCCCTTGAAGTGCCCTTGGTCACGCAGAAGCCGCGCTGTCTCAGCCACCAGCTCCGCAACACGCGCTGGATCGAGCGCAGGATCGTGCGCCGCCACTTCGATCGAGTGGCGCAGTGAATCCAGCGCGGGTGTCTTCAGATGCGGATCAGCCAGTGCGGTGCCAAGGTTGGTAAGTACCGCCTGGCGCAGCGAGCTGTTGTTGCCAGGCACCAGGACAGCCAGCAACGAGGGCGCGTCGAAGGGCAGCAGTGCGCTAGCGTCTGCGACTTTCAGTGAGCCTAGCAGCTGGCGACGCGATGATTCGCCGCGCTGCAGGAAGTGGGCGATAAACAGGCCGAAAGCCGACTTGCCAGAGCCAAACGGGCCGACGACCGAGAATGCCCGCTCGCCGCTACTGGACGTCAGGCCAGCGATGATCCGGCCAGCCAGCTGGCGCACCATCGGCGTCACCTGATAGCCATCGAGCCGATAGCGTAGATCACGGAAGTCGCGCCGGATATGCACGGCGCGAGTAAAGCGTGGCGCGATGGCGAGAGTGGCCTGGTCAGGCATAACGACGCTCCTGGGCAAAAGCGTCAGCAAGCAACGCCTGGTCGAATGAATCGTCATCTAGAGTGCGCCAGGCCAGCTGACGAATACCGCCGCCCTCGGAATAGGTAGCGCGCCCGCCAGTCACCATCTCGCAGCGCAGCAGGTACGACAGCAGCGCATCCTCATCAAGGCGGAAGATGCGCCCTGGCGAGCGCTCGCCATAGGCCAGCTCATTGAAAGCGACTGTCGCCCGGCCAAGCGTGCGGGCCTGCTGGAATGCGGCTAAGGCCACTAGCTGATCGAGCAGGTCAGGCCGCACGCCGCTGATCAGGTGATATGCGGGCTGGCTCGGCAGCGGCTGGAGCAAGTTCAGCTCGTAGAGTGGGCAGTGCAGCGCGTCCTCGGCAGCCGGGCCAAGCTTGGCGGCGTCGGGGCGCAGGTAGCAGCGCAACATGCAATCGATATCGCGACTGAGCGTGGCAGGCGATGGTGGCTTGCCGCTGACCTGCACGACAGTCTGGACGATCTGTTCGGCTAGCTGAGCCGCCGTGAACTCGCCGCGACGCAGCAGGTTAAACGTGTAATAAAAGGTAAACGCCGCTTCGGGCCGCGAGACGATCTTCCAATGTAACAGCCAACGACTCGTGGGGGTCACGAGAAATGGATCCCAACCGTCCCTGTCGTTGAAAAGCGCGTCGCCAAGCCAGGTAGCCTGGTGGCCTGTACCGCCCGCCACGCGCTCGAAAACATTGCAGGCCCGGCCCCAGAAGCGGATCGACTGGGCCATATTCTTGCCCACGCCGAGGCGCACAAAAGCATCCTCTAGAAAGAAGAGGTTGGGGTAGTCTTGCAGAAGGTCGTAGGCTTTCTTGAGCCAGTTGCTTCGCAAGACGAATGTCTCGTGCCCGCTGAAGGTGAGCGTAGCAGGGTTTAGGGAGGTAAAAGCCATGAAGTTCCGTCCGTGCATGCACAGAGTACACTACATTGTACACTGCATTTCCATAGATGGGAATACATCTTCATGGCCTTTTTGATGTCAATATCATTACCTTCCTTCTATGGGACTACGATTTACTGATGTATGCGATGCTCCGCTTGGAGCGAATATGCCCAAGCGGATGCGCGATCTACCAGAGGAATACCTAAGCCAGCAGCGCGCGCTCGCACGAGCGATTGGCGCGCGGATTCGCTTGCGCCGAGATGAGTTGGAGCTCACGCAGGATCAGCTGCGAGCGAGGATGGAGCTTGAGCAGGTGTTTATCAGCCGAACCCAGTACAGCCGCATCGAGAATGGCGATGTGCTACCCAATGCGGCCGAGCTGATCGCGCTGCGTGCCATCCTTAATGTGCCATTCAACTGGCTGGTGCTCGGCGAGGACGGCAAACCCTAATGAGGATGTTGAAAAAAGCTCACGCGAAGCCGCCGAGTGCCCTTTAGGCGACGCGCAGGATCGCTGTCTTTGCGACTTTACGTGAGCCAACCTACGATTGTGTGAATGTTCCATGTGCTGAGCATAGAACATTCACGACTGACCGAGGCAGCCTGAGCAATACATCCGGCATACTGACGCGGTTAAGGTTCACATGCAAATCCTCAACTTGCACTTTTAACTCTTACCTCCTCAGGATAGCCTGATCCGCCGCTTCTCCGGGTCGGCCTGCTCGCGATAAAGAATGGCGACATTGCCGATCAGGCTGATCAGCGCGCTGCGCGACGCGGCGACGATGTCGTCGGTCAGCTCTTTCTTCTCATCGCGAAAGTCCATAAATTTGACCTTGATCAGCTCATGCGCGTTTAGCTCATGGTCAATCGTCGCGTGTACCTGGTCGGTCACGCCATTCTTGCCGATCTGCACGACCGGTTTCAGCTCGTGCGCTAGGCGGCGCAGGTGTTGCTTCTGAGTATTGTTCAGCTGTGGCATAATTATGCTCCGTGAGCCGTTACGGCTCGATATTGTACAGATTGCGTCTAGCTAACGCCTAGGCCATATAATACACCTAAATGCGTAAAGAGATCGAAGTTAAAGCGATTCCAGCATGCGGCAGCATGGCTCTTCCTTCTTCCTTTTGTAGGTCAATATTTCGCGCGGCCGAGCGAAATATTGACCTACAAAGGATGACAATCCATCTTCAGCCCCTCCGCCCCATCACATCCACAATTGCCTGATACACCCGAATGCCGCTCTGCGTTACCGCCGCCGTGCTCTGGCCGGGAAAGGTGCTATCACCGACCAGCCACAAATTGCCGATGCCAGTGGCGCGCGGCCCCAGGCTGAACAGGCCCGAGTTGCTCAGCCGCTGTGGCAGCCCGCCGACCATGCCCTGCTCGCGTTGGGTGTAGCGCCAGAACGAGAACGGCGTGCCAATCTGCTGGTAGCGCAGGTGCCGCCGGATGTCGGGCAGCGCCAGCGCCACCGTGTCGAGCATACGCTCGGCCATGGCCGCCTTCTCAGCGCGGTAGCGCGCCGGGTCATCGTTGCGCCAGCGCCACCAGCGCGCGGCGTCGGTATGCGTCGAGACAGTGAGCGCGCGCTGACCCGCCGGCGCGCGGCTGCGGTCATCGCGCGGGTGAGCCGAGATGAACACGCTGTTGGCCTCGCCCAGCGCGCGGTCGTAGCAGGCGATCACCTGATGATGCTCGACCATCCCCTGCGGGATCGCTGCCTCGTCGACGCCCAGATACAGCGTACACGCGCCCCAGCCAGGGGGCGCACTCGCGATCGTGCGCAGCAGCTTGGCCGGCGCGGCCTCGCCCAGCAATCGCGCGGCATCGCACATAGTCACGTTCGCAACCACGTGTTTAGCCGTGAAGCGCTCGCCCTTCTTCGTCACCACACCAACCGCGCGCCCGTCACGCGTGAGAATGCGCTCGACCAACTGGCGATAGCGCATCTCGCCGCCGTCGCGCTCGAACGCCGCCACCAGCGTATGCGCCAGCGACCACGCGCCGCCCTCGGCATAGTGCGCGCCAATCCGCGCAAAATCGAGCGCGACCGCGCCATAGAGCCATGCGCACTCATCTGCTGTCGCCTGCGCACTGATCAGCAGCTGCCCATCGATATATGCACGCAATCGGCGGTCGCTGATCCCGCGCGCCTTAAGTGCCTGGCCAGCGGTGCGCCAGAGCTGGGGGAAAAGTAATGCCATCTCGGGGCGAACCTTAATACCCATGCCTATGAGATCACCAAACGTCTCCGGCGGTAGCGCCGGCTGGCGCGCCGCAAAGCGCCAGGCGATATCCGCTAACCGCTCCTGCTCGCGCCAGAAGCCCTCGGCCTCCCAGGCCTGGGCCGGAAACGCAATGCGCCGCTCGTCGTCCCAACGCGCATCGCCCCAGCGCGTGACCATGCGATCGGGCAGCCAGACCTGCATGGCCGGCTCTAGCCGGCGCACCGGCCAGCAGATACCAAGCTGCCGCGCGACCCAAGCGTGCGCGCCGCCCGGCCCAAAGCCAGCGAACAGCGTCGCACCGACATCAAATACATAGCGCGTGCCATCTGGGCGCTTGCGCTCGAACGAGGATGCGCAGCCGCCTGGCGCGATATGCGCCTCCAGCTCCAGCACGCGATAGCCCGCGTGCGCCAGCAGCGCAGCCGCCGTCAGCCCGCCCATGCCCGCACCGATGATAATGATGTCGTAGTCCGTATGTGTTGTCATGCCGTCACGTTATTATGGGCGTATCATCGCCATACGAACCTCCAGGAGGTTGAAAGTATGACGCGCTACAGCGCACACAATGCCACACCCTGCTATACGAACCTCCAGGAGGTTGGAATCACCGCGCATCTTGTTCAACGGATACCGCGTTCGTCTTGTGGCCTCGTCGTGCGAACGCCCGCAAGCGGTGCGTCTACTACGTAATACGCCATATGACGGATGCCATAATCGGTCACATGCTCGATATGATGATGGCACAGAATATGCTTAAATAGCAGCAGAATAACATGATCGCGGCGGTCATCAGAAGCGCCATTTCTCGCGCTGATAAAGCTCCACGCCGTCCTCATACTCCTCTACGGCTGCCTTTTCAGGCAGCCGTTTCCGCTTTTGTACACCTGTGCTAGAATAACCCGCATCGCGTGGCGCAGCTGTGCGACTATCAGATGAAATCGCATAACAGGAGGACTGAATGATCGCATTCAACGGAACCGTGCTCTCGCCGATTCAGATTGGCGTCTGGCTGGCGATTGCGCTGATCTGCGGGGCGGTCGCGCAGGCGCTGCTGGGCTACTCGCACATTGGGCTGATATCAGCGACTGCGCTGGGGCTGCTTGGCGCGCTGCTGGGAACCTGGCTGGCGAACACCTTGCGGCTGCCGGATCTGCTCACAATCACGATCTTCGGTGTCCAGGCCGAGCTGATCTGGTGTACTGTCGGCGCGATCTTGCTGATCGTCATCGTCCAGGCGCTGCGCCCGCGCCGTGGCGGCGGTGGCGGCTATCGGCGGCGGCGCTCGCGCGAGTACTAACGAACGATGAATGGTGAGCGATGAGCGATGAAAGCGTCATGCTTCTTCATCGTTCATCATTCATCGTTTCCCACCACAATTAACACTTCCAACGTGCGCGGGCCATGCACGCCCTCGACGCGGCTCAGCTCAATGTCCGATGTGGCCGACGGGCCTGAGATAAAGGTGATCGGTCGCAGCTGCGCCCCCGCCGCCACCAGCCGTGCGATCGCCTCCGGCACCAGCTCCACGATCTGCTCCGCACGCACGACGCACAGGTGATAGTCGGGCAGCAGCGTGATCGCGCGGCGGCCCTGGGCGACACCGCCATCCACGATAATCGTGCCGGTCTGGGCGATCCCCAGCGCGCAGCCGGTCAGCACGCCATCGCTGGTGTCAAGCTGCTCATTCGTCAGCCCGGCATCGCGCAGCAGCTCAACCGCCGCAGGTGCCCAGCCGCCGGGCAGATCAGGCGGCACGACTAGCCGCTGGACGCCACGCGCCGCACACGCCGCCGCGATCGCGCCCGGTAGCTCCGCCGCTGTCACGCGCTGAACCTTGGCCTTGTAATCGACCAGCCGCTCGGTGAAGCGCTCGACCAGCTCCGCGCGCGATGCTGCGCCCGCCTGCCGATACTCGCGCGCCACTGCCACATCCTCGGTCCGCTCGCCTTTTGGCACATCGCGCAGCGCCGAGCGAACACGGCGCAAGATCTCATCTCGTGCGATACTCATACTTTATCTCCAGAACAAAGAACCAAAAACAAAAGCGATCATTGCAGTAGGGCATGATATATCGTGCCCGCGACGAATACACTAGGAAGCAATAAACGCAGCGCTGAAACCTCGTCTACGGTCTGTTCTCTGTTCTTTGTTCTCTGTTCTCCTCCCGCTCGCTCCACCACTCGCGAAACGTCTGCTTCGCCACCGGGTACAGGTCGCGCATCTGCGTCCAGGCGCTCAGCGGCCCTGGCACCGACGTGATCACGCCGTTGCGAACCAGCGGCCACTGCCCAAGCCGCGCCAGCTGCTGCGCCCGCTCGTAGCGCGTGCGGCGCGCGAACACCCGCGCCAGTAGCTGCATGGCCACATTCTCGGGGTCGAGCCTGCCAATTAGGCCGGCATCTTGTTTCTGCCGCACAATCGCTGCGCGCAGATGAACCAGCACCTCGGGGATATTGATTTTGACCGGGCAGACCTCGTAGCACGCGCCGCACAGCGATGAGGCGTATGGCAGCGAGGCGGCCTGCTTCACACCAACCAGCTGCGGCGTCAGGATCGCGCCGATCGGGCCAGGGTAGACCGAGCTGTAGGCGTGCCCACCCGTGCGCTCATACACCGGGCAAATATTGAGGCAGGCGCTGCAGCGGATGCAGTTGAGCGTCTGGCGCCCGATCTGATCGGCCAAAACGTTCGTGCGCCCGTTGTCGAGCAGCACTAGATGAAATTCCTGCGGCCCATCGCCGGGCGTCACGCCGGTCCAGAGCGAGGTGTACGGGTTCATGCGCTCGCCGGTGGAGGAGCGCGGCAGCAGCTGCAAATACACCTCGAAATCTTGCCAGCTAGGGATAACTTTCTCAATGCCCATGATCGAGATCAGCACCGGCGGTAGCGTTAGGCACATGCGCCCGTTGCCCTCGGACTCAACCACGCAGACAGTGCCGGTCTCGGCCACAGCGAAGTTTGCGCCGCTGATCGCCACCTGCGTGCTGAGGAATTTGCGCCGCAGATGTGCGCGCGCGACCGCCGCCAGCGCCTTCGGCTCGTCGGAAAGCTCTGTGACGCCGAGCGTGCGCATAAACAGCTCGCGAATCTCGGCGCGGTTCTTATGGATCGCCGGCACCAGAATATGCGAGGAGTGCTCGCCCGCCAGCTGAATGATTAGCTCGGCCAGATCGGTCTCTGTCGCACTAATGCCAGCGTTCTTGAGCGCCGCATTCAGCCGAATCTCGTCGGTGGTGAGCGACTTGACCTTGACGACCTCGCGCGCATTCTGCGACTGAATGATGCGCGTGACAATCGCATTGGCCTCGCGCGCGTCGCGCGCCCAGTGGACATGGCCGCCCGCGCGCTGAACCGACGCCTCTAGCTCCAGCAGATATGTGTCAAGATGGCGCAGCGTGCGCTCCTTGATCGCTCGCCCGGCCTCGCGCAGCGCCTCCCAGTCGGGCAGCTCGCCGACCACGTTCGCGCGCTTGCCACGGATCGTCTGCGTGGCCTTGCCCATATTGCGGCGCAGCTGAGTGTTCGCCAGCGCGGTCTTGGCTGACTCTTGGAATGTGATTGTGGTGTTGGTCTGGACGCCCTGCGGCTGGGTCATAGTTTTCTCTTTTGTGCTACATGACTGGCGCAGTTAGGTCAGACTCTTTAGCCTGCGGCAGCATAGTACTTTGCTTCTTTGCTATGTATAGTAATGTGTATGCTTGCATAGATGTTGTACAGCTCAGCCCGCCGGGTACCCTTTGGGTGCCGGGCTTCGTAGTGCCAGCCGAGGCCTTTAGGCCGACGGGCAATGCTACTCCGTCGATGCCAAAATCTCGGCTAGATGCACGGTGCGGACACCCGCGCGCTGGCGATGGAGCGCGCCGCCGATCTGCATCAGGCAGGAGTTGTCGGCCGAGGCGCATACCTCGGCGCGCGTGTCAAGCACGCAGCGCAGTTTGTCGCTGAGCATGGCCAGCGAGGTGTCGGCGTTTTTGATCGCAAATGTGCCACCGAAGCCGCAGCACTGCTCGGCGTTCGGCAGCTCGACTAGGTCGATGCCGCGCACCGCGCGCAGCAGCCGCAGCGGCGCATCGCCAACATGCAGCACGCGTAGCGAGTGGCAGGTCGGGTGGTAGGTGACGCGGTGCGGATAGTACGCGCCGACATCTTCCACACCCAGCTTCTGGACCAGAAACTCGGATAGCTCAAGCACGCGCGGGCTGAGCGCGGCGACTGCCGCGACCAGCCGCTGATCGCCCGAGATCTCGGCCACGCGCGGGTAGAACTCGCGCACCATGCCGACGCACGATGCCGATGGCGCGACCACCACCTCAGCCGACCCGAAAGTTTCGACAAAGTGGCGCACCAGCCCGATCGACTCGCGCTGATAGCCGGTGTTGAAGTGCATCTGCCCGCAGCAGGTCTGCTCAAGCGGAAAATCGACGGTGTGGCCGAGGCGTTCGAGCAGCCGCACCATCGCGCGGCCGGTCTCGGGGAAGATTGTATCGTTGAAGCAGGTGATAAACAGCGAGATTCGCATAGCTTTCCATACAAACAGCAGGGATAAGGTCTGTATTATAACCGCTGTTGGCACGATGAGAACCGAGAACGAAGAACCGAGAACCGAGAACCAATTAACGGCATATGGCTCTCAGCTCTCGGTTCTTGGTTGATCCTGTGGAGAGCCGGTTCTCCGGATCTCCGGTTCTTCTAGCGGTTTTCAGCTTTCAGGCTAGGCCGGTATAATCGCCTTCAAGCCCTCAACCAGCCGATCCACATCATTCGGGCCGTTATAGCACTGGATCGACACGCGCACGTAATGCCCACCACCCCAGCCAACCAGCGGTACCTCGATCTGGTGCTCGTCCCACAGGCGGTCCTTCAGCACCCTCAGGTCGCAGTCTGGCAGCGGGATGGTGCGCATCTGCGACCACCACTCGGTTGTATCGGGGCTGATCTGCGGCTTGCCGCTGAGCGCGGCGATCCGCTCGGAGGCATCCAGCAGCAGCTCGTGGCAGGCGGCGCGCACAGCTGGCCAGTTGCGCTCGGTTTGGAAATCAATCGCCGCAGGGATGGACAGGAAGGTGGCTGGGTTGAAAGTTCCCATCCACTCAAACATATACTGGAAGGGCTCGAGAAACGGCTCGTTCGGCTCCCAACCCCAGCTCACAACCAGCGGATGTAGCAGCTGCTGCACTTCAGGACGAGCGTACAGAAACCCGCTTGGGCGCTGGCTGCACAGCCATTTGTGGCAGTTGCCGGTGTAGAAATCCGCGCCGATCTCGTCGAGCGCCAGGTCGATCTGGCCGGGCGCATGCGCGCCGTCGATCACCGTCAGGATGCCATGCTCGCGCGCGCGCCGGCAGATCTCGGCCACCGGCAGGATCAGCGCGGTTGGCGAGGTGATATGGCTCAGAAAGATCACCTTAGTTCGCTCGTTCACGCCAGCCCAAAATTGCTCAACGACATCATCGGCGCTCTCCACCGGCAGCGTGATCGGCTGGGTGACATAGCGCGCGCCGGTGCGCCGGCCGTTGAAGATCCAGGCGCGCTCGCACGCGCCATACTCATGGTTGGTGCCCAGCACCTCATCCCCCGGCTTAAGATCGAGTGAGTGCGCAATAATATTGACCCCAAATGTGGCGTTGGGCACAAACACCAGACGATCGGGCTGTGTGTTGAGGTAGGCGGCCACGCGCACACGCGCATCGGCCAGCAAGTGCGAGATTTGGCGACCGAGAAACTCAACCGGCTGCTCTTCCAGCTTGCGCTGCCAGGTTTGGAATGTTTCGAAGACCGGCTTCGGGCAGGCACCAAAGCTACCATGATTCAGGAAGCTGATGCCGGGCCGCAGCATAAATTCGTCGGCGGCGAACGGCAGAGTGACTAGGGATGTGTCAGGCATGATGTAGTTGCTCCGCTAAATTGAGAAGTGAAAATTGAGAAGTGAAAATTGAGCACGCGCGACTGCAAATCAAACTCAATTTTCACTTCTTAACGCTCGATATTGTACACCGATTCTAATCCGGGTCGAACAAGCCACTGGGGAGGTCTCAAGGGGCCTTCGGCCCCTTGAGACCTCCCCAGTGGCTTCAATTTTCAATTTTCAATTCGTTCAGGGCTGGCCGAACAACTGGCGCCTTGCGCCCAATCGCAACGCAGACTAGCACCACCAGCGCGACCAGCACAGTCGGCAGCGACACATATTCGTGCAGCAGCAGCGCCGACGCGACCAGCGTCAAGAATGGCTGCAGCAACTGGATCTGGCTAACCCGCGCCACGCCGCCAAGCGCGAGCCCATGGTACCAGGCGAAAAATCCCAAAAATTGGCTGACGACCGCGACATAACCAAAAGCCAGCCAGGCGTCCGGCGGCGCGGCGACACCGTGCTGCCAGATCGCGACCGCCACCGGAATGCTGATAAACGGCGCGGCCAGTATCAGCGCCCAGCAGATCACCTGCCAGCCGCCCAGCGTGCGCGCCAGCCTGCCGCCCTCGGCGTAGCCCAGCGCGCCGGCTGCCACCGCCCCAAGCAACGCTAGGTCGGCAATCTGCAACCCACCCGCATCGCTGGCGATCGCGAACCCAATCACAGCCGCGCTGCCCACCAGACCAGCCAGCCAGAACTGCCACGATGGCCGCTCGCCTACGCGGATCGCCGCCGCCAGCGCAGTCGCCAGCGGCAGCAGGCCGATCACAATCGCCCCATGCGCGGCTGGTACCTGGCGCAGCGCCCAGGCCGACAGTAAAGGGAAGCCCAAGATCACGCCGCCGGCCACAATCACCAGCCGGCCCAGCTCTTGCCGCGATGGGCGGCGCTGGCGCGTGGCTACCAGCAGCACCGCCGCAAGCACCGCCGCCACCAACGCGCGGCCCAGCCCGACGATGGTCGGATCGAGTGTGGCAACCGCGACCCGTGTCGCTGGCAGCGTCAGGCTAAACGCGAGCACACCCAGCAGCCCAAACCATAGGCCGGCTGTCTCTGCGCTCACAGGGCGCGCATCATGTACTTGTTGCATCGAGATCCTTACTTTTGCAGAATAGAGAGATAAGACCGCATAGACACTCTATTATGGGCGTTGCTCGCGACAATGTCGAGTGACAAACGCTCATCACTGAGCGCGACAATACAAGCATGGAGTAGCATGAGTACTAGTACCAAATAGCCCGAAAGTACTAATTATTAAAAAAGAGTAATAGAGTATACTCGACTTACAGGCGGCTGCGCGAACCAAATAAATCTACAAGCGGCACAGAGCCACGTTCGCTCGTGTTTCTTGCATAGTCCCTAACGCGCTCAGTGCGCCTGTGTACGGCGATGCAGTGCAGCACACGCTGTACGAGTTGCGGGAGTTGGTGCAAACCCAGCTATCGCCACCAAACAAACAGCCGGCCAATGGCCGGCTGTTTGCTATTTGTCTCGCCTCTTCACTCTAATGCCCAATTTCCGTCTCCAATCCCGCAACAATACGCGCCGGTCAATCGTCGGACTGAGCAGAATACTTACAAGTACGCGCTTGCCAAATCAAGTGCGAGATGAAAGGATAAAAGCATGGATACACAATTTGTGCGTAGCGAGAGCGACAAGATGATCGCCGGCGTATGTGGCGGCATCGCGCGCTACTTCAATGTCGACACAACGATCGTGCGGCTGCTATTTGTGCTGGCGGTCTTTCTGGGCGGCGCGAGCCCGCTGATCTATCTGGTGCTGTGGCTGGTTATGCCGAGCGAGAACAAAATCACAGCGCAGCCGTCCATGGTGCAGTCACTGCCCCAGCATCCACGCCCGGTCGAAGAGTGGAAATTCGACCCCTACACCGGTGAGCCGGTTCGCAAATAAGTTACGGTCTGGGTTCGCTAGCAGATATATAGTTCAGATCCCAATCGGGATCTTTGGTACCACGCACAAGTACCGCCACGCGGATGTGCTTTTCAAGCTGGCAATCACCACCGACCGGCGACTATACAGGTCGCTGGTCGTTTGTTGTGCATATAAATTGACCAGGGCTGATGCAAAGTTCTCTCTTAAGTGGGGTTTGGGGCGCGAAGCCGCCCCAAATAATTCTTTCTCGTGGTTGTGGCGCGGCTTCGCCGCACCACAACCACGAGAAGAAAAGCAGGCGAGGGGCTTCGCCCCTCGCGCTCCCGACTTTGCATGAGCCCTAATAAATTGACCGAGATGCATTGACAGCTGTAAACATAACCTTTAAAATGTCCAATACATATTGTTAAACTCACGAACAACCAACAACGACTGCCCTCCAATGACGGAGCCAGCCTATGCTGGCTTCGTTTTTTGTTGGCGCGAAAATGTCCGTCGCCTATGGGCGCACTAAGCTATAATACGGATAATGTGAGGTCTGCTGGCACACAACCTGCTGATGGTGCATTGGCGCCCACGCCACCGCACCCCGCTGTGCCACTGGAAAGAGGCTGTCCATGAGCCAACGCATCGGTATTTTTGTGATTGCCTATAATGCGGAGACAACGCTCACACATGTGCTTGAGCGCATCCCCGCCGATGTCGTCGCGAAGGTCGAGGAGATCTTTGTGATCGACGATTGCAGCCCCGATAACACCTATGCTGTCGGGCGCAGCTACGCAGATGGCCCCGCCGCCGCCAAGCTGACTGTCCAGCGCAACCCGGTGAATCTGATGTATGGTGGGAACCAGAAGCGCGGCTACCAGTATGCGATCGAGCGCGGCCTGGATATTGTCGTGTTGCTACATGGCGATGGGCAATATGCGCCCGAGGTGATGCAGCGATTGCTGGAGCCGCTAGAGACTGGAGCAGCCGCGCTGGTGATGGGCTCGCGCATGCTCGAATCTGGGGCGGCGCTGAAAGGCCATATGCCGCTGTATAAGTACATCGGCAACAAGATCCTTACAGCGACGCAGAACCTTCTGCTCGGGACACGCTTCTCTGAGTTCCATTCCGGCTACCGCGCCTACTCAACCCAGGCGCTGCGGACGCTCGACTTTGATCAGCTGACAAATAGCTGGCATTTCGACACACAGATCATTCTGGAATTCCTGCGCCGACAGCAGCCGATTGTCGAGGTGCCGATCCCTACCTACTATGGCGACGAGATCTGTCGTGTGAATGGTATCCCATATGCCTACCAATGCGTCAAGGCGACACTAAAATTCGCCTGGCGCAACCGATGGAAACAACACCTTGCACTACACACTTCACAGCGACCCGCAAAGTAGCCACCAGCAGATCGTCAAGCTGGTGCGTCGTGTCGGGCGCGCGCCGGTGCTGGATGTTGGGGCAGCGCAGGGCTTCCTCGGGCAAATGCTGCACACCGAGGGCACGCCAATCGATGCAATCGAGCCGCACCCACTCTGGGCCGAGCATGCCCGCGCCTACTATCAGACGGTCTACGCCAGCTCGATTGAGGCGGCTGAGCTGCCAGCGCATCGCTACCCGATCGTGGTCTGCGCCGATGTGCTAGAGCACACAGTCGACCCGGTAGCAGCGCTGACACAGCTGCGCGCGGCGGCGACCGATGATGCAACCTTTATCATCTCGCTGCCAAATGTGGCCCATATCGCGGCGCGGCTGCTGCTGCTCGCCGGGCGCTTCCCGCGCATGGAGCGCGGCATCTTCGACCGCACACACCTACATTTTTACACGCGTGCGACCGCTACGGCCATGCTGCGCGAGGGCGGTCTGCAGGTTGTGCTGGCACGCCCCACTCCAGTTCCGCTTGAGCAGATCTGGCCGCCAGACTCGCGCCGGACACTGCTGCGAGCGCTTATGCTGATGCAACGCGCTGCGCTATTACTCGCGCCAGCGCTGTTTGGCTTCCAGTGGATCTTTGTCGCGCGACCGCTACCGCACACGCAGACAGACGAGGCAAAGCCAGAAACAGCGCGGATTAATGGGAATGAAAACTAATTCGTCGGCGCTGACGCGCGCCACCGCGCAACCACTCTTATGGCGCTGGCGCGAGCATATTATCATCGCGGCGCTGCTGCTGCTGCCGCTGCTGGTCTTCGGGCAGCTTGCGCTGGTGCGGGCTGTGTTCTACTTCCACGATGTCCAGTACTATTTCTACCCCTACCACGCACTCACGGCAGCGCTGGTTGGGAACGGCGAGCTGCCGCTCTGGAACCCGTACACCTTTAGCGGCATACCCCTGATCGGCGATGGCCAGACGGCGATGTTCTACCCGCCAAACTGGCTGTTTTTCTTTCTGCCGGGCGCGGCGGCGCTGAACTATGATGTGATCCTCCAGTTCAGCATCGCAGGCGTGGGGCTATATCTGTTTGCGCGCAGCCTTGGGCTATGGCGACTGCCGGCGCTGCTTGGCGCAGTGATCTATATGTTTTGCGGCTTTATGACCGCGCGCGTGGTGCATCTCTCGATCCTTAGCGGCGCGGCACTGCTACCGCTGCTATTCTTCTGCGTCGAGCAAGCGCTGCGCACACAGCAGCGGCGCTGGTTCGCTGCGGCGGCGGGCATGGTTGCGCTACAGACGCTGTCGGGCCATCCTCAGATCCCAGTCTATACAGCGCTGGCGCTTGCGATCTACACGCTGGTTCGCGCGTCTGAGCGCTGGTGGCAGGCCGGCGATTGGCGCTGGTTTTACCGGCTGCCGCTCCGGCTGGCCGGCGTGTATCTGCTTGGCTATGGGCTGGCCGCGATCCAGCTCGCGCCGTGGGTCGAGCTGGGCAGCTTTTCGCCGCGTGCGGCCGGGGCAAGCTTCGATTTTGTATTCGGCGGCTCAATGGTCGGCAGTAATTGGCTGCTGATGCTATTTCCCTACTTGTACGGCTCAATTGAGCCAGGTATCTACGGCACACACACGCTCGGCATCGCGACCGCCGTCAAGCTCTGGGAGCACTCGGCATATGTCGGGATTCTGCCGCTGGGGCTGGCGGCGTACGCGCTGCTGGCGCTGGGCAAGCTGCCGGGAATGACAAACGATGAAGGCGCGACGAGTAATGACGCTAGCCCCCGCATCGTTCATCCTTCATCCTTCATCGCTGGGCCTGTGCGCTGGTTTACACTGCTCGCGCTCGCGCTGCTGCTGCTGGTGGGCCTGGTGATCGCAGCGGGCAGGTACACGCCATTTGCGGGACTGATCTACCACACGCCGGTGATCGGCAAGCTGCGCGATGTCGAGCGGGCGATGGCGCTGGTGGCCTTCGCGCTGGCGGCGCTGGCGGCGTTTGGCATGCAGCGATTGATTGAGCCAGAATCGCGCCGCGCCTGGAGCTGGCGGCCCAGCCTGCTGCTGCTCGCGATCATCACTGTGCTGCTGCCATTGAGCGTGCTGTGGATGTCGCGACTGACATCCTTTCAGCATGTGATGAACCTTCAGCCAGAAGAGATCGCCAATCTGCAGCTGTCTCGGCCAAACGCGGCCATTCCGGTCTCGCTTGCGATCCTCAGCGCGGCGCTGCTGCTGTGGTGGAGCAGGCGGCCAGCAGGTACGATCTCGCTGGCGCTGGCGGCTGGCCTAATCCTGCTGGATCTAGGCGGCTTTGCGGCGGAGTTCAACCCCACCACCAGCCCACAGCTCTACCGCCAGCCGCCCGATGTGCTGGCAGCATTTCGCTCAGAGACCGCACCCTTCCGCAAAGCAACCCTGCTCAACGGCAACGATCTGGATAATCGCACGGCTCAGGAGACACTGGCGGTCAGCTGGGGCATGGTCTATGGCGTGCAGGATATCAATGGCTTCAACTCGCTCCAGCCACGCCGCTACACCGATTATCTGTTCGGCCCGCAAGTTGAGGATGTCTCGTATGGCATGCTCGGGAACAATCGCCTGCTGCGGCCAGAGAGCCCGATCCTGAGCGCGCTGAATGTCAAATATGTGCTGGTTCCAAGTAATCAGCCCGCGCTGATCAGCAGCACATTTCACCAGGTCTACGCAAACGAGCGCGTGCGCGTCTACGAGAACACGCAGGTCTACCCACGCGCATACTTCGCCGCAGCGGTGCGCGGCGCGACCGACCCGCAGGCGATCCTGCGCACCGTTACTGCTGATGGCTTCGACGGCCGCAAGCTGGCGCTGGTCGAGTCGGCCCAGCCGCCCGCGCTCGCGCCAGCATCCGGCGCGACCGCATCCGACCAAGTCGCGATCACGCAATACAGCGCCAACCGCATCACGCTGGCCAGCAACACAAGCGAGCAGCGTTTCCTGGTGCTAAGCGAGATGTATTTCCCCGGCTGGCACGCCTTGATCGACGGCGTCGAGACGCCAATCTACCACACCAACTACCTGTTTCGCGGCGTGGTCGTGCCGCCGGGCCAGCACACAATCACCTTCGTGTATCGCCCGCTGTCGGTGCTGATTGGCGCGGTAATCTCGCTGGTGGCGCTGGTGATTGTGGGCTTTTTGCTACTGAGGCCTAGGCGAAGAGCGATCTAAAGATTTTCCACCGTGCAGCCACCTCGTATTGTATAGATCGAGACAGCGCTTGGCATGCGATAAGAGCACATCAGCATTTATTTTGGCGATTGTATTGCGCCAAGCGACACTTGCCCAAAGGTCATAAACACCATCGTCGTGCCGGCTGGACCGCGATATGCTCCTTGGGCATCACATAGCTTACAGGCTAGCGCAGTTAGCTCCCATGCCTCTGCCTCGGTGCAACTCAGCTTGCGAGTCGTCAGCCGCGCAATGCCTTGGGCTTTGCCATAGGCATACAGCTGTTGCGCATGGGCAGAGAGCGCTGGGGCGACCGATGGATGATCCCATCCCCAAAACCATGAGAGAAAGCTCATTATAAATACACCTTTGTGCTCAGGCGGTTTTTCAAAAATAGACCGTCACGCGATTACGTCAGATACGCCGATCGATTTGTGTATGCACACAGCTGTAAATGATGCTATGATAGAGTCTCTGCGCACCAGGCCCTGTTGGGCGGCAACCTATCTCACACCCAAGCTTAGCTGTGAACAGTGACTCATCGGAGCGATATTATGCCGCTTGATTACCATGTGCGCCCGATTGCCCCGAATGATCATGCCTTTTTGCGCGAGATGCTTTACCAGGCGATCTATGTACTCCCAGGCGCACCACAGCCGGATCGGGCGCTGCTGAACACACCAGCTTTCACCAAATATGTGGATGACTGGGGGCAAGCCGACGATAGTGGATTTCTTGCCGTGACCGTGCCAGATCAGTATCCGATTGGCGCAGCCTGGCTTCGACGCCTGACGCAGCTCAACCCTGGCTACGGCTATGTTGATGATCAGACACCCGAGCTAACGATCGCCGTCGATCCACAGTATCGCGGGCACGGCATTGGGACGCAGCTGCTCACACAGTTGCTCACAGCTGCGTCGCAACGCTATGCCGCTCTATCGCTCAGCGTTGACCCGATAAATCCGGCCCTGAGCCTGTACCAGCGCCTTGGGTTTCGCGTTGTTGCAACAAGCGGAACATCGCTGACGCTGCGCCTTGACTTTGCGCCGCCAGCAACAATATCCACAAACGCCTGAGCTTTCCTCGTTCAGCTTTCCCATGGAGCATGATCATATGAACCTTGCGCCCGCCAGCTGGATCTGGTTTCCTTCCCGCCGCACGCTCGCCAACACTTTCGTGCTGCTGCGGCGTGAGCTGACGCTTAATGCGCCGCCACGCCGCGCCACCGGCTGGATCACCGCCGACAGCCGCTACCGGCTGACCGTCAATGGCGCGCGCGTGCAGTGGGGGCCAGCGCCCTGCGATCCGCGCAGCGTCGATGTCGACCCGATTGACCTGACGGCATACCTGCGTGCGGGCAAAAACGTGATCGGCGTGGAGGTGCTGTACTATGGCGTGGCCGAGGGCACCTGGGTCGCCGGCAAGCCGGGGCTGCTATACCGCTGCGCGATCGAGCACGCCGACGGTCACAGCGAGCAGATCGCCTCCGACGAAACATGGCTGGCGTTCCTGGATCGCGCCCACCGGCCAGGCCAGTATAAGCGCTGGTTCCTGCGCGCGCTGCAAGAGGAGTTCGACGCGCGCCTGCACCCGCATAATTGGGACACGCCGGATTTCACACCCGACGCGCGCTGGCTGCCGGCTATGCGCGTCAACGCACCGGCCGATAAGCCAACTTCGGCGGGCAGCTACTACGAGTATCTCGGTAGCGACACAATTGACCCGGCCAGCTGCGATCTGCACGAGCGCGCGATCCCGCTGCTGCGCGAGATCGAAGTGCCCGCGCTGCGTCTGGCCGATGCCGGGCGCGTCGTGTGGTCGCGCGATCCGCTGGACTGGTTCGAGTTTCGCACGCCCGGCGCGTTTACGATCACGCGCGCGGCGGTGGCGGAGGAGCGAAGTGATCGGAGCTGGGAAGTTGCCCTGCTAGATAGGGAGACAGGGAGACAAGGAGATGCGAGTGATGCGAATCTGCCTGTCTCTGTGTCTCCCTCGCTCCTTGTCTCCCAAGCAGCCTATCTCACGTTCGAATTCGCCGAGCAGATCGTCGGCTGGCCGTACTTCACAATCGACGCGCCAGAGGGCACAACGATCGAGCTGATCTGCCAAGAGTCGCACGAGCCTGCGCAGACGGCATGGCTCGATAATCACTTCTACGCCTGGTCGCGCTTTATCTGCAAGGCTGGGATAAATCACTTCGAGGCCTTCGACTTCGAGTCGCTGCGCTGGCTACAATTGCATATTCGCCTGCCCGCCAGCCAAGGAGATATGGAGACCAGGAGACCAGGAGACCAGGAGACAGGGAGAGCGTTTATCTCCGTGTCTCCCGGTCTGCCGGTCTCGCCCGTGGTCGTCAGCGCTGTTGGCGTGCGACGGCGCATGTTCGATTGGCCGAACCAGCCGCACATCCAGTGCGACGAACCAGCACTCCAGCGTCTATTCGACGCGGCGATCAACACGCTGCATAACTCCGCTCAGGAGACCTGCGTCGATGGCATGGGTCGCGAGCGCCAGCAGTACAGCGGCGACGGCGGGCATCAGCTCCAGGCCATACGATCGGTATTCGGCGAGATGCGGCTGCCACGCCGCTTCCTAGAGACATTCGGCATGGGACTGACGCTCGACGGCTACTTTCTCGACAGCTGGCCAGCCTACGACCGCCTGGCACGGCTCACGCAGCGGCAGATCGGCGCGACACACTGGGGGCCGCTGCTCGACCATGGGATCGGCTTTAACTTCGATTGCTGGAATCACTACTTCGAGACCGGCGACTTGGATGCGCTGCGTGAGCCATACCCGCGCCTGCTGCGCTTTGCGGAATACCTTGAGCGGCTGCAAGGCCCTGATGGACTGCTGCCGGTCGAGCGCATCGGCGTGCCAACGGTCTGGATCGATCACGAGGCCTATGCGCAGCAGCGGCATAAGCAGTGCGCGTTCAACCTGTATGCGGCTGCCATGTTTCAGCACGCGCTAGCGCCGATCGCGCGCGCGTTCGGCGATGTGGCGCAGGCCGATCGCATCGCCGGTATGGGCCAATCGATTCAGTCGGCGACCGTGCGCCACTTCTGGAGCGATCAGCACAGCATGTTCGTCAACAATCTGCCCTGGCTGGCCGAGGAGCAGACGTTGCGGCTGTGTGACCGCTCGCTGGCGACTGCGATATTGTTCGATCAGTGCCCGCGCGGCGCGACGGCTGCAGGGCTGCGCGCGCTGGTGGAGCGCCCGCCCGAGCTGGGCATCTCATACCCAGCCAACGCCGTCTGGCGCTACTGGGCGCTCGCGCAGCTTGGGCGCGCCGATGTGGTGCTGGGCGAATTGCGTGAGCGCTGGGCGACCATGGACTCGGTCATCCACAACAACACCATCCAGGAGTTCTGGCAGGCCCGGGCCGACACCGCCGACCAGTGGAGCCACTGTGCGATCGCGCCGATCGCGCTGCTGCTGAGCGATATCGCCGGCATCCGTCCGCTCGCCCCCGGCTTCACGCGCTGCCAGGTGCGCCCGCAGCTCGGCGACTTGGGCGGCCTTGATGTGACCGCGTACACCCCACGCGGGCCGATCCAGATGCGCGCCGAGCGTGCCGATGCTGGCCACCAGATCGAGCTGACACTGCCGCCAGGTTGTGCAGGCGAATTGCTGCTTCCAGCTGATACGCGCGCCGCGCTGCCCGTGATTGATGGCCAGCATGCGCTTGGGCTACGGGCTTTCCAGCTGCAATCCGGCACAACTAGCTTTCTTGTGCCGAGTGGTTGATAAGGTGAAGGGTGAAGAGCTAGCCTCACGCTTCATCGCCTCACGCCTCAGTCCCCAAATCCAGCTCCCATGTCTCCCCAACGAGATCGTGCCCGAAGCTGTGATGTTCATCCTGAGCGACAAGCGTGAACCCAGCTTTCCGGTAGATATGCCGCGCCTCCACCAGTATGCTGTTGGTCCAGAGCATGAGCTTTTGATAGCCGCTGCGCCGCGCGAAGCGGATGCACTCGGCCACCAGCCGCGCGCCCAGGCCCATCCCGCGCGCCTTGGGTTCGACCAGCAGCAGCCGCAGCTTGGCGACTGTCTCGCTGGCCTGCACGACAAACACCGAGCCAACGATCTCGCCATCCATCTCGGCGATCCAGCAGCGCTCGCGCGCCGGGTTATAGTTATTGATGAAATCAGCGACGATCTGGGCCACTAGCGCCTCAAAGTGTTCGTCCCAGCCATACTCCTGGCTGTAGAGAATGCCATGCCGATGCGTGACCCAGCCCATGTCGCCGGACTCGTGCAGGCGTAAAAAGAACGGCTCGGCAAACTTGAAGCCTGTCCCAGTCCCAAGCACGCTTTCAATCGTCTGCATCGCCTTCAGCAAACGCTGTTGGTCGACCTCACTCAGATCGCTTAGCATCTCCGCAACCTCGTCGCGCGAGCGCTGATCCAGCACAGCAAAGGCCTGCATGCCCTCGGGCGCGAGTCGCAAGAGCCGCTGGCGACCGTCGTGCTCGGAGCGAACTTTGTCGATTAGCCCTTGTTGTTCGAGCTGCGCAAGGAGGCGGCTGAGATAGCCGCCATCAAGGCCTAGCTCGCGTCCTAGACCAGCGGCGGTCACCTGCTCCTGGTGCGCTAGCTCGAACAGAATGCGCGATTCAGTCAGCGAGTAGGGGCTATGCAGCAGACCCTCGCGCAGCGCGCCGATCCGCCGGGTGAACGAGCGGTTAAACTGCCTGACAGCGCTAATCCGATCTTCAAGGTTTTCAGTCTGCATGAGCACTCCTCCTTTTGATTGCTATTGTCTATGATATAGTTGCTTTTGTCAAGTATTTTGATCATATAGTTTAGGCCAGGCAGGCGGGCAGCACCCAGACTTGTAGGGCAATCGCATGAGCGCATATTGGCTTTCATTATCCCGATTGGGTGAGGTGTTTGGGCGGCTACGCCGCCCAAACACCTCACCCAAAAGAAGAATGCGGGGCCTGTGGCCCCCGCCTCCCACAGAGACCTTAAGATGCGATTACCCTACCCAGGCTTGGAACTATAGTGGCGCTTCATGCTATACTGTGTTTCGTAACACTTTATCGATTCCCATTCATGCCAGTGTGGCCGATTTCTTCGCTGGTGCACCAGATACAACGCTGTGATATGCGTCTTCCAAATATGGCGCGAGCGGTGCGCTGTGAAAGTGCTCTGCGTGGTTTTCGCTTTCGGCTTTCTATTTTCGCCCTAGATGAGGTTTGAGCTATGCTGCGCGGTACCCTGCTGTATCTTTCGGAACAGCCCGCGATCAAACGTGTGTTTGGCGGGCCGCTGACGCGCCCGCTGGTGCAGCGCTTTGTGGCTGGCGAGCGCCTAAGCGACGCGATCGAGAATGTCCAAAAGCTCAACACAGCCGGCATGACCGCCACGCTCGACTACCTGGGCGAGTCGGTTCACACCGCCGAGGAGGCCGGCTTTGCAGCGACGCAATATATCGCGATCCTGCACGCGGTCGAGCGCGCGGGGGTGCAGTGCAACGCCTCGCTCAAGCTAACTCAGATGGGACTGGATGTGGATCGCGCGCTAGCTGAGCGCACGGTCGAGCGGATCGTCGCGCAGGCCGCGCAGTTCGGCAACTTCATCCGCATCGATATGGAGGGCTCGAATTACACACAGGTCACGCTCGATATTTTCAAAAATATCTTCGCACAGCATACCAATGTCGGCGTGGTTATCCAGGCCTATCTCTACCGCAGTATGGATGATATCCGCGAGCTAAATGCGCTTGGGGCGCGGGTGCGGCTGTGCAAGGG
>JADMIO011280079.1_pt1 | contig 23532 bp, 15 predicted proteins | sample 8958161 | NCBI WGS metagenome assembly JADMIO01 (sample SAMN16585339, study PRJNA669376) | soil metagenome | isolation source: Crop rotation soil | place: USA: Cullars Rotation, Alabama | collected 2011
AGCGCCCGCCGACGATCACCCTGGCGGGCGCCCGAGAGCGCCCGCCGACGATCTCCGCCCAGCGGCCGGCGAACCGGAGCTGCTCCTCCTCGACAGGGCGCAGGAGATCACCTGGGCGCTCGATCTGCTCGCGCGGCGCGCGCCCACGCAGGCGCTCGCGTTCTGGGGCAGGACCGGGGTCGGCCGCACGCGCCTGCTCGACGAGGTGATCGCGCGGATCGAGCCCACGGGCGCGATGGTCATCCAGATCCTGCTCCCGCCCGCGCCCCGAGGCGAGATCGCTTATGGCGGCCTGCGCGCGATGATCCTCCGCCTCTCCGGCCGCTCGGCCGAGGAGATCCGGGAGGCGCCTACCCTTGGCAGGGTCGACAGCTGGGTCAACAAGGGCCTCGATATCGTCTTCAACAACACTCCTTCGCGCCTCTCCACCGATCCGATGGCGGTCCGGCGGAGCGCGGCGGCGGCCCTCGGCTGGGCGGCGCGGCGGGCCACCGAGCGCCCCAAGAGCGCGCGCGTGGTGATGGCCATCGACGATCTCGAGCGGCTCGACGGCGCATCGCGCATCGCGCTCGATGATCTGCTGAGGTCCGAGCCGATCCCGGGATTCTCCGTCGTCATGACGGGCGAGCGCTCTCCCCGGGGCGCGTTCGATCGCGTCCCGTCGCGGCTCGTCCGCGGCCTCTCCCGCGCCGACGCGGCGCGCATGCTCGCGAGCGGGCACCAGCGGGCGACGCTCTCGCGGTTCGACGAGGACATCGAGCCGCTCTATGTCGCCGAGCTCCAGCGAATCCAGCCGGGGGAGCGGCGGACCGCGCCCGCGCTCCTGCCCGAGCTCTGCGCGCTTCGCGTGCAGGAGCTCCCGCCCTCGCAGCGGCGCGCGCTCCAGGCGCTGGCGGTCGTCGGTAGCTGGCCGCAGGATCGGCTCTCGCTGCTGCCGAACCTCGACATGACCGAGGCGCTCGTGCCGCTGATGGAAGGCGGCTTCGTCACGCAGACCGAGGGTGAGGTGACCGTGACGCACACCCTCTTCAGCCGCGCCGCGATCGCGACGGCGCCAGGGGGCGTGGTGGCCGAGCTGCACGCGGCCGCGGCGGACGCGATCGCCGATCGGCGCGCCTGGATCGAGCTGCGGGCGTACCACGCGATCCGCGGCAGGGCTGACTTCCAGGCGTTCTTGATGGTGGAGGAGGCCGCGCGGATCCGCACCTCGCACGGCGATGATCAGGGCGCGATCGCGACGCTCTGGGGGGCGGTCGGCGCCGCGCGCTCGCAGCTCCTGCGCGGCGAGATCGAGACGGCCTCCGCGGCGCTCAGCGTCTTCGGGCGCAAGCTCGCGACGGCGCTCGCCAACGACGACCGCCTCGACGAGGCGAAGGGCGTGCTCGATGAGGTCCTCGAGGTCGCGCACCAGGGCGACATCGGCCGCGCGCTGCTGCTGGAGCAGCTCGCCGCGGTCGCGCAGCTGCGGGGGCAGGCGGACGAGGCGCTGACGCGGCGGCGCGAGGCGCTCGTGATCGCCGAGCGGTGCGGCGACGCGGACCTTGCCGAGCGGCTCCGGGCCTTCGTTGTGGCGGCGTACGCGGACCCCGGCGGCGATACCCTCCCTGTGCTGCGGGGCGCTGGCAGGACGCCCGCGCTCGGCTCGATGCCGGCGCAGCGATCCCGCCCCGTGCTCGTGGTGGAGGACGACAAATCGATCCGCGAAGGGCTCAAGGCGGTCATCGAGTCGGACGGCCGCGAGGCGTTCGTCGCCTCGAACGGCCGCGAGGCGCTGGAGGTGCTCCGCAAGATCCCGCGGCCGGGGCTGATCCTGCTCGATCTGATGATGCCCGTGATGACGGGCTGGGAGCTGCTCGCGAACCTCCAGGCCAACGACGCGTTCTCGACGATCCCGGTGGTGGTCGTGTCCGCGGTTCCGAGCCGGGACGAGCTCGCCGCGGCGCGCGTGGTGCAAAAGCCCGTCGAGGTGGGCATGCTGCTGAATATCGTGCAGGAGTTCTGCGGTTAGCCTTAGAGCGCGGGTTTCCCTTTACTGCAGCGCGGCGAGAGGCCGTGTCCTGAGGTAGAAGTTACCGTGGGAGTTCAGCCCGCTCCCGCTCCCGATTTCTGAAGCCTTCGGGGGCGCCGCGCTCGAGCGGCGCGGCCGCCTCGAACGGCGATGGCAGGATCACCGAGGCGGATGAGGCGTGGCCCAGGCTGCTTCTGTGGAGCGATCGGGACGGCGACCGATTGTCCCGGCCAGCGGAGCTCGCCGCGATCTCGGCGCGCCGGCTGGTCTCGATCGACCTCGGCTATTCGACGTCAGCCCGCTGTGACAGCCGCGGCAACTGCGAGGTCGAGCGCGCGGCCTTCCGCTACCTGGACGAAGCGGGCGACGAGCGGACCGGGGATGTCATCGACGTGCACCTCCGGACGCAGTGACGCAGTAGGGACCACTCAGCCCTGCTCCGCCCCAGGCTTCGGCCGCCCCCGAGCATACTGCTCCGGCCACCACTGCGCCTCGTACCCGTACTTCGTCGCCGCGTGGAGCGTCAGGTACGGATCGTTCAGGTGAGCCCGCGCCAGCGCGCACAGATCCGCCCGCTCCGCCGCGATCACCGTGTTCGCGTGATCCGCCCCGGAGATCGCCCCGACGGCCATCGTGGGGATCCCCACCTCGTACCGGATCTGCTCCGCGAACGGCACCTGGTACATCCGGCCATAAACCACCTTCGATGCCGGCGAGTTCCCCCCGGAGCTCACGTCGACGATGTCACCCCCGCGCTCTTTCAGCATCAGAGAGAACGCCACCGCGTCCTCGATCGTCATCCCGCCCTCTACCACCCAGTCGGTCGCCGAGATCCGGACGCCGATCGGTCGATCCTCCGGCCACGCTGCGCGCACAGCGTCGAAGACCTCGAGCGGGAACCTGGCGCGCCCGCCGATCGAACCGCCATATTCATCGGTCCTCACGTTGCAGAGCGGCGACAGGAAGCTCGACAGCAGATACCCATGGGCCATGTGGAGCTCGATCATGTCGAACCCGGCCGCCACGCTCCTCTTCGCGGCGGCGGCAAACGCCCGGACAACCCGGTCCATGTCCTCGCGATTCATGGCGCGGGGCACATGCCACCCCGTGTTGAACGGCAGCGCCGAGGGCGCGATGGTCTCCCATGCTCCCTCCCCCTCACCAAGCGGCTTATCCCCCTCCCAGGGCAGATGGCAGGACCCCTTTCGCCCCGCGTGGGCCAGCTGGATCCCTATCTTTGCCCGCGATCGTGCGCGCACAAAATCCACGATCCGGCGCCACGCCGCCTCGTGCTCATCCGTGTACATCCCGGTGCAACCATACGTGATCCGCCCTTCGGGCAGGACATCGGTCATCTCCGTGATCACGAGCCCAGCGCCGCCGATGGCCCGGCTCCCCAGGTGGACGAGGTGCCAGTCGTTGGGCGCGCCGTCCTTCGCCGAGTACTGGCACATGGGGCTTACCACGATCCGGTTTTCAAGCCTCATCCCCCGTAACGAGAACGGCGTGAAGATCGGCGGCGGGGCTTTTCCATCGGGCGATCGCCTGGCCCCCGCGGCGTCGGCGAAGTGCTCGGTCACCCGCGTTACCAGCGCTGGATCCCGCATCGCGAGGTTGTCGTACGTGATGCGCTTGGAGCGCGTCATCAGGTTGAAGCTGAACGTGAGCGGGTGCTGCTTCATGTACCTCGCCGAGTTCTCGAACCACTCGAGGCTCGTCTGCGCGGCCCGCTGCGTCCTCCGCACCTCGCCGTACCGCGCCGCCTCGTAGGCCGCGAGCGCGGCCGGCACGTCCGCCGTGCCCATGCGCTTCCACACGTCGACCAGCGCGATCGCGTCCTCCATCGCGAGCTTCGTCCCCGAGCCGATCGAGAAATGCGCGGTGTGCGCCGCGTCACCGATGAGGACGATGTTGTCGTGGTGCCATCGATCGTTGACGATGGTCGGGAACGTCCGCCATAGTGAACGGTTGATGAGGAGCCGATGGCCCCTGAGGTGCTCGGCGAAGAGCGCCTCGCAATAGCGCACCGTGTCCTCCTCGCTCGCGGTATCGAGCCCGGCGCGCCGCCACGTGTCCTCGTGGCACTCGACGATGAACGTCGACCGCCCCTCCTCGAACGGATACGCGTGCACCTGGAATAGCCCGTGCTCGCTCTCGTTGAAGATGAACGTGAATGCGCGGAGCGTTTTGTCGGTGCCGAGCCAGCAGAACTTGCACTTGCGAGGATCGATCGAGGGGCGGAAATGCGCCTCGTAGCGGGCCCGGACCGCGCTCTGCACGCCGTCGGCGCCCAGCACCAGATCCGCCTCCTTCGCGATCGCGTCGATGTCCGTGACCTCGCGCTGGAACTGGAGCTTCACGCCGAGCTCACGGCAGCGGTCCTGGAGGATCATCAGCAGCGCCTTCCGGGAGAGGCCGCAGAAGCCGTGGCCCGTCGACGTCACCACCTCCCCTCCGTAGTAGGTCTCGATGTCGCCCCAGTACCGGAAGCTCTGCCGGATCCTGGCCATGCTCTCGGGATCCTCGCGCTCGAAATTGCCCAGCGTCTCGTCCGAGAACACGACGCCCCAACCGAAGGTGTCATCCGGCCGGTTGCGCTCCAGGACCGTGATGTCGCTCCCGGGCAAAGCCTTCTTCATGAGGAGCGAGAAGTAGAGGCCAGCCGGCCCGCCGCCGATGCTTACGATCCGCATGCCGCCGCTGTAGTCCGAGGCACGGGCGGCGTCATCGGTTCTCTGGTATCGAGGGGCATGCGCCGCGCGCTCTTCACCGTCGGGCTCGCGCTCTCGGCCGTGGTTTCTATTTTCAGGGGGCGCGCGGCGTTCGCTGAGACCGCTCCGCCGACGCAGGCGCCTGTCGAGGTTACCGTCGAGGGCGAGAAGGCGCCGCCCGGGTCGACCTCGCTCCGCAGGCGCGATATCCACGAGATGCCGGGCGTCCTCGACGATCCTTACCGAGCGATCGAGGTCGAGCCTGGCGTGCTGCCGTCCGCGAGCGGCTTCCCTTACTACTTCATCCGCGGCGCGCCGCCCGGCAACATCGGCTACTTCTTCGACGGCATCCAGCTGCCGCTGCTCTTCCACGTGGGCGGCGGGCCATCCGTCCTGCCCTCGGCGATGATCCGTCGCGTCGAGCTCCACCCCGGCCCGTACCCGGCCAATGTTGGGCGCTTCGCCGGCGCGATCGTCGAGGCCGACAGCACGCCTCCGCCATCGTCCTGGCGCGGCATGGCCAGCCTCCGCGCCACCGACGCCGGCGGCTTCATCGAGGGCCCGGCGCGCGACGACATCGATGTCCTCGTGGGCGGACGTTACTCGGCCGGCGCCGCGCTCGTCTCTGCGCTCGTGCCCTCGATCGCCATCCAGTACGGCGACTATCAGGCCCGCGTCGCGTGGAGACCAACGCCGGGCACGCGCCTCAGCGTGCTCGCGTTCGGCGCGCGCGACTACCTGGCCGCCGCGCTCACGTCCGGAGGGTCGAAGGATGTCCTGCTCAACAGCGACTTTCATCGCACAGAGCTCCGCTTCGAGCGCGAGACCGATCGGGGCGACAAGATCCTCGCGGCCGTCACGCTGGGGCTCGATCGATCGCGGGACATCGGCGTCACGTCGGCGCGCGATCTCAAGCTCGGCGGGCGCGTGAGCGTGACCCACCCCTTCGGCGAGCAAGGCGGGATGTTGCGCGCCGGCCTCGACGCAGGGCTCGATCGCTACGACGTCACTCCGCACGCCGAGCAATGCCCGCCCGCGGACAAGGACGCGACACAAGCGCACCTCGAGTGCGCGTTCAAGGAGCTCTTCCCGAGCCGCCTCGACTTCGTGGTGGGCGGCTTCGTCGACGCGATCGTCCCCCTCGGCGGGCGATCGACGCTGCGCCCCGGGCTGCGCGTGGATCACTACACCTCGCTCGGCAACACGGCGGTCGCGATCGATCCCAAGCTCGTCGGGAAGTTCGCCGTGGGCGAGCATGTGCACCTCGTCCCTGCCGTGGCCATCGCGTCGCAGCCGCCTGGGTTCGCGCCGCTGCCCGCGCTCGCGATCGGCGGCCTGCCGGGAGGCCTCCAGCGCAGCCTCCAGACGAGCTTCGGCGCCGAGGTGAGGGTCGGCCCGATCGAGGGGGTCACCACGGTGTTTCGCCAGGCGACGTTCAACCTGACCGACGCGGTCGGCACCGGACGCGGCGGCGGGCTCGACAAGGAGAGGTTCCTCACGAGGAGCCTCGGCGACGCGTATGGACTGGAGCTCGGCGCGCGCGGCGCGCTCCGCAAGGACATGTTCTTCGTCGCGTCGTACACGCTCTCGCGCGCCACCCGCGCGATGAACGGCAGGACGCGCGGGGGCCCGATCCCCTCCGCGTACGATCGGACCCACGTGGCCCAGGTCGCGCTGCTCTTCGACCTCGGCCACAACATCCGCATGGGCTTCCGCCATGTCTTCTACACGGGCTTCCCCGCCGACGAGTTCTCGGACACGGGAACGCCGAAGGAGCACCCCGATCGCGTCAGGCCCTTCTATCGCCTCGACGCCCGCGTCTCGAAGCGCTGGAAGGTCGGCGCGCGGGGCTACCTCGAGCTCGCGCTCGACCTTCAGAACGCGACCTTGAGCAAAGAGGTCTTCGACGTCAAGTGCTCCGCCAAAGAGTGCACGCCACGGATCATCGGCCCGCTGACCATCCCGAGCCTCGCGCTCGAGGCGGGGTTCTGATCTCTGCTAGCATCGAGGCGAACCGAGAGGAGGATGCTTATGCACACACCTACGAAGCGCTTCATCGCGCTCTTCATCTTCTCGCTCGTCGGGGCGGCCGGGTGCGGCACGCACGGCGAGCTCGGCACGGGCAGTTTCGATTATGTTTGCATCGACAAGAGCGACGTCGCCTGCACATCCATTGGCTCGCTCGCCCTCCCTGCGCTCATCGCCAAGGGCTCGCGCGCCAGGGTCTCGTTCCGCGACTCGAACGGCAGCGCCTTCCCGGTCACCCCGGCCGCGCCCCGCATCGCCAGCGTGGTGAACGGGGATATCGTGTTCCACGAGGCGGGCACGGTCGCGCTGATCGCCGACAAGAGCGAGGAGGACGTCGAGGATTTCACGCACGTGAGCGTCGCGGTGCTCGACCACCTCTCGCTCACCGCGGTCACCATGGGACCGGTCAAAGTGGGGCAGCAGGCCGCCGTGAACGCGGAGCCGATCGGGCCGTCCGGGCAGTCGCTCGCCGGGGCGCTCGCGTATACCTGGACCAGCGCTGATCCGATGATCGCGAGCGTCTCCTCCGATCCCAAGAGCCGCACGGCCAGCGTCACGGGCGTCGCGGCGGGGACCACGACCATCACGGCCACTGCCGCCGGCGCGACTGGGCAGTTCACCGTGACGGTGATGCCATGAGCCGCGCGCTGATGGTCGCCGCGATCGCCCCGCTCCTCTGCTTCGCGCAAGGGTGCGGGTTCGATCTCGAGTTCAAGCCGGCCTCGCAGCCGCCCATTACCACCGTGGTGTCGCCGACCTCGATCAAGATCACCGAGGGGATCGCGATGAGCGTGACGGTGCTCGATGGCACCGAGCCCATCGATCTCAACACGCAGGTGACGTTCTCCCCGGCGTCGCCCATCCTCGCCTTCAAGCCGACGTCGAGGCCCGAGAAGTTCGTCATCTTCGGCATCTCGCCCGGCAAGACCACCGTCAAGGTCCTCGTCGACGGCGACGAGGACAGCTCCATCCCGGCCGAGGTGCTGCCGCAATAGTCAGCGCGCTGCGCGCGCGGGGCGCTTGCTCTTGTCGGCGCGCGGCGCCTCGTCCCCGCGGGCTGCGCCCGATCGCTTGCCCTTGCCCGCCGGCAGCGTGAGCGCGCGCTTCTTCGCGGCGACCAGCGCGAGCAGCTCGTCGCGCGTCACGCCGAGGCGCGCGGCCGTCTTGTGGGCGAGGCTGGTGCGCGCCACGCCCTCGCGGAAGGCGTAGGTCGGGCGCTCGTACGCGTCGAGCTCGACCTCACGGAACTCGAGCCGCGGGATGGGGCGCTCCTCGGCGAGGCGCGCGGCGAACTGGAGCAGGTGCGTCGTGATGAAGACCTGGGCGCGGAGCTCCGGGAGCAGCGAGATCACGAGCCTCGCGATCTCCTCGCCCTCGGACGGGTTCGTGCCCGAGCAGAGCTCGTCGAGCAGGACGAGCGAGCCGATGCCGATGTCTTCGAACATCCGCCGGATGCGGAGCAGCTCCATCCCGAGCTGCCCCTCGGGTTGATCGGCGCGCGCCTCCTCGAGCAGCGAGACGAAGAGCCCCGCGGCGCGCGGCAGGCGTGCGCTCTTCCCGGGCACGAAGAGCCCGACCTCGCCGAGGAGCTGGCAGATCGCGATCGCCTGGAGCAGGCGCGTCTTCCCGCCGGAGTTCGGCCCGGTCACGATCACCACCGATCCCGCCTGCGCGACGCGGAGATCGCAGGGGACAGGCGTGGTCTTTTCGCCGAGCAGGAGCGGGTTCCAGAGCGCTTCGATCTCGATGCCCTTGTCGCCGCCGTCCTCCGCGGCGGGCTCGTCGGCGGGCGCTCCCGGGCGCCCGCCAGGGTGATCGACCATCTCCGGGAAGCAGACGGAGAGGCCCTTCTCCTCGGCCTTGTCGCGGAGCGCGAGGCCGCCGAGGTAGAACTCCATGTCTCCGAGGAGCTGGAACAGCAGCGCGATATCCACCTCGAGGCCGGTGAAGAGATCATCGAAGAGCCTCTCCAGCACCTCGCCGCCGTTCATCCGGTAGCCGCGCAGGATGAGCGCTATCCTCGCGAGCCAGCGGCCGAGGGGCGACGCGTGGAAGGGGTTATCCTTGTTCTCGCGCACGCTGACGATCTGGAAGGTCCTGAGCTCGCCGTCGGAGCCGACGCGGACGCGGAGGTCCACGGTGCTGAGGTGGCCCTCGTGGTCGAGCATCGCGTCGAGGCGTTTGTACGTGTCGCCCTCGCAGACGGCGCGGCCGAACGAGGAGAGGCGGCTGAGCCCCGAGCTCGCGCCGTCGAAGGAGGCGGCGATGGTGCCAAAGGCTTTGTGGATGGCGCGGAGGATCTCGAGGCGGCGGAGCTCCCGGGTCGCGATGCGGCCTGCGCAGAGGAGCGCGCGGACCCGGACGATCTCGAGGTAGACGCGCTCGAACTCGTCGCGCATCTTGTCGGACGCGGCGAGCTCGCCGAGGACGCGCCGCCGGAACGCGGCGACCTCGGGCCCGAGCGGAGGCTCGCCGATGGCGCGGAGCATGTACCGCTTGCAGATCGCCTGATCGCGGCCGCCGATGCGGGCCGTGAGGCAGCGCTCGACGAGCTGCTCGAGGAAGAGATCGCGGCTGAACTGGGCCCTGTCCCAGCCTGAGGCGGGCAAGGTTGCGCTGGCCACGGCCTGATCAAAGGCGTCGGTCGAGCCGCCCGTCGCGAAGGCAAAGACGAGGGTCTGGCGGAGGTCGGCGACGTCGATGCGGACCGTGGGCTCAGGCGACAACAGATCCGGGATCGGCGGCGCTGCCATGGGTTCGGGCATGAGCGTACTACGACACGCGGGGCTTTGCGTGGTTCCCAGGAGGAGAGGCGAAGAAGGCTCATGACCCGCCGCCTCGCAGCGATGCAGTAAGATGCCCGCAATGCCAAAGCTGCCCGACGCCCTCCGCTTCCTCCAGTCGAGGAGCCCCACCTTCCCTGCCTCGGCGAACATCACGGCCGTCGAGCATGGCAACCACCTCGTCCTCTTCGACGCCGGCGGCAGCGGCCAGGAGAACCACCGCGCGACCGAGGACGCGCTCACCTCGATCGGCCACGCGGTCAAGGACGTCGAGCGCGTCCTGCTCACCCACGCCCACGCCGATCACTCGGGCGGCATCTCCCTCCTCCGCGCCCATCGCCCCGACGTCTCGATCCTGATCCACCCCCGCGCCGCCTGGATGATCGAGAACCGCGAGGCGTTCTTGTCCACCTTCGATTTCGCGCTGATCAAAGAGCTCTACCCGGACCCCAGCACCCATGGAAGGCGCTTCACCGACGCCCTCCAGCAGTTCCTCGCCGAGGGCGCCTGCCCGTTCGAGCCGTTTGCGCCGGCCGAGCTTCTCGACGCAGAGAACCTCGTGCGCATCGGCTCTCTCTCGTTTCAGGTCCTGCTCGGCGAGGGCCATGCCCCTGGCCATGTCATGTTCCATGAGCCCGAGGCCAAGATCCTCATCGCGGGCGACACCGTGGGCGCGCGGCTCTCCTGGCACTCGCCGACGAGCGGCGGCGTCAGCGCGTACCTCGATGCGCTCGAACACGCCGCCTCGCTCGACATCGACGTCATCCTGCCCGCCCATGGCCCGATGCTCGAGGACGCGCGGCCTCGGATCGAGGCGCTCTCCGACAAGCTCCGGCGCCGGGAGGACAAGATCCTCGGCTGGCTCAAGGAGGCGCCGCGCTCGTTCGCCGAGCTGCTCGCGTTGATGACAGGCAACGACGCTCATCAGGCGCTCTTCCCCTCCGTGCCCATGCTCGAGGGGCACCTCCAGCGGCTGGAGCGCGCGGGGAGGATCCGCCGTCAGGGCGACCGCACGGCGTCGCTCCTTCGCGTCGAGCTCGCGGAAGCATAACAGCGCCTCACGGCGAGCAGACTCCTTGGTTGCAAGTCTGAGGCGGCGGACACAGCGGCGCATGGGTGGGGACGCCGTTGACGCAGCTATCCACCGTACAAGGATCGCTGTCGTCCGGTACGTCCTTGTCGTCGATGACGGTCATGCTGCCGCCGTTCCCGTCACACAAGAGGGCCTTGCAGTCCCCGAAGGGGCTGAACACCTCCGTACCGGCAGGCACGTTGACGAGCGAGCACTCCTCGCAGCCATAGCATTTACCGACCCAGCACCCGACCGGATCCTGGGGGCAGATCGTGTCGGTGATGCAGCCCGGCCCGGCGCACGCGCCGTTGCCATCGCAGTGGCAGGTGCCGAAGCAGGGCGCGTTCACGCCGGCGGGGGTCAACGCTGGAACACCGTTGTTGCACGACGGGATGACGCATTCGCCGCCGCCCATCGGGAGGTCGAGATCATCCGGGATATCTTTGACGCCGCCCGCGCCGTCGCACACGGCCCGCCTGCAATCCGAGGGGGTCTGCGTCGCGCTGTCCGTCCCAGCAGCGGTGAAATCGACGGCGCATCGCCTGCCCTTGCAGGCCCGCGCGGAGCATCCGTCGGGAGGGACCAGCGGACAGTCGGCCACGCTCTTGCAGGGCTGGCCGTCGCCCGACGTGCTTTGAACGCCGCCCGAGCACGCGAAGAGGAGCGACGCGACCGCCGCCGCGCCGAACGGAAGCGCGCCGCGACGCGCTCGGCCAAAGGTTTCCCTGCCCTCGCCTGCCCTGCCGCCATGCGCCATCAACAGAGGCTACCACGCTCCGCACTTCCTGTAGCATCACGAGCATGAACACCCTTTCGAAACTTATCCCATCCACGTTCATCCTCTTGCTGCCCCTCTCGATCGGGGGCTGCGGCGCGGGGCCGAACCAGGCGGCGACCTCGAGCAGCGCGTCCGGCTCGAGCAGCGGGACGAGCGGCGCCGGAGGCGGCGACGCCGGCGCCGGCGGGGCCGGAGGCGGCGCCGTGGGCGGGCCCTGCTCTCCTGAGGCGCTCAAGGATCCACAGGTCGCCAAAACGTACTTCGTGGCCATCAACGAGCCGGGCGCGAGCAACACCGCTTGCGACGGGCTCTCCCCCACCGACCAGGGCAACGGCCATTGCCCGTTCAAGGATCTCTCGTCCCCCTCTGTGGCCGGCCTGCTCGACGGGGCCAAGAGCACGCGCCTCGAGCTCCGGACAGGCACTTATCTGGTCTCCGGCTGGGACGGGCTGCGCGTGACCGGCGCAGGGGCGAGCGAGGCCGAGCGCGTGGTGCTCAGCTCCCACGCGGGCGAGCAGGTCACCCTCGACGTGCCGTCGCCCGACGGCGCGCTCTGCATGGGCCCAGGCGCCCCGATGATGCCGGAGTGCGTCCGTGAGGTCGTCCGCGTGTCAGGCCAGTATACCGCGGTCCAGGGGCTGACCATCCGGAACGGCCTCGCCTACAACCTGGAGGTCACCGCCGGCGCGCACCACCTCGTGCGATGCAACACCCTCACCGAGACGGCCGATTTCCCCATGCGCAGCGACAGCATGAAGCTCGACGGGCAGGCGACGGACACCAAGATCATGAACAACGAGTTCACGAAGTTTCGATCGCAGGCCATCGACATGGCGGGCGTGAACAACGTCCTCGTCGAGGGGAACAACTTCCACGATCCGCACGACGCCGACGCCGGCGCCACGGGGTGCAAGTTCGGGACGAGCGACGTAACCATCCACGACAACAGCGTCCATGATCTCGGCAGCAGCACGAAGACGAGCGTCTTCTCGCTCGGCGGCACGGGATCGCCCCACCCCGACGATCTCGAGGCGTACCGGATCCACGTTGTAGGCAATCGCGTCTCGAACGTGCAGGGCAAGGTTGCGCAGTTCGTCTCCTGCCAGGACTGCTCGTTCGAGAAGAACGATGTCTCGAACGTGGGAGGCGGCGTGCTGCTCTCGGCGGCGGCGACGGGCATGCCCGATTGCAGCGCGATCCCGACCGGGTGCAAGCCGACGTCCGGCGCGCTCATCAGCGGCAACAGGATGAAGAAGCTCACCGGCGGCGGCAACCCGGCGGCGGCCAACGTCTTTATCTACATGGATCCGGGCCAGGAGGGCGGATTCTCCGCCGGGACCAACGTCTACTGCGCCCCCATGGCGGACGCGCACCGCTTCGGGTGGCAGAACGCGCTGATCCCATTTTCGAACTGGGTCACCGCCTCAGGGACCGACGCGTCCTCGCAGGCGCTGGTCGACACAGACGCTGCGTGTCAAGGGTGGTAGGATGAGTATCACAGGAAGGCGGGAAGGGCGGGAAGGTATTTATATTTCTTTCCCTTCACGTCCTTCCCGCCTTCCTGTTCAAATTACAATCGCCGCCTGCGCCGCCGGTTCACGAGCAACAGCCCGAGCAGGATCCCCGTGGCGCCGCCCTGCGAGGATGTGCTGTCCATGCGACACCCACAGCCGCCCGGCTCGCCGGGGTTCACCATGAATCCGCCGCCTGCGCCGCCGCTCCCGCTCCCGGTGCCCGCGCTGCTCCCGGCGCTCCCGTTGCCCCCGCTGCTGCTCGAGGCGGCGTTGCAGACGCCGCCCATGCACAGCCCGCCCGGGCAGGGCGTGCCATCGGGGGCCGCGGGGGCATCGCATTTGCCCGTCGTCGCGTCGCAGGTGCCTTGCACATGACAGGCGTCTTGCACCGGGCAGACCACGGGGCTCCCCTTGCCACAGACGCCGGCCTGACAGGTCTCGCCCAGCGAGCAAGCATCGCCGTCATCGCATGTGGTGCCGTCGGCCTTCGCGGAGTTCGAGCACAGGCCTGATACCTTATCGCAGACGCCGACATCGTGGCACGCGTCAGGCATGGGGCAGATCACCGGGTTTGCTCCCACGCAGCTGCCCGTCTGGCAGGTGTCCGAGAGCGTGCAGCGGTCGCCGTCGTCGCACGCCGCGCCGTCCGGCTTGGCGGGGCTGTCGCACATGCCCGTGGCCATGTCGCAGGTGCCGATATCATGGCACGCATCGAGCGCCGCGCAGATGACGGGGCTCCCGCTGACGCACACGCCGGCCTGGCACGTATCGCTCTTCGTGCAGCCGTTGCCGTCGTCGCAGGGCGTCCCCGTGAACAGCGCGCATGTCCCGTTCGAGGCCGCGCCCCCGGCGATGGAGCACGAGTCGCAGACCCCGGCGTTGCAGGCGGTGTCGCAGCACACGCCGTCGACGCAGAAGCCGCTCATGCAGTCAGCCGCCTGGTTGCAGCCGGCGCCGAGGGACCCCGGGGGGACGGCGTTGCCGGTGACCACCAGCGCAAAGGGCTGAGGCCCGTTGGGCACATTGAACGAGCTCACCGTCACGGTGTAGATGCCCGGCGTACCTATCTTGATGAACACTTGCTCCAGGGTGTTGACGCGGTCCGGGTTTCCCCCCGTCGTCGATTCGCCTCCGAGGAAGACGTTGCCGTGGTACGTGCCGCCGGGGCCCGTGACCGTGAGATCGAGATCGTTATTGATATGCGGCTTCGCCGCGGGCGTCGAGGGGTAGTCCGTCCACGCGAGGGTGGCCTTGAACGGGAGCAGCGGCGCCTGCACGGAGAAGGTGAATATCTTTTGCTCGTTCACGCTCCCCGTCGGGAACCCCGCGCTGTCGTCGTCCACCCAGAGCCTCCTCGTGTCGAGGTCGAAGTAGAGCGCGTTGTCCAGGAGGATCCTTCCCCAGGCCTGGCAGTTGGCAGGGATCACGCCGTTGGCCATGGTCTCGCCGGAGTTGATCAGCGTGGCGCGCAGGAGGGCCGCCGAGGGCGTGAAGCCGTCGGGCGGGTTCGCGGCGCCGGAGGGATAGAACCCGTCGGTGTAGTACTGCCGGATGAGCGCGGTGAGCCCCGCGGCGCCGGGCGATGCCATGCTCGTGCCGCTCATGGTAGTCGTCGTGCAGTTGTTGCTGCTCGCGTTCTTGTCGTTGTGCGCCGAGACGACGGATTGCCCAGGGATCGTGATCTCGGGCTTGATACGCCCGTCGTCCGTCGGCCCGCAGCTGCTGAAGTTGGCCATGAAATCGGCGTTCGCGCCGTGCTGCGTGGCGCCGACCGAGATCGCGCTCTTGGCGGTCGACGGGCTGCCCACGCTCCCCGCGCCCGGCCCCGAGTTGCCCGCGGCGAAGAAGAGCTGGAAGTCCTTGTGGTTCCACATGAACTCATCCACGTCCTGGCAGGCCGCGGTGTAGTTGTTCTGCATCGGGTTGTTCTCCTGGTCGCCCCAGGAGTTGGTGTGGAGGCGCGCGCCCTGGGTATAGGCTTGCTGGAAGAGGGGTTTCAGGTCCACGACCGGGCAGCCGATGCCCGGGAGGTCGCCGCAGTTATCGACCTGATAGCCGCCGTCCTGGATCACGAGCTTGGCGCCGGGCGCCATGCCGTCGCCCGGATCGTGGAGCAAGGGGGTCGCGAAGTTGTCGCCCGCCACGGTGCCCGCCACATGCGTGCCGTGGTTCTGCGTGTCCCACTCGGTGTTGCTGATGCCGCCCGCGCACTCGCCGGAATAGAGGAAGTCGACCGCCAGCACCTTGCGCTGGTTCATGTCGACCACGGTGCCGCCGTTGCACTCGTTGCGCGGGGGCAGGCCCGCCGCTTGATCGCGGAAATAGCACATGTCCGGATCGATCCCCGTGTCGATGATCCCGACCACCTGGCCTTCGCCGTAGATGCCATGATCGAACACGGGCGTCGTCATGCCGCCGTTCAGCCCCGATTGCCCGACCCAGATCGTCGTGTCGTTGAGGAGCTCCTTCTTTGGTTCGATGTCCACCCAGAAAACCTCGGGGATCTGGGCGAGGCGCTCTCGGTGCGCGGCGATCTCCTGGGGCGTGAGCATCCAGCGGATCCGGGAGAAAAGCTCGCCCTTCTGCCACCCCGCCACCGTGCCCGCGCCCATGGCCTTGATCAGGCCTACCACCTTGTCGAGGTCCGCGTCCGGGTAAACCTGGATCATCACGCTCCTCGGCGCGCCCGCGTCCGCCTTCATCGCGGCGATCTGGCGGGCCATCTTGTAGTACGGATGATACGGCCCCGACCATATGGCCCCTGCCCTCGCGAGGGCGCCGGCGCTCTGTTCACCCAAAGGCATCTTGACGAGATAGCTGTAGTACGGCAGGTAGGTGTACACCTGCTCGGCCGCGCTGCGGAGCGCCCGATCCTGCTCGGCCGTGATCGGCCCGGGGAACTTCACGAGGACATAGCGTAGCGCCGCGGGCTCGCCGCTCTCCGCGCGCAGGTGCGAGGGGACCTTTGGCGAGGGATCACGGGTATCGACCGCCACCGAGTCGAGCGAGATCAGCGGGGCGTCGCTCGCGGGCGCAGGATGCTCCGCGTCGCCCGCGCCGCAGCCGATGATCGCCCCCGCCACGAGCCCTGCAAGCCTATGCCCCTTGCGCATCGTCTCTTTCCTTTCGTTACTTGAAGAAGGCGCCCAGCGCGCCTGAAGCGATCAAGCCCATGACGCCGAGGATGAGGGCGGCCAGCGCGTCGCCGGCGATGAGCCCGCCTCCCACGAGCGAGGTGGTCGACATGTCCTCGGGGAGATCTTCCTGCTTTGTCTTCGCCATCCGCTCCGAGAGCTCGTTCCACAGCGAGCCAAGGACCCCGCCGGCGCCGAACCAGAGCGAGGTGGTGAGCTCGACGAAGCCGGCGAAGCTGGAGGCGTAGGGCGAGGGCAGGAGCACCGCGTCGAGCGCGACGTCGAAGGCGCGCCCCGGACCCTGCTTGGCCCAGGCGGCGTACTTCGCGTTGCCCTTGATCACCTTCCGCGCGGTCTCCACCACGAGCCCGAAGGCAAAGCCGAGGAGCATGGTGGGGATCTGCCACGCCGCGGGAGCGGTGAGCGCGTGGAGCGCGCCCACGAACTTGTAGGTCATCGCGCTCTGCCACTGCGCGACCTTCTGATCGGGGTGAGAGAAGGTGTCGACCTTGAGGACCGGATAGGCCTCCATGAAGAGCTTGGCCATGAACACGGTGAGCACCGCGCCCATCAGGATGCCAATCACCTGGTAGCGGAACTGCTTTACGCGGTTGGTGCCGAGGCGGGAGCCGGTCGAGCGGTCCTGCTGCATGTCGCCGCCCACCGCGCAGCTGATGAACACGATCGACGCCGACAAGAGGCCGGCGATCGGGTCGAGCAGCCCGAGGGCGGCCATGACCACCACCGACAGCACGAAGGCGGAGGAGATGGGGTTCTGGTCCGTGATCCCGAGCGAGATGCCGTTGACCAGCATCATCACGAAGGCGAAGACCACCGCGAGGAGCACCCACTTGAGGGAGATGCCCATCACGAAGGCCGCCACTGCGATCATGGCGAGCCCCCAGAACACCAGCCAGGCCACGAGGCGCCGCGTGTCGGTCTTCTTCCACGCCTCGGCCTCGGGGACGGCCTCCGCGGGGGCGGCGTCCCTGAGCTTCTGGACCGCCTGCCGGAGAATGAGCGAAATATCGACCAGGGCCGCGCCCATGATCGTCCCGAGCGCGAAGATGAACGCGAATTTCCGGAAGGGGTCGTCCTTCGCGAGCCATCCCATCTCCCGGAGCCAGGGGGTGAGCCCGGTCCAGATCAGGCCATAGACGATCGCGGAGCCGGTGATCCGGACCGAGACGATCATCCCGGCGCCCAGGGTGGAGGTGGAGATGCCGGTCCCGGCGATGAATTTCGTGGCACCAAGGAGCGCCACCGAAAGCGCCACCCCCGAGGCGGCCGAGACGGCAAACCAGCTCTCCGATTTCTCGAGCAGGAGCGGGAACAAGAGGCCTATCGCGATGCCGCTGAAGAGCTGCCCGACGCTCCGCTTGAGGAGGCGGACGTCGGTGAGGGCGCGCAGGATGCTCGCCACCGCCATGCCCGAGGGGTACGTGAGCTTGAGCCGGTCGACGAGGATGGGCGTGTAGAGCATGCCGACGCCGACGCCGAACATGCCGACGCAGAGGAAGTAGAGGATGAGCTTCCAGCTCGCCGGCGAGGGCAGGCCGAGCCAGATCATCGCCTGCACGAGCACGCCCATGGCCGCCATGGAGGCGACCGAGGCGGCCATGGTCTGCATGTAGTTGGCGCCGTGCTTGCCCTCGGGCCCATAAAAATACGTCACCGTGGAGCCGAGGATGCCGGCCAGCACCTGCCCGCCCACGAAGAAGCCGAGCGAAAAGTTCATGTAGCTGGCCGTGACGCCGCCCAGCGGGCCGAGGATGAAGATCGCGATCGCGCCGAGGAAGATGTAATAGGCGGCGCTGTCGATCGGGATGAGCCGGGGCAACAAGCGCGGTTTGGGGGAGGCTTCGGCGGCGGGCGTCGTTTCGGCGATGTCGTTCATCTGGGGTGCACCCTACGTCAAGCGAGGCACAAGCGTCTATCGCGGCGTTCGCGCGGAGGCCCGCATCCGCATCCCATACGCCGGGCTGAGGGTGATGCGAGGGCGGAGGCCGACGCGCTGCGTGGGTGAGAGTTCGAAGCGGAAGCGCCGCGCGAGCGTGGCGAGGCACACCTTGGCCTCGATCATGGCGAACGCCTTGCCGATGCACGCGCGCGGGCCGGCGCCGAAGGGGAGATAGGCGAGCCGGGGCAGCTTCGCCTCCTCGGCCTCGGTGAAGCGCTCGGGCCGGAAGACGGCCGGGGCCGGAAACCAGCGAGGGTCGCGGTGGGTCATGAAGATCCACAACATGATCTCGCTGCGTCGCTTGACCGGGTAGCCGCCGATCTCGGTGTCCTCGTGGGCCCTCCTGGCGATCGTATAAGCCGGCGGATAAAGGCGCATCGCCTCCTTGAGGACCTGCTCGGTGTACGGTAGCTTTGCGAGATCGTCGAACGTGGGCACGCCGCTCGGCAGCGCTCGATCGAGCTCGGCGTGGAGCGCCTGCTCCGCGTCCGGGTTCTGCGAGAGCAGATAGAGCGTCCAGGTCAGGGCCTGGGAGGTGGTCTCGTGGCCGGCCAGGAAGAGCGTGACGAGCTGATCGCGCACCTCTTGTTGCGTGAGCCGGCCGCCGTCACCCTCCTCGTCCACCGCGGCGATCAGGGTCCCAAGGAGATCGTCCGGCGCGCCCTCGGCCGCGGCAGAGGCCTTGCGGCGGTCGATCATGCCGTGGATGATCCGGTCGATGGTGGCGATCGCGCGGCGGAGCCTCAAGCGCGAGGGCGAGAGCAGCCAGCGCGGCAGGATGTCCGGCCGCGCGGCCGTGTCCTGGAACGTGACCATGGCCCGCGCCACCTCGTCGACCTCGCCGGCGACGTCGTGGCCAAAGAGCGTCCGGCTCACGATGCGCAGCGTCATCTCCATCATCTCATGATTCATCTCGAAGGTGTCGCCGTCGCGGAGGCGCTGGACCGTGCGCGCTGCCTCCTCCGCCATGACGGTGGTGTATGTCATGAGGCGGGCGCGGTTGAACGCCGGCTGGATCATGCGGCGCTGGCGCTTCCAGGCGTCCCCGTCGCTCGTGAGGAGGCCGTCGCCGAGGAACCGTGATATCCCCAGGAGGGCCGTGTGCGTCTTTCGATATTTCGCCGCGTGGGTGAGGAGGACCTCGCTCAGGTGATCGGGGTGCTTGAGGACATAGAGGCCGCCGTCCGGGCCCGGGGCATAATAGATGTCGCCATAAGCGATGAAGCGATCCTGGACGAAGCCTATGGGATCGGTCGCGAAGCCGTAGAAGTAGCCGAGGGAGTCGACGAAACCGCGGCGCGGCGGCGGGCCCGGGGGGAAGCGATCCATGGCGGGAGCATAGGTGAAGCCGGCGGAGAGATCACGGCTCTGACGTTACGTCGCGGAAGTTTTGTGCGCCCGCATTTTTTCATCCGTGACACGCTGAAGATATTTTGATATTCGATGCGATCCATGGGGGATCCGGGCGACGTCGATCAAGGGAGCCCTCCTGATCGCTCCCTGGGGCGTTTTCTGGGGACGCTCGCGGCCGTCGCGGTCGTCTATTTCGTGGCGGCCAGGGTGGGTTTATTGCTCGCGTTCCAGGAGACGAACGCGGCGCCCGCCGGGATCGCGTTCGCGGCCATCCTCTTCCTTGGCCGCCGCGTCTCCATCGCGATCTACCTGAGCGCGTTCCTCGCGAACGCGACGGTGTTCCAGCAGAACAAGCCGGGCGCGCCCTGGATCATCCCCGTCTCCCTGGTCATCGCCGCCGGCAACACGCTCGAGGCCGTCGCCGGCGGCGCGCTCCTCGGCCGCCTCTCGCGAGGGCGCAACCCGTTCGCTCGCGCGGCAGACGGCTTTGCGTTCGTGCTCGTGGCCATGGTCATGTGCCTGGCCAGCTCGATCATCGGCTCCATCACCTTGTGCGTCGCCGGCGTCGCCCCCTGGGCCGCGTGGAGGACGGTATGGTTCACATGGTGGCTGGGCGACACGGCGGGCGTCCTCGTCGTGACACCGCTCTTCCTCGCCTGGCGCAGGGAGTCGATGATCGCGTGGTCGGCCGCCAAGCGGGTCGAGGCCGCGCTCTCGTTCATCCTGCTCTTCGTCGTGGCAGAGAGCCTGTTTGGAGGCTGGTTCCCCACGAACATCGTCAAATCGCTGCCGTACCTGATCCTCCCCTTCCTCCTCTGGACGGCGTTTCGCATGGGCCCGCGGGGCGTCGCCACGGCGGCCGCCCTCTCCTCGGTCGTGGCGATATGGGGCACGATCCACGGCCAGGGCGCGTTCGTCGGCGCGTCCCTCAACCCCTCTCTGCTCCTCTTGCAGGCGTTCGTCTGCGTCACCACCGTGACCGCCATCGCCCTCGCCGCGACCATCGAGGAGCTCCGGAGGGCGGAGGAGCTCAATCGATCCACGGCCAAGATCAAGGCCATCAACGAGGAGCTGACGCAGTTCGCAGATATCGTCTCTCATGACCTGAAGGCGCCGCTGCGCGGCATCATCTCGCTCTCGACCTGGATCGCGGACGACTACAAGGACGCGCTCGGCGACGAGGGGCGCGAGAACCTCTCGGGCCTCTGCGGGCGGGCGCACCGGATGAACGATCTCATCGACGGTATCTTGCGCTACTCCAGCGCAGGCCGGGAGGAGCTCAGCCTCGTCGTCGTCGAGACCAGGGAGCTCGTCGCCGAGGTCATCGCGGCGCTCGCGCCTTCCTGTGACATCACCGTCGAGATCGAGGGCGATCTCCCCAAGGTCGTCTACGATCGCACGCAGCTCTCGCAGGTCTTTCAGAACCTGATCGACAACGCCATCAAGCATATGGAAAAACCGGCGGGGCGGGTCACCGTCTCCTGCCGTCGCGCGCGGGATCTCTGGGAGTTCTCGGTGCGCGACGACGGCCCCGGCATCCCCTCAGCGCACTTCGAGCGCATCTTCAAGATATTCCAGACGTTGAAGCCCAAGGACGAGGCTTCGTCGACCGGCATTGGCCTGTCCCTGGTGAAGCGGTATGTCGAGCGACACGGGGGCACCGTGGAGGTGCGCTCCGTCGTGGGAGAGGGGAGCACGTTCTCTTTCACGGTCCCGAGGCGGACGATCGCCGGCGCGAAGGAAGGAACAGAGGCTGATCCATGGACAGGGCTCTACCGAACTTGATGAGGCACCTCCGATGACATCCATCCCCCCCGAAGGCAAGCTGGTCCGCGTCCTCCTGGTCGAGGACGACTGGATTGACGCCAAGGCGATCACGCGCGCCGTGAGCGCCAAGGCCCTGTCGTACGCGATCGACGCGGCGACGTCGGTCCAGAGGGCGCGGGACAAGCTGGCCAACGGCTCGTACGATATCGTGATCCTCGACAACGAGCTCGGCGACGGCTCGGGCCTGGATCTCCTCCCTGTCATCGGCGACACACCGGCCATCGTCCTCACCGGCTCCGGGAGCGAGCGCCTCGCGGCCAAGGCCCTGCGCCTCGGGGCAGGCGATTATCTGGTGAAGGACCCCGCGCGCAACTACCTCGGCAAGCTGCCCGATGTGGTCCAGGGCGTGATCGCGCGGCGCTCACCGGGCGCCGGAGAGCTCCGCAAACACATGGCGGCGCTGGAGCAGGTGCTCGGGAGCATCCTCGACGACGCCGGCGCGGCCCTCAAGGAGCTCCCTGCCGCGTCGCCGGCGAGAGAGCGTATCGAGCGCGTGGTGGGCGCAGGGCGGCGCGCGATCGAGCTCCTGGGGCAGCTCCACGAGCGCTGAGCGCGCTCCTGTCATCTCGCTGCCATCGCGTACGCGATGCCGCTCGCGAGCGTGCTCTGGGTGGCGATGCCGCCGAGATCGATCGAGAGCTCCACCAGCGCGCGGGCCACCTCGGGCCGGATCCCTGTCAGCACCACGCGCCCGCCGATCAGCTGGACCGCCCGCGCCGCCCGGACCAGCGCGTCCGCGACGCCACGCTCCAGCCTCTCGACGCCCGTCACATCCACGATCGCCACCTTGGCCCGGGACGCCGTCATCCCGGAGAGCAACCTCTCCAGCATCTTGTCGGCCCGGCCCGCGTCGAGAGCGCCGATGAGCGGCATCACCATCACGTCTTCGCTTATCGGGATGAGGGGCGTCGACAGCTCGGCGAGCATCGCGGCCTGCGCGTCTATGAGGACTTGCGACAGCCGCGCGCGCTCCTCCTCCGCCTCCTTGAGGGCGGTGATATCGAGCGTGATGCACCGCCGCCCGATCGCGTTTCTCTGCGCGTCCCGGAGGACGACGAACCGGATATCCACCCAGATGACGCGCCCGTCCCTCCTGACCCAGCGCGACTGGATGGCGCCGCCGGCCCCTTGCATGGCCGCGGAGACCTCGCGCCCGACCCGCTCCCTGGCGTCCGGGTGGGTGATCTTGTACCAGGGACCGTTCATGCTGAGCCACTCGCGCGGGCTGTAGCCGGTCATCGCCTCGATATGGTCGCTGATGAAGTCGACGCGGTTTGCGACCACATCGCCCCACGACTCCCACATCAGCCCTGGAAGACTGACAATGAAGTCGTCGAATCGAGCGATCATGCGGTTGGCCTCGGCCTCTCGCGCCGAGAGCTCCGTCTCCCTGCCCGCGTGGCGTTCGAGCGTGCCTTCGAGCTCCGCGATGCGCGCGCGCGGCGTCAAGCTCTTGACGGAGCGAGTCGATCGTATTGTCCATCATGGAAGGGGTGCTGGGTGCCTTCTAGCCCGCATCATGTGTCAATCATGTGACAAGCATGTGTCGAGCACTCGGCGGACCAGTGTCAGCACTAAACGTGCTTCCTTCGGCCGTCAACGCAACTGTGACGTCGGCAGTTTGCTCGTCCGTCCTGAACAGCGGACATTCGCCGAAGTAGGGCCTTCGCGCGGTTCAACTCATGACATCCGGCGCACGCCGCCTTACTTCTCTGCCTGTGCCCCCACCTCGATTCGGGCCTTTTTGATCAGCTCCCCAATCTCGTGAGCGTCCTTCGCCACGACAGCCGGATCCGGCGCGGGCATGAGCCCTCCCGCCGGCTTCGCGTACCGGAAAGTCGTCGCATAAGGGCTGTATTTCTCCAGTCCGCGGAGCACTGGCTTCCACGGATCAGCGTCAGAGAGTTTGTCCACCAGCACGTCGAGGTGGTGCTCTGCGCCGAACTCGATCCCGCGATGATCAAGGAGCGCCTTAATGAGCTTCTCCGCCGCCTGCTGGCAATGGAACGCGGCATAGCGGTTGTTCTTCGTCGCGAGGAGCAACGCGGCGTCCACGTCTTCCTGGGCGAGGAACAGCTGCGTCTCGATCCTACGCTGCTTGCTCATAAAGCAACTTCCCTCGCGCAAACGCCGCGCGTGCCAGCGTGTTGATCTCGTGCTTCTCCTCCTCGAACACGCTCCACGGGCACGGCACCACGTCGACAGCAACCCCTAGCCCGCGCGTCAGCTCGTAAGCCGCCACAGCGTCGAGCTCGGCCGCCGGCGCTCCGTCCGGCACGATCACGAGCAGATCATAATCGCTGTCGGGCCTCGCCCGCCCTTCGGCCCGACTACCAAACAACCAGATCGCCAGCGGCTCGAGCC
>JADMIO010007335.1_pt1 | contig 23529 bp, 16 predicted proteins | sample 8958161 | NCBI WGS metagenome assembly JADMIO01 (sample SAMN16585339, study PRJNA669376) | soil metagenome | isolation source: Crop rotation soil | place: USA: Cullars Rotation, Alabama | collected 2011
CAGTCGCGGACTCGGTTCCGGAACGGCGAACGGTCGCCTCAGGCACATCGAATGCCTGTCCGTAACGAACCTTTTCGAAAGGGTCAATGAAGTAAAAGGTCGCTTCCGGCTTCACGAAGCGCTTCCAGACCCAGATTGCGGCAACCCGGTCCGGCTCCGGAACATTCCAAACCGTGTAGAGATCTGAGCCCAGTAGGGGAGGCGGCGAGTGCGGAATCTTCGCCGCGTACAAGCCATGAAAATCTGCCGCCATCGCCGAGAGACTGAGCGGCGTGCAAAGGAACCCCAGTCCCAGAGCCAATGGCCGGAGGTGGAGAGCCTTGGCGCGGCCGTACCAATGGAGTGCAGCCCAGAGCGTGAACCCATATGCGGCATGCGCGCCAATCGTGATGGACATAAAGCGGAAGTCGCGCTGATAACCGAAGATCTCGGCATAAGGCGTCAGCAGCATTGCAGCTTCGAGGGAAAGGCCCCAGAGTACTGCACCCACCGGCCGCGGCCTTCGCGCCAGGGCAGCATACATGAGCCCAAAGCTAACGCCATTCGAAAGGTGATAGCCCCAACCGAGGATCTCGGAAGCGACCGTGGGATTGTCCACGCCAAGCAGCACAGTCCCGAAGTAGGAAATGGCCTTGAAGACTGGAATGCCGGCATGAACGATAGGGACGCGCACGAGGTCGTAAGCGACTGTTGCGAGGCAGCCAGCCCACAGACCGGACCACAGGATCCGACGTTCAGGTTCCCTGCCGAAGCTTCTGACCCACAGAACCGCGATGAGGAGGCCAAGTCCTTCGACGGTCAGCAGGGCTATTGCGAGGCGTGCAAAACTGGCGACCCCGAAGAAGTAGAGGAGCAGGCTGCCGATCGAAAGCGAACCCAGCACAAAGAGTGCGATCCGAAATCGCCATTCTCGTGTGATCACTTCGAACGGCACGATGGCTACCTGGCGACCTTGATCTTGCGGCTGCCAACGCCGATCTGATCACCAAAAGTGATCAGATTGATCGTGATGGTGTGCTCTCCCGGCGGTAGTGTGGAGACTTCCAGAGGAAAGTTGAAAGGCAGGTAGCCACGCTCCTGCTCCAGCAGAAACGCCGTGTCGATGAACACCATGATTTCGAACTGCTGCCCTTGCAGGACCTCCCTGTCTGCATCGGAGACCGCTACCCGGAGCGTCGCGGTGTTGGAAATGGTGGGTGGAAGAACCGTCTTGCTTCCGGCTTTATCCAGGTCGGGAAAAAGCAGATTGGCCTTGAACGCCCGATCGGCAAGCCTGGATTTCATGAAATGCGGCGAGATTTTGCGGGCGTTGGTAAGGCGATCTTCTTTCGTTGGCCTCGGCTTCGCCAAACCTTTCTTATATACCCTGTAGGACGTATTGTCGTTTCCGATGGTGATGACGCTGGTTTCCGGCAGAGTCATGTAGGTAAGCACCATCGTCGTCCCTTTCAGCGCCGGTACGTCGAACAGCCCGTCCTCATCTTTGCCGTTCCAGTACTCGGTGATGGTTCCGGCCGACCGCGGCTCCCAATCCACGATGGTCTTCAGTAGAAGGCCGCTCCCCAGTCCCGCCCTGAGCAGCACGCGCGCCGCATGAGAAAGCTGGTACGTGAGCGTGCCACTTTCGCGATCCATCTGTCCCTGAGTCAAGTCTCCGAATTCACCTCCGCTGAATGTCAGCGGATCGTACACTCCCTTGCCGCCTGCGGAGTCTTCCGCCTCAATGGTAAAGAAATAGGCCTCGTTCGGAACAACCTTGCCGTCGAGATCCCGTCCATCCCAAGGTTCTCGATTCACTCCTGCCTTCTTGACGGCATTCGTGGCGAGCGTGCGAACAAGCTGACGGTCCGGATCGAACACCTTGATGCTGACTTTGGCATCCCTCGACAAACGATATGTCAAAATAAGCTTGTCGTTACGCGACGGGTTGAAGGACACCTTGTCCAGCGACACTTCCGACAGGCTTAAACCCTGAGAACTGGGGTTTGGCTGTTGGGCTCTCTGCGGCTGAATAAGCCGATTGACTTGAGGTTGGGACTCTGCGGGAAGCAATAGCGCGACCGTCAGAAAAACCAGCGCAAGTCTTCGCAGCATATTCGTCTATCTACCCCAGCTTGGATCCCTGATCTCGACGTTCTTGGAACCGAATGGATGAAGCGCCTTGACCTTGCGGGTTTTCACATCTAGAAGGTTCAACTCGTGACGTCCGGAGGCCGTCGAAACATAAAGTATGGTATCTCCGTCGGGCGACCAGCAGGGGTCCGTCTTTTCGCCCGGTCCCGTCGTCAGCTGAGTGAGAGCCCTGCTGTCGATTTCGAGAACCCAGATCTCGGGATTCCCACCACCTCGGTCGGAAGAGAATGCAATTCGCTGCCCGTCCGGCGACCACTTTGGCCGCGTATCGCGCGCACTTCCGGGGATGAGTTCTTCTACTTTGCCCGTGCGCAGAGAGGCCATCCACATCTGCTGCGTGATGGTTGCGCCAAAACCGGAAACCGACGTCGTCGTGGACGACATGTAGACGATGCGATCTCCGCCTGGCGAAACGCTGGCAAAATCCTGCGAGCCGGACTGGGTGACGAGAGCCTTCTGTTTGTTCTCGGAAAAGGAATAAGAATAGATGTCGCTGTCTTCAGAGGGCGGCGTCACGACATACATAGTGTATGCGAGAAGATCATCACTGATCCACACTGGATAACCGTAGCTCGTATTTGCCGACCGCGCGCCAGCCATACTAGCTACCTTAGAACTAACCTCCATTACCCACAGTCCTCCATCACTTGTGGTGTAGGAAGCTCTCGTAGAGTTTGGTGATATCGCTGACGCTGTAACATCAACTGAACTCTTACCCAATGAACGAGGGTATCCCTTGCTCTCATATAGAAATAACTCCCACTTGCCATTCACACTCGCCGAAAAAATAACCGATCCCGGCAAGGGCACCTGCGATACCGCGTACTCACAAGAGGACAGCTGGCAAGCGACAATAGCCCATAGCAGTAAATGGCATATGAGCTTCAGACCTCGGCTCAAAGACCGCCAATTACTTTTGAACATGTAGATCAATACACAATACCAGGGGCAAAGTGATGCCTGATTTACGAAAACATTCGACTGCCTCGCATGATTCGCATGGACGGTGCATCCGTCATGTGGAGACCCTGAGTAACAGGATCATGTCGCCCGCATGCAGTTCCAAGTGGTGACGCACATTTATTTTTGCAACAGCGAGACACATCTTCCACATTGGCCACATCGCGCTCACCACTAGCGCTCGCCTATGAGTGCCTCGCACCAACGTGGCGCATCCTTGAACTCTTCGGAGGTCTTAGGAATGAAAAGAGCCAAGTGGCGGCCATCAGATGGACCCGCGGTCACATTCATGTCTTAGCGGCAGATCCACGCTCATCTTGCGGAGCACAGCCATCCGATCGTTGGCGACACTGCCTACGGCAGTCGAAGCTCCCATCAATGCAACTCACTCTCCTCTTCGGCTAACGTCTCCCACGCCGCCGCTATCACCTCAAAGCAACCAGCACTATCCATATAAATCATGTAGTGATGAAGCGGTGTTTTGCCTCGCAGATTGGGCACCATGTCTTTGACAATATCCCTAACCCAGCCGGAATCCTCAATCTCGACTAACTTGTCATATACACCTTCGATATGCCATGGAGTGCAACAACTCTCTGCCCTAAGGTTGGCACATAACACGCGCTCGAACCTGATGCCACCAACGAATTGTATTTGGTTACGCTTATACCCAAAATGGATGGTAGGACGTGGGCCAGCACCATCATAGTATGGCTCGCGGGTAAAATCAGTTGAAGGCACCGGCAATGTATACAACGCCCTTTTGATCGCCATACTAATTATTAGGCGTGACACTTGGAATACCAGAGCTTCCAAGACCGTTGCGCTCCAGTTGCTCAGTTAGTCGAGCCTCGGCCGCAGCATCTCCTGTCAAATTGAGTATGCTCCACTGCCCGCGCGGAATACCTGCCTGTTCCAGCGCTTGAGCCGACCTTGTGTTCAAGATCAAAGTATTTCCGTCTCGTATAATGTATTGAATAGGGACATCAATCGCCGTCAATTCGCCAGATCGGAGCGCGGCTGCTACCTCTTCAACAGTCCTGCCCGCAAATGTTCCGCCTGAACTAAATAGTTGCCTATATGTCCGCTGCGCAAAGTTTGCATCGGCAATTAGACATTGTTCTCCTGCTGCCTCCGTAGCGCCAAAAGGACTCATCCCCATAGTGGCGGCCATACTCAGTTCGCCCGCTTCTCCAAAATTCACATCTGAGACATGGCCACCATTCTCAAATAACTGAGCAGCAACTGACCCAACAAAAACGCCCGTTGCGGCGACAAACTCGACGCAAGCAGGGTTAGCCGCACAACCATAAATGAAAAGAAGAACCGGATTCTTCCCGGAGGGATCTACCAGAGAGGTGGGATTCGAGTTGACGAAGCTATACAGATTAAGCCCACCACTATAGCCCGAGGGGTCTGGAGAGACAAATCTACCGACATTCGGATCATAATAGCGAGCCCGAAAATAGTAGAGGCCGGATTCTACATCAAAATCGCGACCCTGGAAGCCACGCGAGGTGACGCGCGTGCCCGTCTGAGAGCTAGTCCGACCAAACGAATCATAGACAGCAGTACTAACGCTTTTGCCCGCGCTTTCGCTTCGGACTATCGAACCAGCAGCGTCCGCCTCAATGATATACAACGCATCAGAATGGACCGCGAGCAGTTCATCTACCACCGGACCCGCTACAAAACGACTATTCATCGTATTGGTTCCGTCATACTCGGCGACCACATCCACGCCGTCATAAACAAAGCGCGTAATCTGTCCACGAACGTTTTTCTCGATACGCCGACCCAAACCATCGTACTCATATGTCGCCATTGTGCCGTCTGCGAAAACTATTTGCGTCAGCCGGCTCTCAGCGTCATAGATATAGCGCGTCACTTTACTTGTTGCTCGCTCTACTTTCGTAACGAGATTACCGTCGGCATCGTACGTGTATCCAAACGTATCGTCGGCGGTCAGTCGGTTAAGTAAATCGTAGCTATACGTACTGGACAAATGCGAGTTAACCCGGTTACCCATTTGATCGTACACGTACACTTCATTGTCACTGGGTGACGCCGCACCCACCAAGTGGTTGTTGTTGTCGTACGAATAGCTATGGGCACCATCGTTGTCGCTCCGCGACAGACGATTTCCTGAGGAGTCATACGAGTAAGCAAAACTGAGACTGCCCACAACTGAAGAATGCGAAAGCGCAGTAAGCCGACTAGCCGAATCGTATGAGTAAGCAGACGTCACACCACCGGTTCTCGTCATGAGAGACCGACGGCCCAATTCATCATATTTAAATGACACATCTAAACCGGAACTGTCGGTCAGACTGGCGAGCAAGCCCCGCTCGTCGTATACGTAAGAGGTCGTGTCCCCTAGCGAATCCTTCATCAACGATCGGTTGCCGTCCAAGTCGTATCCATACTGCAAGGAGGTCGTAGGTTGCGTCGGCGCAGGACCTGTACTAGCAGTTAAGGCCCTATTCATTGAATCGTAGGTGAACGCTAGAACCGAGCGGGCTGTACGAACTGCAGTCAGATTGCCGTTTTTGTCATATTCGTAATTGACGACACGACCAGGAAAACTTCTCTGTATCAGTCTATGTGCACTGTCGTAAGTGTATGCTATCTGCTGGCCTCTAGCGTTAGTGACAGTCGAAAGATTGCCCCGCGCGTCATAGCTGTAAGAGACGGTTTGGGTTAGCGCATTTACCGTCTTGCTTATCCGACCCAGGCTATCGAATTCGAAGGTAGTTTTTGCACTATTTGGCAAAGTAATACCAGTTAGGCGACCCGCAGCATCGAAAACATTGGTAGTGATTTGCCCATCAGGACCAATTGTTCTGTTTACCTTACCATTACTCCCGAATTCGAAGCGCGAGATGCGGCCGTTCGGATCTTTGACAGACGTCTGCCTACCTAAGATGTCATAAGTAGCAGTCGTGACATTTCCTGAAGCATCCTTCGCAGCAATTACATTTCCATATTCATCATAGATCAAAAACGATTGTCTGCCGCTAGGGTCCTTGATCTCCGTCAACTGTCCCAGTTGATTGTAGACGATTTGGGTGTGGGCTCCAGACGGATCAAGTATATCTGTCAGCTGACCGTGCGCGTCGTATTTGAACCGCGTTACATTTCCTAAGGGATCAGTCGTAGTTACGGGAACATTAAAGCTGGTGTCATACGAGACTGTGCGGACGGATCCCTTTCCATCCTTATAACTAATCGGATTGCCCGCTCCGTCGTACGTAAATAGCGAAGTGTTTCCATTTCTATCGGTGGTGGCAATCACATTTTGGGCGATATCGTAGGTTACTGTTTCGGTATTGCCAAGCGGATCCACGGTCTTTATGACGCTTCCCAATTCATTGTAGGTATACACGTATGCGGTGGCACTTGTCGTTTCCCGCTTCGTCGTTTGTCTTTGACTTGGGCTATAAGTATAGACGTATGAGCGGTCCCCTTCTGATAGCGTAGCGACTCGCCCATTTGAATCGTATGTGGCCCCAATCACTTGGTTACCGTTTGGATCGAGAGCCTTTGTCATTTGACTGGCAGATGTATATTGAAATTTCGTCGACCGTCCTGACGGGTCTGCCACCTCAGTTAGATTTCCCGCGGAATCATAGACGAAGTGGAAGACTCGACTCGCGGGGTCTGTAACACTATCAACTAGTCCAGATGCGCCTTTTGTGAAATTGATAGAGCGGCCGGAAGCGTCTGACACGGACTGCAAGAATCCCGTACTATCGTACGCAAGGGTTTCCGCATTGCCGTAGCGATCTTCTATGGTGATAAGCCTACCGTCTTGATTAAACCGACGGGTCTGTCTATTCTTGTCAATCAGGGAATGACTTCCATCAGTATTCTGAATAAGAATTGATCTTACTCCGGCGGGAGATGTATAGCTTCCATCCGCCTGTCGGACGAAACGATCCCGATTACCACCTGGTTGACCGCAGATGGCCACCACCTGCGCACCATCCGTTGCTACCACTAACCGGGTGTCATAGGAGTTTCTCCATCCGTGGCCGGTCGGACCCTGCCTCATGTCCTGACTGTTGTACGTCAACGCAAGTCCAAGGCTTGGACCAACGCCATTAACTAAGAGAAGTCTTTGACGAAACGCTAGATTGCCGGTAGAAACATTTACTGGTGAATGGTAGGTGCTCGCCACACAAGATTCTGGAGTGGTATTCGGGTTTCCCTGCATGGCAAGGAATGCCTCGTGGTCGGTTGCGAACGGAGGGATGTTGAAGGCGTACGCATGGCCACTGAGAGCAAATGCCAGAAGAATAGTCGTCAAGGGTTTCATTTACGATCTCCACCAAGCATTGATGCTGCGACTTGGTCAAATGTGCGGGAAAGACTTTGGACTTGCTGCCTGAAACCCTCAATCTGCCCTCGGATCTCATCGTTCTCTGCCAGAAACGACTCGACTTCTCGCCCATGATCGGTCGAATAGTGCAGGTAACCCAGTTCACTAATCGAGTACTGGGCCAAGAGCTTTTTGCGTGCAGTGGCGTACTGCTTGGTTATCGCGTTGGAACGTGCGAGGAGTTGCTGGGAATTCCCGTGCGCCTGCTCGGCCGCTACAATTCGGTCCTTCCATTCTTCGACGGACAGAACGAGTTGAGCTCCGGTCAGTCTCCAGTAGTCTCCCACTGTAAATTCCTGAGCCTGAAGAGTGGCCAGTGAAACGACCAAAACACACATGGCGCATAAGAATGTGCGCATGGCGGCATCCTCCTAATAAAACACACGGACTACGACGTATCGGACTATTGATTGATTGCCGGCGCTGTCGATGGCCTTCAACGCCAGGTGATAGTCGCCGGAATCGGCAAACAGACCGTTACTGGCGTGCCCGTCCCACGCAATTACGCCGCTGCCCGCGGATGCAATCTGCGTAACGGTTTGCATCAATGCATTCGTCCCGGAGCGGAATACCTGCAAGACCAAAGTTGCCGACTTCGAAAGCGTGTAACTGATCTTGGTAGTCGGGTTGCCCGGGTTGATGAAATCCCCGGTAGCTGCGTCAAAGTAATTGGGAGTGGCAGTCACTCCCGAAACTTCAGGGGAATCTTCAAGGAAGATCCCATTGGTGGGCAGGCTGAATGCGGTCATGCCCCACAGGTAGCCGTCCCCGGAAGGGGTCTGCAGCGCCTTTCCAGTGGAATCCGTGCCATCCCAGAATGCGCTGTAGGGGATTCCCCTGCCAAAGGGCTGACGATCAAACAGTTGAACCACTTCGATATTACTGTTGATGACGCGTACGGATATGCTGACCTCGCCGGCCTGACTCAAGGTGAAATTGGCCTGCAGGAAGTCGTTGGCCAACGGATTGACCGCACAACTGAAGAACGTATTGGTGCAATGCTGGCCGCTGGCGGACATCACAATGTCCCAATTCGGGATAAAGAGGACATTGCCGGTGGTGGTCGTCAGATCTACGACCCTGGTTTGGCCGCCCGCATTCTTGTACTGAAGTATGGCGTAATAAATACCTTCCGGAAGCACGGTGCCGCTATCGTCCTTGCCGTCCCATGGATCGTTGTATGTGCCTGCCAGCCGACTAACATTGCTGACCAGCGTTCTAACGATCTGGCCGCCCTTGTTGCGAATGAACACGGTTACCGGAACGGTTCCGCTGATCGTCGTGCGGACATTGAGCGTCTCGTTATTGCTGGGTCTTAACGTATCCGTAGTGAGCGTGAGCGTAGCAGCCAAATTCACGGCAATGTCTACGGTATCGACACCGGTAGCACCGGTGCTGTCTGTGACACGAAATCGCGCGGTGAATACGCCCGGCGAATTGTAGGTCACGCTGGTCGATGGATTTGTCGGCGAACTGAAGTCGTAGGTTCCATCTCCGTCGAAGTCCCACTCGTACAACGCAATGGTCCTTCCGGCGCTGGCCGTCCCTGTGCCATTGAATGCGCGGACGAGTGGAGCATTTCCGCTCACGGGTGCGGCGGGATTGGTAATCCGCGCGGTCGGCGAACCTGCGGGTCCGACGCGAACGGCTGTCGCAGTTGCTACTGCCGTTGCCGTTTGGCCGAAATTATCGGTGACGCGGAAAACCGCATTGTAGGTTCCTTCGGAGGTGTACGTGAACGTCGTATTTCCGGTCGTTGCGGACGAAAAATCGAAGACGCCGCTGCCGGTACGATCCCATTCGTATTTGACAATTGTCCCGTCCAGCGAGGTCCCGGTACCCGTCAGCGTGACCGCCAGTGGCAGCCCGCCGTTTGAGGGATTGACGTCTGCTGTCGCCGTTGGCGGCCGATTTGTCGCCGTGATCGCAATTGCCGCTCTGGCTGTCTGACCGTTGTTGCCCGTGATCTCCAGCAGCGCCTGATAAATTCCAGCCTTCGTAAACGTGAAGGAGTGAGGCTGAATGCCCACCTCGTCCGTGTCAAAGATTCCGTCGCCCTGAAAATCCCAGCGCCAGCGCGTAATCGCGCCGCCGGGATTTACACCCGCTGCCGTGAATGTGACGACAAGGGGAATCGTGCCACTTGTCGGCACGGCGCCAGGCAATGATTGAAGACCTCCGGTCGTGATGGTGAACTCAGACGCGGCCTGAGATGAATTGCCCACCTTATCCGCGATACTCGCCGCGACGGTGTGTTGCCCCAACGCGAGCGTCGCGTCATAAGAGGCTCCCGTGGGCTTGATGTCGAACAGACCGGTGAAGTCGACGCCATCGATCGTTACTTTAAATGAGGTCAGATCCAAACCGGAAAGTGCATCGCTATACGCCACCTGGACGGTGAAGCTTGGGGTGTTTATCGAAGCGCCGTTGGCCGGCGAGTTAATCGTTATGGCCGGGGTTTCAATGTCGACACCGGCCAGCCCGATAACAAAACTGTTGTCATAAAACACTCCGCCTGCTGCGCTGTCGCACTTTCGTTGAAATCCACTAGGATCGAGGATCTGAAGAGCGCCATCGAAAATCCGATGAAGGTATAGCGGACTGAGATCGCGACAGCCGCTCGTCGCCGTATTGGTGGCGACCACTCGGAGGACGTCACCGTTCCGAGCCGAAAAAATGATCGGAGGCCAGGCCCCATACCCGTATCGGCTTTCATCATGGAGATCGCTATCCGCGAAAACCGGCGTTCCATTCAGATAAACAATGATGTCATCGTCGACAGAGATCTCAGCAGTCAACCCCGGCCCCCCGGTTAGCGTCAGACTGAGCGTCGGGCCTGAAGACGCGGAAGTGACGGCAAAACCGTCCAACAGTGTTTCGATTTCCGTTCCGGTCGTCATCGTAACCGTCCGGCTCGCAACCAAAGCTGCAAAGCTGATATTGAGAAGCGCGGTCGCACTCGTCGGGGAATGAACGGTTAAGGAAGCAATGCCAATACCGCTTCCGAAGTTTGCTGTCGTCACTCCCTGAACCCAATGTGTGGATTGACCCGAAACCTCCACCATCAAGTTCTGCAGCCCTTGCTGGCCGATGTTCGGACCAACCGAGGTGATCGTTGGACTGGATGCCACAGACTTCACGGTCACTGTGACATCCGCGAAGCTGCTGAGCTGCGAGTCTGTCACTGTTAAGCGTAAAACGTAGACGCCGTCTGTGCTGAAACTTGCCGTAGTGGCCGCTGTTGCCGGGCTTCCAAAGGTGACCAAGCCAGTCCCGGAAACTACGCTCCAATTGGAAACCAACCTTCCCGTGACGGGGAGCCCGTCATCCGCAATCGTCCCATTCAAAACTGCCGCACCTGGTAGAGTGATCGTTTGGTTGGGTCCCACGCTCACGGATGGAGGTTGATTCGATCCAGATAGCGAGATCGTAAAAGTCTTGTCATAGAAGACTCCTCCGCCTTCCGCGTTACACGTCTTTTGAACGCCCACGGGATCGAGGACCTGCACCGCGCCGTCCGCAACTCGATGAATGTATAACGGACTCAGATCCCGACAACCACCCGCGGCCGCGTCTGTACCAACAACCCGGACGACGTCACCGTTCTTTGCGGAGAAAACGATTGGTTGCAAAGCTCCGTAACCGAACTGACTGTTATCTCGGAGATTATTGTCAGCAAAAATCAGAACGCCATTCACATAGACGCTGAGATCATCGTCGATTGAAATGCCAGCCGTTGAAGTGGGCCCGCCGGAAAGGAGAACGCTGGAGGATTGTGCATTGAGCCTCGGCGGAGAAAAAATACAGATCGCGAAAATGAGGAAAGCCAGAAATCGTCCAAACGAAAGCGGAATGTTGGCACCAACTGAAACGCTTCTAGCATTGCGATCGAAAATCACCGCGGTGACACCATGCTTCGCGGACCATTCGGAACGAGCCTGAAGCTGCAAAGTGTTGCGGAAAGACAATCGCCCAACTCTATTCCTTGGCGGACTTCCAAGAGAGAGCATCGACAGCACCGACCGCCCAACCACGTAGGACATACTGTCACCCCGTTAAGAACGGAATTCGTGATTCCTTAAATAAAAGTGATGGCACCTTACCAAACCTCGGAAGACCGGTCAACAGCTTTGGATACGGATGTCGTTAGCACACGAGTTGGCCGCTTTTGACCCGCGCGGGTTTGCAGCCCCGAGCCGCAGGATGGCATGGAGCATCGGATTCCGGCAGCGGAAGCGAAGCGAACAATGAAAGTGCAAGAAGTCAAGAAGTCATATTGCGGCGCGGGCGAAGAAGATTACGTGGTGGCAAACGGCCGATATCTTAGGAATCAGTGGGCGGACCATGCTGCGGTGGAAATTCGCTTATGAGAAGCGTGGATTTCGGGCGTTGTTCAACAAACGGAAGGGGCAAGCCGAGCTGGAAGATAGGGGTTCGGTCGCGCGCGTGTGGGCTTGGCGATGAAGGCGAGCACGTCCGATCCTAGAATGGCAGGCCGGTGAGATCACAGGTCCCCGGAAGGGTGCAACTCAACTGGTCTTGCGAACGGGTTACCAAGGAACACGAAAAGCACGAGGATTTGTTTACGATCGCGAGAACCAATTCGCACTGCTCTTCGATACCCCTGGATCGGTTGCGTTAGGATGATCTCTGGGAGAATCAGCTTCAATCTTTAACGTAGTTAAAATCTTAAAATTGTAGCTGCCGGGAGCACTTCGACCTAACTCAGTTCCACAAGTTACAACAACCCGCGGCTAACTCCTTGAAACCTAAGTAGTTGAAAATGAGACGATTCGCCGAGTCGGCGGTTAACTGCCTTCTAAGCAGGGGGTCGAAGGTTCGAGTCCTTCCGGGCGTATGATAACAAAGGAGATAGGCCGCCACTACGGTGGCATCTCTCGGTTTTTGGCTCTGGGTGCCACTGGGTGCCACGGCTATCTCACTTGGCCGCGGGCTGCTGGCGGGCGGCGACCTGAACGTTCAGCTTCGCCAACTCGACGACATTTCTAACGCGCGTCTTCGATCCGACATTGAAGAACGTAGGCCGGAATGTGACGTAAGGTTGGAACCAGCACCGATAAACACTGCGGCGTTTATCGTTAGGAATCGACCATTTGGCGGCTGGAGTGAACGTAATTCACCCGACGCAAACAACATGGAAGGTGGCCTTAAACAATTCTGAATGGCGCGTTCTCAACTTCCCACGTCTTAAGTGATTGGTGAAGATCAGTTTCGGCGAAAGATTGCCTATCGTACGCCAGCCTAAAGCTTCGCAAAAGCAATTCTGAGTTACAGTCTCTAGCATCGTGGGAACCCAGCGTCTTTCGAAGGCCGATTGATAAAAGCTGAATCAAGTCTGGTCCGCAGCACATCTGCCAAGCGTCTGCCGAGGTTTCAGCCAATGTGTTCATCCGATCAAGGAGATCCTTTTCACTGAGATCGAAGCGCTGGGACTTGTTACGAACAGTGGTTACCAGATCCTTAACTTTAATTTGCAGCGTCTCTTCATCTATAAACTTTGAGAAGTTTAACTCCTCAAAATGCAGCTTGAGATCATCGATAATCGAAACACATCGCAAATAGCCAAGCGGCAGGACTCCGTAAAGTAGCAAAAGCTGTACCCGTTGCTTATACTGGCTTTCGAAGCGGTTCATTTTTAGCGGCGAACAGTACTCGCCAAGGATTTTTCCGAGTGCTGATGACGCCCACATCATTGTTTCCAGGTCATGCGTGTCGGTTATAAAAACATCTCTCATGCCCGATCCATTCTTTAGAATGCGCTCAAAATCGGCATCGACAATGGCAAGGACGCCTTTAACTCCTGCAGAAACCAAAATCGAGAGGGCAACCAGCGCGTTCTGCTTGTTGTAGGCAATCGTGATGCGGCAGCTGGTAGGGTGCAGGCAGGTTCTATAAACGCGAGCGTCGACGGGACCCTCTACGATCACAAATGCGCCGGGATGCTGAGTCCGGAGCATTCTGACCTCGTTAGCAATTTCATGCGCCTTAATGTACTGCTTCATACTTCGGACCTTGCAGTTCGACAGTGAGGTCCCATCTATCGTGAATAATTTGCGGCGAGTGAGTGGCTATTAGGACATCGATTTCTGAGAGTTTCGTAATCTCCTGTAAGTCACTGAGAAACTGTTGCTGCCAAGCGACGTGCAGCGAGAGTTCGGGTTCGTCGATCAACACGAGTGTATTTGGCCCGACTTTAAAGAGTAGTTCATAGAGGAGCACCAGTTCGTGCTGTTCTCCCGACGACAGGTAATTAAGCGATAGGTTCTTGCCATCGGGCGTCGTAAAGACGAATCCTTCTTTCTTGCTAATGCTGAGTTGCTTATACAAGAAACGCTCATTAATGATTTTGGCCAGCAAATCGATCTTGTTGGTAAGTTCGTCAAAGACGCTAAGCTTTTGCTTAACGTCTTCAACATACACCGATAGAACGTCCCTATTGCTTTCATCGATTCTTTGGAGGTCGCGAAAATCGATCTCCTGCTCTTTATCCAAGAAACCTGCGGCCATCAAACGAGAACGTCTCTCTTCAAGCTCTCCCAGTCTAGTGCGCAATTGTTGCACGGTTAGCTTTCCGGAACCCGATGCTCTTACCAACCGAGTTGGAAAAGTTCTATCGAGTGACTGGGACAGTGAAGCATATTCGGTCAGTTTTGCCTGAATGGCGTTAGCGAGTTCCTCTGAGTACTTCGAGACGGCCGGAACGAAAGCCGCTTGTCCCTCAAATCCTCTGGTGCGGCGCATCTGCCTAAAACTCAAAAGCCGCTGAGTCTCAATAAACCGCAAGGGGATAGCCGACCGCATCTCTTTAACCCAATCAGGTTCTGGTTGTCGCTTTGGCACCGGCAACTCATCCGAGTACTGGTCTAGCACTTCCTCTAAGGAGAGTTCTTCTTGGGTCGCAACGTTCAACCATAGATCCTGTCCAATTCGTCGTAGATCCGGCGCTTCGTGTTCGAGCATTCGCATTGGAAAAGGTAAGTCTTCTGCTCTCACGGATTGAGGCGTGTGATTAACAACCCCCTGCTGAGTAGTTAGAGTAAGGACAAGCTGCCCTGCAGACTTGGATAAATCCTTTGGGTCCGCGAAAAGGGCGGGATCTTGCCTCTTGAGAGCAGAAAAGCGGCGACCATCATCAAAGTCAAGTGAAAAATCTGCAAACGGAACGGCTCGGAGTTCACGATACCGTAGCGTCAATAACGCATTAGTGAGCCTTAACAGGACTGTCTTGCCGTAACCGTTGGGACCATGAATTATGGTGATGCGCTCATCCAGATTTAGCGGAATCTCCTGATCGAAAATATCAAAGAGTCGGCTTACAGAAATCTTGCGAATCCGCATATTTGTCCACCCTGAAGCGATATCTAGACACAAAAGAGTAGAGGAGAAAGACACTTAAGGGAAATCGAATTCTCGAGAATCTCCGCACGAGCATTCAAAACAGTTTTCCCACAGCTCCTTGAATCGGAAGAACACCGATTCACAGTTACCACAGCCTCGACGGCGGTTTACTCAACTTTCGGATTTACGATTTTGCAGAACTTGACGGACACAACTCATTCAGAAAGTGACTTTACAGCACGACTCAGCCTCACTGGGCACGATTCGCCTACGGGCACGGGCGATAACGATGGGACTATGGGATCGGTCGCCGAAAGTCGCCAAGGATTTACGCATCCCGAAACAATGGATCCTCTACGCTTCGGCGTTAGGGAGGATCTATCATTCTCGAATCCGGTCCGGAGATGCCCTACAGGTTGATCGCGCGTGTCCGCCACTCTGTGTAGACTGAACCCATGGACGCCCGCAATGCCGCCCAGATCGTTGCGTTTCTGGAGGATCACGGCCTGGAGGTGTACGTCGACGGTGGCTGGGCTGCGGACGCTCTGCTGGGCGAAGAGACCAGACCCCATAACGACCTCGACATCGCCGTACCCCACACTCAAGTACCGCAGCTGCGCGAACTCCTCGCCACTCGCGGTTACCGCGAGCGAACTCGCGATGACACGTGGGAATGTAACTTTGTGCTCGCCGATCCGATTGGTCACGAGATTGATGTGCATTCCTATACCCTGGATAATTCCGGCAACAACGTGTATGGCGTTCCTTACGAGCAGAAACACCTAACGGGTAAAGGTTCGATCAACGGCTATCCCGTCCGATGCATCTCCGCAGAGTGGCTGGTGAAGTTCCATACGGGCTACGAACTCGACGAAAATGATTTTCGCGACGTCCAGGCATTGTGCAAGCGATTCGGCCTTCCGTTACCCGATGAATATCTGCGGTTCAGGCGCTCCAATTCAACATCGGATAATTGACGAGATACACTGCCCTGCGGCCTCTGCGCAACGCTTGAAGATTAAGGCGCCTCCAGCGATAGATCCTCCCTGGTCGCCCAGTATTTAGGAACGCTCTTTCGACTCGATAAGCCGATTAGTTGCCCAGCGCTATTTGTCGGCAGCCGTGGTCGCAACGACAACCAAGGAAGAGGTTCCAGGCAACGATTGGAGGGGTTGGCGTCCGGTGCCAGGGATCAGGTGGGTGTACGTGTCCACTGTCAGTTTTATGCTCGCGTGACCGAGTTGCTGGTGCACGGCGGCGCGCCGGAGTCCGATCCGTCGTTTTTTCTCTGGGTGCCACTCCTATTTCACAGGGTGGCGGCTGTTGTGGGGCGTAGAACGATCCCCGAAAGTTCAGCTTCGCCCAACTCGACGGCGTTGCCTGGGCGCGTATCGATCCCTAATTCAAGAACGGTAGGCCGAGGTGTGAATTAACGTTGGGGACAGCATCGATAAACATTGCGGCGTTTCGTTACCAAACCGACGAAAACATGGCGTCCCGGAACCCGCGACACTCGGGTGGACGTCGTGGCGTCGTCTGACTACTTCAATCCTGCAATGAACGCATTCATCTCGCGCAGTATGTCCGCCTCATTCGACTGGAAACACATAGTGGTCGGGGTACGGGATTCACACAACTCGTGAGGGCAGGCCGCGCTCGAAGGCGGTGACTGCGCACCGATGATTGGGCAAAAAAAGAATGGCATGAGTCGCTACGCTTCAGCAAAAGCGCACGGCACCCAACACATACTCCTCTAGGTCCTGTCTTGTTTGAGCTACGTACCGGTAGCACTTGCATCGCGTAAATACTTCGACGGCTCGCATGAAGCAGCGGATGGCGTCCGGATAGTCCTTGCGCAAGGCTTGCACTTGCGCGATACGCCGCAGCGAAAACCCCTCGCGATGGTTTTGCTCTTGTTGCCAGCATGTCCTGCTCTCCTCAAAATACGCCAGCGCCTGAGTAAGCGAGTCCTCATGGCCCTGACTCCGCTCCAGGCATATCACACCCAGTTGATGTTGCGCGGCAGCCCAGTGTGTAGCCCTGACGTCTTTGAGAAGCGATCGTAATTCTCTTTCTGCGGCATCCCATTGTTTAAGGCGGCGATAGGCGATGGCGCGATGATAGGCGGCCCACTGCTTTAAGCGCTTCGGTATGTCTGCCGCCCACGCCTGGTTATTCCATTGCAGGTAATCGATCGCTTGCTGTTGCCGCCCGGCATTGTCGAGAAAGGTCGCCAACCGGATGGTCACCACCGCCCGTGACACGGTTTCGCCCTTACCCAATCGGCCCAGCACGCGGTGGCAAATGGTGATGGCATTCCCATGCTTTCCGGCCATGTCTTCCGCTTGCGCGCGGTCAAGCGCTTTTTGATGCTTGCCCACATCGGAAATGTCAACCTCGGGACTATCCGGATAGACGCGATGTTTCATGATGACTTCGAGCGGAACGTCCAAGACACGAGCAATCCTGTATGCAACCGCCTCCGAGACCGGATACACCTCGCGTTCGATGTAGCCGAGCCACCGGCTGCTGATACCGCATTGTGCGGCAAAACCCAGCTTGGTCTGTTTCCGGCGCGGTTTTTGTAAACTACTGATCTTTGTCCCATCGAGCAGAATTTTGATGGCCATTCTCTTGACCTCCGCTCCTTAAACTATGCCGGATCAAACTTGAGAAAGCTGCAATCCGTGGTTTGCCAGATTCCGCCCCTCCGTTGCCTGATGATCACGGGAAGGAGAATACACATTTATGTTGTCCAATTGATCCACTATCAATTCGTGCTCAAACTTGCGTTCAAAAACATCGTCGGCATTCATCTCTTGTTCGACCCCCGCCTCAATGGGCACGGCGGCATGAATCACCTGACGATGAAGCGAGGCTATCCTGGCGAATACAGGCTTACGCCACAGGAGTGGCTCGGGTGGTTTTTGGCAAGTCCGCGATATCGGAAAGGACATATACTGACCGTCACAAGCCGGAATTTATTTCAAAATCTGGGCTCTCCGCTTTGGTCACGCGCAAGTGGCCTCTGCCAGCAACAGGCCGAACGAGTGACCGAGCGGCTCCGGCCGTATTACTGCTTCGCCTTGATTGATAACGAGCAGAAAAAACTGCAAGCGTTCAAGGTGCGCTTTGTTCTGCGCAACGGCACGCCGACGCCGCTGATGGAATCGGGTGACGCATTGCCGGCGAATGTTACCGCACTCTTTTGTGCGACACCGGTTCTTTGGGACGGCGCCACCTTGAGTGAAGGCGCAATCGCAGCGGAAATTAGCGACTGGCCCCACCTGTACCTGCTCCGGACCTCTGAGGCGCGCGGCGCGGTTCCTGAAGACATCCGCCGCGCAGAAAGGCTGACGGAAGTGGCGCACACCCAGCACCTAACCTCTGCCGCCGAAGCGGCAGACGCCCTTCTCGCCGAGTCCCGTGGCTTGGATCGGGAGGAAAACTATCTCCACCACGGCCTGGGAATTGCCGATGATGGCATCGTCATTGTGATTGCGCATGGCCGTCTTGAACGGATTGCGGCCTTAGCCGCTCAGGCCGGGGCCACGGCTGTCCTTATTACCGAAAATGGCGGATCGCCCCAACTCGGATTTCGCCCGGCGCAGGGTCAGTTTCGTCCATTTCTCGAGTCCTATTACTTTAGGGAGCCTTCGATAGCCATGCTTATGCTTGAACTCGTTCCTGAAAGAGTAACGTTCGAGGGATGTTCCGATATCTCCCGAATGCTCAACCTGTAGGCCAGCAGCCGTTTGCATCGAATGCGGTTAAGCCCACCAGCGTATAGAACGGCCGCTCGATGAAAAGAGAATTTCGTAGATGTCCTTTGCTCAAAAGCGAATGGATGAGGTTTAAGCCGTGGCTAACAGCCTTGCTCCCCACGTTATTGTTGTAGGCGGCGCTGCCGGTGCCGCCATTGCCCACAAATTGGCCGAACAGGGAAAGCGCGTTACCTTGTTTTGCCGAGACGATGTCTCGGGCGCAACTGACAACAATCAGAAATGGCTTCACAGTGGACTCCTCTATCCATCCGGCGAGCTGGCCGCTAAAGCGTGGAAGAATCGGGAAGCCGATTGGACGATCAAGAAACGGTATGTGAATGGACCGGAACAGGCCCATATTTTGGCCCTCAAGAGCGAGACCGTCGCCGCCAAAGAGAGGATGTGGGAGAAGTGGGAGAAGGAAGGGCGCGCTATTCCAGAACATCCGCGACTTGGGCTAGAACAAAAGACGCGTCTCCTGGCTGCAGGCATCAATTTTGCAGATGGGTGGGCCACTCCGGACTGCGCGATCGACTTCCCCGGTTTGGTTCGGGATATGCGGCTGAATCTGGAACAAAAACTGACAGACAACGCACACCTGCCAAGCTTGAATGCGGAAGGTTGCGTAATGGAAGGTGCCCGGGTGCTGCGGCTCCTCCGGGGAACGAGTGGAATCACCGGTGTGGATTTCGATTGGCAGGGCGAACAGTCCACGCTGTCCTGCGATCAATGTGTCCTGGCCGCGGGCGCCTGGTCATACGATCTGCTTAAGGACATCGGCATCCGCCTTCCCCTCATCCGGAAAAAATGCTTGATACTCGTAATAGAAAATCAACCGTCATTCCACGTGGATAAGATCACCGTTTGCCTGGACGTAATCAAGGAAGACGGTACAATCAGTGATGTGTCGCTCGTGCCGTTTGACGGAAAGATTCTAGCGGCCGGTACTGACTTCAGAGTGGTCTACGAACTCAGAGACCGCAGTCTTGAGGATCTCACTTCGGGAGCATCGGAAGTGCAGGCCTTGAAGGCTGAGTTGAGCCAATGTTTCACGAAAATAGCTGAACTAAGAGACACAGATTTCCAGCCGCGTGTGTGCTTCAAAACCGAGCATTACAATCCCGTAAGGTGCAAAAAGTCGAACGCGTTGAAAATACGGGACCGAAGCGGGCCACGGACAATAGTAAGATTTCCGGCATGTCCCCATTGTTCAATCCCCTGTCGTTCGTTGTGGCTTGCCTTTCCGGCTGGCTCAACGAGCGCCAGCAGCACGCCATCGACTACTTGACTGAAGAGAATCGCGTCCTCCGCGAGCATCTCGGCGGTCGTCGCCTTCGTTTCACCGACGATCAGCGTTGTCGACTCGCTGTCCGCGCCAAGGCGCTAGGCCGCAGTGCTCTGGCCCCCCTGGCAACCATTGTCACTCCCGAAACGTTGCTCGCTTGGCACCGCAAGCTCATCGCGGCCAAGTACGACGGCAGCGCAAAACGTGGTCCTGGCCGACCGAGAACCGGCACCGTTATCGAGGCTTTGGTCGTCCGCATGGCCGAGGAGAACCGCACCTGGGGTTACGACCGCATTGTCGGCGCACTCGCCAATCTCGGCCACGGGCTCTCCGCCAAAACCATCGCCAACATTCTCAAACGTCACGGTATCGAACCCGCACCTGACCGCCAGCGAAAAACGACTTGGAAAGAATTCGTTTCCCGCCATTTCGATCAGATCGCCGCAACCGACTTCTTCAGCGTCGAAGTCTGGACCAAGAAGGGACTGCAGCGCTTCATGGTCCTCTTCTTCATCGAGCTGTCGTCGCGGCGAGTTCAGCTCGGCGGAATCGCACGATCCCCAAACGGCTTCTGGATGGATCAGATCTGCCGGAACCTCACCGACTGCGACGACGGCGTCCTCAATCAGAAACGGTATCTGATTCACGACCGAGATCCGCTCTACACGGCCCAGTTCCTCTGTATGCTCGCCGAATCCGGAATTGAGCCTGTGAAGCTGCCGCCACGTTCTCCCAATTTGAACGCCTTCGCCGAACGATTCGTGAGGTCGATCAAGGAAGAATGTTTGGAGCGAATGATTTTCTTCGGTGAGGACTCCCTGCGGACGGCCGTTCGCGAATACCTCGCGCATTATCATACAGAGCGAAACCATCAGGGGCTCGGCAATCACCTGCTGACGCCCATCGCTGTCGAAACGAAGCAGGACGGAGCTGTGCAGCGGAAACAGCGGCTGGGCGGCACGCTCAGCTACTACTACCGCGACGCCGCATAGGCCAAGACTCCCTTCCACTGCCTTTTTGCAATGGGAGACTGAGGAGCAGTTTACCGTCGAGGTCATTCGCGATCGACTTGTGCCCGCAAAGTGACCAGACGATTGGCCACCGACGTCGCCCGCGTCCGTCAACACCGCCGCTCGCACGAGTCGCTGGACATCCTCGAATCGTGATTTGTGTTCTTGCACCCTACAACGTTGATGAAGACAAAGCGCCCGGCTGGCTATAGGGAACTATAACGAGTCGAGCAACGACGATCATCTAATAATCGGTTTGTGACTTCAGTCGCTCTATCATCCATCAAATTATGATTCAATGAGTGCCCGTCAGTTGATCCATCGGGCTCTGAGGAGTCCAGTACCAAATGCTTCGCGGAAAGCAGAAAAGTGCCGAACGGAAATTCGACCTCGTAGGGCAGGCTGGCAGTAACCTGAACTTCAAAACGAAGAAGAGGAATTGAGGCGTAGCCGGAACTTTCTTGATACCCTCCAACCGTAACCGCTGATTCAATGGATACTACAAATCGCAGTGATGAGGGCAGAATGACTACCAGCGCTGAACCATATGTGAGGCAAGATCCGAATCCACACCCACTCATCTTTTCGATGCCGCACGGAGCGATTGATGCCCACATGCACGTGATCGGCCCGTTTGATCGATTCCCGCTATCGCCGAACTCGAAATATCAACCCTTCGACGCCGTTTGGCAGGAACAAAGAGAAATTCTCATCGACAAGTTGGGCTTCTGGGGCTTTGTGGTGGTGCAGGCGACGTGTCACGGTACGAATAATGATGTTGTCATTGATGCGCTGGAGCACCTGGATGGCAGAGCTGCCGGCGTGGCCAGTGTCACTGAGGAGGTCACGGCTGAGGAACTGCGGCGTCTCGATGCCGCCGGTGTGCGCGGTGTCCGATTTGCGTTCTTGCCGCACATCACAAGCGAAACGACGGCGGCGGACGTCATCTATCGTATCGCGAAAAAGATTCAGCCGCTGGGCTGGCATACCGACCTCTATTTTTTGCCGTCGACCTTTGACGTGATGGCACCTTTAATACGGTCATTACCCACGCCGGTAATCATCGATCATATGGGGCGACCGGACGTACATGTGCCGGTACACAGGAACGAATACTTTCAGCGTCTGCTCGAACTCGGAGCCAGCCGGAACGATATCTACTGGAAACTAACCTCGCCGGACCGCAATACGCGGTCTGCCCGTCCCGAAGACTGGGAAATCGCCTTGCCGTTTGCACACGAGTTACTGCGGCTCTTTCCGGCAAATGTTATCAGCGGAACCGACCGGCCGCGGCCGAACATGAATACAGTGATCGTTACGGGCAGAGGCAATTCGTCAAATAAGATGCCCAATGACGGTGACATCGCAAACTTCTGGATTTGGCCCGCGGCGCACAAGCAGCCCAACCTGCTAAGGCGGATTCTCGTGGACAATCCGCGTAAGCTCTATCATTTTTCGTCTTACTAGTGCAGGCCAGCTCTTAAGGGTCGCCACGGCCATCTTCGCTTGGCTGTGTACTGTATGAAATGTTGACCGGTCGGGCGGCCTTCGAAGGTGAAGATCCTCCGGACATTCTCTCTCGGGTGCTGCAGCGTGATCCGGTATGGACATTGTTGCCTGCAAGTGTGCCACCGCGGGTCCGAGAACTGCTGACGCTTTGCCTGCAAAAGGACGCTAGGAAACGGCGCAGCGATGCAGCCGATGTGCGCATCGACATCGAACAGGCGTTGGCGGATCCTCACGGGATGCTCGGTTCTGAGACGCCTGTTGTGTCGCGGAATCGGGTGTGGAAACGGGCAGTTTCAGTGCTGACGCCGTTGATCCTTGGCGCCCTTGTCGCGGGCATCGCCTTGTGGACCTTCAGACCAACGTCCCCCCCAGCCATTGTCACACGATTCGCCTTCCCGTCGGCGAGGGCCAACAATTCCTCGGTACGGGAAGCAATATGGTCGCGTTATCGCCGGACGGAACGCAGATCGTCTACGTTGCGAATCGACGACTGTACCTCCGGCGCATGGGTGAGCTTGAAGCGAAGGCGATTCCGGGAAGCGAGAGTACGGTCGCCGTTCGGAATCCGGTATTTTCACCCGATAGCGGTTCGATCGCATTCCTTTCGAGTGACGATCAGATGCTCAAGCGAATTGCCATTAACGGGGGGGGCCACGATCCCCCTATGCCCTGCACGCCTCCCGTATGGCATGAGTTGGAACGAAGACGGAATCCTGTTCGGACAGTGAGTGGCGGAATCATGCGAGTTTCAGCAAATGGAGGCAAGCCGGAGCCTTTAGTGACCGTGAAGAGTGACGAGGTTGCTTCCGCTCCCCAAATGCTGCCAGGGGGAAGTTGAAGGCGGAAGCGACGCGCGGTACGTGCCTACCGGCCATATCGTCTATGCGTTTTCGGGAACGTTGCGGGTAGTCCCGTTTGATCTACGCCGGCTGGAAGTCACGGGAGGGCCGGTTCCGGTTATCGAGGGTGTTCGTCGAGGACTTGGCGAGGGTACAGGAATCGCACATTTTAGTTACAGAGCAACGGATCGCTCGTTTATGTTCCTGGTCCGGCGTCCGCAATCGGGTTCGGATCTCGCGCTGATCGATCGTGAAGGGCATGTTGAACCGCTGAACCTCCAGCCTGGCG
>JADMIO011126983.1_pt1 | contig 23529 bp, 31 predicted proteins | sample 8958161 | NCBI WGS metagenome assembly JADMIO01 (sample SAMN16585339, study PRJNA669376) | soil metagenome | isolation source: Crop rotation soil | place: USA: Cullars Rotation, Alabama | collected 2011
TATCCACGAGTGCGTGCATCGCTCACAGATGCATTTCGCGACTTCGACCTTCTCCATCCACCGGAGGACATCACAATGAACAAGCTCATCGCAATCAACCGCAGCACCGGAGCGCACGGCTCCGCAGTTTCCACGTCCGCAAGCAAGCCGCGATCACCGCTCTAGTGAGCGCCGCCGAAGTCCAGCTTCACGACGACGCGGAATACTCGGTCACTGTGGGCACGCCCGAAATGGACATGCCGCTTTTTGATCGCCCGCCGGATGCACGACCTGAAGAAGGCGATCCTGGAGATTGTGTAGGCACGATACCCCATCCCCCATATCCCCCATTTGCCGCGAAGGATTTTCGTCTAAACGGGAACAACGGATTTGTTACCAGCGTGACGACTCAAACGTAATGAAGGCCGTTTCATAGACTCGGCGGCGAGCTTTGTTTCTGGACTACAGGCTAACGGATTCTTTGCCCCTGCATGGCGTATAGTGTTTCCGCCTGGGGACGCTCCACGCCACCACGAAATTACGTCGACTGTTCTCGGGAGGAGAAACAACATGACCCTAATGAATGGGATTGAGATCGCGATACTTGTTGTGATCGTCGTCGGGGCGGTGCTTTTTTTTATCCGGAGGGCGTAATCAAAGAATTCCGCATAGTATGTGACCGCGCGGACAACAAAAACCCCGCCGGCTTCTCGGGCGGGGCTGTTTCTTGCAGATGATCGTCTAGGTTGCACGATTCGTTCGGGCGTTCCGATCTGCTCAAGAAGTGGTATAGCGGGAACTTCCTTAATGCTAAAATCCGCCCATTGTGCAACCGGCTTGGCAGCACATCAAATCACGCGTGCGTCGCAGCATTGATCTCTCATTAGGCGAGGACATTGTCATTGCTGTTCTCTCCACCGTGATCGGCTTTTTCCATTCTTGACCGCGATTCCGCCGTACAGAATGCGATTGGTGCCGTTGCCATCGGCCTGGGGGCAATCCTTTCCTGGCACTTCGTTAAGTTCTCTTGGCGTTTCGTGGAGCGTACCGCGAGCTATTGAAGAGGAACGTCGCACCATCGAAAGCCTATCAGAGGCTAACCGGTACACATGGACGTTTCTTTCTGCATGATCTCTCCCAGGTTGAAACCCCGCCAGCGAACAGAGCCGTTTTCTTTGGGAAATTTGACAGCCTGGCTTTCGACGCCCCAACTTAACCAATCCAGCAATTGGTCTTTGTTGGCTCTAATCACGGATGGGCTGCAGCCAATCCCCAGAACCGGTTCGATGGCACGGTGCACTTTCAATTCTTCGGCGAACCAATTGGCCCATTCGGGCATTCCTGGAACCCCTTGGAGATGGGCAACTGCTGACCAGACAAATTCCCGTTGCGAACTGGGCAACAACGTCTTGCCCGGAGTTGCTGTCGAGCTTCCAGAAGCCAATTCCTCCGACAGGCCAATCAAATGACGTAACGGTTTCTTACGTCCGCTGACTTGGATCGAGCCTTTGTAAATCTGAGCGTTGCGCTCAAGACAGACACGAACTGGTGGCACGCTTGGGCCTTCCACCATGAAACGGTCACCCAGAGAAATCGCCGCACTGACCGCGGCGATTTGTGTATCTCCTCCGACGACCGATATCAGGTGGGCCTTAGCTTGTCGAGGTGGGTCGGGCAACAACTCGCCGATGAATCGATCCAGGCGCAATTTAATATTCGTGGTTGTCTTCTCTGAAACTTTTACGTAGGTGAACCATCGAAAGCGTAGATGGGCATCCTTCATGTCTCCTCCTTCTTTTCATGGGTGAGGATCTGGGTCTTGCCGTTGGCAAACACCAGAGTTAACTCGTGAGAGAACCGTTCGCGGTCGTGAAGGATTTTGGTCCCGTCTTCTTCCTCTTCTTCCCAGTGATCGATGAACTTGATGGAGCGCCAGTGGGCGATGTGACGGTTCTCGCCTTCGCCAAAGACTCCATTCAGCATTCCTGCTGTGCACAACAGTCCAACGTGACCTCCGTGCAAGGGTGTGAGTGGTCGTCCTCTGGCATGCCCGACTTTCGGCAAGAGCAGTCGGCTGGCCTGCCGATATGCTGCCGACTCCAAAAGCAGGTCTTCGACTTCATCCAATGCAATGCCTGTATTGTTCAGAATCGCCGGCCCTGAACTCGGGATTTCGTAATTGACGGCAGCGCGATCTGTCAGCGGGGCAAGTTCTTTCTGAGTGGCGAGGCTCTCTAGAAAGCGCGTTTCGCGGATCAGGTCTGCATCGGAGTGTCGCGCATTTCGCTTTCTCCGTGTTGCGAGAATGACAATCTGCTGAAATCGAACCGACTCGGGGTCGGTGAGCCGTAAAACCTGGATATCGGTGAACTGTTCGGCCAACAGCCTGGCGCATTTCGATAATCTCGGTTGTGGAATGACGAAGATGAGCACTCCGGTCGGCTTGAGCCAGCGGCACGTGTGTTCGAGAAACACGTATTCGAGCCTTTGGTTGTTGCTTTCTCCGCACTCCCAATCGTACGGCGGGTTCAGGTAGAGGAGCGAAAGGCTTTCTGCCGGACAACGCACATCCATGGCGCTCGCATGGATAGTCTCGATTCCCAGACCTCGGGCCTGTTCCGAACGGGTCGAGTCAATCTCAATCCCATAACGGTGGGACTCTGTGTCTCCCAGCAGTTTGGTAAAAGCGACTCCGTCGCCGACACATGGGTCAATAGCGGAGAATGGCTCTAGAAAGGTTAACCATCTCGTGAGTCTTTCGGCTTCCACGATCGGAAGTGGGAAGAATCCTAGCTTGATCTTTCCTTGGGGACGCATGTCGTCCTCCTCAACCAGCGATTGAATGGCCTTGCAGAATAGGCATCGGACCAACGAGAGTGGATTCCGGCCAACAAGGAAACGGCTTCCGCTCACTTTCACGAAAAATGCAGATGAGCCGTCGAATGATCCTCTGCCGTTCGCAGAGTGTTTCCACCAGCCGGTTTAAACCATCACGATCGCCTTCGTACCATTCCTCGGGAATATCCAAAACGCACCGCCAGATCACATCGAGACTCATTTCTTCTGCTTTCGTCAGCGCAGGCTCAAAGGATTCCCAGCCTGTCACTCGCTCGTACACGCAGTTGTTCGCGAAGACTCCGCGTAACGGATAATCAGGAAATGTCCACTCCCCGGCATTGAAGCAATAACCCTGGTCAATAAAGGTCGCTTCGTATCTGCGGCTTCGAGCAGACCTGCGGGAATAGACCGCTTGCCGTCTGTCCGCATTACATGCCCATTTGTCCAAAACTAGAACGCGAGCAAAATCAGCGACATTGCTGGCTTGCGTCAAGAGTTCCTGTGGCAGATAGTCCAGAGCTGCTTCCGGATCACCGGCGTAAAGCGACCCCATCTGCTTTCCGCTCTGGCAAGGAACATCGTGACCAGTAAGCCGGATTCTCAGATCGGGCGTGTGCTCAATCAGCCAATCCGAGACTTCAATCACCTCGACTCTCGGCATTGGTAAGCCAAGGAACCGTCCAAGCCTCGTGGCTAGCATTTCGTTGGCAAGGACTGTCACATGCTGTGGATTGTTCTGAAACTTGGTAACGTACCAGTTCCCATCGCTTGCGCGTAATAGATGGGCTTGGGCGCCACCGCGGAGGGGACGGAGGTGTTGCACTGCGGAGATGCGCATATGCACCTCCTTGGTGGTTGTTAAAATTGCTTGTTAAAAAAACGGTTAGTGAGGACCAGCATAAAGATCGGACTAAACGATGAAGGTTCCCTATGCGAGAAAGTGGGAGAAGGAAGCAGAGAAGCTGCGCGAGATCGCGCTCGATTGCGGCCTGACCGAAGAACTCAAGTGGGGCAAACCCTGTTTCACCGTTCTGAAGAAAAACGTGGCCATCGTGATTCCGCTCAAGGAGTCGTGCGCGTTCTCGTTCTTCAAGGGTGCACTACTCAAAGATCCGAAGCACGTTCTCACAAAGATTGGAAAGCAGCAGGCCGGGCGATGGATTAAATTCACCTCGCTTCAGGAAATTGCCGCCGTACGATCGACTTTAAAGGACTACCTCTACGAAGCCATCGAATTGGAGAAGTCTGGGAAGAGGGTTGTGCTCAAGAAACCTTCAGACTACCCAATTCCTGAGGAGTTGCGGAGGAAGCTGGATGGAAGCGCGGTTCTCCGCAAGGCATTCGCGGCGCTCACGCCAGGCCGGAGGAAGTCATACATCTTCCACATCTCATCGGCGAAGCAGGCAAAAACCAGAACAGCGCGGGCAGAAAAGTGCGGGCCAATGATCCTGAGTGGGCGTGGGTTCAATGAGTTTCCGAAGTGAGGCTGGAACGGAACCCGGCCCAGCCGTCTCGATTCTCCACGTGCATTCCGCAACTGCTACTCGGCTGCTAACGCATGCTCTTGGTGTGCGGAGGGACATTGACTGTTCCCAGCCAAGCGATCAGATTCGGACTTAGGGGGTGTCAGGAGCAATTGTGCCGATGTCGGCAATGTTGTCGCCCTTTTTGAGTGACGGGACTGCGTTGATGTGCAGGATGCCACCGGAGACAGGAGCGCGGGCTTCGACTATGACTTGGCCGAAGTAGTCGGTTTACAAAGCCGATTTTCATGCCCTCTTGAATATAAGTGCCGCGCTTCACAAGCGGGTACCCAATGCCAGGACCGTCCGACGGCTTTCCCCGGATAGAACCGCTACGAGCAACTGATGCCCCTGAAGCCCATGGCGAGCAGCAGCACTAGCCAGGAAATACCGCGCGGAAATGGCAGAGACCAAAGAGGCGAGTGCCGGCGGCACGGCCAAGAAGCCCTAAAGTTCTCCGCAGAATGTGCCGATAGAGGACCGTGGACCGCATATCCATCCCGGAATCAATAGCTCCCGTGAATCGTATCGAACCACGTCAGGAGTCACGGGACCCGCTTGAGAAGCGGCAACGAAGACAACCCCCTGAGCCATTTCTTAATAGTGAGGATGAAGCTTCAGACCCGGAACCTAATGACCATGATTTGAACGAACACGCCTAGGCGCTCGGGTATTCGGCAGGATATCGCGCAGCAGGCGTTGTGCTTCGACCATTCGATCTGTAAAAGCAGAAGTAGAAACGGACTCGGACGGTACACCGGCTTGTTTCAGGCGTCTCTGCAAAGCTCTCTTGACTCTACCTCTCACCAGTACACTACATGCCTCGCAAAGGCCATTGCTACCGTAGTGCAGGTTGTTCTTTTCGCAGCGCAGGCAGCCGAAATCCTCAAAGTAATACCGCATCTTGGCAAGATGAACGCTCGGAAGGAGTGATCGAATCTGCAAGTAAATTTCTTTCGGAATGAACCAGGGCTGTAGGAATATCTCGTCGGGTGGTAGGTCCAACTTTGATTTCATGGTTATCTTCCTGGATGGCAAGCTCGATGCGTGGCTGCCAACTGTTGTGCACTGACCTTGGTATAAACCTGCGTAGTCACGAGCGATGTATGCCCTAGAAGTTCTTGGATGTGCCGGATGTCGGCTCCGTTTTCAAGCATGTGGGTTGCGAACGAATGCCGAAGGACATGGCATGTGACGCGGCCCAGAGAAGCCCGAGAAGCGCAGGTATCAACAACGCGCGCGATGGATGTGGTTGTAAGCGGTCGTGGCGAATTTGGCCTGATGAGCAAATGCTTTGGAACAAGGCGCTCAAAGTTCGCCCGTGCGACTGAACGGGGGAGACGGCAAGAACCTAGATAAACCGCACAACGTTTGACTTGATCGGATCCGTGCGTATGGTCTTTCCAATAGCCCATCCAGGCCCGCCCGCTTCTGCTCACGCATCCCACTTGTTGCCTCGTATCGTTAACGAAAACAAATCCGGTATTCCGCTCTCCGATATAGCTTTTTAGCAACCGTGCTGCAGTTGAACCAAAGAACACAACTCGTTCTTTCCCTTTGCTCGCAACCCTTATCCTACGATTCGTAAGATCCACATCTTCCAGGCGCATTTTGGCGATCTCGCCGACGCGGCAACCTGTTGAATACATCATCTCAATCAGCACTCTATTTCTCAGACTATCCGCAGACGCCGAAAGCTTTTTGATTTCCTGAACTGATAACACTCTGGGCAGTTTCTTCCGCACAGGTCGAGGCTTAACAAAGCGCGGTACAACGGCATCGACTACCCCGCCGAGGTAAAGGAAATCAAAGAAGCATCGCAGCGCCCAGATATAGCGGTTGGCGGCATCGGGAGAAATATCACGCTCAATCTCGCGGCTGATAAACATGCGAATGTCGAGATGCTTCACCTCGCTTATCGCCTTGTCTCCCAAAAAAATGCGTAGCTTGCGAACCACGCGAGCATATGCCTGGAGCGTGCTGCGTGAATAGTGCAGAGCTCGCAGCCACATCTCGAACCGTCGCGCAAGCTCGGCGTTCTGTTGTTCGTGTTTTGCTGATTTGGCCGTTCGCTTATCCATCCTGAAGCCATGGATTTTATAGCAGAGTGTTCCTTCTCTAGAGTGACTCGATGGCGGCTACATGCCGATATTCCGGCACGCTAGGTGCGTTCTAATAACGTAACAGATAGAAAAAAAGGATGCGCCTGCGGGCGAATCAGATGCTTAATGTGGGGAAACGGAAGGGGGGCCTGCCGTGGTTAGAAGTGAGTTGATTGCAGAATTAGCCGCACTTGAACTTTGGGATATGAATACCCTCCAAAGCGATACCTAGCGCCCCACTCGTGATTTTCCCCCGGCCCGTCGCTGCCCGGGAATCGCTGGCCCTTCCAACGTCGGATGGAAGGAAAACAAATTTCTACCGAGGCTAAACCTTCCCCCAGACTGTTGAGGTTTACCTTGCAGCAAAACGAACGAGGTCAGGATCAACTTCAAGACTTATTACAGCAAGCCGTAGTCGAGTCGGATTCCAAGAAATTGAGCGCGCTAGTCCAGAAGATTCTGGAAGCATTGGACAAAAAGGCGTACCCCAAGAGGAACGAGGATGCGAAATGAAGCCAGGACTGGAGGAATGGTTTGAGTAGGAAACCGCGGAATTGCACGACAAGAAGATTCCCTATGCAATTCGCCTATGAAATGGGGGAGATTGATTCAAGCTCAAGAAAGAGTCGTGAAGGTTCAAACGAATGGATCAATCGCGACTCCAATCAGACCGGATGAAGTTGCAGACGCAGCCGAGTATTTGAAACGTCTCCAGCAACCCAGGATCATCGTCTAAGTCTAAAAAGGAGGTTGCACCTTCGAGCCCCGAAGAACTCCACTGCGCCCACTTCAGATGCCGCATGATCTCGTGACACTTTGCGCTCGCCCGCCAAAAGCGGCCTATTGCATGGCAATGGCGGCTGGCGTTGAAACCCGGCTGTGAGTGTAGAGGACATGGTTGCTCTCTGGGAAGCCTACGCGCAGCGGAGGGCGGAAAGATCAGTAGAGTGATGTTTGTTATGTATTTCCTGTGGGCGGTTTTCGCCTCCATCTGCTTCTTTTCAAGGTGCCCACACTGGCGCACTGCGACGAAAGCGCGGAACATCCCCCAATTCCGTTTGGCCGATACCGATATGGGGCCGCATCGTTTGTTTCACAGTTGGCGGCGGGTTCGCTTTGGTCGCAGACTACCTTTGACCAAATTTCCAAAGTAGCCCACTACCTGCCGGTCACATCGCATAGGTACATGTTGACGACGGGTGTAGAATCCCAAGCAAACACCGTTGAAACCCCGAATTTGCCCGGAGCCACTCCGGGCATTTCTCTTTGACGAGCCGGTCCTCCAATCCCGCATACTCTCCTTCTTTCGGGAGAAGTACGAGTCTATGGATGAACCGATCAAGTTAGCGGCTGCACAGCCGCTAAGATCGAAAGCACATCGACCCAAGCAACAATAGGCGTCATCACTCTTTGGCGCATTCTATTTTTTCCCAAGGTGCGGGAGAATACCTACGTGCCCACTACATGCGCATTAGGTTGACAATTTCGGTTAGCACCAAACCGCCTGCCAACGTGATCAACACATACTTTGCAATCCGATGGTTCCTCTCCGATTTGGCTATCTTGTAGGTTTCAGTTCCTGACGGGTTGCTGGCCATCGCTTCCCGTATTTCTCGCCAAGACATCTTAGAGCCGTCGAGCATAGTCGGCTCGCTTTCTGAGGGAAGGCCAACGTTATAACACGGGACGCGCGTGGAATGCGCAGGAGGTTTCGGTAAAACCATGGATGTACGAATCAACCCCACCAGCGGAACAACTGGAAAGCAAGGCTGAAACGATCGGGAACCTCGCCGCCGAGCGTTGATCTAAACCGGAAAAGCCAGCCTTCGCGGAACCGCCACGACTGCCTTGCGAGACCGCTTCACGCCTTGTATCCCGCGGGACAAATCAAGGTGAATTACCCAGGTCATTCAGGAACATCCTCCCCCTCTATACCCACTCTATCCGATACGCCCGCGCTCCCTTTCCGGGTAAAAGTTGTTCGTGGCGCACCACGACATCCAACGGCATGTAACTCCTCACGGTACGAAGTACAGTTGTGTAGCGTGCGATTGGACGTATGAGGTTGTGCACGTCTCCGTTGTACTAGACGCGTTGGCCGACCGCCATGCGGTTCGCAATTTTGAAGAGCACCACACCTCATCTCGAAAAGGCGCTTATGAGTTTCCATCCAGAACTAATTATTCGCTTCCCAAGCGAGCATCCTGAAGCCGACCTCGCGGAAATTAGAAAATTCCTGGAATCGGGATTTGACGTGGGAGTCTATTTGGAGATGCCGGGCCTACCTTTTGCCAATGAGTGCAAGCTCTTCATTCGGCCAAGGCCAGAAGGATCGTTCCAGGACGACAGCTTCGTGGACCTGACAAAAGCCGCTATCACGCATTGGCTAAAGGGACGTACCAAGCCGGAATCCGTGAGTTGCATTGACAGCGATGGCGAACTGCTCGCTACGATCCGACCGCCAACAACGTAGAATGCCCTCAATGCCCACGCGCCTTTTCATCCAGTGCCCGCGATGCAAGGTAAGGTACAGCGTGAAAAACACTCCCGCCCGCTACAGCAACGGTACGATCATCGAGAACGTCGCCGGTGCTCCCGAGTGGCGCCGGCTCATCTGCCATTGCAGCCCCAACGAGCCGTACAAGTTTCACGTTGGCGAGAAGACCCGAGTTCAGTTGCTGTCTGAAGATGATGCTGAGCGAACACACTTGCCATGGAAAAGATAAAAGCTAGAGTTTCCTCAATCGGAACGGCGATTCCGCAATAGTGCTCGCTCGTTTGGCCAGTGTCGAAGAAGATCGAGAAAAACTATTGGAGCTGGCAACAGAGATCAACCGACTCTTACAAATAAAGGAGGCTCGATTGAAGAAAGAAGAGAAAGAACGTGGTTCGGAGGCATGACAGAACGCTTCCAGATAACCGCGAGAGCCCGCTGTCCCACCTGCGGGTTCAGGGCTTCATTCGTCTACTTTGTCAATGCATTCAATCGCAATGAAGTAAACAAGATTTTCAAGACGAGGCGCCAGGAACGCTGCCCTTCGTGCGCGAAAGGCAACGATCGGGTGCTTGTTATTGAACAGCCTATACAGATATCGCTAGTCCATTGAGGGGATCGCGATCTAGTTAAACACGGACGGCCCCCTCGTCTGCTCAATCATGCTGATTGCTTTCACAGTCTCAACCACTTCTCGCTCGTCGAGGTCACGCTCCCGAATCTCTTCCCCTATTCATCGCGATGTGCCTTACCGGATACTTCACCCAATTTCCGACCTTTGTAGTAGGCATCGTTATTGGGATGATTTCCTGGCAGGTCTGCAAGTATCCGTCCTAGCTGTCCCTTCTTTCCATCTTCCCGACCCTGCTCAAAATCGTCATGTTCTTGTTCGTTTGTACGTTCCGGCATTGCTCACCTCCATAGTGGAATCTTGCGCCCGCTCCTTGGCAGTGTTCCAGATTGGCTTCACTTTGTCGGTACGATTGCGACATCGCGGTGATTGTGGGGCTCGCGTTCCGCCACTTGGCAAACGTTCTATACAAGCCAGTCCGGGGATACGCGCAGTTTCCCTCGGCAGTGCTTAGAAACGCCGTCATAACTTCATAACCTCGCCAGTAGAATGCACTGAGCACCGAGGGACAAGGAGAACATATGGACGAAGTAATCAGAGTTGCCGAACAACTGGAAACCGAGGCCGAAACCTTTAAGAATCTAGCTGCTGGCGCCGAACCCACCGGCGAAGTGCATCTTCACGCAAACGTCATAGCGGGGTTCGGCAAACGGTTCTCGCAGATGGCGGAGTCGTTGAGGAAGATTACGGAGAAAACCTAGTGATGGGGAACTCCGAAGATAATCGCACTACATATATCATTTATTTTCTCGGTCAAACTCTAAGCTGTCTTTCCGAACGCCGTAGGATGATTTCTGAATATGCATAGTTCCTTAAGGAACGTAATATTCTCGTCGTTTTCCCCCGCAACCCTTCCCATGCACTACCGCGCGAGGATCCCGGATGCCGAATGACAAATCAGAACGACTCCGAGAGGAGCTGAATGAGTTGCAACGCTCGGCGCAGACGCTTAAAGAACAGGCTCAGCGTCTCAACCACCAATGCAATAACCTTCAGGCGGAAATATCGCGTGGCGGGTGGAATGCTCCGAAAACAAAAGCCAAGCCGATCTAAATACCTGCACCTACTCTGATGGCCTGACCGGTAGGCAACCTCGAGTTGCTTCCCCATTCTTTTCCTTGTTATGTAGATCTTCGTCCAGAAGCCTTGAAATCTGATCCACGAGCTGTAGCAAACGATCTGCGTTCGTTTCGCACGAAGCTTCCTCCGCCAACATTTCCCATTTTTTCTTGGAAATATCCCTAACGTTCCTCCTTGCCTCAGGAGACGTACTGGACGATAATCCGACCGAAACGCTCGATTCATTTTCAGATCCAGTTTCACCGCGTTACCACTTCGGATAGTTCAAGCGCTCCTGCTGGATTCTGCGGAGCCTTAACAGCGCAACTCGAATCGCCTCTCGTCTTGCGTGAAAGTTTTCTCTGTGGAGATGGCCTGAAGGCGTTCAACAATCTCGGCCTCTGTCCGCGTTACCTTTTCTTGGAGCTGTTCCGCTCCTACCGTTGGCGAAGCTGCAACCATCAACGTTTCTTGAAAGTCCGAAAACCACCCATAGGATTTGAAGGGAGATGCGGACGAGAAAGGTTGTGCTGCGTTACCATGTCGGCCCTCCATCTGATCGAAACACATTGATCTGCACAAGAGATCAACGCCAATCTGGCGCGGCAGAGAGTTGTGTAAACCTGAAAGTCTTAAGCGGTAACGACGCCTTTTGTTTAATTCAGCTGACATCCCATCTATACGATCCGTTTGGGTTCGCGCGGCGTTCGTTCCAGTTCCGCATCAATCAGCTTCGCTATCTGATTGGTGAGTTTCAGAATCTGTTCCGCGTTGTGCTCGTTGCGCATTTTGTTCAGCAAGCAGTCTCCAATCCTGTTTTGTGGCCATGGGAAAGGCCTCCTTCGGGGAGTATTAGAGTACTGGTTATTTGACTTTTTGCTGTGCGCCAGAATGCGCCAAATCAGGGCTTTGAATACCGAAGACGCGCGAAATTCTTATGTAATTTCGACGACCATTCTTTCTGCCCCCTTCCGCAGCATGCCCCATCATTTCGAGCATCACGCGCCTAGCACAAAAATCTTTGTGCGTTTTAGATAGGAACACTCGTAACCGCATGTTCCACAACCATTTTGGCGCTACCAGGCGATGAAAAAACTAGTCTATTGCCTTGTGGGAAGCATTGATTGCCTTCCCTAACGGAGGCGGCCCGAATGCACAACTACCTGTTTGGACTGTTAGTGCTTGTTTGTTGTGGGATAACGTCGCATGCCCAGATCACCATAGTGAACCCGCAGAGACTTCAGGTGCCCGACCAGCGTGCCGAGGTGATCTACCGGACGACGCTAAGAGTTCTCGCCGAGACCTTCGAGACAGACCCGCCGAAGCCGTTCCCCATCACGCTAAAACTTGGCGACGCCGACGAACACTACAACGCCGACGAGGACTCGGGAGTCCATGAGATTCACTTGGCATATTGGAACGAGAAGAAATTCGCTATCTCGGTGATGCGACTGGCATTGGAACATCTTGTGGACCGGGACTGCCGGAATGTACTCGTGGCCGAGATTCTGACCCGAACGAATGTCATCGCTCCCGTGGATACCCGGCGCGTGTCTCCGGACAATTCCAAGTGAACATGGGAACCCTGGAATCGCATAAACATCTTCGCGGCACCATTTCTGCTAATACCCAAGCAGCGAAGCTTCTGTTCTTCCTGTCCGCCCCATCCCCCTGGGATGCGGCTCGCACCAGCGAGCACAAGGCCGCTCGAGTACCACCGCGAAGTAGAAGAATCGACTCGGGATACTCGGCCCGCGCGGCGACGTCATCATCATTGCTTTGGTTCTACGTAGTCGAACGTAGTGCAAATCCCCACTTCTGCGCGACATCATAGGAAGTGTTCGTGGAAGGAGGATTCATGACACGACTTACAGGAGTTCTACTTTGTTCGGTGCTCGCATGTGGGGCGGCAATGGCAAAATCCAAGGGCGAAGTGCGAGATGTAACTGGCTGCCTATCGAAAGGAGATAGTGCTAAAGAGTTTGTGCTTACCGCTTCGGACGGAAGTACTTGGGAACTGAAAAGCGACGGAGTGGCGTTGGCTGATCATGTTGGCCACACCGTCACTGCAACCGGCGTCGTATCCAATGCCAAGATGCACAACATGAAAGAAGACGCCCAAGAAGCTGCGAAAGACAGCGGCGTAACCGAAACAAACAAAGAGCACGGCCATTTGAAAGTCACCGACGTGAAAATGGTAAGCGATTCCTGCCAGTAGTGAGGGAAAGACCTAGGCACTGGTTCTTCCGTAGACGTTGGGCTGAACGGAGGGCAGACTCCGCAATGGGGTCAGCCCTCTTTCTCTTGTTTGAAGCCGCGAGCGAGGCCGCCCACGTCCGATTTATCAAACAGGTTCGGGAATCCTAGATTCCAGCGACGGCATTTGTTCGCTTCCTAATTGCGGAGCGCACCCTCTCTCGCCCTTCGCCTTCGATTATCAGGTTGTGATGGTCACGAGCATGTTGCTCGATTTGGGCGAACAAAAGTTCTTCGTTGTCGGCTGTCCCTATCCAGTTGCAGGTCTTAACTCCCGCGTCGCAGCACCGGAAGAAAAATACCTCTACTAACGGGTCAGCGTGATCGCGATCGTGATTCACGGTGGAAAGATATTGGCGGGAACATTTTTAGCATATCGGGTGTTTAGTCTATTCCAGCAAAATCTTGAACGTAGTGTTTTGCCAACCGGCAGAGTTTTGAACGCAAGTCCTGCTTCTGAAGCGCCTGGGGTAAGTCCCCACATGGGCAAAATGCTAAACTCTAGCGGATGACCGACGCTTACCTGTCGAAGATGGTCCGTTTGGCGTGCGAACTAGCTGAAGCGGATGGAGCGTCCCTCTTCTGGGTGGATGGGGAGGTCTTACGACCGTACATCATATACAACCTCCCCAAGAAATACGTTGACGGAATTGGCGAGGTTCGTGTAGGCGAGCAGTGTTGCGGTCGTGCGGTTGAGCATAAACGACCTTGGGTCGTCTCTGACATGCTCAATGATCCACTTTTCGCGAAGGGTCGAAAAGGAGCACTTGACGCCCCCATTCGTGCTGCGTTTTCCGTGCCCGTGTTGGACGGCGGAAAGCCCATCGCGTCACTCGCTTGCCATTACGCTGTCCCCACGCTCCCTCTAAACTCGACATTGAGCGTAACGAAGTATTCGCGAAATTGATTGCGATTTGCCTGCACGGTCGAAAATTGATTTCTGGCTCAGAACCAATGCTAACCTGGGCGGCAAACGAAAAAGGAAATCGAAACCGGGTGCTTCATCTGGGCGACGAACTTGATAAGGTCGCAGCTCTCCGCGAAGATATGGCCCTACTGGAGGCCGCAACCGACAACCAAAGAAAAGCATCGCGCGCTAAGTTCCGCAAGGTCCCGTCAGCGAGGGCATCGGCTGGAAAAAAAGGCGCAGCGATAGACGGTCTTGGCCGCGTCCCTTGAAACTAACCTGAAACCTTTTGATACCACAGTCTCCGTAGCGCGGCCTGGCGAATACAACTCCAAAGGGAAGACCGGCTCCAACTAGATTCGCGCTTATATCTAACTCTTGGACTCCTTGGGTCCGCGCTCTACGTTTCTCCATTTGCTTTCCATCGTGTCCAGCAATTCGAGAATACGTTGGACGAGAAGACTGATCTTTCGTGAATCGGTTTCCTTAGTGGCTTCTTGCAGCAATCTATTTAGTTCGTTTTGCGGACTTTCGTTCAAGGCAAATCCTCAATTTCCGGGGGAAGGATTCATACCCTGTCGCGTGAATTAGTAGACGGCAAACAAACCGAATGTTGCTTTGAATTATCGAGCTATCCGGCGCTCGATTTTTTATCGTCATTAGGCGGAGATGATCTCATCATCTCTCGTAATGCTTCGACGATTTCTGCTCTTCGGCTCTGGCGTGCGAGGAAACTTACGACCGCATCACGGCCCCGTGCTTCCGAGCGATAAAACTCATAGTCCCATCGTTCGATTGCTTTCAACTCGGCTACCAACTCATCCCGTCCCATGGAGATTCTCCCTTAGGCGAGATTGAAAAGCACGTTCCCGACCATATTGGGTAAATAGAACAATGTGGGTATAGGCCACCTGTAGCTATAGTCGGTGCCGATATATCGGCAGTGCAGCCGAAACTGCGGCAGGGACCAAGCGCTGGTTTTTGTTGCGCTCTGGCGATTGCCGTTGGTGGTTGAAGGAAGCGGAGTGAAATCTGAGCTCAGGACAATCTTCATCTTTACGGCACGAATGACCGAAGCGCAGCGCCTTCTTAGAGATATTCTCCCCGAAGTTCGACGGGAATAGATGAACTCACGCCAACCCGTTTAGATCATGACTTTCATTTGGGTCAGTTTCTGACACATCTTCATTTTCCCCCGGCGGAGACGGCGGTTTGCGGCGCCGTCACTCTTGCACAAGGCCATCCCAGTCCCGGCGCTCAACGGGACTGGTGGGAACTGCCGGGCGTGGAATAGAAATCTGGTCCACACTTAGTTATCTGAACAATTCCTAGAAACTTCAGAGCAAGCAGATGATGGTGAACCGGAGTGAGCAGGGGCAGTTTTCTCTGTGCCCTTGGTGGAAAAAGTGTGATCGAGCTTCTAAGGTCTGAAGTACACCCACACCGCGACTGCTAGAAGCACAACGAACAAGATCCAGAGGGATGGGGATCCAAGACCGGTCTTTTTGGCCATGAACCAATGTTAGACCTTCGAGAACCCGCAGTCGAAATTTAGATACGCCTCCGGACAATTGCATTCCACCACTCGTCCAAGCTATTGGACATCAGGACCCATCTCCAGGAATACGTTTCGACTCGGTTCGTCCACCCGAGCCATTGCTATCCTCGACTGCAAGAATGGTTTCCGGCCTTTTTCAGTTGCGAGCCGTTGCAATAGTGGAAGTGTCAAGAAATGCAGGGCTTAAAGCCGAGTGTGGCTCTTCAATTTGACGATTTCAACCTGAAAGTACACTCCCTTTGGTAATGCCTTCCTTACCGGCATTTCCGGATACCCTCCCTGACCGTCATCCCACTAGAGTAACCAGAAGCGAGGATTAACGGAAAATGCAGAACAGCGGCGTCGAGAACTGGGTGAAAGTTGTGTGTCAGCGATCAGCAGAAGAAACGCAGTGGATGATTGAAATGGTTGGAGATGTCTTAGAACGGTCTGGGTATAGGAACCTCCGCAAGCATGAAACTCATAGCAGCGCGCAGTGGTATTCAGGAATTGGAGCAACATCTTTATGAAGGTCTTGCTTGCCGAAGACAGTGGATTCATGCGCGTGGCGCTGGAGCGCATTCTACTGAAGGCTGGCCACCAAGTGACGACGGTTTCAGATGGGCTCCAGGCTGTTCAAACAGCCACGTCGAGACTGCCCGACATCGTGCTACTAGACATGATGCTGCCCAAGCTATCAGGATTGGAAGTGCTGGAGAAACTGAAAGGAAACGCTACCACCCAACATATTCCCGTCGTCGTGTTGACAAGTCTATCGCAAAAAAATGAAGCCAAACTGCTGGAAGCCGGTGCAGCCGCATACCTCATGAAATCCGACAAGTTGCTCGAGAGCAACTCGGAAAGCTTGATCAATCTAATTAGTAGCGTGGGGCCAAAGGGACATCCCTCTATCGCTCAGGCGCAAACTGCCGGAGGATGAGTACCTGTCGAAGCCTCTCTCTCTTCCTCCTTAATCGGCCAAATCGCTGCCCCACCGTGCTCATGCAACGCCCTCCTCGGTGAATCGCCACTAAAACCTTTGGCTCATAGCGGTCTTACTCGCCAGGGTTCGACCGTGTCAGCGTTGAGCTCCACCCCTAAGCCGGATCGCCTTCATTGCACGTTATGGCCAATTGCGCCGTCAAGGCTCAACGAATGGTGGCCTGGTTTTTAGACTGTCTCCGGGCGTTTGACAAAAAAATCGTTGATGCTTACACCTGATTGGCATCTATGGACTGACAAAAAGGAGTTGCCATGAGGAACCATAGAAGGTTTTGGTTCGTGGTGCTTCTCGTATCAGCTGGCACACCGGTACTCCCAGCGCTGGCTCAGACGATCGCAACGAGTTCGCCCGCGAACAATTCTGAAGTATTGTCCCCTGTCCACTATGTTGCTTCGGCAACCAGTCCCAATTGCCCTCAAGGCATTTCGGGAATGCGAATCTATATCGCCCCTCGCGTAGTCGGCTACAAAATCCAAGCCAGCTCAATCGACACAAAGCTAGACCTCTCGGCCGGAACTTACAAGACAACGGTCCAGGCTTGGGATCGTTGCGGCAACGTCACCAAGAGGGCACTGAACATCACCGTTCTCCCTAAAGGTCTCAAGCCGGTCCGGTTTGTATATGTGGCCGATGGGTTTGCCAAGATTTGGGGTTATAGCGCCAATCCTTTGAGCGGGGATCTCAGTCCAACGGCACAAGGACCGGTGGTGGTTAACGACCGGCTCGCTGCTCTAGCCGGAGATACGGGAGGCTACCGGTTGTACGGAACTTTTGCCGACACGACCATACCCCGGGGTGGGATTTATGCTTACTTTATCGACCGTAGAAATGGCCACCTTGATGCCGTTCCCGGATCTCCATTTTCAACAGCCCCGTGGGGTTCGGGCGCAATCGCAGTACATCCTTCCGGGAAGTTTGTATTCGTCGCCACCCACTCCGCGGATTTCAAACACGGGATTCTGAGCTTCGGGGTTAGTTCCGACGGTTCGCTCTCGATGATAGGGACCGATCCCATCCCAACTAGTTCGAGCGTCACCAGCCTAGTTCCGGATCGATGGGGACGATATCTCTACGCTCTCACTGCAGTTCCCGGTTCGATTGAAGCTTATGCAGTCGATCAAAGTTCCGGCGATTTAACGCCTATTTCCGGATCTCCCTATCCGATTTCGACCGGGCCCATCTACCCTTACCCCCAAGGCCTCGTCGATTTGAATGGACGATTCTTGTATGCAAGCCTTTTCCTCCCTGTTTTGGCCCAAAGCAATTATGGGTTTCGCCATCACTGGCAAGTCCGGCACCCTGATGGAACTTCCAAGCTCTCCATTCCCGTTTCCGACTGAGTATGTAGCAGGCTCTCTAGCCTCCGAGCCGAGCGGGCGATTCTTGTATGTTTCCATGGGAGGATCGGCCATTGCTCACTATTCCATAGACGCCGGGAATGGCAATTTAACTCTCGTCCATCCCCACTTTTTCGATATCAGCGGGCTGGGGGAGCTCACGGCCGATCCCTCCGGCAAGTTTCTATATTTCTTATCAAACAATGCACACACAGGTTCAGTCGGAACATTCACTATCGAACCGCTCAATGGAGAACTTCACCTTTTGTCAAATCCGATTCCGCTGGCTGCTCCGTCCGTGGCCACAGATATCGTAGTAACTCCGTAGTTAGATTTGCCGAAAAGTTCCGCATGCCAGAGATGAGCGTTCATGCCTTCAGCTATTTGTCAACGAACGTGTTCACTGCATGTAAGGAGCAACATTGGTATCGATAGTGTGGAACTCTGCCTGCGTCAGGGGTAGTTCTCGATAAGTCTGCAATGCCTGGCGCGGTGTCATCCCACCCCCAAACGCGCCATCTGAGCCCCACAGTATGCGGTTAACACCAATTTGCCTTATGCGCTTCGCAATCAGGGTTTTCTTGGCCTTCCATTGCCCAAGACCTGCAACTCCACTAATGTCGAAATAGACATTCGTCATTGTTACCTCTCTTCTCTCAATAGCATCGATAAAGACCGAATCGGCTGCGTCAACTGAAGGATCGTCGAAACCGCCTGCGCCCCCCAGGTGAGCGATCTGAATCGGGACGTGTCGCGCCGACGGAAGGACCTCATGCAGGAAGATTTTGGCTTCTCTAGCCCCGAACGATCGATTGCGCGTTACCGACGACCTCAGGTGGACGACGATCGCCATTCGATGCTCGTCCGCGACCCGAAAGATATGCTGCTTACCTGCTCATGGTCATCTAGGTCTACATCGGAATTGCCGAAGTGAAGTTTGAGGCCGTAGTGAAGGTTTGGGTCTTTCGCACATCTCTCGATCTCGGAAACTGCGTAGGCCCTGAGCGGATCAACGCCGCAAAAGCCGCGTAGCCGATCCGGAAACTCCGCTACTTGGTGGGCAGTCCAGTCGTTCTCCTGCTTCACCTGCGCGTATTCATCCGCGACTGGAGGCTTGTTCGGATTGCCATATTGATACGCGAGCGATAGAACGACAGCTTGTCGAACCCCAGCGGCATCCAGAAGAGCAATGAGATCGCGCGCTGTGAGAGGCTTTGCCAGAGATCCTCGCTTGGCCGCCGAAGGGCTTAACAAATGCTGGTGGTAGTCGATCGATGGCTGCGACCAACTCGGCAATGCGAACAGGATCGAAACTGCAAAAAGGCTGCGAACCATGCGCCAATTCTACACAGCAATAATTTGCCTCAGTGAGTGACTACACAGCAAAAATCAGATTTGGCGACGCCATTGGGCTAACAGTATGGTATTGCACAATACATTTTCGCTAAAGAATGAATACGTGACGCCATCAGCGTTTTGATATATAGTTCGACGAATATCGATGTTCCCACCACCGAAATCGCTATGAATCGAGGAGGACTCGGTTATGAGCGACGAATCGACGCAAGAAACCTGGCAGCAAATCGCGGAACGAGCCTCGCGTGAGACCGACCGACAAAAGCTTATTGAGCTTACACAAGAACTCATTCGGACCTTGTCAGAAGCGCAAGAACGAGAGCGGCAGAAAGACCACCGAGCCGTCCGGTTGAGGATCGGAAGCCACTGACGACGAAATTGGTTGGCCTTTTCATCCGGTGACCCTTGAAAAGCCCGAACCTCGTTGCGGTTTCATACGAATGGCTGTATCTCTATCCCGACCGTGTGAGATGGACGGAATTGTTACTGCAGGATGCCTAACCAGAATCCGGCCTACGCATAAAAACCTACTTTGAATCGCTTCTTCGCTTTAGCCCGGACAGGCCATTGTCGCGAGTGGATTTCGTCTTTAAATTTGCACCGTCGGTAGGACTCGGGGGAGGACCTGCCGTCCAGCCACAATTTCGTCTGCCCCCGAACTTCGGCATGGTTCGGGGGCTTTCCTTATCCAGTCTACGAAGTTCCGCCTGCACGGTACGACATCGTTCTCAGCCACTTCTTTTTCTGCCTACGTAGTCACCCGGGTTGATTTCTCTCAACAGACCGGCATACGGTGACCGTATGGCTTGGAGTTTGCACGATCTTGCCGACGAAGGCTCGGAAGATTACTACGAGGCCTTGGGGTGTTTCGACAAGCGTCGCGAAGACCTAGCTAAAGTAGGCTCAGCCCAAGACACGGAGAACGATACCGACACCCGTGACGTGTTGCGTGAATGGGATGAATGGAAACAGATGCATGGGTCAGCTCGGAGCGGTTCGCATCCGTGTCGCGAGTAGATAAATACGAGATGCCCCTTTGCTACAGAGCATCGGCAACTCGCGCCAGACAAACAAAACATCCGGACGGAAACAAAAGCCCGGCGCGAAGCCGGGCTTGTTTTGTTCTCAGGCGAATCTCAATGCTCTAGGCGGTTTTCTCCTGGTTTTCACGGTTCGAGCCTTGCTGGCCCTGTTGCCCTTGCTGGCCACCCTGCTGCCCGCCTTGTTGCTGGCCGCCCTGCTGTTGGCCTCTTCCACCTTGCTGCTGTCCCGACTGCCCAGGTTGGCCTTGTCCGCCCTGTCCCGGTTGTTGGCTTCCGCCCTGACCCTGCTGCTTATTGAATTGCTCTGCCATTGTATGTCTCCTTTGAAACATATAAGAACGTGTCTAGCAATGATTTAGGTGCAGAAGTGTGGTCGAAGTTGCCTATGAAAGATGGTTCCTTGAAATGCGTTAAACCGATACTGGACGTGAACAGGGCGTACAGGATGATTCTTTCGTTCATAGGTCATCGACCACTTGTTTTCCAGGAACATCCCATAGATGATCACATCCGCCATCGAGTCACTAGTATGAGAAGAGCCCGCTTTTGGTGGAAAGCGGGTTCTTTATTGTGCTTGAAAAGCTGGGATAAAAAGAAAGACAATGAGCGCGAACACATCCCTCTATTCGCAACATTCGCGCCTCCATTGCCCTGCTTTCTGCCACCCCGGCTTTAGCGGGGCGTTTTTTGGTATTCCACGGTGCGACCTGACACACGAGCCGCATTCACAAAATAGGCCGTTATGGATTTCAGTTCTCGAAAGGCGCTGCAAACGGAGCGCGACTTTCTCATCACCGAGATCAGAATAGGATTGACATTCGCCATGATGGCAAAACAGCACGTTCGACAGGAGGACGCCGATCAAAGCCAAGCCCATGCTCTAAAGGTATATAAAACGGCCCGGCGCTTGATCAGCTTAACTCCCGCCCTCGCCGAAGGCGGAAATGTCATGCCGCTTATGGAAGAGTTGGCAACAAAGTTGAAAGGTCTCGGGGTGGAAATCTCGGAGTAGATGGTCAACGATCAGATCTACAAAAAACGGTGAACTCGTGCTTCATATACCTCTGCCTCTAATTGTCATCTTCGCTTCATCTTGCATATTCCTCTTTGCCCAATTTGGATTTGGAGCAGTTCTGCCAGCGTCCTTCTCAGAGCAGCAGGTAGCGAACGGCCTTTCCAGCCCAACCGCAATGGCCGAAGCACCAGATGGGAGGATCTTTGTATGCGAACAGGCTGGGCGATTGCGCGTCATCAAGAATGGCACGCTCCTGGCGGCGCCTTTTGTATCGCTTACGGTGAGTTCGAGCGGCGAGCGCGGGTTGCTAGGCGTCGTTTTTGACCCAAACTTCGCCAACAATCATTTCGTTTACGTGTACTACACCGCGCCATCTCCCGCACCACACAACCGTGTTTCCCGCTTCACTGCTAACGGGGACGCCGCGGTGCCTGGTAGCGAAGTAGTGCTGCTCGAGCTTGAAAATCTTAGTTCGGCCACCAATCACAACGGCGGTGCGCTCCATTTTGGCATTGGCGGATTGCTGTACATCGCCGTGGGCGAAAACGCCAATCCCAGCAATGCACAGACTCTTTCAAACAAATTGGGGAAACTGTTGCGCATTAACAAAGACGGCACCATTCCCTCCGACAATCCTTTTTTTGACGGTGCCACTGGCAGCAACCGTGCAATTTGGGCCATGGGCCTTCGCAACCCCTTCACGTTCGCATTCCAGCCTGGCTCTGGAAAGTTGTTCATAAATGATGTTGGCCAAAGCACCTGGGAAGAGGTCAACGTTGGTCAGGGCGGAGCTAATTATGGATGGCCCACAACCGAAGGCCCGACGAACGATGCCCGATTTGTGAGTCCTCTTTTCAGCTATGGCCACGGAAATAGCAATACAACCGGTTGCGCCATCTCTGGCGGCGCTTTCTATAATCCGGCGGTCCAACAATTTCCGACCACCTATTTGGGTAACTATTTCTTCGCTGACTACTGCTCGGGGTGGATTCGCAAGCTGGATACGGTTACAAATGCAGTTTCTGGATTCGCAACAGAAATTATAAGTCCGGTGGATCTCCTGGTTTCTTCCAGTGGTTTTCTCTACTATCTTGCTCGCGGCAATGGGTCTAGTACGGGCGTGGTTTATAAGATCAGCTATGCTGCCAGCCAGCCTCCGGCAATCACGCAACAACCAGCCAACCGAACCGTCGCTGCCGGACAGTCCGTGACATTTACGGTTGCGGCCACCGGAACCCAACCGCTCCGATATCAATGGCAACGGAATGGCGTGAACATTTCAGGTGCAACCAACAGCAATTTCACGCTCCAGTCCGTTCAAGCTACCGACAGTGGCGCCGCGTTCCGTTGCATCGTGAGCAATGACTTCGGAACAGCAACCAGCAACAACGCCCAATTGATGGTCAGCGCCAATACTGCGCCAGTGCCGGCCATCACGTCACCTGGGGCGGGATTACTCTATGTTGCCGGTTCCACCGTCAACTATGCCGGCACTGGAACCGACCATGAGGATGGCACCCTTCCACCGACCGCCTTCACTTGGCAAATAGATTTCCATCATGATGCGCATGTGCACCCATTCATCGCACCCCGTACTGGTGCCAAGACCGGCTCATTCACCATTCCGACTAGCGGTGAGACCTCCGCCAATGTGTGGTATCGAATCCACCTCACAGTCAAAGATTCCGCAGGAGTGGCCAAAACAATTAGTCGCGATATTTACCCGCAAACATCCACAATCACCTTGAAGACGCTACCCGCGGGGCTATCTCTGAACCTGGACGGTCAGCCACATACCACGCCGTCTTCGGTGGCCAGCGTCGTTGGTGTCTTGCGGTCGATCGCAGCACCCACCACCCAGGTTACAGCGAAAGCTACGTATGAATTTGCGTTCTGGTCGGATGGAGGAACAGCAACGCATACCGTTAGCACCGATCCTTCAAGCTTGGCCTACACTGCCGTCTACCGAGTTTCTGCCCTGTCACCCTTAGCGGATTCCTATGTACGCGATGGCTCTTTTGCCGGGACCAACTTCGGCACCGAGCCCGCGCTGAATACAAAATCGGATACTGCGGTCGCTTACACACGCTGGGCATACTTGAAATTTGACCTGAGTCCAACCGGCAGCGTCAGCGGTGCCACTCTTAATCTTATGGGGCGGCTTTCAGGCAAAACTGGTGGCAATGTTCCCACAGCAGCGTATTCTGTCGCCAATACCGCCTGGACCGAGAACGGTATCAACTGGACTAATCGTCCGGCAAGCTCCTCCAATGCACTCGCGAGCACAATCGTTAGCGACAGCGTTCTCCGAGGATACAATTGGGACGTAGGAGGATTTGCGCGAGCCGAGAAAGTTGCTGGACGTAACGTAATTTCGTTTGCACTGAAAAATCCAGCTGCGTCTTATCCATTTACAATCTGGAACTCCAGAGAGGCAATGGCGGGTGGG
>JADMIO011426230.1_pt1 | contig 23527 bp, 28 predicted proteins | sample 8958161 | NCBI WGS metagenome assembly JADMIO01 (sample SAMN16585339, study PRJNA669376) | soil metagenome | isolation source: Crop rotation soil | place: USA: Cullars Rotation, Alabama | collected 2011
CGCGACAACTTGTCCACGTGGAATTCTAAGCTTAGGATCCCAATGTGCTGGAAAGACTTTACAGGTAAAACGGCTATTGGTAAATTCGTCTCCATAATCATATTCCTCGATCAAAGAGACTTTATGCCAGCCAGGGGCTAGGGTCTGGTTTGATAAAACGTTACTGCAAAAAGAATGCCGAACAGTAGAGCCACCTATATTCTTAACTATTACATTTTGCCTGTTGTTAGGATCTACTAGAGGCTGGGGGCCTCTAGCTAAGTAGGGTTGTTCAATTATTAATCCTCGAGTATTACACGCGGAAGACGAAACCGCATAACCATTGCCTAGCTGCCCCGTATCAGGACGATATATATCGAAATAAGAGGTAATAAAAGTGTTACTATCAGCACGAGAATCTTCACAGCGTATACCATAATTTAGATTCTCAAAGTCTGCTCCAATAAAAGTGTTACAAATATTGGTAATTGTCCCGGGATTATTATCACGAAACCTAACCCCAATACTTGCATTTGAATATGATCCCCCAACAAAAGTACAAAATACGGCTGATCGAATATCTAGCGCTACCCCTGATCCTACCTTTCCTACACATACGATATTTTCAAACACACTATCGAATACATAGTTTAGCTGTAGGGAAAACCCAGTGCTAGATCCTGTAGAGTTAGTGTTACAGAAAAATACGTTTGTAAAATTAGCATTACCCACATTATCTGATAGATCTTCTAGCCCCACGGCAACAACAGTTTTTGGAGTATCTCCCAAAAATCCTATATCGCTTATATGTGGGTAGCATGAAGTAGGTGTATCCGTAGCCGTATAAAAGTGAACCTGAGGGCCTTGATTAGTGGGAGCGCCAGAAAGGTCAAATTTGCTCTTATATGCTCCTTCACCTCTTAAGATAATGCTTTTACCGCTATTTCCTGGTAAACCAAATAGGAGACGTTGGGTACATTTATATGTCCCTGTGGGGACAAAACCTTCTTGCCCTGTTGATATCATGGCAGCTACAAAGTTTAGTATAGCCGTTGTATCGTCTGTTGTTCCGTTCCCCACCGCTCCATAATCTGTTTTTAGATTTAACATTTTTTCCTTATTATTTAACTTGATATGCTCCTGGGGCTAGGGGGGTTAACTTAATATTAGAATTTTGGTTTTTAAGACTATCTAAATAAGCCTGGTGCTCGGGGAGTAATTGAAAGTGGCGTACCATCTTCTTGATATCTTGACCTAAATATATATTATCACTGGGCGCTGGCTCACGGCCAAAGTAATCATGTATTAACATATTTAGTAATTCTGCGTCCATCATATCTTGTTCCTCCTCTTGTTTAACTAAATTCATGGGGTTAATAAACTTGCCATTCTCTTTAACTGCCCAGTGGCAATGAACTCCAAAAGCAAAACCAGTTTCACCCATGACGGCGATTGCTTGTCCCTCATTCACGGACGCACCATTCGAGACTAGATAAGAACTGGCGTGGAGCATCCCATGGAATCTTCCTTGAGAATCAGTCATGTATGACCCATTCCCATCGTTGCCGTTATTAGGGACTTGGGTCACCTTACCCGAGAAAGGTGCATATATTTTATCATCAGGTGCATAATAAAAATCAGTACCTAAATGAGGATGGTCTTGGGTGTAACCAGCCTCACCATAAGCTCCAAAGGCAAGAGTGATGGAATTATTTGAAGGTGCTCTCATGTTCTTATTATACTACTCTCGCTTTAATGTCACACAATATTCTCATTCTCCTCAGTTACCCGAGCCTTTTTATTGGCGGCAAAGGCCCGGAGATAATTTAGCTCAGAATCCTTTTTTTCAATAATGACATCCCTCCGTTCAATAGCGGTATCCTTCTTTTCATTCTCAGAGCGAAGATTCTTGTTTTCGGCAAGGAGAGCTTCAAGAAAAGTATCTAGATGGTCCTCGACAGTTCGTAGGGGCTTTTGTTTCTTAACACGCAATAAAATATACCCACTTAACAGAGCGATAGCTGGTCCTATGGCCGCAACAAGAATAGTAGTAAAATCACCTGACGACATATTTTATCTTCTCTGTTTTATCCATGGTCGGGGTAAAATAACGCCATGCAGAAATCTGTGTCGCAATTAAGAAAAACCACAGTGAGGCAATTAGTACTAATACCCCCAGTAAACCATAGGTTAATATAGCCGATATTGTTTCAGTAAACCACCAAATATCAAAGACTATAGCTACTAACATTAGATATCTGATATATTTCCAATTAGAGATATTGGCAAAAGGCAAAAGCGATAATTTCAATATTCCGTGTCCAATGAATATCATAGACCATACTACAAGGGGGAGAAAACTTACTAAGTGCAGACGAGTCTCAGGCGGGAAAAAGAAAAAAGATATTCCGGCTCCAACATGCGTTAATGAAGCGTATAGATTAATAGAAAATGTTGACGGGGCGGTTACCTTAAGGGTAATTTTCTTTTGTAGCTCCAACATTTCACTCATCCGTAGTCTCACATTTGATATTTGTGGGCTGTCCAAAAAAGTCAGCAGTATACTTTTTGACAATTCGGCCATTTATGCAGGCCCAATCATATTCAGCACCTGAGTCGCCCTTATCTCCTTTAACCTTCAGAGAATCAAGCCACTGAGATTGCGTACCCTGAAAGCCTAACTGGATAGCCAAGTCATAGGCACTCAGACCGTTTACAGGGACTTCTTTGATAGTATTAGTGGAGACTGCATTCTGTCCATCCTTTGGGGGTGAGTATACGGGGGCGTCTTTACCATCATGCACGAAGTAATCCACTCCTAGAACTGGGGTATGGCCGTCTTTAGGGATGGGTCGAGTCTCTAGTTCTAACTTAATTTGCATAATTTGCTTATTGAGCTGCTGAATTTTAATATTAGGGTTGCGATTTATAGTAACTATGAGGAGTAAGACAACTAAGCCGATAAGCAATAAGACTGCTATATATAGCTTAGTGTCTCGATTTTTCATGTCCGGCCTATGAGGTCAAAGGGATAGCTAGCACTGGCGAGAGTACAGTTAAAAGTAAGGGTTGAAGTTCCCCAACCTCCCGTGACACTTGCTTCTACAACTTTAACTCCAGAGCTATTATAGATAGAGATAGCATGAGTAGCGTCTTTACCGGAATTATTGTAGGCGAATTGATTGGTTGCATCCGCGTGCCCCCTAGAACCATTGGGGCCTAGAGTATCTAAATCATTAATAACATTCACCATATACACAGGTTTTGTACCAGTTGAGCCGAATGTTACTTGTCCACTTATGACAGCCATTACTTTTCCTCCTGCCAAAATACATCGCCGGGGTAGCGAACGCATTTCACGCCATTAATGATTTTAGTCTCTACCTTGGGTTTATCTGAGCCTTGGTATGTATTCATACTATAATCCTTTCAATAATTTCTGAACTAAGCTCTTTGCTAACATCAGGATACTCCGAAGTTAAGTCTAGCAAAATCTCCGAAGTATTTTTTTGCTGCCGTATCATACATTTTTGCAGCGGTAACCTTATCCTTTGACCTCCCAATGTATGTAGTCTTTCCATTAATAGTAATTCGCACTTCCCAAGTATTTTTACTTGATTTAATATGTACTCCCTTGAAGCCAGAAGTACTTTTTTGTATTTTTCTATTTTGTTGATTCTGACGATTAGTGCATGGCCTGAGGTTAATCCTCCTATTATCAAGCCTATCACCGTTAATATGATCTACGAACATACCCGCTGGTACGTCAATTATGTGATGCATATAAATAGACTTAAGTTTTGCATTTTTTCTACCACCACCCAAGTAAACATCACGCTTGGCATAGCCATTTCTGCCATAGCTACCTTTATGGTAATGCCATCTATACTTAGAGATTTCGTCAAAATCTTCATCGTCAATGATAGCAAACTTACCTTGGGTAAGAGGGATTCTTTTCATATTGCCTCCAAAAGTTTTTTAACAAGAGCCTTAGAGAGATCTCTTGTCTGCTGATCGTATAACGGTCCCTGCGCCTGTTGTCCTGCCTGTAATGCTCCAGTTTGAGTCTGCTGGCCTTGTGCCCCTGCGCCTTGCTGAACTTGATTTGGCATAGCCGCTGCCGACGCTTGAGGTTGTGGCTGCCCTTGTAGGGGGGTGGAAGCTCCCCCTGTGGGGAGTTGGTGAGTAGGCATCGATACTTGCTGTGACATAGGTGCAGCACCTCCCATTTGCCTTCTAGCTAAAGCTTCTAATATGGGTTGCATTGATATTCCTTGGGGGCCTTGGGGTTGCATCTTAATATCCTCCGTTTGTTTGGCTTAGTAAATCTTGACTTGAGTATCCAGCAGATTGATTAGTACCTAAGAATGGTAAAAATGCTTGGTAGAATTGTTGCAATTTAGACTGAATAGCTTGGGGTGTATCTCCTGCTGTGGGGGCTAGCTGTCTCTTGTACATATTAATTTCATCTTTCGTTGCTGCTGCTCCTGTTCTCAATCGTAGCATGGTATCGACGAGATTAGTAAGGACAGCGTCATATTGGTTAGTCCCGGCGGCATGTTTTATAAACCCTCCGGCAATGGGGATACCTTGTCCAGGAGTGGCACTTTTATTAAGTAGGCTGGGATCACTCTGTAATAGAGAACTCAGGTTCTGCAATGATTGTATACCTGAAGTCGCTAGACCATATTGTTGAGCTGTAGGTTTCCCGATGTTGGGACCTTGATTAGCTTGACTAGCGGGATTCCCCTGATTGTCTACTAAGCCATTGAGTTGAGCGATCTGCATCAAAGCAGCACTATTCTTGCCACCAGTATCTATATAATCCTGTTTTAAGGCTTCTTGTAGGCTCTGGAGGGTCATACCATTAGACTGAGGCTGTTCTGGAGGTAAACCAAGTAATTGAGACTTTATATCCCCTCCTTGGTTAGTTTGGCCCAAGAGATCTCCCATTAAAGATTGATTCTGGTCTACAGGGGCTTGCCCCATACCTAATAGATCTTGTGGATTTTGTGTAGGCTGAGGAGCGCCACTTTGAGATAATCCACTAACAGCTCTATAGGCTGCCCCAGGGCTTTGTACTTTAAGGGCATTGGTGAACTTACTGGCGGATCCTCCTGTACCAGCGCTATAACGTCCGATATTCTCAATTGCCGATCCTATCTTAGCTTCTCCTGCTTTGACTGGGGTTGAACCAGCCATACGTTGGATTAAACCACCGCCCTTGTCTCTGGCTGCGTTCAGAATAAAAGCTTCGGCTGTCTTAGCATTATGGAATAAGTTATTAGTCTCAGCAGCACCAGGGACTTTTCCATTTAAGAACCCCCTAGTTTCCTCGAGAATTATACGGGCTGCCGCTTCTTTATCTACTAATTTAGCATCTGCGTTAGCCCCAAAATTGGTAGAGTTTCGGGCTAGATCCTTAGAGAATTTCCAGACATCATTAACATCTTTGGCTTTGGCTAACTTTTGTGCTTGTTCTAAGGCAAATACCTCAGCTCCTTTGCTCAGACCCCCCGTATTTGCAACTCTACCTAGTATATTGCTACCTAAAGTGTTTATCTCCTCTGGTGCAACACCTACATTGGCTGAAGCATATCGACTAGATAAGATGTTACCTAAATTATCTAAGTGATTACCAAGTAATCTAGCTTGGGTTTCAGGGGCAGTAGCTGGGATTTTAAGGGCTTTAAGTGTAGCGCCAATAGCATCACTGCCAGATGCAGTCAATTGATCTTGACCAGCTGCTTTTGCTCCAATCCCATAGCCACCTGCGCCAGTTCTCAAGCTTTTACCGACACCTTCTAGTAAGCCTACTTTTTTAGGAGCTTGTAACAGTACATTCGGATTATCAATCCCTTTGGCAACGGATGTTAAGCCTTTAACGGCTTTTGCTCCCTTACGGATATCATTAGCAGCACTAAACCCACTAAATAACGCATCAGTTCCTCCCTCTTTAAGGGCATCACCTAAACCAATACGATTATCTCGTACTTTATTCTCAACTATACGGCCACCTGTCCCACCAGCGAAAGCTCCCAAGGCCGCTCCTGCTAGGCCACCGGCGATAGTACCAGCAATAGGTACAACAGAACCTAAGCTAGCTCCTAGAGCCGCTCCACCAGCCGCTCCACCGGCACCACCTAGCTCACTGATTAAGGATGACAAAAAGCCACCTCGACCTTTTACTTGTTGCTTCTGAGCCATCTGCTTAGCTAGCTTCTTTTTAGGATCATCGAAGGTAAATGGCTGGTGATTAAATCCTAAATCCATTATGTCCCCCAGAACAGTGATGAGTAAGAACTCTTAGCTATTGGATCACTAAATGGGTTATAGTTAGAATTCTTTTTAGTATTAGCGGCTATTTGATTATATGCTTTAGCTGCATATTGATCGCCCTTTATCCCCATTTGGTACAGTAAATCACCAATTTTAACTCCATTAGCAGCAGCAAATGAAGCCGCGCTAATGGGCTGTCCAGCGGCATTTTGGAAATTAAATCCACCCCCAGCTTTCTGCTGAACGTCACCCACTCCTTGAGATTTACCTGTAAGACCTTGTCCCGAAAAAGCGTTAGCTCGACTGGCAGAATCTTGTGCGGCTAACGATCGAGCTTGCTGGTATTGTTTCTCTTGTTGTGCTAGAGCGGCAGCCTGTTGCCATTCCCGGTCGTTGAGAGCTTGCTGCGCATTTAGTTTGGAAAGTAAAGCATCCAATTGATTTTTACTGCTTGTTGTATAACCTGTGATCTGACGGGCAAATTGGTCACTTAAGGCGTTTATCTGTAATTCAAGAGGGTGCAAAGCTGTTTGTTGATCGGCCTGCGTAGCGCTTAATAACTGCCCTGTATTGGCGTTTGATGTGTTAAAGGCATTTGTGACATCCCCAAGGCCCGCTGTTAGACGAGATAACTGAGTATTTAAACCACCGCCCTCGACAGCGCGTAATCTATCCAAATAAGCTTGATTAGCGCCCGTCCCTTGAGTTCTAGCTGCGGTGTTTTCGTTTAATCGGTCAATTAAACCTTTTACCCCCGTGGCTTGAGTATTAAAAAGATTAATACCCTGCTGTAATCCACCTATTCCTGCCTTTTCTTGGGCTGTGTTTAAAACATCTACTAGTTTAGGCTGAGCCTGGGAAGCAGTTGTATACTGGTTAAAAAGTCCTTGGGCAGTAGCCTGTTGCTGATTAAATAAATCGGTCTGGCCTTGTGCAAGTCTATCTGCTAATGCTGTTGCTTGTCCATAATCTGCGACTGGGGGCATTGATTACTCCTGTAAATAAAAAGAGCAGCCGAATGGTGGACTGCTCTAGGGCTGTACTGAGTTTATTGTATCATAGTATGCAATAGAATAAGATGGAGTTAATGACTTTTGTGTGTGTATCTTGACTTATCAAGATGTTTCCTGTATAATGTCTGTTATGAATAGAAAATTATTAATTGCCACAGCTGTAATAGTTATAGGATTAACTGGTGGTATTATATCGGCAAGCCAATCTGAAACCACGGGGGCTACCGAATCACCCCTTGTCACTGAAGTGAGCAATCATGAGGCTGAATTAAAAAATCATGAGGCTCGTATCAGTAATACTGAGAATAATGTTAAGGATTTACAGAATAAGACGGACACTCCCCCTAGCACAAACACGGTAGAAGTGCCTGTCTATGTACCAGCTCAAGTTCCGCCCACTGACCCTACCCCAGCTCCACCAGTACCTGTAACCGTTACGGCTTACAGGGAAGTTGTTATTAACCCAGATACTAGTGATTGTGAATACACATATTCAGACGGGACTACCTATCAGTTCAGCTGGAAAACTAGCGATCCTCAAGGTAGTTGGCAGACTGACGGAACAGGCCAGAATGGACACTGGGCAAAGACTACTAATACTTCAGGATACTGTGATAATAGAGCCATCGGACTACCACGAGTTAATTAGCGGTTTCTTGTAAGAGATAATATTTAATTGTAATCGTTGGACTAGTAGTAGGTGTTGATACTGCGCTTATCTGAATAACAAAATCTATAGTAGTTGAAGTAATATTCTCTACATCTATCATCTGTTGGATAGCTCCAGTGTCAAGCCTCAAAATAGATGTTGGTAATGGGTAATATGTTCCAGAATATACCTGATAAGCCAATACCCCAGGGATAAAACCAAGATTATGTGTGACTGTAGTAGTTGTAGTGCCCGCCGATGCTCTAGCAGCAATAGTCGTGGTGCCCGAGAAGGCAATTTTAAAAACATTTTGGCTACTGTTAAAAATTAATTGAGCGTTAGTAGCTGTCCCTACCTCAATATCAGGTTGAGCAACTTTCAAGGCCGTAGTGCCATCAGCAAATTTACCAAATTGAGCTAAACCAATATTATTACTATCGAAAAATTTTAAAGAATTTGACCCATCAGCCTGTTTGCCTAGTATGGCAGTTGTGTGACTTGAGCTATCTACTGAGTATAGCCCTAGGTTAGTAGTGCCGGGTATATTACCAATACCAACCTTGCTACCATCGGTGTTAGTAGCTTCTAAAGCTAACCTACCATCACTTGTAGCGCCAATCACTACATTGCCCCCAGTGGTGGTAACTATAATTTGCTGATTCTTGCCGCTAATCTTGATATTATTCCCGATACGAATCTCTGTAGCTCCTGGTAGTTGTCCTGATATAAGCGATTTAGGCTCTATTGGCTTATTCTGAGGAGGATCAGGGGGGGCATCATAATAATTCATTATTGGTCTTCCCTTTCTTCCTTGAGGTTATCAAAGATGAATGATTGGTCTGTCACGGTAGGGGTTGTCGTTCCTGGCCCATTTAATACTGTCTGCCACTCAAATTCCATGAACCTTGAACCCTCAACTAGACTAGCATTGTATAGTTTTGTACTTGTCTCTCCGACAGTAGAGTTAGTCACACCAGTTTGGAAAGTAGATTGACGATCGTGTTTGTAGTTTATTGCGATAGATTCTCCCGAGGCAAGCGGCAAATGACTCACTATTACAGCCGTACCACTCTTTTCATTACCGGCTGAACCGGCATCTTCAATAAGTGATTCGTAAGTACCAGATAATGCATAAGAAGAAGTCTCGTCAATCTTATCCACTCCGTAACTAGAGCCGTCCTTCCAAGCGATGTACAGATCATTGCCGATACCTTTAACAGCACCTATTTGCACAGTAGAGCCGTTATTACCTGTTGAAATACTATAAGCATAGTTTAACGCATCAGAGAAGAAACCAGATTGCTTAGACCCCCAAGAATATACTCCTCTAGTTAAATTAGTGCTATCGGAATTAGATATACCGAAGAAGATAAGGTTATTCCAGCTAGTTATCGCTCCAGGAAACACCTCAACATATTTCTTAATCTCTAGTTTAGGTATTTGATGTTTTTTATTAAAGGGAGAGGTATCAGTATAAATTACTCCGTTTTTCCCTTGGATACTGAAAAGTTTATTTTGATAATACTCAATAGCGTTCAATCCTCCCTCTGTAGGGTAAGAGTCGTTAAATTCCTCAGACAGAGCATCCCATATATACACATAGCCGTCTTCTGAGGCTGTTACAGCTGATCCCCTCCACGCTCCGACTATAATATCATTACTGATGCGCGAAAAGGCTCTAACGTTCAATTGAGCGGGTAAGACTAAAGCCGCCAGAGTCCATACAGCCCCATCCCATGTAGAAACATTATTACCATGCCCTACAATTAATCTATCGTTTAGAACTGTAATAGGGGCAAATTGAGAGGATGAAGTATCATCTAGACCAGTTTGCCAGTTATCGGTAAAAGAAGGACTAGTAGATAGGGGGCCGTAACGTCCTATCTGAGTATTTTGTGTATAGTAAAGATAATCATTCTGGACTTCCATTCCTTGACCTTTGGAATTAGAAACTGCTCTAAGTAGAGTGAATGTATCATTTGAGTCTATCTTATAGATATTTCCGGCATCATCATATGCGTACCTATTAGTATCAAAAGGGGTACCATCAACGATCCACTTGATAAGTCCGGTAACTACGGAAGCACTTTTCTTCGTGCCTGTGAGGTTTAAAGTAATCTCGTTTGGGTCATCGATTATATTTAGATGAGTTCCGAAGCGAAAACTACCCTGTTGACCTACTTTTTTAGCGATTGATATTCCTCCCGCACCTGATACAATAGAGGTAGTTTGTAAACTCATATGACAAGTATATCAAAAAAATGCACAATAAGTGATTGTACTGCCCTAGTAGAGGCAAGAGGGTGGTGTATAAAACATTATTTAAGCTGGTATAACCACGGCGACCCTCTAAAAGCAAAACGTAAAATAAGAAAGAGTTGTAAGATTGAAAACTGCGAACGATTGGCTTTTGGATATAGTCTATGCTCATTGCATTATAACAGATGGAGAAAGCATGGTGACCCTCTAAAGTTTCAAAAATATCACGAATCACACGCTAAGCTCCACACATCAGAATATAGTAGCTGGGAACATATGAAAGCCCGATGTCTTAATCCGAATCATAAACATTATAATAACTATGGTGGCAGGGGAATTACCATTTGCGATCAGTGGTTACATAGTTTCAAACAATTTTTAAAAGATATGGGGGAAAAGCCGACATCGCTACATACTATTGATCGAATAAATGTAAATGGTAACTATGAGCCGAGTAATTGCAGATGGGCTACACGAAAAGAGCAAGTGCATAATCGCAGAATCTAATTAAGCATTCTCGGGAAAATAAGACGGCGTTGCTATCGGCCAACCAGTAGTTTTGGCCTTATCGCGTAGAACTACATTTTTGCCCTTGCGTTTATACCTTTTCTCTGCTGCTGCGAGGCCAGCTTTATACCGAGCTTCCCATAAAGCTAATCGCTTCTCATCTTTATCTTGTCTATATCCTAGATAATAATGCATCATCGCGTAGTAAATTGGTAACATATGCATTTCCTCAGGAAGACTAAATATCTCCGAAATAGTAAATGTTTTACCTGAAACAGTCGTACCATCATATTTATTTTCAATAGTTAAAGCGGTAGTAGAAGTAAAGCCTGTAATTCTGTACCAGTTACCGTCTCCGGTGCTTCCTGTATCCGTAACTTGGAAATACCTACCAACCATAGCTGCCGTAAAGGTAGTCCCTGAACCAGTTATTGTTGTACTGCCATTGGTTGCTGTAATGGTCCCTGTAGTGTAAGAATCTACACTTAAATCACGGGCATTAGCCGCGTAGTTAATAGTAATTGTGCAGCTAGTGCCACTAGGTATAGGATCAAGGAGTAATTCAGTTCCTCCCACTCCAAACCGAGGACGTAAGAAATAAACTTCTGGGCGGCTTGATGTACGGTTAAGGTACAGACGTTCGTTGAATCGTTCCTGTGACTCCTCTTCAACTAGTGTATGAACCTGAGATCCAATTGTCGCTGTTACGGAATGCATTCTGATATAGTTAGGCGCTAATTTAATAGCTCGTATTCCTGTTTGAGTAGTGGTAGTGCGTACATCTTCAGTTTCCTCACCTGTAAATTGCTGGAGTATATCCTTATACCCAAGATTTAATAGTTCTTTTAAATTAACCAACATAGCAGAGGATTTATCTCCACTCCAGTTTTGCGCCAACGTGTAAGCACGATCCCAGATAATCATTTAAGGTGCCTCATATTTTACATATCCTTGTATATAATCTCCTGTTGCTGGGGCTGCTGGAACAGTATTACTAAGATAGTTCCACGCAGTATAAGCAGCCCCAGCATTTCCAAGTAAAAAAGATCCTGTAGTTGTAGACTCCCACGAAGCATCTGTTGGGAAGTACGTTGAAGCACTAGTGTCTAGAAATACTCCTCTTCCTATGACTTGAAAGGTAGTACCATAAGATATCGATGTTACGGGAAGAGAATAGAATATGGTACCACTAGCACTACTGGTAGTGCCGAGTGTGAACTTAAACTTAAAAGATATTTCTTTAGCGACTATACTAAAATTTGAATAATTGAGCGTACCATTTCCTACTGTAAAATTAGTCCAAGTAGGGGTATAGTTAAATTGTCCTGGGAACTCCGTAGGGGTTAATTCATGAGAGTAAAAAGGCAACGTTATGGCTGCATTAACTAGTGAATAGTCAGTTCCTCCCGTGATGGTGACTGTTGTTCCTGATATTGATACAACCGAAAAGTATTTTACAGTAGTTTGGGTAAGCTTAATTTTATCACCTAAACGTAACATTGCTGCAAGGCTAGCAGAACAAGTGAATGTCGTAGCTGAAGCATACGTCCATGTTTCGTGAGCTGCCACCCATCCATCATATATCCCGGCAAAACGGCCCGAGCCTGTTCCCTTTCCTAATATATTTAAATCTAAATTACTATCATCTCCTGTAGCAGATATTGCTGGAAAGCCAGTAGTAGCTGCATTAGTAACTGTTATCTCATTAACTGCTGAGCTAGTTGCAGGAGTTTTAATGACTTCGTTACCGTTTGAATCGTTAATTGAAGTTGTTATTTTAGGGGTCGTGATCGCAGGGGACGTTATGATAGGCGTTGCTATAGTAGGTGAAGTACCAAACACCGCGACTCCTGTGCCTGTTTCGTCACTTAGTATCCCCCGTAAATCAGCAGATGTAGCTGTAGCGATATCAGTAGATAGAACGGTTTGTCCCCATGCTGAAGTACCTGTCCCCGTAGCGCGTAAGACCTTACCGGAAGTAGGTGTACTCGATCCAGTGCCCATTTTTGTCTCAATCGCCACAATCTCAGCATTATGGCTCTGGTGAAGTTGTGAATGTGAGGGGCTAGATAGCTTGTTAGGAGCTGTAGGATCTGTATTTGAGGGGATTGATGCGGGAAATGCCATTATTCAGCCACCTGTAGCCATAATGCACCGTTTTCGCCTTCAGGAGTTGTACCCGTAGGATCATAGCCATCGAAGTAAACGGTAATTGAATCATAGTCAGTGTTCGGGTCATCATAAATAGTAGCATTACGCTGTAAATCAGATAAGGGCTTATTCTCATCCCAGGTAGCTGATGATCCGTCTGTAGCTGGTGTCCACGTTGCTGAACTCATGATGCTCCTAATAAAAAGAGCAGTACCTTTCGGTGACTGCTCTACGGCGGTACTCAGTTTATTATAGCACTTAGCTAGAAATTCAACACTGCCTTTGCTAGATCTTCTTTCGTCATCGTGTTCTTGACTTCAATACCCAGATGCTTAGCTTCGGTTCGCAGTTGGCCAATTGTTTTAGCTGCTATTAACTCGTCTTGAGTTTTAGGCTTATCAGGGCTAGGGGCAATAGGCTCTTCGGGTTCAAAATCTATCTTTTCGGGGGGTTTATCCGTAGTCCCATATCCTAAGGCTACAGGGGGGACTTCCCCAAGATTAACCGCGTTTGTTGTATTCAACTGTTGAACCTGTTGTTCAACATAAGTACCTTCACGCTCATAGTCAAACATGTCGCCGTTATAGTAGGAGTCTACCCCAACAATGATTTGTTGATATAGTTTAGCTCGTTCCAGTCTATTCTTTAACAAGCCCGTTACTTTTTCCTTCTGCTCTCTTTGAGTAAGAATATGATCAATTAAATATTTAGCAAAATGATCTGCTAGATAACGTGGCATTCGACGTGTTTCACCAGCTTTAATACGGTGGGGACGGCCATCCCATCTTACTTCAAAGAACTCGCTTGTATTCCAAACGTGCTCAAAAATATTAGCATCTATCTGATTAACAAAGTGTTGTTGGCCTGTTGAGGGGTCAATACTTGGACGAGCGTTCGCATAGGGGATGATATCAGATACTTCAGTGTTATCTCCAACTAGTATATTTCTAACTATTAATATATCCTCTGGTGATTCCTTTGGTCCCTGCTGAGGCTGATTAGTTGCTTGAAATTGTTTAGCTTGGAGTTGGAGTTTTCGTTGAAATTCGCTTGCTAACGGCATGGTATTCCTTTAACGCATTAAGCGTGTTAATTGATAAAGTCAGTATATCATATTAAAAGCATCCCTCATCACGGGTATGCCTGTTTTTACAAAAGTTACAGAGTCTTACTTTTTTATCCATTACGTTATGACCACCTGGGAATCAACATCAGTTATAGCTTGAGTGCGGGCAGCTTCTACGGGAGTTTTTATTTTGTCGGCCTTGACGGTGTTAATAATAAAGTTATCTACCTGCTGGAGGGCGAACTGAGACTTTGTTTGAGGATTAGGTTGCCCATTTATGAGAGTCTGATAGCCGTATTGATTACAGAACGCATCAACCACCATCGTGACGGTTGCTGCGCTAGGGACGTTTCTTGCGGGGATTAGTATGGCCATAATTCTAGTTTAACACCTCCACGAGCGTTAGGGTTGATTTTACTATTCTAGTAGACGTAGCCGAGTCCCAAGTTACCGTTACGTCTAGTAATTTAGAAGCCGTAGTGTCCACCGTAGTCGTCGCTCCAGCGTTATTGAGGGGGTCTACCGATATTGTGCCGCCAACTCCCGTAGCGTACTCAATATCGCCATGTACCATGACTGTCCCTGATGCGCCGGTTGTCCGACAGGTAATCGCTACCTCGCCGTCAAATTCAAGGTTGGTCGCCCCAGATAACAGCCCAGAGGTAGTAACGGTAGCGATAACTGTTGAGCCGAGTTTAACTTTTACGACAATACTAGGAGTAGCCAGAGCTGGAGTAGAGTAAATACCACCAATTCGCAGTCGAATCGTCTTACCAGCTACGAAGAAGTTAGCAGGTAGGGTTAATCCCCCGACGCCTGAGCCTACGATTGATGTTTCAGCAACCGTGTTCGTAACTGTTGCATCAGCTGTTTGAGTAAATATTACTCCTGGCCTAACCTGTTTAATGCCGTCAGAGTAAGCAATCATAGCTTTTTGGGTGGAGTCGCCCCACATATCCCCTTCAACCGGAGAGGTGGGAGCTGTGCCCGCAGGGATGTTAAGAGAAGCCAGAGTAGTGGTAGAAGCTCCAATCACAAGAGCGTCATCTGTCTTTAGTTGATTAGCAGCGTTCCGATAGAGGTTGGTATCTTGTGAACCGCTTGGTCCAAAGACTAACTTGCCGTCAGCTTGTATGGCAGCTAATATGGTTGCACTACTACTCTGCCACTGAGTAAGGTCTGCCGACTGGGAGGCTGCCCCTTTGATAAGGGTAACTATAGTAGCCGAGTCAGCGTTGTTTATATGCAACTTCGCTCCCGGACTGGTCGTGCCGATGCCAATCTCACCAGTGGACTTGATTATCATCCTAGTGGTGAGTGTCCCGCTGTTATTTAGAGTAAAGTAGAGGTCAGCCGCAACCGAGCCAGCAGTGTGGTCGGTACATTTCCCAGCTATCTTTACTGCGTCAATTTGAGCAGCCGCACTATCATAAGTAGCTAAAACAAACTCGGAAAAGTTGTTAACGGTCGTATCTTTATTAACAAAGGTCAGCCCCGCTCCTGCTGCAGCCACATTAGTACTACCATCAGAGGCAATGACATCCAGTGCTCTCGCTGGGTTAGCGGTACCAACCGCACCCATAGCAATTTTACCGCCATCAAATATTGACATCCTCTCGATGTAATTACCGGCGGTTGTTTGCGCAGTGAAGAATGAGAATCTAAAAGCAGACCCCGCAGCATTACGCATCACCGTACCAATTCTTGCTCGTCCTCCAGCTCCAATACCAGAGGTATCGGCGCTACTGAAAGTTAACGCCGCGAAAGGGTTGGCCAAATCCCAAGCTGAACCCACTGAGGTATCGTGGATAATAATACCATCTGTCGTGGCTGCACCAATCCCACCGCCAGAGGTAACTTGCACGCCCAATTTCTGCGTTGGTGAGACCACCCCAACGCCAACTCTATGATTAGTAGCATCTACTATTAAGGTATTTGTATCCCACACCAGTGAATTGCCCGCAGCTAGGGTGTTTATCAGTGCCCCAGTCATCGTATCCCCAGCTTTTAGAACATGGATAGTATCAGTTGTGGGGTCATAGGCAGCGTTGACTAGATCTAATTCAGAAGTTAAGGGGTTAAATTTAAAGCCCATTACGTCCTCGTAACACTAGTTATAAGTGCTTTTGTACCATCTTGATAAATAACCGTAATAGTAGCGACTGTAGAACCCCCCGAACCACCGGTCTTATACGTATATATCTCAGTTACGCTATCTGGGTAAGTAGCAGCAATATAATCAAATGCCGAGGTAACTAACTTCCCGCCAGTAATAGTGGTATTAACTTTCAGTCTTTTGGTGACGGGGTCAGCTTCAAGAATAACTACTGAGTTATCAGCATCACTCTTGGCAACTAAACCTGGTACTCTATTCTCTTCACGGGGGGAGGAAGTCATAGAATTAGTATACTATCTAATGAGTTAAAGCAGTAGCTTCTCGATCTTTAAGACGGATTTCCCTATTATTCAAGTCTGCCTGTCGATCACTGATTTGTTTTTGCATAGTACGAATTGCTTCAACATCTGACTTATTCTTGTTCTTTTCCCGCTCAACTAGACTAGCCTGATTCTCCAACTCTCCAGCCATGGTGGATAGTTTTTGTTGCTGATTAGCCAATTCCTTTTCTTTTGTAGCTATAATCCCTTCTCTAGTACTCAGCTCACCTTCTTTATTGATAATCTGTTCTTGCCGATTGTCTAAAGCAATTTTTAAGTCATCTAATTGGCTCTTAAGTTCAAGTAAAGCTGTTTTATCTTCAGTATTACGATTTGCAGCTTGTGTGACAGTAACCTCACGCGCAGTTAAGGCTATTCCTTGCTTCTTGAGCTCATTTGAGCGCATTTCTAGCTCGTTTCGTTGTTCAGCTATACTTTGCTCCTGATTTTTAGTATTTTCCTCTAATTTAGCCTCTCTGGACTTTAGAGCAAGATCTAGTTCTTGCAACTTCTGCTGTTCAGTGTTCACAAACTCCATAAACTCTGCTTTTTTAGCAATAATCTTCTCTGTGAGTTCACTTTTTAGCTTTAGGACATCCCCTTTTTCAACAATAGCCCTCTCTAGATCCTGTGTTTCCTGATTTTTACGAGATTCTAGATATTTAATATCATCTACGAGAGTATTACGAGTTTTATTGAGTTCTTTTACTTGAGATAGTACTAATGTGACAGCTTTCCCGAAATCAAAAGTATCAGGTTCAGCAGTATGTTTCAAAGATTTAGGCATATTAAACGCACACTCCTTTATATAAGAAGTATACCACTAAACGGGAGTAACGTTACCATCTGCACTGAGTGGCAGAAAGCGTAGGAAATGCTGGATAACACCCGAAGTAGGAGTATCGGTCGTCGCATAGCTATATTCTATCTGGGTAAGAGCACCGTTTTTCTTCATAACAACGAAGGGGGAGAAGTATGTAGTCTCAAGTGTAGTTGGTTCAGATACCCTGCCCGCAGCATTATCAAGTAAGGTAAGAGCAGCGGCCGCTAGGCCCTTCTTAGTTATAGTCGTGCCAGCTGCTAGACCTGATAGAGTTGCCCCACTGGCTGTAATAGAAACTTGCGCTGTTTGATCGTTTAACCTATATAGCCCGGCAGTATGGTTAGCCCCGATGACTGTAGTTACAACTCCATACAAAGCGCGTATCTCTACCGTTCCAGTTATTGTAAAGAGAGCAGTGTTAACAGTAGTATTACTGCCACTCAAAGTCTGAGACGTTGAAACAGTCAAGCCATCAGTTGTGATGGGTACTCGGTTGGCGTCCCTTGAGAATGAAGCAGACAATGTGGACATTGTTAATCCTAGCTATCTGCTGCTGGTACTAAGTAGCCTTGCTTATCAGCGACAGCAGTAGCGTATAAGTTCCAGAAGACGAAGCCAGAGGATGCCGTAACCATAATCTCAGAGGTTGCATCCAGGTGTTTGACAAAGCAGTTGTAGAAGTAGCCAGAGTTGGTAGAACCGTTGGTAGTGACCAGAACACCAGCAGTTGCACTAGATACACCTACGAGGTTAAACCTAGAGTTCTTTACTTCCATATTGGTAACTACTTTACCGGTAGCGATGATCATAAACAGACCGCCATCATCAACATTGGCGTGAGCGAAGTAACAGTCCTCAACAATCAGGCGATCATTGGTACCATCCATCTTGATGACGGTGGTAGCAGTAGTAGCGCCAGCACCAAGCCGTTTTACGCGACGAAGCGTAAGACCGCGAGCATCGTTAGTCGTAGTGTTGGTGTCAATTATGTTCAAGAAGTTTAATACGCTAGAAGTATCCCGGTGCTCAACATCTTGTAGGGTAAACTCTTGAGCAGTAGTTAATGTCCAGGCACTAGCAATATCAGCAAAGTTAGCGACTACTATAATGTTTGAGATAGTAATGTTAGCGGCTGTTACGTTAATGGTTGTAGTTGCTACTGTTCCAAGAGTAAAGGTAGGGCGTAGTGATCCACTGCCCAAACCAATAACCGTAATACCGGCTTTAGAAAGTGTTAGGCTTGTAGCGCTAGTAAGTGTTTCAGTATGACCAGGAGCAATATAGATTATGTCACCATTGCTCGCGGTAGCAGCGCTAGAAGCGGCACTCAGCGTTGCAAATGCTTGGTTAGGAGCCTTGCCATTATTGGCTGTATCAGAGCCAGTTGAGGAGTTAACATACCATATGTTACCAAAGCTCAATACTCCTGCACCTTCAAGGTTCTTTAAGGGGACTGTGTAACCTTCACGTAAACCTGGTACTAAATCTTGTAGACTTGGCATTACTTATCGCCTTCCTTAGGTTCAATTGATAGGATAGCTTCACGGATATCTGCTTTAGTGTCTAAATCTTCAGGGTGATCAATACCAGCGTCTTTAGCAGCAGCTTCTAACTCGGGTCGATTCATCTTTTCTAAGGGCTTAACTTCACTAGCAGACACATCTTCAGAGCTTGAAGTTTCTTCTGCTGGTTCCTCCGGTACGGGGGCTTCGGCATCAGGCAGTACACCCCCCATAGCCTTGATCTGTTCCTCAAGTATTGCTACTTTTTGAGATGCCACAGCAGATTCTTGTTTAGCTGTAGCAAGATCGGCGTAGTAAGCGTTGATATTCGTAGGGACAATTGCCATATAGACTCCTATTCAATTTCTAGTCTTACGGGACGCTTTTCAGTATCTACACCAGCCATGATTGAAGCTTTACCAAGGAAATTAGTTGCAAGTGCAGTACTCCATGTACCACTAACTGCGATAACGCTACCAGATACCGAAGTAGAGGGAGCAATCCATGAGCCTAATGCAATTGTCTGATCGGCAAGCACGGCAGTAGTACCGCGCGTCATGACCCAGATATACAGGCCAGTAGTCGCAGTTACCTGTGAGACACCAGCTACACGTACAGTCTGTGAGGTACCTTCGATAATACCGTTATAAGTATTATGGACAAGGTTACCCTTGCTAGACGTGGTGAGAGCAACAGGGAGTGGTTCGTAGAGAGTTACCGTTAATGATGCGCTTGCGTTGGCAGCAGGATGAGTTTTGATCTTCATTCTGAATCCACCAGTGGTGACATCATTGAAGACAATGTAGCCTTCAGCGTACTCGTCTGCAACGGCTGCGGTTGCGCCAAGAGTCACGGTGACTGTTTTATCGCCAATCGATTGAGCGGTAGCTACAGCTACGTTGTGATGGTTTGTTTTTGGAGCTGGTGCGGTTTGAAGTTTGCCACGAGTAATAGTGGAGGCTCCGACTTTAGCGTAGCGATAGACGTCTTCTCCATCGAAGAACTGAGTGCCTAAAGCATACATTGGGGTGCTAGATGTTTTGTATGGGTTAAAATCTACTACTGTAGCGGTGGATGAGTACGGCATATTAAACTCCTGTTACTCCTGTTAAGCGACCTTGGCGACGTGGTTCCCATGACAGGAAGTTACCAAGGATGATGATATCTGCGAGACCGGCGAACTGATTGGTAGGAGCACGGAAACCACTCCAGTTGAAGCCAGAATAGTTGCTCATGGGAGTTTCAGCGTACAAGCCTTCATAGGTCGTAGAACCCATGGAGACTGAGTTGTAGCCAAACATGCCCTTAGCGTCCCAGCCGTAGTAATCTAGGCGGTTTTCGTTCAGGAACCATGCTGTCTGAGCGGTAGCTTTTTCGTCACGGACCCAGCCGATACCTTTGTAGGTAACTGCGACGAATCCGGCTGTACCTTTGAGGCCCTGATCGCGACTAGCGGGGCCAGTCTGACCCATGGTCAGCGTACCCATCATGCTGTAGTTCTCGCGAACGGTTGGGGTCAAAAGTTGCTCGTAAAGATCCCAGACAGTTTCATTTGAAGTAATCAGCGTAGTGGTGGTGTTGTTGGAGCCACTGGATACTGCGCTAAAGAGTGTGGCGAGTTTTGCGAGTGTTAATGTACCGCCAGAAGCTGTACGAGTAGCGTTCAAGACAGGGTAGGTGCTTCGAGAAAGTCCACCCAAGGTAGATACGTCAGTACCGTCATCGTCAATTGCACCAAGACCGATGAAGTCCTTGTTAGAGTTACCCGTACCGGTTGAGTAGACCATGTCTCCAACAGTGTCTATCAATTCGGTTTCGCTTTCCTCAACAGTGTTCTTGACAAGGTCTGTAACCTGAGTCTGGCTAACAGCGTTAGCGACTGCCTCCATACCGGAGACTGCCAAAGGAATACGCACGCCGCGCATATCGTAGGAAAGTACTACTTTAGTATCTAGAGGGATAGCGGTGAAAGTATCAAGTCCGAAGAATGAAGCTGCCTGACCTGAGTTCTGGTATTTGATGGCTCGATCGATGCTAGAGCCTTTACCTTGTGATGCGTTACCCATTAAACGAAGTGCAAGAATGTTGCCATTCAACGTGTTGTCTACAACTTTAGGCAATAACCAGTTTTGGGTTAGTGCGGTTACTCTAGTTCCGAAACTTGCCATGTAATACTCCTTTTAAATAAAAAACGCGCAGCGCCGTGATGGCGACTGCGCTATGGCTGTACTGACTAGGAATTATATATAAGTTCTAAATCCTGTCAACACTTTTTTATTTTAGGTTAATTTGTGCGGTTGAATTGCTCAACTAAAGAATCATAACTACTGTTACGAATATTCCTAAGAGCAGGGACACCGCCCTGTGTACCTTGGTAGGAATTACCAGAACTTACAGGTGCATTAAATCCTGCTGGATATTGTGGAGCCATGTAGGGATTCTGTGGGCCTACAGGGCCTTGTGGCATTTGAGGAGCTTGGAACTGCTGTGGTTTAGGACCATCAGGAGTCTGCGGAAGATTACCGAACATATTCGCGTTTGGATCATTAGACGGCTGATTGACTTGTACAAACTGCTTATTCTGATAGTCATACTTAAATCCAGCATCATGACGGAACTTCAATTCTTTGGCAGCACTCACGAGATCAGTTGACCCAAGAGATATTGTATATCCCAGTAGTTCATTCTCTGCCTGCTTACCAGGATCATTGAGATCAAACTGATTAGCTACGGGAGGCAGGTAACCAGCTTGGCGTAGTTGATTAACAGTTCCCTCAATATACTGTTGGTTAGCTTGCTCCTGCTCAGTTACTTGCTTACTAGCTTGCTGAGCTTGCTGATCACGTTCCTCAAGTTTCTTGTTAATAAGAGCTTCAGCACGCTTATCTACGTCCTCAAATACTGCTCCCCATTCATCGTACTTTTTCTGAGCCTCTTGAGTCTGAACAGGCTCAGGGGCTGTAGTCTGTGGGGTGACTACTGTACCAAGAGCGGTTTTAATTTCTGCAATATCGTTCTGCATCTGACTCAATGCTGGGTCAGGCGTAGGTGCCACGGGAGCTGCCGGAGCAGGAGCTGGTGGTTGCTGTGCTGTGAAATCAAAGTTAGTAGGTTGTTGGATGGGCTGAACAGGTTGGATGGGCTGTTGTGGGTACATAATTCTCCGAGCGTATTAAACGCGTTAGTTTATATAGCCAGTATATCACATTAAAATTGACCACCAAGTGGTTGCATATCAGGTTGAGGAGGTTGTATGGGAGGTGATGGATTAGCAGGATCTACAGACGCGTTTGGATCTGTAGGCATTGCAGGTTGGGCAACTGGTTGCTGGACATCTACACCTATTGTTTGCATGTATTTCGCAAAACCATCACCATTTGGTCCCTCACCCATCTTAAATAGTAGTAATCGCTGAGTGCGTTCTTTAGGGTTAGGCGCATCCATTTCTTCAAACATGGTCATAGGATCAATTGCGCCTGACGTACCAAGATTAATAGCCTGATTGCGAGCTGTAACTTTATCGGTTGTAGAGCCGTTTACCGTTACAGCTATACCATCATCTATCATGTCCCGCTGGATTAGTTCTTGAATAACTTGGCCGTCCTTACCCATCTTTGATTTAAAATGAGCATCGACGTACATAAGCTTCATGAACTGCATGGCCCAGCCACCCATTTCTTCAACTACTCGGTCAATGACAATATCAGATAGATCATCAGTTGTTACCAGGTCATTCTCTCTAGTAATCTGTTTGGAGACACCAGATTCCTTTTGTTGGCTAGCTTGGTTAAGATTATGCACGCTGAACTTAGCATCTATCTGCTGACGGGTCTGCATAAGTTCTTGGAATAATACAGCTGGTGGGCCAGCATTCACAAAGTTCTGTACATTCTCACTAACAGGTTTATCGTTATCAAACCAGATGGGTTCTTTGGGGTTTGAAGAAACAAGACGGGCCTGATCCTGCGATATAGCATTATTAAAGGCGTATTTGTTCGTTATACCATCAGATATATCCCTGATCTGCTTGCCTGTTTTGTTTAGATTACGCTGTAAAGGTATGGCTTGTTCAATCGCTGTCGTATCGTCAATAGGAGAGCGACCCAAGTTCGTATAACTGTAGAGAATATAGGGCTTACGTGGTCGGTCAAAGAAGTTACGGAATACACGCTCAGTCTGTAGTTGACCAAATGCATCAGTTTTAGGCTGACCATCCTGGTCGTAGATGACTCTATCATAACCAGCAAAATCAAAGTAGGGGTTCTTAATGTTACGAAGGATAAGATGGTTAAAGCGCCAGAACACACCCTCTAAGATTTGCCCTTGGCTATTGTAGTAAGTATACCAGCCCTCCTGATACTTCATAGTTGTTGCTAGACGAGAACCATCATTCTTGCTACCTAAGAGTTCTTTGAGTTGCTGCGCCTTAGCGGGGAATTTAGCCATGACTACCGCTACCGGTTCTTCCACAACCTCCACAATGAGATCACAATTATCCGTAGTAAAGCCATCTTCAGGAATTATACCAGTGTGAGATATTAACACCTTACGAGGATCACACAAGTTGAACTCATAGTCTCCGAACTGTCCCTTATTTGGGTTCCAAGAAGCTTTCTTTATACCGATAAAATATATGTGATTATGCCGAAGTCCATTCTTGATAAGACGCTTCTTTTCCTTTGTGGAAATATCTATATCCAGCACCCGCTCAATGATCTTTGTCTTTTGCCTGCCCTGCAAGGATCCATCCCCTGGCGTGACAATCAGATCAGGGACTCTACCAACAGCTAGGGCTATACGCTTTTCACTTTCCAGCACAGTGGGATCCGAAGCTTGGAATTCACGTGACTTGAAGTCGCGGCC
>JADMIO011135833.1_pt1 | contig 23524 bp, 26 predicted proteins | sample 8958161 | NCBI WGS metagenome assembly JADMIO01 (sample SAMN16585339, study PRJNA669376) | soil metagenome | isolation source: Crop rotation soil | place: USA: Cullars Rotation, Alabama | collected 2011
TGCAAATCGCGCGGCCGGTATCGAGAATCGGCGGCTCGTTATGCAGTCGATCGCGCTGGAACCTGAAACGCTGCTGGTCGCATATTCGCAGGGCGCGTTTCCGATGACGGACCGCGACGGTACCACGCGCTGGTACACGGCCGACCCGCGCGGCATCCTTCCGCTCGAGCGCTTTCACATCCCGCGCTCGCTTCGACAAATCGTCAAGCAAAACCGTTTCGAGCTTCGCGTGAACTCGGCGTTCGTCGACGTGATGCGGGCCTGCATGACGTGCCGCACGGAAGGAAGCTGGATCAGCGAGCGGCTCGTCGAGGTCTATTCGGAGCTGCATCGACAAGGACACGCCCACAGCGTCGAATGCTGGCAGGGCGGCAAACTCGCCGGGGGACTTTACGGCGTCAGCTTGGGCGCCGCTTTTTTCGGCGAGAGCATGTTTCACTTCGTGCGCGATGCCAGCAAGGTCGCGCTCGTTCACCTCGTCGCGCGCCTGCGTGAGCGCGAGTTTGAATTGCTCGACACGCAAGCGACCACGCAGCACCTGAAAAAGTTCGGCTGCATCGATATCCGCGCCGAGCAATACATGAAAATCCTGAACCGCGCGATCGTGAAAGAGCGGAGCTTTTCTTAGTTCCTGTCCGACTTAGAGCTGCTCTAGAACGCCAAGGAAGCTTTGTCATCCTGAGCGCAGCGAAGGAGCTCGACATCCGAGCGCCGATTGATCTCCGAGATCCTTCGCGTCGCTCAGGATGACAAGCATTTTGTCCTATCACGCTTACCGATTAAACACGCTCTCAGAACGTCATCGCGTTTTCTAACCGGTACACTCCCCGTGCGGTCGCATATCATTCCCAGCGATGACCGACGTCACGGCGACATCCACCTCAACGCTCGTGCGATGTCGTCGCTGCAAGCGGACGTATGACCTCGATCACGCCGCGCGACTTCCGGCGTGTCCACATTGCGGCGCGGCGCCGGTCGCGCTTTGGAAACGGCTCGCGCGACGGCACAACGGTGTCGCCGCCGTGCTGTGCGTCGTCGGGCTTGTCACGCTGTCGGCGGCGGATGTGATGCCGTTCATCTCGATGAGCAAGCTTGGCGAGGTGCGCATCTTTTCGCTCATCGGGGGCGTGATGGAATTGTTCGAGCGCGGCAATCCGGTCATCGGCACGGTGCTGCTCGTGTTCAGCGTGATCTTCCCGTTCGCGAAGCTCCTGGCGCTGCTGGCGGCCACGAGCTCGATCGCGCGGCTGTCGGCGCAGCAGCGCAAGCGATTGCATCATTTGGCCGTGTTCACGGGAAAGTATTCGTTGCTCGATATCCTGGTCGTCGCGATCATGATCGTGCTGGTGAAGTTTGACGGCATCGCGGAAGTGAAAGCGTTGAGCGGGACGATCCTGTTCTGCATCGCGATCGTGATATCGATCGCGGCGGGAATGCTCGTGGATTTGCGCGACGTCGAAGAAACCACATGACTGAAGCCAACGCGAAAGCCGAGATTCCCTCGCCGCCGGCAGCGCCCGCGCGACCTGCTCCAGCGCGCGTTCGTCCGCGTGCGCGGCCGTATTTGCGATTGCTTTGGTTGATCCCATCGCTGGCCGTCTTTGCGATCGGTTTGTACGCGTACAGGAACGTCGAGCCCGGTGGAACCGTTGAATCGATCAAGCTCACGACGAAGCCCGGGCCTGTCGGACAAGCGAGCGAGGCGCTGCGGCTGGTCACGGGAACGTACGACTTGTACTTGAAGATCAAACCTGCGAATCAGCCCAGCGTCCGCACGAGCACCTACGAAGACATGGCCATCGGGAACGGTCTCGTTTGGCCGCTGCCGCGACAGTTCAAATTGCAGGAATTGAATTCGGTGGACGTGTGGGACGAGCACACGTTTCGCAGCGACAAAAACCTCGACCACATCAACACCGACGGCAACTGGTCGGCCGAGGGGCAGATGTTTCACATCGAGTTGATCGGCAAGCAGAACGAAGCGCCGAAGTGGGCACTGCCGACGCTCGCGGTCGGCGGCACGTTGAGCATCCTGGTGCTCTTAAGATTTATCTGGGATCAGGTCGTGTGAGCGACGCACACGTGCGCGTTCACTTCTCAGACGGCTCGATCGAGACCGTCAGACTTCGAGAGTGGAACTGTTCCTTGTAAAGCTCCGCACGTTCTTTGTGCGTGACGAGAAGCAATGAAACGCCGCTATTGTGGCATTCCAAGGTGCGGAGCTTCGCTTCCTGCTCCTTGAGCGGCGTGAGTTCGACCACCGTGTCGACCACGTAATCCATGTCGTTCTTGTCGTCGTTATGCAACAGCACTTTCCAAGGCGGCAGCATCTGCGGCGGCTTGGTGGCCGGGGCCTTCTTTTTGGCGCGTTTTGGCTTGGTGGCCGTAGCGCTTTTGCCGGCTTGATCGGGTTCCTGTGGCTTGTTCTCTTCGGGCATATTCCAACTCCGCACTCGTTCACGACGTACGACTGATTCGACCTTAGCCATTGCCCGGCGGCACTTCAAGCATGATCGGCCAATGACGAACATCTCTGGAACTTTCGTCCCCGCTTTCATCTGGGCAGACTTTTTCGGATAACAGGTTTCGCGGACCATGCCCACGACTTCCCGAACGATCGCCGGCGCCATGAGCGGTACGAGCGCCGACGGCGTGGACGTCGCGATCGTCCGCATCGACGGTCGCGGACAAGCGATGTCCGCGAAGCTCGTTCATCATCATTTCGTAGGGTATGGCCCTGCGGTTCGCGCGATGTTTTTCGCGCTGCGAGAACACGGTGCGATCACGCTGGCGGACCTTGCGAAGCTGACGCGCGAGATCTCGCTGACGTACGCTCGCGCCACGAACGAAGCATTGAACGCCGCCGGACTTCGCGCGACGGATTTGAGCGCGATCGCCGCTCACGGACAGACGGTGTATCACGCGCCGCCGGACACGATGCAGTTGTTCGATCCAGCGCTTCTGGCGCGCGAAGTCGGATGCGCCGTCGTCAGCGATTTTCGTCGCGCCGATTGCGCGGCCGGCGGACAAGGCGCGCCGCTCGTTCCGTTTGCGGATTTCATCCTCTTCCGCGATCCGGGGCGCAGCCGTCTGCTCGTGAACATCGGCGGGATTGCGAATCTCACTTACGTTCCAGCGAACGGCTCCCTCGATCAACTCGTCGCGTTCGACACCGGCCCGGGCAATTGCATCTCGGATGAGTTGATGCGCGAACTGCACCCGGATGACGCGCGCGGGTTTGACGGGGGCGGCGTTCTCGCATCGCACGGCGCGGCGGATGAAGCGATCGTGCTTGAAATTCTCGCGCGAGATTATTTCACGAAGCGTCCGCCGAAGAGCACGGATGGTCCGGCGATGATCGCGATGCTTCACGATGTGGTCGGAGATCTCGGCGGTCGATCGCGATTGCCAGACCGACTTGCGACGGCATGTCTGCTGACAGCGGCAAGCATCGGTCGCGCGGTGCGAGACTTCCTTCCGGATTTTCCCGACGACATTTTCGTATCCGGCGGCGGAACGGAAAACGTCGTCATCATGAAGTTCCTCCGCGAACAGCTCGGCGGCCGACCGCTGCGAGCGACGGGCGAGCTGGGAATTCCCTCGAATGCGAAAGAAGCGGTCGCGTTCGCGTTGCTCGGCGCGGCGACGCTCGACGGCGAGCCTTCGAATGTTCCGAGCGTCACGGGCGCTTCCCGAGCCGTCATCCTCGGATCAATCACACCCAGGCCGGTTCGATAAATCGCGGTGAAATCGACGTTTGCGGCAAAATTTGCGCACGCGCGAAGGTGTCGTGAAGTGTTGTCCGATATAGAGCGGACGTCGTTGGAAGCGTATCATTGGAGGCCAGGGACGGAGTGCTTCGGTCGTCGTCGTGGCCCGTTTGTGTGACGGGACGGCGCATCGCCCGAGGAACCCGAAAGGCGTTGTCGGCATGTGTTTGAACATTCGCACGCGAGACGGTTTTTCTCCCATCAAAAACGCAGCGAAGTCGACGGCGGCCGCGCTGATCGGTCTGGGCGTGCTCGTCGGCTGTGAAACCAAAGCCGGCACCGGCGCCCTCGTCGGCGGCGCGGGCGGTGCTGCGATCGGCGGGCTCATCGGATCCAACTCCCACGCCCGCGCCGGTGAAGGCGCCCTCATCGGCGGCGCCGTCGGCGCCATCGGCGGCGCACTCGTCGGCAACAGCATGGACGAGAACGACAAGAAAGCCGAATCACGCCGATATCGTCACAGCGACGAATACGACCAGCGCTACGCCGGTCAACCGACCGCGACGCTGCGAGACAACGTCACCAAGCGCGACGTGCTCCAATGGTCCGAACAGGGCGTCCGCGACGACATCATCATCGATCGCATCGAACGATCGGGAACAGTCTTCCACTTGAACGCCGGTGATCAAAGCGACTTGAGAGATCAAGGTGTGAGCGAATCGGTCATCCGAGCGATGAAAGACACGGCGCGTCGCTAAAGCGACGCGAATGACGAAGCCCGAAATGGGAAGTCCGAATCAATGACGAAGCTCGATGACGAACCCTTCGTTTCGGCATTCGGGCTTCTGGTTTCTTTCGGATTTTTGGTTTCGGAATTCGGACTTCACTTCGCGGTTACGAAATCAATCTTCTCAATCGCTGGAACGATCTCCGCATCCGCGCCCGCGCGAAGGAGTCGCGTGATCGCTTCCCTCCCGCGATCCCCGTAATCCAGCGTCCAGTGGTTCACGTACATTCCGACGAACTGATCCGCTAGATCTCGGTTGAGATCTCTGCCGAATTGCAACGCGTATTCCACTGCTTCTTTACGATGATCAAGGCTGTATTGAATCGATCGTTTGAGGATGTCAGTCACTTCCTGCATCACCTTCGTGCCCAAGTCCCGACGAATGACGTTGCCGCCGAGTGGGAGCGGGAGTTTCGTCTTTTCCATCCACCATGCACCGAGATCGACGATCAGGTGAAGCCCGAGCTGCTTGAACGTGAGCTGTCCTTCGTGAATGAGTAAACCCGCGTCGGCTTTGCCGTCACGGACGTATGCCGGGATCTGGTCAAAGTGCACGACCGTGTGCTGGAAGTTCGCGCCGGATTTTCCGAGCAAGAGCTGCATCGCAAGGAATGCGGTCGTGAGCTCGCCGGGGATTGCGATGGTTTTGCCTTTGAGTTGTTCGATCGACATCGGCTCGCGCGCGACGATCATTGGGCCGTAACCGTCGCCCATGGAGCTGCCGCAGCTGGTGAGGGCATATTTGTCGGCGACGTACGGGTACGCGTGCATCGAGATCGCGGTGATCTCCAATTCGCCGCGCATGGCGCGTTGATTCAGCGTTTGGATGTCCTGCAGCACGTGCTCGAAGCGGTACGGCGCTGTCGGGAATTTGTCTTTCGCGAGCCCGTAAAACATGAACGCATCGTCGGGATCGGGTGAATGGCCGAGTCGCAGCAGTTGGTCCTTCATTTCCGCGAGTATAGCGCGGTTATCCGCGCGAGCGAAGCATGCCGACGGCGCTGAAAGTTACGAACGGTTCAACAAATAAATCGCTGGCGGCGGCGTTGAAGTGTGTGGGACAATAGCAGCGCACCATGTCGGTCAAACTTCCACCACTGCTCCAGCCTTACACGCCCACCGCGGACGCGCCGTTCGATGCGGTGAAGGCGGCGCATCTTCTCAATCGCGCGGGATTTGGCGGCACGCTCGACGAGATCGCGCGGGTGCTCGAGCTTGGTCCGCAGCGGTCCGTGGATTGGTTGCTCGATTTTCCCGACGCCGGCGCAGATGAGCAGTCGCAGACCGATGTTCCGAACCTGTCGAGCATCGCCGGTTATCCGCAGAACTTTCGCGAATTGCGGCAGATGTACGTCGGCAAAAGCCAGGAAGAGCGCAAGCAGCTCCAGCAGATGTTGATGGCCGCCAATCGCGATGCGCTCGTCGCGACGATGGGCTGGTGGCTGACGCGGATGGCGAACGGCCCGCATCCGCTACAGGAAAAGCTCACGCTTTTCTGGCATGGCCATTTCACGACGAGCGCGAAGGACGAGCGCAGCGCCTCGCTCATGTGGACGCAGAACGAGTTGCTTCGTCGACAGGCCGCCGGGAATTTTCGCGAGTTTGTCCGCCAGGTTTCGCGCGATCCGGCCATGCTCGATTACCTGAACAACACGCAGAACAAGAAGGCGCATCCGAACGAAAACTACGCCCGCGAATTGATGGAGCTCTTCACGCTCGGCATCGGAAATTACACCGAAAAGGACATCAAGGAATCTGCCCGTGCGTTCACCGGCTGGGCACACGACGGCGACGACTTCGTCTTCAAAAAGAGCGATCACGACGACGGCACGAAGACGTTCCTCGGCAAGACCGGCAGCTTCGGCGGCGACGAGATCATAGAAATCATCCTGAATCAGCAAGCGTGTGCGCCATACATCGCCAGTCGCTTGTGGACATTTTTCGCATACGAGGATCCGGAGCCGGAAGTCGCGCGCGGTTTGGGTGCGCTGTTGCGCGGTGCGAAGTTCGAGATGCGTCCGATGATCCGCACGATGTTGACGAGCAACGCGTTTTATTCCGAGCGCGCGATTGGAACGCAGATCAAGAGTCCTATTCAATTGATCGTTGGCACCACGCGCATGGTCGGCGCAAAGCCGCCGGAATTCCGGCCCATCTACGGCGCGCTGCAGCAGATGGGGCAAGTTCCGCTCATGCCCCCGAACGTGAAGGGTTGGCCGGGCGGACGAAACTGGATCAACACGAGCACGCTGTTCGTGCGTCAAAATACCTGCGTGATGCTCACCGGCGGCGGCGGGCAAATCCAAGGCGCGCGCGGACGCGAAGCGGGAAAGGTCATGAAAGGATTCAAGCCTGGCGGGAAGGTGAACGACAGCTTCGAGACGCGCGGATCGAATTCTCCGGAAGCAACGGTCGACGAATGGCTCGCGCGATTGATCCAACGTCCGGTTGATGGCGAAAAGCGTCGCGTGCTGATTCAGGCACTCGGTGATCGCCCCGATCGTCCGGATAGCGTGAAGAAGCTCGTGCAGTTGATCGTGTCGATGCCGGAGTATCAATTGTGCTGACAGTTGTGGCACGGGCGGCCCGCCCGTGTCTCGCGAATTTCGATTGCTTGAAACAACTGCGCGTCGATTGTGTGTAATACGCAGAAGACACGGGCGAGCCGCGCTCGACTGAGCAACGCCGAAGTCCCGTGCCACGAGGTAACGATGAACGATTACGTCTCCACCCGTCGGAAATTCCTTCAGCGCGGCCTCGTCATGCTCGCGGCGACGCCGACGATTCCGACGTTTCTGGATCAGACGCTGCTCGCGATCGCAAATCCTGACGACATGCCGAACGTCCAGCAGCCGAACGGCACCGATGGCAAGATCCTCGTCGTCGTGCAACTCTCCGGTGGAAATGATGGATTGAACACGGTCGTGCCATACGCCGACGATCTGTATCACCGCGCCCGGCCGGCGATTCGGCACGAAGAAAAATCGGTTCTGAAACTCAACGACTACCTCGGCCTGCATCCGAATCTCACGGCGTTCAAAAACCTATTCGATCAGGGCCAGCTTTCGATCGTGCAAGGTGTTGGATATCCGAATCCGAACCGCTCGCACTTCCGCTCGATGGACATCTGGCAGACGGCCGAGCCGGAGAAGGAAGGTGCCAACGGTTGGCTTGGTCGATATTTCGATAACGCGTGCCCCGGATGCGATCCGCAAGTCGGCGTGAGCATCGGCGAGATTCTCCCGCTATCGATGCGTGGCGAGCGCGTGATGCCGCTGAGCTTCGATCGTCCGGAGAATTATCGCTACAACGGAAAAGACAAGGATCGCTACGCGAAGCTGAATCACGGCAACGTCGCTGCGCCTGCGACGCAACCCGCGGCGCCCATTGCGAAAGCACAAGCGGGAAACAAGGGGAAGAAAGTTGAAGTCGTCACGGGAACGAGTCAGCTCGATTTCCTGACGCGCACGGCGATGGATGCGCAGCTCAGCAGCGATCAGATCATTTCGATCACGAAGAATCACCGTCCGCCTCAAGCGTATCCCGGCGGCGATTTCGGGAACGCGCTGAAGAACGTCGCCGCGATGATCAAAGGCGGATTGCCGACGCGCGTGTACTACGTCTCGCTCGGCGGATTCGACACGCACGCACAGGAGCGCCAGCGTCACGATCAATTGATGAAGCAGCTCAGCGACGGCGTCGGCGCGTTCTGGGCGGACATGAAAAACCAGAAGAACGATCAGCGCGTGTTGATGATGACGTTCAGCGAGTTCGGCCGGCGCGTCGAGCAGAACGCGAGCGGTGGAACCGATCACGGCGCGGCCGCCCCGATGTTCCTGATGGGCCCGAGCGTGAAGAGTGGCGTCGCCGGGCCGCATCCGTCGCTGAAGGATCTCGATCAAGGCGACCTCAAATACAACGTCGACTTCCGCAACGTCTACGCGACCGTCCTGCAAGGATGGATGGACACGCCAAGCAAACCGATCCTTGGGCAGCAGTTCAAGACGCTGAACATCCTTCGTGCATGAGCGAGCGCGGTTTGTCCTTCAATTGCCGGGCGATACAATCCCATCGCTTTCTTGCTTGAAGGAGCTCAATCCATGCTGCGAATCAACGACGACGCACCAAATTTCACCGCCGACACTTCACAAGGACAAATCGATTTTCACTCGTGGATGGGCGACGGCTGGGCCATCCTGTTTTCGCACCCGAAGGACTTCACGCCCGTCTGCACGACCGAGCTCGGCTACATGGCCGGGCTCGAACCGGAATTCAAGAAGCGAAACTGCAAGATAATCGGGCTGAGCGTCGATCCGGTTTCGTCGCACGCCAAGTGGGCGAAGGACATCGAGGAAACGCAGGGGCACGCCGTGAAGTATCCGATGATCGGCGATCCGGAATTGAAGGTGGCAAAGTCGTACGGCATCCTGCCCGCCGGCGCCGGCGAAACCTGCGAAGGTCGCACCGCCAACGATAATGCTGCCGTGCGCACCGTGTTCGTCGTCGGGCCGGATAAGAAGATCAAGCTCATGCTCAGCTACCCGATGAGCACCGGCCGAAACTTCGACGAGGTGCTGCGCGTGCTCGATTCGCTTCAGCTCACGGCGAGGCACAAAGTCTCTACACCGGCCAACTGGAAACCCGGCGGCGACGTCATCATCAGCGGCGCGGTTTCGGATGACGAAGCGAAGAAGAAGTATCCCGGCGGCTGGAAATCACCGAAGCCGTACATCCGCATCGTTCCGCAACCGAGCGCATAAGCGACACTGACGTTGCGCGCGGATAATCCGGCTGTAGCGATCGTTTGCCCCTGCCGAAACGGCGCGTTCTGGCCGAACGCGTCAATTCCGCATGTTTCTGATTCGTCCCGCGTCCGAAATTCAACCTTTCGCGAGCGTCACTCGCGTATAATTTAGCCGTGGGGCGGCGCTCATGCCGATGAATAGTGAAGCGCACGCGCGCCCACGCGCGTTGCGACATCTGGAATCCGGTCTTTGACAAGCCCTCACCCCGCACGCGATTTCTCACGCGCGCCCGACATCTCGTTGTAAACATCGACGGCCAGCGCGTGTCTTATTGGTTGCGGGTGAGCAGCCGTACGAAGAAGTACACGCGCGCCATGCGCGGGAGTGAAATAACTATGCCGTCCAACACTTCGAATCCGTCGAACGCCAAGGGCCAGTCGCTCGTTTCGCTGATCGATCGCAAGCTCGATCAATCGAATTACCGCGAGCAGCACTGGGAAGGCAGCTTCTGGGATTACCTGGAGCTCGTGCAGGAGAATCCTGCGATTGCGCGCAACGCGTTTCAGCGCGTGTACGACATGATTTTGTCGTACGGCGCGGAGTCGTTCGTTCAATTCAAGCAGGAGCTGACTCGCTACAAATTCTTTGCCGATCCCGTCGATCACGGAAACGATGCGATTTACGGGCTCGAGCGTCCGCTCACGCAGTTGGTCGATTTCTTCAAATCGGCGTCTCAGGGTTACGGAACCGAGAAGCGCATCCTCCTGCTGCACGGCCCGGTCGGGTCGAGCAAATCGACCATCGCGCGGCTGTTGAAAAAGGGTTTGGAGTCCTATTCCAAGACCGACGCCGGCAAGCTCTACACGTATTCCTGGCGGCTGCCGCGCACGATGGCGCAGGGTGACGGTGGCGAGCAGTTCCTCGCGTGCCCGATGCACGAAGAGCCGCTGTTGCTCATTCCGAAGGAAGCGCGACACGATGCGCTGGAGCACATCAACGAGAAGCTCGACGAAGGCCGAAAGATTCGCCTTTACGGTGAGCCCTGCCCGTTCTGCCGCAAGATCTACGCAGACTTAATGGAGAGCTACGACGGCGATTGGAAGAAAGCAATCGATCACGTGAAGGTCCGCCGGCTCGTGCTTTCAGAAAAAGATCGCCGCGGCATCGGCACATTCCAGCCGAAGGACGAAAAGAACCAGGACAGCACCGAGCTCACCGGCGACATCAACTATCGCAAGATCGCCGAGTACGGTTCGGATTCCGATCCTCGCGCTTTCAACTTTGACGGCGAGCTGAACATCGCCAATCGCGGCATTGTCGAGTTCATCGAGGTGCTCAAGCTCGATGTCGCGTTCTTGTACGACCTGCTCGGCGCGTCGCAGGAACACATGATCAAGCCGAAGAAGTTCGCGCAGACGCACATCGACGAAGTCATCCTCGGCCACACGAACGAGCCGGAGTACAAGAAGCTCCAGGGCAACGAGATGATGGAGGCATTCCGCGATCGCACGATCAAGATCGACGTGCCGTACAACATTCGACTCGACGATGAAATCAAGATTTACCTGAAAGATTTCGCGCCCGACAAAGTGCGCGGAATGCACATCGCGCCGCACACGATCGAAGTTGCCGCGATGTGGGCGGTGCTCACGCGTCTCGCAGAGCCGAAGAAAGCGGGCATCAGCAAGCTGCAGAAGCTGAAGCTCTACAACGGCAAATCGATACCCGGCTTCACGGAAGACTCGATCAAGGAGTTGAAGGAAGAAGCGCCGCGCGAAGGCATGCAGGGCATCTCGCCGCGCTACATCCAGGACAAGATCAGCAATGCGCTCGTCTCACACCAGGCCCAGCAGGAAAAAGCGATCAACCCGTTCATGGTGATGAACGAGCTCGAAGGTGGCCTGACGCACCACTCGTTGATCACGGATGAAGAGCTGAAAAAGGACTACAAGGAGATCCTCGCGGTTGTCCGCGAAGAATACGAAGACATCTTGAAGGGTGAGGTCCAGCGCGCGATCAGCGCGGATGAAGACGCGATCAAGCGGCTTGCGGCGAATTACATCGAAAACGTTCGCGCCTATACGCAGCACGAGCGTGTCCGGAATCGTTACACCGGCCGCGATGAAGAGCCGGATGATCGTCTCATGCGTTCGATCGAAGAGAAGATCGATATCCCGGAGAGCCGCAAGGATGACTTCCGCCAGGAGATCATGAACTACATCGGCGCGTTGGCGCTGGATGGACGGAAGTTCGAATACAACACGAACGCGCGTCTGTTGAAGGCGCTCGAGCTGAAGTTGTTCGAAGATCAGCGCGACACGATTAAGCTAAAGAATCTCGTCAGCACGGTTGTCGACGATGAAACGCAGCAGAAGATCGACGTCGTGAAGCAGCGGTTGATCAAGTATTTCGGCTACAACGATGTGAGCGCGACGGATGTGCTGAATTACGTTGCGTCGATCTTCGCACGCGGCGATTCGAAGCAGGATGAGTAACGATCAGGGAGGCCCGCAATGTTTCCGAAGTCGTTGGATACCAAGAGTGTTGCCGTCGGCGCGATTGTCGCATCGGTGGTCTGGGTTTCGACCGGCGCGATGCAACAGTCACCGCAAGGGACGGATGGCCGATTCCAGTTGCAATCGTCGTGGTCGCAGATGACTCCTGACGGTTCCACCCGCGAGCACGGCACATATCGGATCGATACGCAAACCGGCACGGTCTATGAGATTCGCGGCGAGAGTATACGTGAGGTCAAGTGACGCGCGACACGAGAAGTTCCGGTCTTCGTCTCGCGGCGGCGGGTGTCGTCGGTGTGATGTTTTTCTGGCTGACCGATCCGCGTTGGGGCTTCGTCGGCCGGATGATGCATCGCGATGATTTGATCGACGCGATCAATTTCAGTCGGCCGGGAACGATCGTTGGACTCGTCGGCAGCACGATCGTTGTAATTGCCGGCCTGTGGTTGACGTCGCGAAGAACGGTTTGATTCCTACATGGTTCTGAAGATCGAAAAAGATCACCAGCGCTTTCGCCAGATCGTCAAAGGACGCATTCGGGAGGACCTTCGTAAGTTCATCTCGAAGGGTGAGCTGATCGGCAAGGAAGGCAAGCACCTGATCTCGATCCCCGTGCGCGGCATCGAGCTGCCGCACTTCAAGTACGGCGACAACTCCGGCGGCGTCGGCGCGGGCGATGGCAAGGAAGGCGATGTCGTCGGTAAAGGTCAGCCCGGCCAAGGCAAACAGCAGGGCGGCACCGAATCTGGCCAGCACTTGATGGAAGTCGATCTCACCCTCGACGAGCTCGCCGAGATCCTCGCCGAAGAATTGAAGCTCCCACGCATCGAGCCGAAGGGCAAACACCGCATCACGACGATCCGCGAGAAGTATTCCTCGCTTCGCCGCGTCGGGCCTGCGTCGCTGCGTCACTTCAAGCGTTCCTTCAAGGAAGCGCTGAAGCGCCAGATCATGATTGGCGATTACGACCCGGACGATCCGGTGATCGTTCCCGAGAAAAAGGACATCCGCTATCGCAGCTGGAAGGAAGTCAAGAGCCCGCAGAGTAACGCGCTCATCGTCTTCATGATGGACGTCTCCGGATCGATGGGCGAGGAACAGAAAGAGCTCGTGCGACTGGAAAGCTTCTGGATCGACACCTGGCTGCGCAAAAATTATGAAGGCATCGAAAGCCGCTACATCGTTCACGACGTGCAAGCGAAGGAAGTCGACAAGCACACCTTCTATCATCTGCGCGAGGATGGCGGCACGAAGATCAGCAGCGCGTTCAAAGTTTGCAAGCAACTGTTGGATTCACACTATTCGCCGGATGAGTGGAACACGTATCTCTTCCACTTCAGCGACGGCGACAATTCATCCGAAGCCGATTCGCGCGACTGTGTGAAGTTGCTTAAGGAACAACTTCTTCCCGTCTGCAACATGTTCGGCTACTGCCAGGTCGCCAGCGCCTATGGCAGCGGCAACTTCATCAACGTGCTGCACGAGCATCTTCGCAATCACGAGAAGGTTTTGACGAGCCGGGTGAATTCGAAGGATGACATCTACGATTCGATCAAGACGTTTTTTGGCAAGGGGCACTGACGTTTGCTACATTCCGTTGCATGAGCCCGAGCGAAATTCAGACTTGGCTCGACGCGGTACCATTCGCCCCCGCGATGCTGACGTTGGCGAGTGGCAACGTCGTTGAGGTGAAACAACGGGAGGGGGTATCCATCACGGGCCTGAGCTTGTCTGTCATGCAGCCGAGTATCTCTGGCAAGCTTCGTCTGCGGCTGATCTCGATTCCGAACATCGCGATGCTTGAGCCGATTCCACCTTCGATTGGCGGACGTATTTCGCCGGAGGTTGACGATGATTGAAGCGGATAAGATCAGTCAGATCGCGTACCAACTGCCGTTCAAGCCGTTTCGCGTGCGACTCATTTCGGGCGAAGTGATCCAGATCAATCGAACGTTCCGCACGACCGTGGCGACCGATCGAGTCATCTTCGGTGTGGACGAGGACCCCAAGACGGGCGTCTCTACGCGAATGCGAATCGTGTCGCTCGCCGACATCGCGGACGTCCAACTTGCCGACGCTGGTTAGCCCTTCGCAGAATCCACTTGTCAATGTGAGTGCCCGCCCGCGCCATGCGCGTGGCCGTGTTGTTTTTCTTCTTCGGTCGCGTCGCGGATGTCGACGACCTTCACTTCGAACGTCAGCGCCATGCCGGCCAGCGGGTGATTCGCGTCGACGGTGACGTGGGTCGTATCGACCCTTGTTACGGTTACGAGCGCCCGTGCGCCGCCGGGCCCTTGCGCTTCGAACTGCATTCCGGGTTGAACGTTCGGAACGGACGCGAACTGCTCCCGTTGCACCGCCTGCACCATCTGCTCGTTGCGTTCGCCGTACGCTTCCGCAGCGGGGATGGTCACGGTAAACGCGTCGCCGACCGTCTTCCCTTCCAGCTCGCGCTCAAGCCCGGGAATGATGTTCCGCGCGCCATGCATGTACGCCAGCGGCGGCTTGCCCTTGCTCGAATCCAGCACCTGCCCGGCCGGCCCGGTGAGCGTGTAATCGATGCTGACGACTTTGTCTTTGGCGACTTGCATGAGATCTCCCGGAGAAGCGATTTACTTCAAGACGCACAGATATCGTGGCCGACCCGGATCGCTTTCGACGGGTTGCACGTCGTATCCCTGTTCCCGCATCGTCTTCAATAGCGATTCTTCCGATCCCGCTTCGGGATGCGCAAGCAAGATGATCCACTTCGGCAGGATGTTCATCGCGAACATCTGCGGGATGAGCGAGAACTCAGCGCCTTCGGCGTTTATCTTCACGAGATCGGGCTTTCGGCCTTGCAGGACCGTCGCAAGGCGCACCGTTTTTACTTTGACGGCGCCGCTCGTTTGCGCGCTCGCATCGTCGTCGCGCACCAGATGATTGCCCCACGAGCCCATCGAATCTTCGACGAACGCGCTCGTGCCATCCGTGTCCGCGATCGCGGCTTCGACGATCTCGGCGCGATCGGTCAGGTTGTTCAGCTTCAAATTGTTTCGAAGCATTTTCGCGCCCTTCGGATCGGGCTCGACAGCGATCAGGCGCACGCCCGGATAGCGTCGAAGGGCCATCACCGTGTACGTGCCGTGGTGCGCGCCGACGTCGAGGATCAGACCGTTGGGTGGAAAACTGCTCGCGACGATTTCAGGGAAAAACAGTCGGTAAAACCGGCCGTACGCTTCGCGAAGGATCTCATCGTCGATGAAATCGTCGGCCAGCTCATACGTCTCGCCATCGCGGTGCGTCACGCGAAGCGGAAGCGAGGTAAAAGGGGCCGCTAACGCGCGCATCCGCCAGCGCATGCGGTTGTTGAAGTTCGGCGGAACGGTGGCCGCTTTGTAGAACGGACGCAGGATGGAGCGGATGAAACTCACGTGGCCGGGGATGGTATCGGCATCGCCGCGATCGAACCAGCGGGCGTGCGCCGCGCGAAGCGTTCTTGCATTCGGCCGCGCGATTCCGCATTCTCGCGGCTCACGTGCCCGATGCATCGATCATCATCGTCACCCGCAACCGCCGCGATAAGGTCGGCGCCGCCGTGGAGTCTGCGCTCTCGCAAGCGGGTGACAACGAAGTCCTCGTGTTCGACGATGCTTCGAGTGATGGAACGAGCGACTACGTTCACGCGACGTTTCCCGCCGTCCATGTGCATCGTACGGAAGAACAAGTTGGTCTCGTCGTGCAGCGCAACCGCGCCGCCGACGTCGCGCGCGGGCGCGTGCTCATCAACCTCGATGACGACGCGGTCTTCACCGATCCGCAAGCGGTCGCCGATACGGTGAAATTGTTCGATGCCGATCCGCGCATCGGCGCGACGACCATCCCGCACTACAACGTCGGCGCCGACGGCAATCGCACGCTCTTTCTTTTCGAAGCGCCCGATGACGGCGAAGTGCATCTGCTTCCCGCGTTCGCCGGCGGATCGAGCGCGATCCGGCGCGATGTCTTCAACGAGATCGGCGGCTTGCAGGGACGTCTCTTTCACTGGGGCGAAGAGACGGAGTTCTGCCAGCGAATGATCGGCTTTGGTTACGTCGTCCGCTGCGGGCCAAAGGCGCGCGTGCTGCACTATCCCGAGGGCGCGGGAAAGTACACGCGCAAGACGAATCGCTTCATCTATCGGAACAAGATCCTCACGCCTTGGTTCAACGCGCCGGTCCGTTATCTCTGGCCAATCGTCTTGAAAGAAATCGCCGCGAGCGTCGTCGAAGGATTGAGAAGGCCATCGAAGATTCCCGCGATCGTCGAGGGCCTGGCGATGGGCTTCGGCGGGATGTTCCGCTACTGGAACCAGCGCCGCGCGGTGCCGGCGGAGCGATATCGACTGTGGTGGCGCATTCGCGCCAATCCGCTCATCACGCTGCGCAACGTGAGCGAATCCCTCGGAGGTTGAGCATGGGACTGTTCGATCGAATGCTGCCGAAGCACATCGAGTTCATCAAGGCGCAGAAGCTGTTCTTCGTCGCGACCGCGCCGCCGGATCACGTGAAGGGCGGGCGGATCAATCTTTCGCCGAAGGGCACGGACAGCTTCCGCGTGTTGTCCGAGGATCGCGTCGTCTTCATGAACCTGACGGGCAGCGGAAACGAGACGGCCGCGCATCTTCTGAACGATGTGCAAAAGCGCATCACGATCATGTTCTGCAGCTTTGACGAAAACCCGTTGATCCTGCGGCTGTACGGAACCGGCGAGGCGATTCATCCCGGTGATCCGAGGTGGAGCGAGCTCAGCGCGATGTTCCCGCCGTCGATCAGTCAGCGACAGATCATCCTGATGACCGTAACCAGCGGCCAGACGAGCTGCGGGTTTGGCGTGCCGATGTACGACTTCAAAGATGACCGCACGATGCTCGACGAGTGGGCCGCCAAGAAGGGCGAAGAGGGCATCCGCGCGTATCAGCTGCAGAAGAACGCGAAGAGCATCGATGGCTTGGAAGCCGGCTTGAAGCAGCGGTAGCGCGTCTGGGCAACAACGTGCGCGTACGCTTAGCGGCGAGATCGTCGCCGCAGAAGCGGAATTCCCAAAAGGATCAAAGAGATGGCGCCGGGCTCGGGCACGAGTCCAGCCTGAACGAAGCCACTGTAGAACGCATTGGCTACGCCCTGATATCCGCTGTCGTCGGGGTGCAGTCCATCCGCGAAGTCCGTGTTGATCGATAGACGGCTATTCGAATCGACAAGATAAATGCTACGGCCGGCGAGCTGTTGGTTCGCCACCAGCGCAGGAAGCTGATTGTTGAAGTCGACGACGGTCTGATAGTCCGCAGTCGCGGGCGGCTGGTTCCAATCATAGATGCGCGGAAGATTGCTGAGGATGACCTTGACGTTCGGTTTGGCCGTGTAAATGTCGTCAAGGAGATGTTGGAGGTTTGGAATCATGAACTGCGGGGCGGACATCGGATCGCCGTCGGCGGCGCTTCCCTTCCACGCATCGTTCGTACCGATCATCAGCGTGATGACATCCGGATTGGCGGCCGCCATCGCTGCCGCGACGACTTCGCTGTCAAGCCGGCGGATCGTGCGGCCGTCCCACCCTTCGTTCTTGTCCGAGCCGATCGGGCCGGCGGATCGTCTCCCGACGAATTCAAAATTCGCGCCGACTTGCGACTTCAAGTACGGTCGATAGCCGCCAAGATCCGTGCTTCCATAGCCGTTCGTAATCGAATCCCCCAGCGGCATGACGGTGATCACGCGCGCGTAGCAGAATTGGGCGGCCGCAAGCGGCAACGCCAACGAGAGAACGATAAAGCTCTTGAGCATTCTCACAGTTTCTCCTCCTCCACGAACCGGTTCTGGGCGAACCGCCCCGAGCGTGGCATGTTACCCATTCATTGCCCGGAATCCAACGGCGGTTCAGGGCAGTTTTCGGCCGCGCCATGCCCTGCGCGGGCATGCCCAGTGACAGCATAATCGGCTAGCATGCCCCACCTTATGAACCTGAGCGTGCTTCGGCGATTCTCCCAGATCGACAACATCGAAAATCACACGTTTTTCCCGCAGCCGTTGACAGCTGACAGCACCGTAATCGACCTCGGCGCGAACCTCGGCCGCTTCTCACGCGCGATCGCGGCCCGTTTTGGGCTCCGCTGTTATGGCGTCGAGGCCAATCCGAACTTATTCGCCCAACTCAAGTCGTACGCGCACGATCGGCTGCAGTTCTTCAGCTTTGCGATCAACGGGCAGGACGCACCGATCACGCTGAACCTCTCGAGCGACATCACCAGTTCAAGCGTCGCCAGCGCGGTCGTGCCCGATGCCAACGGACAGGTCACCGTCCCGGGAAAGACGCTCTCCACGTTCCTCGCGGAGCAGGGACTTGGAACGATCGACCTCATGAAGGTGGACATCGAAGGCGCGGAAGTCGCGTTGTTCGGATCGATGTCGGATGAGATGCTCCGTAACGTCAAGCAGATCACGATCGAGTTTCACGATGAGCACGGGTTCATCACGCACGAACAGTTTTGTCAGCTGCGCGACCGGTTGCTATCCGTCGGATTCCACGGCATCCAGTTTTCCCCGAACAACACGAACTGGCTCTTCTTCCGCCCGGAAATCGCCGGCCCGGTGCGCCGCGCGTACGTGAAATACATCGTCCGCAACATCCGCGGCGTGATGCGCCGGCTGGGGTTCCGATACGACGATTAAGGGCGCGCCGACGGTTTGTACCGCAGCGACGCTTCAGTTTGATAGCATTTGGAATTCATGCCTAGCTTCTCGCTCGGCAATCTCCGTCGATGGACGTTCGCGGCGATGGCGATGCTGTCGTTCGTCCTCTGCCTCGCGACGGTGGGGTTGTAGGTGCGGAGCTATTGGCGTTGTTACACGATCGTCTGTGGTCGGAGAACGGCGTGACTGGATGTTTCTACATTTCCAACTCGGCGGAGCTGCTGGTCCGCCCGTTTGACGCCGCGCGATCTGCACATGGCGTGGTGCCCAGAAGACAACGAGTTTCATTCTGATCCGGCGGGCGGGCCCGGGCGAGTTCGAGATTCGTATATTGACGATTATCTATATAGACGATATGCTATGTAGATGAGCCGACTGGACCAAGCTTTTGCCGCGCTTGCCGATCCCACTCGACGTGGAATCGTCGTGCATCTGGCTCGCGGCGAGGCATCCGTGTCCGACTTGGTCGGCCTCTTCTCGTTGACCCAACCCACGATCTCGTCGCACCTGAAGGTGTTGGAATCGGCGGGGCTGATCTCGCGCACTCGAGTGGCCCAGTTGCGACCGTGCAAGCTGGAGATGGAGCGATTGGAGGCGGTCGCGAACTGGTTGGAGAAAGTGCAAGAGGTTTGGGAAGGCAACTACAAGCGACTCGATGCGTTACTCGCCGAGTTGAAACGAGCACAGAAAGTGGAGCGAAAGAAATGAAGCCCGCCGGAATGAAACCCGCCCAGGTGAGCACGCCGTCAGACCGGGAAGTGTTGGTCAACCGGAGCTTTGATGCGCCCGTCGATCTGGTGTGGCAGGCGTATACGGATCCGGCGCTCATGCGTCGTTGGCTGACGGCCATGCCCGGATGGTCGATGCCGGTGTGCGAGATGGCGACTCATGTCGGTGGGAAATATCGCTGGCGCTGGCGAAACAACGAGAACGGCCAGGAGTTTGGTTTCACCGGAGAGATGCTCGAAGTCGCGTTGCACTCGAAGATCGTGCACACGCAGATTTTCGACCCGGGAAATATGGGTGGATCAATGGGCGGCGAGCCATCGATCATCACCGTGACGTTCAACGAGACGAACGGGATCACCAACGTGGCGACTTCGATCAAATATGCGTCGAAGGCCGACCGCGATGCTGCGATCTCGACCGGCATGACGGATGGAATGGAGATGAGTTACCAATCGCTCGATGCAGCGCTGGCAGCTTAGGTGCGCGTTGAGTGGGTGAAGGGCGTGGGCGACGCGTTAGACTCTCGCGTCGTGCGTCGCATCCCGTTGAAGAACATCAGACGCTGGACGTTCGCGACGAGCGCGATCGCGTCGCTGGTCCTGTGCCTCGCGACGGTGGGGTTGTGGGTGCGGAGCGGCTGGAGGCCGATCGCTATCAAGACCGGGTCTACGGTGTCGACCGAAGCACGGTCGTTTTTGCAGCATCTAACTTGGGGGCGTTAACGATCGGGCATGAGGCAGACGCGACCCTCCCGTCTGAAGACACCATTCGATACCGATCCGAGGCGTCCGAGAATTGGGGATTCCCGACGGCAGCGGATGGCTTACATGCTTCTGGTGGATTAGATCGATCAATCGCGAGTGCGCCACACTGGTCCCTCGCGTTGCTGTTCGCGATCGTGCCGGCCTGCTGGTTCGCGGCGATCGTGCGTTCGCGTCGGCGTCCGCGCGAAGGATGCTGTGCGAACTGCGGGTATGATCTTCGAGTGCAACTCGCCCTGTCGCAGACCCTGAGCAACGTCGAAGGGAGCGAGCAGAGCGAGTCGAACGGGCGTGCGTCGCCGGGGCGGTGTCCGGAGTGTGGGACTGCCGGAGACGTGAGCGTGCGCTAAGGATCAATCGATCGTGACCGACGGCGATCCATCATCCGCGCGGGGACCTTACAGGCTCATCGCGGGATTGCTTGCTGCGCCGGCCGGATTCGGACTCTATCTGATGATCTCCGGGGAAGATCGTCCACGTCTTCCCGACGCGATCCGACCGTGGTTTGCGGGACTGGCGTTCGCCTGGGGTTGCGCGATGGGACACGTCGCCGTTTTCGGCCGCTGGCCACGGCGAATCGTTCGACGCCGTCGCTGAAACGCAGGCGCCGGGCGCGACCCGGCTGCTGCGCGACGTGTGGGTGTGATCTGCGAGCGTCCCCGGGGCCGTGTCGGAGCCTGGGGCCAAAGGCTCAAGGACGAGTGATGATGGATGAAGGATGAAGTCTAAACGCGAGCGAACAGTGCACGAATGGAGGTCCCGGGAATGAACGTGAATCTGTTATGCAGCAATCAAGCGACCAATCGATCCTCGATTATGGCACACAGCGCCGCTGGAATCCGCGTCGCTTGTTGCTCAAAGCCATCGCTTCATTGGCGCTGATCGTTGTCGCGTGGTTTTCGATCGACTTCGCGTGGTCGCAGCTCTTCAAAGACGAGGTCGACGTGCGCAGGGAACTGGAATCCATTCCCGGCGGCAGAGTCATCAACGTCAATTACTTCGATGATTCGCCTGGGACGAAGGTGATCTCCGCGCTGCTCAGCATCGACGGTGGACCGATTCGCACAATCGGCTTTCGAGCGCCGCACGCCTACGCGCTGCGATGTGGAGAGGGGATGCTGATCGACGACATCGGCCCCTATTCCATCCTTCTATACCTTGGCGGCGAACCGTGGCCCCAACCGTTCAACGTCGGAAAAGACGGTGAGTTGGCCAGCGTGTTGCCGTTCAAGTTCAATAACGTGCGGGATGTCGCCAGTCACTACGAAGAGATCGTCGCGTTTGTCGCGGCCAATCCGTCCGGCACGTTTTCGGACAGCGCGGGCAACGTCAGGACGTGGCGTATCGAAGTTCGCCCGCGCGGGTCGACGGGGCGTTGAGGGCGATCGGAACGCGGCGAAGGGGGCGCTGCTGCGGGTGCAGCAATTGCGATCGTTCCAGTCCAAACTGATATCGATCAACTCGCCGCGCGTCGGTTCACGTCGGGCGTGGCCGCCGGAGTAACGGGCATGCGCGCCGGAGTCATTCAGGTGTTGGCGGGAGCAACGGATGCACATGCCGGAGCAGCAGAAGACGATCGCGGAGTAACCGTCGCGATGGCGCGAGCGATGCGCGTCGTCGCCGGAGTAACGAAATTGAATGCCGGAGTAACGAAACCGAGCGCCGGCGGTGCGCTGCGGGATGCGGGGGTAACGCTTCCGATCGTTTACGCGCGGCGGCATCTTGCCGGGGTAACGCGGGTCGTTGCCGGAGTAACGGGCGCGCTCGCCGGAGTAACGGTCCCGCTTGCCGGAGTAACGCACGCCATCGGCGGACGAACTCCCGCGACTGCCGGAGTAACGACGATGAATGCCGGAGTAACGGAATCGTCTGCCGGAGTAACGGGCCACCGTTGGAACCTGTTCGGAGAACTCGCCACCGTTACTCCCGATCGCGGGAGAACCTTGCATCCATGACGTAGCGATGCATTTTATCGCACCCGCCAGCACGATCCGCACGATCGGCTTCATCGGCTGGACTTCACGCCGATTCCGGTCGATATCAGAGATCGAATGCTGCGTCCTGCCCCGCCCATGTCCAACGCCGAGCGTCAGCGCAAGTTCCGCGCGAGCCATCCGGGTTACAATCGCAAGTACAGCGGACATTCGACGCGGGCGCAGCGCCGTCGCGCCACCCAGCAGATCATCGAGCTGCAGAGGAAGTGCGAAGCACACGTGCAACTCGTGCTCCGCTCGACGATCTGCAAGCCGCTGCCGCTGCTGCTGCCGGCGCCTGTCGTTACGATCGAACTGCCCGCCATGACCACGCTCGAGAAGATCAACGCGATCGCGGCGGTCTCCCTTTCCCGCGCGGCCTGAAACAGATTTAAACCACGAAGACACGAAGACATTTCAGTCGCCGGAAACCGCTTCGTGTTCTTCGTGGCTTCGTGGTTCATTCTTTGTTTTGTGTTCCGCACTCGGGACAACGAGCAGGAGCCAGCGGCCCGTTCGACTCGCTTCGCTCGCTCAGGGCGAGTTGCACTCGGAGGTCGTAGCCGCAGGTGGGGCAGTGGCCGGAGTTACGTCGACGCCGAGCTCTAACTGCGGGCATGAGCTTCCGCGACGTGACGAACCAAGCCGGAATCCACGTCATCACGACAAGCGGCCATAGCGGGATTCCGCGGTCAGAAGTTGGAAGAAAATAAGGTTGCGCAGAGGTGCTTCCGGGTGTCTGAGTCCAAAACTGAACGCGTCCCTTGTAGATGCTCACCATTCGCGCAAATCCGAGGTCGCTACGGAACTCTAGGCCCCAACTCAGATACGTCCACACCCAAAACAAGGTCGTCGCAAGGCACAGGAGCAGGGAGAGGACGCTGAGCGTCGTGAAGAGTCGGCGAAGGAAGATTCGGAGCGAACGTTTCATAAGAGGCGAGCGCTTCGATCCTCACCCCAACCTCTCCCTACCAAGGAGAGGGGGGAAGCGATCAAACGAGCGTTCTCGCGAAGCATGATAGCGGATGGGTCGCGTAACGACGGATCGTTCCGCCTACGTCTGCGGCGGAAGGATGACGGTGAGGTCGGTCGCGCGGAAATCGCGGTCGAGCGTGAGCAGCGGAAGGTTCAGTGTTTTCGCCAGCGCGTAGGCGAAGCAGTCGCCGAGATTCAGCGGGTACTCCAACCGCGCGTGGGCGGCGAGCTTGGCTTGCGCGAGATCGGGGGCGACAAACTCGATGTCTCCGCGGAGCAATTCCGCCTCCAACAGCGCTGCCTTCTCAGGTTGGAGCGTGCGGATGCGGAGCAGGCATTCGGTGAGATTGACGGTGCTCATCAACAGACGATCGGCGCGGTTCAATTGATCCAGCGCCCATGGGCCAAGCGGTTCGCGAAAGTAAATCGCCAGCGCCGAGGAGCTGTCAACGATCATCAATCCTTCTCCCACAGCTGGTCGTTGCTGGTGAAGCGCGGTGTGCCGTTGCCCGGCAGCGGCAAGCCCAAGCCGAGCCAATGAGACAAGTCGCGACGAGCTGGTCGAGGTTCAATCGGCTCGACACTGATGCGTAGCCGTTGATTTGGCGGCAAGTTCAACGGCTC
>JADMIO010634536.1_pt1 | contig 23517 bp, 19 predicted proteins | sample 8958161 | NCBI WGS metagenome assembly JADMIO01 (sample SAMN16585339, study PRJNA669376) | soil metagenome | isolation source: Crop rotation soil | place: USA: Cullars Rotation, Alabama | collected 2011
CCACGAACCGGAAGGCAAAGAATGAAATGATAGTCGCTGTGACCAGGGCGGCAGCTAAAAATCCGAAGATGCGGAGCAATTTTACCCGCAATGGTGTTTCCAGTTTCTCGTACCGGAGTGTGTTGGTGTTATAGTAATACTTGATCTTCTTCATAATAGCAAAGCCTCAATATGCTTTCCCCGGGTACATTGCCGCCTGAATTATTACCTTTGCGCCTGTTTCGAATTAACGTCAGAGGGTTCCCTTAATTGCACGGAAACGCCAAAGATAGGCCGATAATCAGCAAAAATCGACCCAGTTAATTTCCGGAATTACGGTTAAAAGATATTAAAAATTATGTTTTTCACCCACCACAATTATGTTAACGAGCGCAGCAATACGACAACAATTCCTTGATTTCTTCGAATCCCGGGGACATAAAATTGTGTCATCCGCCCCCATCGTCGTGAAGGACGATCCTACCCTTATGTTTACTAATGCCGGCATGAACCAGTTTAAGGATTATTTTCTGGGAAATAAAACTCCAGTTTATGCGAGGGTGGCCGATACCCAGAAATGTCTCAGGGTGAGCGGCAAACACAATGACCTGGAAGAGGTCGGCGTGGATACTTATCATCATACCATGTTTGAAATGTTGGGCAACTGGAGTTTTGGCGACTATTTTAAAAAAGAAGCTATTGCATGGAGCTGGGAATTTTTGACAAAAACCCTCGGACTCGACGAGAGGAAACTATACGTTACCATTTTTGAGGGTGATGCGAAGGAGGGGTTACCGGCGGATGAAGAAGCCCTGACCGAGTGGAAAAAATGGATACCCGCTGACAGGATATTACCCGGAAATAAAAAGGATAATTTCTGGGAAATGGGCGATAGCGGTCCCTGCGGTCCATGTACCGAAATACATGTTGATTGCAGAACTGACGAAGAGCGACGTTTAGTCGATGGGAAAAAACTGGTGAATAACGACCACCCACAGGTGATTGAAATATGGAACAATGTATTTATTCAGTTTAATCGCCTAAAAGATGGACGTCTCGAGGCTCTTCCTTCAAATCATGTGGATACCGGGATGGGATTTGAAAGACTTGTCAGGGTATTGCAAAATAAGCACAGCAATTATGATACGGATATATTTAGTAACACTATTGCCGAAACCGAAAGAATAACAGGCAGGAAATATAATCCGGATGCCGTTGACACACCGTCCGAAACGATGTACTGGCGGGAAGCTGTTGCGTTTCGGGTAATCGCAGACCATATACGGGCTATCGGTTTTACAATCGCGGATGGCCAGCTGCCTTCGAATACGGGTGCGGGTTATGTTATCCGCAGGATACTTCGCAGGGCCGTGAGGTATTATTATTCATATCTGGACTATAAACAGCCCCTATTATATCAGTTACTGCCGTTGATCGCAACACAATTTGAAAATGTATTTCCCGAACTCCAGCGTCAGGTTGATTTTGTCAGAAAGGTGCTGAAGGAAGAGGAGGAATCATTCCTGAGAACATTGGATGCCGGCCTAATCAAATTGAATTCTTATGTAAAAGATAAGATCAAAGCCGGATCGCAACCTGTATTGGAAGGAAGATTCGTGTTTGAATTGCATGACACATTCGGATTTCCGCTTGACCTGACAAAATTAATTGCGAGGGATTTTGGTTTTCTTATTGATGAAAAAGGCTTTAACATTGAACTTCAGCAGCAAAAAGATCGCTCCCGTGCTGCAACAAAAATCGATTCAGAAGATTGGATCGCCATCAGTGATGGAAGCGGCAATGAATTTGTCGGTTATGATTCATTAGAATCCAAAACTAATGTAGTTAAATACAGAAAAGTTAAAACAAAGGGTAAAGAATCCTGGCAAATTGTGCTGGGTATAACCCCTTTTTACGCCGAAAGCGGTGGCCAGGTGGGCGACACGGGTCTGTTGGATTTTGATGGTGACGTTGTTGACGTAACGGATACGCGCAAGGAAAATAATCTTATCATTCATTTCGTGGACAGACTTCCAGACGGTTTCGGGGAACGAGTAACAGCAAAAGTGGATGCCACAAAAAGAAAAAATACTGCATTGCATCATTCAGCCACGCATTTGTTGCACGCAGCCCTTCGAAAAGTTCTCGGCGTTCATGTATTGCAAAAGGGATCATTGGTTAACGACGAACATCTCCGGTTCGATTTTTCCCATTTCGCAAAAATGAGCCAGTCTGAAATCATCGATGTTGAAACCCTGGTGAATGAAAAGATACGTCAGAATATTCCTGTTGTAATTACACAAATGCCCAGGGAAGAAGCAATGAAGATGGGTGCCATGGCTCTGTTCGGGGAAAAATATGGGGATGTGGTAAGAGTGGTCGTAATGGATCCGGCTTATTCTGTTGAACTATGCGGAGGCACACACGTTGCAAACACCGGAGAACTGGGTTTCTTTAAGATAACCCATGAATCCGCTGTGGCTGCTGGCGTAAGACGCGTTGAAGCGGTGACTGGCATAGCGGCCGAGAAATTGATCCGGGAACAGTTTCAACTAATAGACATTTTGCGGGAATCATTGAAGAATCCCAAAGATCTGTCAAAAGCTATTGAAGATATCAGCCAGGAAAATGCCGAGCTAAAAAAGAAATTGGAAAGGGCCGAAGCAAAACAGCTGGTAGCCATACGAAATGAACTGCTCACAAAAGACGAGATCATCAATGGCGTTGCATTCGTTGGAGAGATTATCCAGGTTGCTAATGCTGATGCGTTAAAGAAAATATGTTTTGATCTAAGAAATAATCTTCATGATCATCTTGTGGTTCTGTGTGCTAACATTGATGGGAAACCGTTTGTTGCCGTAGGTATTTCTGATACGGTAGTTGCAGCTAAAAACCTGGATGCGGGGAAAATCATTAAGACACAGGTTGCACCATTAATAAAAGGAGGCGGCGGAGGTCAAAAAAATCTGGCGACTGCAGGCGGTCAGGATGCGGGCAATCTGAAACTTGTAATTGAAAATGTAAAAAAGTTGTTAGGATGATTTGTGTCGTGACTTAGGTCTTTTAGCCTCTTCATTATCGACTCTCATCTTGTAGTTGCGCGTATCTCTATATGCCTTCAGGGCATATATAATGGCTAGAAAGCACACAACTGCACTGAAAATGGAGAAGATAGCGGCCATAACAATTAGTTCCTTCCAAAAATAATATACGGAATTCAATGCGGAAATCTTTGATCGATATTTATGTTAAAAACACCATTTGTATAGTACTTTAACCAGGTACATTTACCATTCAAATCAGTATTTACTGTAGCAGCGCCGGAGGGTGATTTTGCGAATCACGACCATTTCCAGGACATTCTTGTAACCGACCCGTCAAAAAACCCGGAAATGTCATTTTTTGATATCTTCCATCTGATTTGCAAGAATTTAATATAATAGGGTCCGCCGAAAACCTATTTCTTTTAACATTTCCGAAATGTTTCGTATTTCCAAAAATGTCTTTATATTTGATCTACGAAATCTAACGTAGAAAAATAAATTTATTTGTATGAAAAAAATCGGATACTGTTTTTCTCTTGTTGCAATGGTGGCCTTGTTGCTTCCTGCCACTGCCGGAGCCCAAAAGGAAAAAAATGAAAAAGATAAAGATTCCAAGGACGCGAAGGGATCGAAAGGGGTTGAACAAATTGTTATCACTCGAAAAAGGGACAACAACGAGAAAGTTGTCGTTGAAATCAATGGAGATAAAGTGACCATCAACGGTAAGCCTGTGGAAGATTACAAGGATGGCGATATCACGGTGAACCGCAACCATTTTAAGGAGTTGAACTCATTGGTAAGGTCGCCCCGCAATAATTTTTCCTGGAATGAAGATCACGACGGTGATAATCTATATTTTAATGTTGACGAAAACCATGCTATGCTTGGAGTCGTAACTGAAAAAGAAGAGGAAGGTGCAAAGATTACGGAAGTCTCCAAAGAAAGCGCCGCTGAAAAAGCCGGGTTAAAGGAAGATGATATCATCACCAAAATTGATGATCGCAAAATTGATGATCCCGACGATCTAACCAGGGCAATACGGGAACATAAAGCCGGCGACAAGGTAACGGTCACTTTTTTAAGGGATAAGAAAGAACAAAAAATTACTGCCGAACTGACTAAGTGGAAGGGCATGAGCTTTAATTCATTCGGCAATGGCCAGAGTTTTAATTTTTCAATGCCGGATATGTCGGAAATGACCCCGAGGGCGGAAGCGATGCCACGTCTTAATAAAGACGGATACGGAATGTGGGATCCTTACAACGGGCGCCCCAAACTGGGATTGTCAGTCCAGGACACCGATGATGGTAAAGGTGTAAAAATCATTAGTGTAGATGACGATAGTAACGCGGAGAAAGCGGGTGTGAAAGAAGATGATATTATTACATCAATCAATGACAAGGATGTAAACAGCGCCGATGAAGTAGCCAGGATCGTCAAAGAAAATAAGGATAAGCCGTCGATTAAATTAAAACTGATGCGCGAAGGAAAACCCCAGACGATTGACGTAAAAATACCACGCAAATTAAAAACTGCAGATCTTTAATTCAAGTATACATTTAAACATGTGTGTGAAACGCCCTGGTATTTTTTGCCGGGGCTTTAACTTTCCGGAACACTACATAGTGGCATAAATGGGCTATTTTTGCACCCTTGTAAATGAGCCCCTACGATTTATACGAAATAGTGGTTGGACTGGAAGTACATGCCCAGCTATCGACAAACAGCAAATTGTTTTGTGGTGACAGCACAGCTTTTGGCGCCGAGCCGAATACCCATGTGAGCCCGGTTACTCTGGGTCATCCGGGAACCCTGCCTAAAATGAATAAGAAGGCAATCAGCTATGCAGTTAAGATGGGTCTTGCCTGTCATTGCGAGATAGAACGCTATAATTATTTTGCCCGCAAGAATTATTTTTATCCCGATCTACCCAAAGGCTACCAGATATCACAACATACGACACCTATTTGCAAGGGGGGTTATATAAATATCCGGACTGCGAATCAAGAAAAACGGATCCGTTTAAACCGAATTCACCTGGAAGAAGATGCCGGAAAAAGCCTGCATGATGTCGATGCCGTTAATACAAGCATTGACTATAACCGGGCCGGTACACCGCTGATCGAAATTGTAACAGAACCTGATCTGCGAAGCGCCGACGAAGTGTATAGTTATCTGACAGAAATCCGCAAACTGGTTCGTTATCTCGGCATTTGCGACGGAAACATGGAACAGGGAAGCCTGCGTTGTGACGTTAATATTTCCGTAAGGAAAAAAGGGGACAAAGAACTCGGAACCAAAGTAGAGGTAAAGAACCTTAATTCGATTCGCAATGCAAAAAAAGCGGTGGAAACAGAATCTCAACGGTTAATGGATTTATTGGAGAAGGGCGATTCAGTTGTTCAGCAAACAAGAAGCTTTGACGCTGATAGCAGTACAACCTTTGCAATCCGGGATAAAGAAGATGCCGACGATTACCGTTATTTCGCTGAACCAGACCTTACTCCATTTCAATTGCAGGATGAGTTTATTGAAGAAATAAGGATGGAGATCCCGGGACTACCAGAAGAGCGAATTAAGAAATATGTTTCGGAATACAGGCTATCAGAATATGATGCGTACCTGCTGACGGAAGAAAAATCATTTTCGGATTATTTCGAACAGGTTATCGCCCTTGTTGATGATCATAAAGCGGCGGTCAACTGGATGTCCGGACCTATCAGGTCCTGGCTAAATGATAATAATAAATCGATCGAGGACTTTCCTATCCCTGCCGAAAAAATAGCGGCCGTCATCGGACTGGTGAAAAGCGGAAAAATCAGTTTTAGCGCTGCCTCCACTCCGTTATTTCAATCGTTGGTAAAAGATCATGCAAAGGAACCGATGCAATTGGCCATCGAGCTGAATCTTTTGCAGGAAAGTAATGCTTCGGCGATTGAACCGATCGTCGACCAGGTGATCCTGAAATATCCCGACAAGGTAAAGGAATACCGAAAAGGCAAAAAGGGGCTGATGGGATTATTTGTTGGAGAGGTGATGAAACTTTCGAAAGGCAAGGCAGATCCGAAATTGACCAATGACCTCTTAACCGAAAAATTAAACTCATAATAAATTAAATGATATGCTTCGTTTTTTAGTGTTGATAGTTGGAATCTTTGCATTCGTTTCCTGCAATGGTGATTCGAAGAATTTTTTTATCGTAAGCGGTACAGTAAAAAATAACAACGCGAAAAAGATCTATCTCGAAGAGACCCCTTTCGGATCCGGAAAGAGGAATGTGTTGGATTCCGCGGTGTTGGGGAAAGACGGCTCTTTTACGCTGAAAGCTTCTTCAAAAGAAGAATCGTTATACAGCCTTTTTCTTGACAATGATATCTACCCTTTTTCACCGGTTGTCAATGATGTTTCGAAAATAACGGTGAGCGCCGACTTTAATAATTTAAATGAAGCTGTAAAAGTGGAAGGTTCTCCGGCTACCACATCATTAAAAAATTTCCTGAAGGCTGGCGGTGAAAAATGGGTGCAGGTGAATACACTCGGAAAAGAAATGGATAGCCTTGTTCAGGCGAAAGCACCGGATAGTCTGATCCAGGATATTAATATACGGGGTCGCAATACCCTTACTGAATTCAGGAATTATGTCGAAAAATTTGTCACAACCTCCCATAGTCCTGTGGTCTCAGTCTTTACCCTCGGTACCTATGGACGCCTGTTTGACGCCGAGGAATACGATAGCTTACTAGGCGGGATTATAAAAAGATTTCCCGATCACAAGGGCGTTGCTTTGGCAAAAAAGGATTTTGATGAACAGATTGCAAAGCAAAGTCAGCAACAGGGAACTACGCCCTTAGCAAAATGGACTGGCAAGACGGCCCCTGACTTCACATTGCCGGATGTAAATGGTAAGGACGTAAAATTGAGTTCCTTCAAAGGAAAATTTGTATTGGTTGATTTTTGGGCTAGCTGGTGTGGTCCATGCAGGGGCGAGAATCCGAATGTGGTGTTAGCCTACAATCAATTCAAGGATAAGAACTTTACTATTTTGGGTGTCTCTCTGGATGAAAAAAGAGATGCCTGGATCCAGGCTATAAAGAAGGATGGCCTTAACTGGACCCATGTCAGCGATCTTAAATTTTGGTCCAGTTCTGTAGTTCCCATATATGATATAAATGAGATTCCATACAATGTGCTGATTGACCCCGATGGTAAAGTAATTGCCGAAGGTTTACGGGGTATTGCACTGGAACAAAAACTGCAGGAAGTCTTAAAGTAAACAGAAAACCATTCAAAATTATAACTCAAGTATGGTTACCTCGGTTCCATGTTTGCGGTTAATAAGCATATAACCTCCTTCCGTCAGGGGTATCCATTGATAACCCTGTTGCAGATTGTCATTCGTTTCAACTACCTCTTTACTGTTTATTAAAACCGAACCAGGCTTGTTTTGCATCCGGATCAATTCAACACCCGTGCTGTCAAAGGCCCTGTAAAAAATCCGGACTTTATTAATGTCGCTTACATTTACGTACGGGACCAGGAACTTATTCGCCTGACCCTTGTAATCCGCCTGTTGTATTACGGAACTGCTGCTAAGTATATGGTCTTTTGCGGGGGCCAGTTGCGGATAAGAAGCCATTCCCCGAATGTAATGCCGTACGTAATCGCCGTAGCCATCCGTAAGCCAGTTCTCATCCTGGGGAAAGCGGTTCTTGCCGTCGTTGTCAACCATATAAGTAGCCCATGAAAGTTGACGGACGGCATTGGCCTTCCGGGATGTGTCACCTGAAACGACACAATATAATAACTCAGTAGCGGCCTGCCTTGAAGTGTGGCTCTGGCCAGGTGTCTGATACACGGTTTGTTCATTGACCACTGTTACTCCGTATTTCTCCCAACTTTTATTTCCAAGAGTCTTATAAACCCAGTCGAAAATTCCGGTCACCTGCTTCTTCCAGTCGGGGAAATAATCCCGGTGCTGTAATATAAACCATGCAAATGAAGTGGCATTTATTTGTGTATCGCTCCAGCCCTGCACATCCTCAAAAAACATTCCCCAACGATTATTCTGCAATGGATATTTTTTCATCCAATTCAACAGAATGGTAAACGAATTTTTATAAATAGCTGAATTTTTTTTATCGAGATGCATGAGTACAAGGAATAACTCCATCGTACTACACCAGTTTGAGGTGTAAGATGCTTCACCGATTACGGTTCCATTGGTATTATTATTTTTAAGTTTCCCTTCTTCTCCGGTATAGGCATTTACTTTAAAAGGCAACGGTGAATGATTTTCATCACCCGGTTTTAAATGACTGATTAAAGTGTGGGCAATCCGGATAGCGGCGTCAAGATATCTTCCCGACGTCGATTGCAGATAAAAATCCTTGCTGGACATTTTATAAAGGTGTACCAGTTCCAGTCCCAGTGATCCGGCCTTATCCGGTTGCAGGTATCCCGGTCCTATTACCATGTCTCCATCATAAATTCCGGAATAAATAAGAGTGTTATAAGGAAACGGAAGATCCGGCCATTTGCAGTTAGCAGGCGACAACGAATGGGTAAGGTAATAATCCGCTATCAGTTTCATATTCTGTTTAACCCGTTCATTACCGGTATAGGCATATAATAATTGCCAGGAGGAGAGAGCCATCTGGAATTGATCACCGCCAAGCCCTCTGGCATCATTGTAACCTGGCTTCCAGACCTGGTGATTCATGTAATATGGAAGGCTGTTAACATCTGTGCGCATGGTATCCCAGAAATTCCATACAAGATCTATGATATGATCGTAAGATGTACCAGCGTCATCATTATACCAGGGGATGATCATGCCTTGATTATCGGTGCGGATCGTATGATAGATTAGTTTCTCCTGACTATAAACGTTAATAACGATAGCTAAAAAACCGCATAAAGCAATTTTCTTCATAATTTATCAGGATTGGTGATCAGGCAATTCTAAAAATAGTAAAAAACTTTACACTTAATTTTTTTTACTTTTCGCTACGTCGATTAGCAAAGCCGGTAATAGGATCAGGTTTGTTAGTGTTGCAGAAACCAGCGTCAGCGAAGTGAGCCATCCCAGTGCCTTGGTTCCGCCAAAGCCGCTAAAACAAAATATGACAAATCCGGCGATTAAAACCATTGACGTGTAAATGATACTGATACCCGTACTATGAATAGTAGCAATAACTGTATCGCGGGGATTCATATTATAGGTGGGAAGGTCCTGCTTGTAATTTACAAGGAAGCGTATCGTAACATCTATAGCAATACCCAGCGCAACGCTGAATACTAATACGGTGGAAGGTTTCAACGGAACGCCTACCCAACCCATGACACCGGCAGTAATAATGAGGGGAATAAGGTTGGGGATCAACGAACAAAAAAGTATCCGAAACGAACGAAAGAGATAAAGCATGCATAAAGCGATCAGTATAAAAGCCCAGAGAATGCTTTGTCGTAAGCCATCCACAATATAAGTTACTCCTTCCAGGAAGGTAACACTGGTACCGGTTAACTGCACATTATATTTTGCAGTATCAAATAATTCATCAACACGGCGCTGAATACTATCCAGGATCATGGGCAATCTTTTACTGCCCACGTCGGCCATGTTCACACTGATCCGCGCTTCCTGCCGGCTACTGTCCATGAAAGAGGAAACAAGCTTGGTAAATGAATTCCGGGTATTGGATCCGTCGTTCCGGAAATTCAGGTACTGTGACAAGGCAGGCAGATCATTTTGAGACGGCATGTTATAATTGCTACTGTCCCCTTCAAAAAAAGCCTGCTTCGCAAATTTAAGACCTTCTGTAATGCTCAAGGGCCGCGCGATGTCGGCCATCGATGCCACGTACTGCGAAAGCGAATCTATTTTAACCAGGGTATTGAAATTTCTGGTTACGCCATATTTTTTCTTCGTATCAACCAATATTTCCAATGGCATTACGCCTTTAAAATTCTTTTCAAAGAATTTCAGATCAGTATAAAGTTTATCAGTTTTTGGAAGATCATCGACGATATAACCAACACTTTGCAAACGCAAAATGCCTCCGAAGGAAGCGATAATAATCAAACCGGTCAACAGGTAAATGAACTTGCGATGATTTAAAGACCAGGTTTCGAGACGACCAAGCCATCTGTTTATACGCGGGCTTTCCAGGTATTTGGTGTGTTTCGATTTTGGTACCGGCAGAAAGGAGAGGGTAACCGGGATTAATATCAGGGATATAAAAAACAAGGCAATAATGTTGATACCTGCGACCACGCCAAATTCTTTCAAAATCTGGCTTTTAGTCAGACCGAAAACGGCGAAACCAATACCGGCGGTAAGATTGCAAAACAGCGTTACGATACCCATCCTGGATATCATTGTTACGAGGGCCTCTTTTTTATCTCCGGTGTCAGTGTAAGAGGTATGATATTTATTTAAAAAATAAATGCAGTTCGGTATTCCTATTACCACCACCAGGGGTGGTATCAGGGCCGCCAGTAACGTGATCTTATAACCGAAAAGATGAAGAGTGCCAAGGCTCCATAGTACGCCGATCACAACCACGCCGAGTGAAAGAAGCATTGACGAGAATGACCGGAAAAAGGCGTATAAAATAACGGCTGAAAGGATGACGGATGTCAGCAGGAACCAGCGCATTTCGTTGGCAATCCTGGTTGTCATAATGGTTCGGGCCAGTGGCAATCCGCTGAGATAAACTTCAAGGTTATTTCGTTTTCCAAAATCGGTGGCATGTTTCACCACATTTTCGACAACACCAATTCTTTTACGTGAACTCATCACCTCTTTGTTGATACGTATACCCATCAGCCATGAATTACTCTGCGGGTTATAAAGTAATCCATTATAAAAAGGGAGCGTAAAGAATAAATTTTTACAACTGTCGATTTGTTGCTGGCTGAGGGCTGTATCCGGGAAGATCGGTTGCGCTTTTAATTTTTCCGTTTCCGGAATTTTAACCAGGTTAACAGCCGAAGGGATGCTGATAATATCTTCAACGAATTGAGTATTTTTCAGGTTTCGCTGCAAGACGATGTAGTCATTAAATACTTTTTCTTTGAATAGATCGGGTGTTTGCAGACCAATGACGAGGAGGTTTCCATCTTCGCCAAACTTCTTTTTAAATTCCTGGTAATCCTTGTATCGGGGATTATCTATCGGAATAGCCCGTGCGAATTCATAGCTGAGCTCCGTTTTGCTGGCGTGGTAGCCCATAAAACCAGTCAGGGCCAATACAATCAGCAGAAGTGGTACACGATATTTAAGGATAAACTGACCAAGGCTTTTCCACATTTGTTATCATTTTGTTGTGTAGAGCTGCAAAACGGCAAAGAAACATAATAAATTCCAAAACGGCTTCTATGCGTTTGTGATACTTTTGAATGTAAGAACTACAAAATAAAAGTGCCAGGTGAATGCCCGATAAACTATTTAAAACTAAAGGCATCGTATTACGAGCCGTGAAATATGGAGAGACAAGCATGGTTGTTACCATTTTTACGGCTTTATTTGGTATTCAGTCCTATCTGGTTAATGGGGTAAGAAAATCTACAAAAAAAGGCAGCGGCAAAGCCAATCTATTTCAGCCTGCTGCCATTTTAGACATGGTCGTCTATCATAGTGAGCTTAAAAACCTGCAACGTATCCGGGAGTTCCGGTGGGGATATCTGTATGCCCATATTTTGTCGGATGTAAAGAAAAATACGGTCGCATTATTTATCATTGAACTCCTGACAAAATGTTTAAAGCAGCCCGAAGCCAATCCTGAGCTATTTGACTTTATTGAAGACGTACTTATGCATTTGGATAATAGTACCGAAAACACGACGGCGAACTTTCCGTTATTTTTCGCATTGCATTTAACCGTATTTCTCGGGCTCCGTATGAACGACAATTATTCAGACAGCCTGCCTGTTTTGGATTTGCAGGAAGGAAGTTTTGTGAGTGAAAAACCGCATCATCCCTATTACATCGAAACGGCAGGCGCGCGATTAACTTCGGATATTTTAAAAGTCTTGCAACCCGGGGAACTTGACGATATGCGGTTGAATCATGAATTTAGAAGAAACTTATTATATGCCTATGAAAAGTATTATTCATTACACATTGCAGATTTTGGAAGCCTCAGAAGTTTGCCGGTTCTATCCGATCTGTTCAATTGAGTACTGCTAAAACATTTACAATAATCTCCTCGAACTGCTGAAATCCTCCTGTAACAGTACAACACCCGGTGTCCTCCCTTTTTGGAAGCTGCCGAGTGCATCATCCCATTGCAGCGCTTTGGCTCCGTCGCTGGTGGCCCATTGTAAAATGCGTTCAATATTTATGTCAGGAAAGTGGTGACGAATCGCCTGCATTTCCCGGGCTATACTTAGTTGCCAGTTGCTGCTATAGCTGTCTGTGCCAAGAACAATATGACAATGATTGCCGATAAAATTCCTGATTGGTGGCAATTTGTTTTCTATATACAAATTGGCATTCGGGCACAGGCAGTAAATAAGTTTCAGCTCGTTGTGGCTTGCATATTGATTCGCAAATACGATATCTTCTTCCGGCATGAATGTGTTATGAATAAGAAAGATCGTTTGACCCTTTGTGAAATGAGGCAGGTACGACTGGATGCTGCTTTTCCCGGTGACCGGGAAAGGCGATTTGTCAATTCCAAAAATTTTAAAAAGCCGGAGGTATTCGCCACCGCCCGTTTTATATAGTTCATCTTCGGCTGGATGCTCCTGGTTATGGATCGAGATGATCTTTCCCTCCGTAGTTTCATTGATCAGTTCAAAGGTCTTCGGGCTAATGCTATAGGGTGCATGGGGAACAATCGATACACGAAAGGGAACGCGAGAGGAGCTTAATTCCTTTTCCATAATTCCCGCGACACCCTGGTAGTGAGTCATGTTTTCAGTTGCCTTTTCGTCGGTAAAACCCAGTACCTCCACAAAGTTCTGCCACCGTATCTGGCTGGCTGTTTTAACCGCGGCTGTATCAGCCGTATTACCAATATCACCCACCGCAACAATGCCATTTTCGTACATTTCGTTTGCCGCTTTTTCTATTTCTGCCTGTATTATTGCTGCATCAAAACCTCTCTTGGTTACTACCGAGCAAAGAAATTCAATTAACCCGGTGTGCGGGGGAATTACATTTTTTAAATGGCTTAATTCGAGATGACAATGACAATTTATAAGTCCGGGTAACAGGATCCCCTGCCATTCTTCGATATCATCGCCGGCTTCGGTAACGGGAACGATATCTGAAACCTTGCCGGTCTTATCGGTTATCAGCACCTGGTTTTCACCCATTAACCGGTATCCATCAAAAAGATTGTCTGCTTTGAATTTGCGATAGCTCATGCGGATTATTCTATTAACTTTGCTGCCCGAATTTATACACAATATTTTCCTTTTTCCTGAAAAAACGGGAATTACCAGATGTTAGATAGATTAGAAGCTTTAAAAGCAAGATTCGAACAGTTAGGCGTCGCTTTAACCAATCCTGCTATAGTAAATGACAACAAAAAATTTGCTGCCACAAGTAAGGAATACAGAAGTCTTGAAAAAATTGTAAAGGCCCACGATGAATATAAAAGGGTGCTGGATGATATTGAATTCAACAAGGAAGCTTTGCGCGGCGATGATGAAGAGTTGCGGGAACTGGCAAAGATCGAAGCCCCCTCACTCGAGCAAAAAAAAGAAAACCTGGAAGTTTATATCCGCCAGTTGCTGATACCCAAAGACCCGCAGGATGATAAAAATGCGATCATTGAAGTAAGAGCGGGTACCGGCGGAGATGAGGCGAGTTTATTTGCCGGTGATCTTTTGCGCATGTACATCCGCTATTGTGAAAGGCGGGGATGGAAAACTGCAATTTTAAGTGAAAATGAAGGGACCGTGGGCGGCTACAAGGAAGTACAGTTGGAAGTGACCGGAGATGAAGTGTATGGCACCCTGAAGTTTGAAAGCGGCGTACATCGGGTACAACGCGTTCCAGATACGGAAGGTTCCGGCAGGGTACACACATCAGCGACCACGGTGGCCGTAATGCCGGAAGCCGAAGAGGTGGACTTTGAACTAAATCCTGCTGACGTCAAGATGGAAACTTCGCGAAGCGGGGGTGCCGGAGGACAAAATGTAAACAAGGTGGAAACCAAAGTCATGCTCACCCATTTACCCACGGGTACCGTTATAGTCTGTCAAACAGAACGGTCACAGTTAGGTAACCGCGAAAAGGCAATGCAAATGTTGAGGACCAAGCTTTATGAGGAGCAGGTCCGTAAACAGGAAGAGGAAATTTCGCGACATCGTAAGAGCCTTGTAAGTACGGGTGACCGCAGCGCCAAGATCCGTACTTATAATTTTCCCCAGGGCCGCGTTACAGATCACCGCATTGGATTGACCGTATATAATCTGGATGACGTACTAAACGGTAATATCCAGGAATTTATTGACGCCTTGCAGTTCGCGGAAAATTCAGAGAAGATGGCCGGTCAGATATAAGATCAATAATCCTCACATTTTCTTACAGATATACGGTGTATCCGGGAAAATTTAACCTGAGGTGTAGACTTTGTACCCCGCAATTATTTGTTTAGAAAAGTCGGTTACGCCGATTATAAGAGTAACTATTTAGGGGCAATGGGATATTAACAAGTTCTAAGGTATTTATTTGCAGGGAAATAAATCCTTTCCTATAACTTTGTTCCGGATTAGTTCTTTAAATAATTCTTTTGGCAAGAGGTTTGAATTATTCTTCGGAGTAGCGCAAGATTTTTTTATATCTGTCGTCTAATAGTAGAGAGGTTCTTTTAGAAATTCGTTAACAGCAGGTGTTATACTATTGGCAGTAATTTTGCGTTATAATATACAGTTCTTAATACACAAAGCAGTCAATTTTCTCATAAGCAGTTAGTTTTGGTTGCGACCCCTGTTTCCACAGGGGTCTATTTTTTTATATAGACTTTGGTTGCAAAAACTAAACCTGCAATACTGCCAATAGTATCCGCCAGAATATCTCCGATGTCAAAAGAGCGGTTGGGGATGAAATAATTTTGGACATATTCCATTATAACCCCATATACACCACTTCCAAGAGCAATCCAAGCAAACAATTGCTGCATGCTAATAGAAATTTTTTTTATTTTGGCTAAAGCCCCGCTCCAAAAGAAGACAAGCCCTCCAAAAAGGCCCACATGAATCAGCTTGTCGAATCCCGGGATGTCGTCCATCCAGGTCTTTTTGGGAAATGCCGAACCGGGAAGGGTAAGTAGCACGGTTAGCAGGATAAACCAAAAGATCGCAATAGGTAACAGATTAATTCTTTTCAAATTTGAAAATTTTACAATTTTGTCTTGCCCATAATTTGTAGCTCCTCAAGATTGGGCCCACCGGTATTTCCTCTTTTTTCAATTGTGATCGCAAATGCATCCGCCTTTTGTGTATTGTTCATTTTAAGCATCAACTTCTTGTCACCATTAACATCGAATAGACCGAGATCCTTCGTTTTGCCATCAATAATAGCCCATAGCTGGTATTGTTTGTCGGCGGGGAGCTGCGGCATGTTTTTAATAACCAGAAAAACATTCGTCGAAGTAGAATCCCAATAAATACTCGCTGAAGCCGGAACTTTTTTGGGCATAGGAGTGAGATTAACTACAGCCACATTCGGGTCTGTAACCATTCTCTCATATTCTTCCATGGATCTTAATCGACCATCAAGACGTGATTGCTCATCCCTTGTCGCCTGTAATTCTGATCTTAACGTAATCGTTTCCCGATAAAACCGGTAAGTAAGATAACCGGATACAATTAAGAGGATCACGGAAGCTGCAGCCAGCCAGCTAACGGTGGATGATCGCTTCAGGGGTGGATTTGAAGGCTCCATCTGGATGACCTTTGACGTACTGATTACGGGGGGTGGGCTGATGGAATTTAGAAACCGATCGCGTAAAAAGGCGGGGGCTTCAGGCGCATTATTTAATGCCTCTTTTTCCAACGATTCTTCAAAGGCATTGCGCGCCGAGACTATCTCAGGATAATGCAGGCACAGGCGTTCAAGCTCAGCCTGTTCTTCTTTTGAAGCCAGGCCCAGTATGCAAGCCTCGATAATTCCACTTGATATGTATTCTTTAATATCCACTATTGATCGAGCATTGTCCTTAATTGAATTAGAGCACTTCGTATTCTGGTTTTGACCGTACCTAACGGAATATTTAATCCGTTTGAAATCTCTTCATGGGTATAACCCTGAAAGTAAGACAACTCAATTACTTCCCTGTGTTCCTTTTTTAGTTTATCCAGCACTTTTCTCAGGCCGATATTATCAGCTTTTTTCCTTACGGCATCTGTCCCCGGTATACTTACGTCATCTGAAAGCGTCAGGTTTTTTAAATCGTTCCGGTAAGATTTTGACCTGAGCTTGTCGATAGCGGCATTACGTGCAATGTTCAGCATCCAGGTAAACAGGCGGCCCTTGGAATCGTCATAGGTATCGATCTTCCGCCAGATATTAATAAATACTTCCTGTAACACATCACTGGCAGATTCTTCGTCGGGCACAATCTGGCTGATAATGCCATAAAGAGCATTGGAGTAATTATCATACAGGTATGCAAATGCCTGATTATTATGACTCTGCAAAAGGGCCACCAGTTCAGGCTCACCGTATGTGAATTTTGAGATCAAGGTATGATTGGGATAGGTGAAGCGGGCTCACCGAATTTGCTTATTTGCCAGCTCCGGAATTATTATTGTCAGCCTGCTACCGCTTCATAAGCGGCGGCATCGAGCAACTTTTCAATATCCGCCGGATTTTTCACTTTCATTTTTATCATCCAGCCTTCTCCATAGGGATCATTATTAACCAGCTCGGGAGCTTTGGACAGCGCCGGGTTCAGTTCTGTAATTGTCCCGCTTACGGGTAAAAACAGGTCCGAAACGGTCTTTACGGCTTCAACCGTGCCGAAAATGGCCCCGGCTTCCAGTTCTTTGCCCACAAGCTCTACTTCTACGTATACAATATCGCCCAATTCCTTTTGGGCAAAATCTGTAATTCCGATTATGGCAGTATCACCTTCAGTTCTTATCCATTCATGGTCCTTTGTATAACGGAGATTTGCGGGAAAAGTCATAGTAAATTTTTTATCTGCAAATATTATTAAAAGCTATGGATAAAGTTCGCCGGTAAAAAAGAAATTTGAGTTATGTCGGCGTATCCTGCCGTTCATACTGTAAAAACGGCAGTTTACCGGAAATCCGTTTTATGGGCTGTAACATCACGATAGCTTTGTCGACAAATAATCAAAAACAAATTATTATGAGAAAGATCACAATGTTGACCATCAGCCTTTTTCTGATCGTGTCAGCATTTGCCCAGGAAGTTACAGGTAATGTAAACGATCAGCAGGGCAAAGCCTTATCCAATTCTACGGTTTCTTTATTAAATGCAAAAGACTCATCGGTTGTAAAACTGGAAGCAAGCAATACAAATGGTGCTTACAAATTCAGCGGTATCAAGGCAGGACGTTACCTGATCGGCATAACGCATATTGGGTACCAGCCCGTATATTCTGCTCCTTTTGAGTTTTCCGGATCGGGTGACATCAGCGTGCCCGCCTTACAGGTAGCTAAAATGACCGGTAACCTGAAGGAAGTAGTTGTTAATTCAAAGAAACCCATGGTGGAGGTGAAAGCAGACAAGACGATTCTAAACGTGGAAGGAACAATTAATTCAGTGGGTACGGATGCACTGGAGCTTCTGAGAAAATCGCCCGGCGTAATGGTCGATAAAGATGACAATCTCAGTTTGTCTGGAAAGAACGGCGTACAGGTATATGTTGATGGCCGCCCAACACCCCTGTCTGGAAAGGACCTTTCCGACTATCTTAAAACCTTGCAGTCATCACAAATTGAAGCGATTGAAATTATTACCAATCCCTCGGCAAAATATGATGCTGCCGGAAATGCGGGCATTATAAATATCAGGTTGAAGAAAAACAAAAGTTTCGGAACTAACGGTTCTGTTAATGCGGGATGGGGTATTGGCATTTATCCAAAATATAATGGAGGTCTCTCATTAAATCACCGCAACAAGAATATCAACCTGTTTGGAAATTATACGTATACCAATAATCTCAACGAGAGCAACTTCTTCCTGCACCGCGAAGTGCTGGATACCCTGTTTGATCAACGGTCAACTATCCGGTTTAAAAACCAAAGTCATGGTTATAAAGGAGGTCTTGACTATTTTTTGAACAAGTACAATACGGTCGGTGTGGTGGTAAGTGGGAATATAACGGATTTCGATGTTGCCAATAAGAGCAAAACACCCATAAGCTATATACCGGATGGAAAAGTAGATCGCATACTCGTTGCCGATAACAGCAGTAAGTCGAGCCGTGACAATACCAATTTCAATCTTAATTACCGATTTGCGGATACAGCAGGGCATGAGTTGAATGTGGATGGCGACTATGGATTCTTCCGTATTAGATCTGACCAGGCACAACCGAATTATTATTTTGACCCGACCGGATCAACAGAGATCAACCGATTTGTATACAATATGATCGCTCCTACTGATATCGATATCTACACCGGCAAGGCCGATTATGAGCAAAATTTTAAAAAAGGTAAGCTCGGTTTAGGCGCTAAAGTTTCATTTGTCAATAGTGGTAATGACTTTAACCGGTTTAATGTTTATCCCAATACTAAAGTATTGGATACACTGCGAAGCAATGGCTTTACCTATAAAGAAAATGTGAACGCAGCATACGTTAATTATAACAGAGCCTTCAAAGGCTTTATGATTCAGGCTGGCTTGCGGGTTGAAAATACAGACGCAAAAGGTCGTTCGACCGGATACCGGTTCGTGTCGGGGAATTATGTGGCTTATGATTCTACTTTTGACCGCAACTATACAGACTTTTTTCCGAGTGCGGCCATTACCTTTAACAAGAAGCCAACGAACCAATGGAGCCTGAGTTATAGCCGGCGTATTGACAGGCCCGCTTACCAGGATTTGAACCCATTCGAATTCAAGCTGGATGAATATACATACCAGAAGGGTAATACACAACTGCGTCCTCAGTATACCAATAGTATTGGACTTACCAATACATATAAATATAAACTGACCACGACATTAAATTACAGTCATGTAAAGGATGTATTTACGCAGTTGGTAGATACGGCCGAAAAATCGAAAGCATTTATTTCGAAAAAGAATCTGGCTACACAGGATATCGCCAGTTTAAACATAAGTTATCCACTGAGCATAAAGTGGTGGAGCGCTTATGCGAATATCAATACTTATTACTCACATTATAAAGCGGATTTTGGTGGCGGTGACCGGGTGATAAATCTCGATGTGGTTGCTGCAACATTTTTTATGCAAAACACATTTAATCTTGGTAAAGGGTGGACCGGCGAATTGAGCGGCTGGTACTCTACACCATCAATCTGGCAGGGTACTTTCAAGAGTCGTCAAATAGGAAGTATAGATGGTGGATTTCAAAAAACAGTGTTCAAGGGCAAGGGTAATATAAAGGCATCCGTCAGCGATATTTTCAAAACAATCAAATGGAAAGGTACCAGTGACTATGCAGGACAGCGCACTATTGCCAGTGGCGGATTCGACAGTCGTGTATTCAAGCTTAATTTTTCTTATCGCTTTGGGAACAGCAACGTGAAGGCTGCCCGCCAGCGTAAAGAAGGGCTTGAAGAAGAAAGTAAACGTGTTGGTACCCAGGGTGGTGGTATCAGTCAATAAGAGAGTATATCACAAGAAGAAGTATAACCGTAAAAAAACTCCTCCACATGATCGGGGGAGTTTTTTTTATGGCCTGTTACCGGCTCAATGATTCGATGAAACCTGTATTCGATGGGTCAATTATTGCTACGAATCTTCTTGATCAGTCTGGCTTTTATGATCCTTATATCCTGAAGAGGTCGGTCCTGATCTTCTCCTTTACTGGTAGGAGTAGCCGCAATACTGTCCACTATATTAAGACCGCTGACAACTTCTCCGAAAACCGTATAATTCAGATCAAGATGAGGTGTGCCGCCTGTTATTTTGTAAACTTCTCTATGTTCTAATGGGATTTTTCTTCCTTTGAGGCGAATAGTTTCAACGGAGTCGAGTCCGGCATCCGTAAATTTTTTTCCCTGTACAATATAAAACTGGCTGCCACTGCTAGCCTTCGACGGGTTCGTATCCTCACTTTCCCTGGCTGCCGCAAGCACTCCTTTTTTATGAAACAGACTTGCCCTGAATTCAGCCGGTATGGTGTAATCCGGACCTCCGTTGCCAAGCGGTTCACCGGGTTCCGAATGTTTGCTATTGGGATCGCCTGCCTGAATCATGAAATTCTTAATGACACGATGGAATAGTATGCTATCATAATAACCGGATTTTACCAGGCGTATAAAATTATCGCGGTGCAATGGTGTTGAATCATAAAGACGTAAAACAATAGTGCCGTAGCTTGTTACCATTTCAATGTCTTTTTTTCTATCCCTTTTTTTAACTTTTATTTCCCGCTGGCATATTGCCGAAAGTGTCAATAATAAAAATGGAAGAAAGAAAATTTTTTTCATGCAAAAAAGTTGGATGGTAGTGCCGACGGTAATATTATCCAATCAGCTCATTAGTCTGAAAATAGAGCAGGATATGGTCCTTTAAAAAATTTTCCTGTTGCAGGGCATCCATTTCAGGCATTGATTTCAATTGTTTGAAATGCGGCCAACCGTCAATATCGGTGCCCTCTAATTCATAGTAGCCGCTGGCCGATAGCAAACTACAAACGGCAACATGCATCAGGTCCTGTTTCTGTTCCTTGGTGAATTTTTCCTTTATCTGTCCGAATTCCTGTATGCCAATCAGGAACAAAATCGTCTCGAGGTCGGGTTTTTTTCCAAAGCGTTCCACTAAACGAGCTTCAAGATCCCACCAACGTTGTTGCAAATCGTCTTTCGTAAACATGGCTGCAAAGATAACCACAGATGGAGAAAGAGAAACAGATAGAGAAAGAGAGGCTAATCCGTTATTTTTTGCACGAGTACGGCTGTTCCATAAGCCAATACTTCGTTAACGCCATCTATGACTTCGTTGGAATCATATCTTGCGCAGATAATAGCATTCGCACCTCTTTCTTCTGCATGCTGCAGCATTTGCTGATAGGCTTCTTCCCTGGTTTTCTCACAGAGTTCCACATAAATGGAAATTTTTCCCCCAAATAATGTTTGAAATCCACCGGCGATATTTCCCAACAGACTTCTTGAGCGGACGGTTATTCCTCTAACGAGACCCAATGATCTAATAATTTTATAGCCATTCAGTTCCATGTTGGTCGTAACCATAGTGTGATCGATCATAAATTTGTTTTTACTAATGTAAAGAATATCCGTCGTTGTCTTTATGCCTTTCAAAAACTACCTTTGCCGCAAATCATCATTTTCATGTTGCAGCTACAGGTATTACGGCAAAACCCCGACCGGGTTAAAGAAAGATTGGCAGTTAGAAATTTCAAAGACGTTAACCTGGTGGATACTATCGTTTCGCTCGATGAACAACGTAAGAAACTGCAGCTTGAATTCGATACGACACAGTCAATGGTCAATAAGGCATCCAAAGAAATCGGTCTGTTGATAGCAAAGAAGGAGCCGGAAAAAGCGGAACTTAAAAAGCAGGAAATTTCTTCGTTAAAAAATTTGTTGCAACCTGTTTCAGATCAGCTTGCCGACGTAGAAAAGAAACTTCATGAAGCATTAATATTATTGCCGAACCTTCCGTCGGATAAGGTTCCTCCTGGTAAATCTCCGGAAGATAATGAAGTTGTGCGCGAAGGAGGGATAAAGCCGGTTCTGGCGGCCAACTCGGTTCCACATTGGGATCTGATCAAGAGGTATGACATTGTTGATTTTGAAACAGGGGCAAAGATCACCGGAAGCGGCTTCCCATTATATAAAGGGATGGGTGCAAAATTGCAACGCGCCCTTGTCCAATATTTTTTAGACTTCAATATCGCTGCCGGATATACGGAATACCTGCCGCCATTTATGGTAAATGCAGCAACGGCTTTCGGTACTGGCCAGTTGCCGGATAAAGAAGGTCAGATGTATTTTATGCCAGAAGATAATTATTACATGATCCCGACTTCTGAAGTGCCACTAACAAATATTTATCGTGATGAAATTTTGAAAGAAGCCGATTTGCCGGTAAAACTTACGGGATACTCACCCTGCTTCAGAAGAGAAGCCGGTAGTTTTGGGAAAGAGGTTCGGGGACTTAACCGCGTTCATCAATTTGAGAAAGTGGAGATCGTACAACTTGTGCATCCCGATAAAAGTTATGAGGTGTTGGAAGAAATGGTGCTCCATATAGAAAGGCTGCTTAACGCTTTGGAGTTACCATACCGGATATTAAAACTGTGTGGGGGTGATATGGGCTTTACGTCTGCCCTCACATACGATTTTGAAGTGTTTAGTGCGGCGCAGGAAAGATGGCTGGAAGTAAGTTCCGTATCCAATTTCGAAACTTATCAAACCAACCGGATGAAAATCCGGTTTAAGGACGATAAAGGGAAACCACAACTCGTACATACTTTAAATGGCAGTTCCCTTGCCTTGCCAAGGATTGTAGCGTGCCTGCTCGAGAATAATCAGTCCGCTGAAGGCATAAAATTACCGCTCGTGTTAAAAAATTATGTTGGTGCAACATTGATTTCATAAAATCATTAGATTTACCGGATAAATTAAATAATATGAGGAAAGTTTTTGTCTTATCAGTTTTAATAGTATTGATCACGGCTGCCTGTCATAAGAAAGCGATTCCTGCAGCAGCAGTCACTACTCCTGCACCTGATTCAACAACTGTTGCGATGCCGGATGCGGCTTTGGTGGAAGCGGGTAAAACAGTGTATACAACGAAATGTACAAAATGCCATGCTCTGAAGGTTGTTGATAATTACACCGTAGAAAAATGGACGGGAATATTGCAGTCAATGATTCCAAAAGCAAAACTTGACGAGACAGAATCTGCACAGGTAACTGCGTATGTGACTGCCAATGCAAAGAAATAATTGATTAGACGAAACAGGTCAATAAATTTCAAATAGTTTAAATATTTGAAAAAGGAAGAGTTAATAAAGACTGCTTCCTTTTTCTATTTGGTTTATTCTAGATAAGCTTCACCGGCAAGAAAAAATCCAATGCAAACTTCCCTGTTTGCATTGGATTCTTATATTCCTGATTCGTTTTTTCCGAAACTGTTTATTGTGCAAATGAGGCTCTTGGTCCTCCCGTAGCAAAAACTGAAAGCATCCGGGCTTTTTGACCGGCGCTGAACATAAACATGCAGGCGTCATCCGTATAATCCATATAATTCATCGTCATTTCAACGGGGGTGCCTGTACAGGTGCTATAATGTGGATAAGCGGGACAACCATAATTTGCCGTATTCGCCTGCGGCGTGTCGTCA
>JADMIO012736488.1_pt1 | contig 23514 bp, 14 predicted proteins | sample 8958161 | NCBI WGS metagenome assembly JADMIO01 (sample SAMN16585339, study PRJNA669376) | soil metagenome | isolation source: Crop rotation soil | place: USA: Cullars Rotation, Alabama | collected 2011
AGCCTCGGCCAGACTTTCTCGGGCTCTCGGCCTTGCCAACCCTGAAGTCTACTGCGCAGCTGATAATTCTCTCAACGAGCCTTTCCACATACTGTACACTCGACGATAGATGACTTGTCAGCGAAAGCGCGGGCAACGCGCCGCCAGCACTCGGCTGCGGCGTCGATTCTCTCCGTTACGAACAGCCTAGAACTCCCGAGAACCGTTCGTATGGGGTGCCCGGCTACGAGGCAGTACGTATAGTGTATGTTCGAGCGACCGACAACAGTGCATCACCCGTTGTTGCCACAAACAAGTAGTATACTCTTTGGAGGAGGCTCGTGCAGTAGAATGGCCATTGCTCGACGGCTCTCTCTCTCTCTCTCTCTCTCTCTCTCTCTCTCTCTCGAACACAAAAGGTGAATGTTGCTTGCAAAACTAATGACAATGGAAGGCGTTTGTTTGTTTTTCTGCCATTGTTAGCGGAAGGCAATCCGTTGTGATTTTCTATTGTCGAGATTTCTTGTGCTATACAGCTCTTACGCTCTTAAGAGACATTTCAAGAAAGGGCGACGAGATTCTGTGCTGGCATTCGGGAGAAATTCTCTCTGGACGGCAACAAGCATTTTGCAAACGAGTGCATTAGCAAATTCGTTGCGTAACCAAAGGAGCTAGAAAATGGACGACGTTCTATTTGCAAATAAAGTATCAATTTCAAAGGCCGCCATCATTGCATTCATAACGTTGAGAAATCGCGTTGAGATGCCAGGCAACGTTCGGCAGTGGCGAAGTAATCAAGACATAGACTTGGTGAGTGAGGGAGTTACGTAATTTATTCACGCACGAGAACATTGCGGAAGATATAGAAGCGCGCTAAAGTGCAGTCAGCAGATACTCTACTGCTGGTACAATGCATAACGATCGTTGCGTTCGGCCATTGATCGTACATCTCGTGAGACATTCACTCGTTGGCGCGCAGTGCGGACGCACTCCCGTTAATTACACGAACTGTTCGCGAACAGTTCGCGCGAGCCTGTCGGGAACAAGTCTCGTGTGCGGTAACGGCTTGTGCCTCTCTCGCTCGTTCATTGCAGCGCAAGAACTTTTCGAGCGAAACTCGCACGACCCGCAACATCTCAGGTCACAGCTTGTTGGAGGTTCGAAGACAGTTCGCAAGGAAAAGGAAAGTTCTAGAGTGTGTCGCATTGGAAAATAGCTTGATTTACAATCAATTTCTTTATTTGCTTGCGTGCATACGACGAAGCCCGCAAGCAACAACTGCTATCAAACGCAACAAACGCGATCGATATTCAGTCTCTCGACGGTTCCTTCTCTCATCTTCCGCACGTTGAACACTTGCACACATGCAGAGTGCACGCAGCCTATTGTGCACATTTTATCACGCTGTCATGCGTTGCTGACAGGCTCCTTAACGCTCCAGTTAGCGGTAATTATGGTGAAGATGGCGGATTAAAAATTAAATATCGTAGAGGACCCGTGGCATGCACATTGGTTGTATAGGCAAGTCGGCCGTATGTGATGTGCAAGTTGATATTTTAATCAACTGCTGGCACGCGGCTCGATGCGTGACTACGCCTACGATCGGTTCAAGAGGACCGAGCATTCTCTATGGACGCGCCGGCCGCCTCAACGACATGATTAAGAGGCAAGAAGAGAGCGGGCGATGGCTCGAATTTAGCAATTGGTAATTCTCTTAGAAGTGTTCCGCTACTAAATATAAATTGGAAAACGAGCCCGGAAGTAGCACTGCGGCTTCGGCGCTCCTCATGGACGGGCTTTTCTATGAATAAATTACACGTTCACTTCATACCATATCATAGAATAACGACCAGCCAGAATGCTTTCATTTCATATTTCTGCGTGAATATCAACGCAAGTGGCTTGACAATATCGTCGGCGTCGCATCAAGGGCTTCGTTTCGGTTTCGAAAAGCTATATATTCTTCGGGTAATAATAACAATAATGGAGGCAATCCATGCAAAAGAGTCGAGCGCAAACGAGCTTTCTAAGGCACTATTCTACTTCTCCGCGCCTGGATCTGTTCATTGTTCATTCAAATTGCGTCTAGAAGACTTGAGAGGAAATTTGCATTTTCAAACGAAACGCGCAAGGACCAGGATTAGGACTGGCTATACAGTCAATGCAAGCCTCCTTTCGTTCTCCTTTGTTGCTCGTAGTACTTGGCCCCGAGTTCTCTTAGGCTGAATGTCTCAGGTCAGCACTTTCGAGCTCGCAAACAGTAGCAAGCGTTGCGATCTCTTATGCATCGAAAGCAACGATAGGCAAAATTTTCAATCACCAGAAGCCAACGGCGTGCGCGCACAAACTATGCGTTTATTCAAACGACTTCAAAAGAAAATAGCCGTCGATACAAACGAGCTGCCTTGCGTAAGAAAACATATAGATACAGCATATAGGGCGAGTAACATAAAGTACAACAAAAATTGAGTACTGCATAGAAAAAAGAATGCGTGGGCGAATGTGAAATGATTCGTAGCGATAACCATGACTTTGCTTGGGATCACACACAATAGTTCGTTTAGATTATACACGACGCACGCACTGTGACGCCGAATATCACCGTGTCCTACCGAGATCGACGTACATCGACGAAAAGGTAGGCTAGATAGTATCAGTGGTCAGGTCTCTAGTAAATCACTTCGCGATTCACAATCGCATTCAAAAGACTGTAGATAGAAGCTGCTTTGAAATAGGCTCTTGCTGGTTACAACTTGATCATGTTCTCGATTAGTGTTGTTGCCTGCTTGCGGAACAACAGGGCGCCGGTGACGGCGACGCCGAGCACGGTCGCCACCTTGGACAACTTCTCAACGACCTGGGCGGACGGCAGATGTCGTTCCCAGAAGTCGCTCTCAAACGGCCGCGCCGGTATATCCGTCGACTCTGGTTCCGGTCGAATGATCTCGCTCGAGTGCAGCTTGTTCATCGCGTGCAGTACCTGTGCAGTTAGTGATATAGAGAGCGCAAGGAGAGCGGCGAGAGAAGAGGCGAGTGTGAATCGATTTCCGGGCGTTAGAACTTTTGACGTTTACAGAACTTTTAGAATGTTTCCGACATTCTTCGATTTTCGTGATCGGATTATTCAAGCGTGACTTCAAGCGAACATTTCGCTCTCTAACTTGTGCTACAGAGACACACATGCGTACCTCTCTGGCGGCTCGCTCGCCCGCTTCGACCGCGCCGTTCATGTAGCCGGCCCACTGCGTGCCCGTCTCGGTGCCGGCGAAATAGATGTGTCCGATCGGCTCGCGCAGCACCGGGCCGTACGTCGTGAGCAGGCCGGGCGGACAGATGCCCGTGTAGGCGCCGCCCGAGTACTGTTCTGCCATCCAGTTGAACTCCTCGTAGTGCGTAGGCTGAAGAACGAAAGAATTAATTGATTAGCTAATTGAATTCTATGTAGGCTGCAAAACTTGACCAAAAGTGCAAAAGTTCTAATTAATTGGACTCCTAGGCCCAAGGTCCAATTCGACCGCTTGTTCGATCAATGAGTGTGCACACCTTGAGTGCCTCTGTCGTGCCGAAAACATCAGCGTAGCATTTGCAAATCTTGTCGCGTCGCTCGTCCTCTGTAAGGTCGATTGTACGTCCGCGATCGGCAAGCACGAAGCCGACGATGGCAGCGCAAGAGCCGTCCGGTTTGGTGTCGTCAAAAGCCTGCAGACGATAGAGAAGCGATAAAAACTAATAAATTTCTGCAGTGGATAGTCTGCAGCTGCGTTTTAGTCGTACCTCGATGGGCAAATCACGGTCGTCGCTCTGGATTAGACAGTTACCGCTGAAGCCGAGCTCGCGCCAGAACGGTCGCTGGTAGTAAACTGCATTAATGGACCGAGCGAAGAAGGAATTAGTTTCAATCGCACGCTGATGACTAATAAAGTGCAGTACACTTCTATAACATACACTTAACAGAGAACTTACCAATCGTCTTGATTACGCAGCCCATCGGAAAGCGCTGCACCAGATGGTTGCGCGCGGCCGGCAGCGGCGGGTCAAAGTGAAACTTGGCCTGCATCGCCGGGCTCATCGCGATGATCAAATGCCGACACGAGTAGCTCGAGTTGTCGAGCGTTTGGATCTCGATGTGCTCGTCGTGCTGCTTGATTAGTGTAACGGGCTTGTCGAGCAGGACTCGTGAGTGGCCAAGATGCTCTGCGAGGCGTTCGCTGATCAGCTGTGAGCCGCCGACGAATTTTCGCTCTTGTGCACCATTCGCGCCTGTTTGTCGATAGATGAGCCAAGAACAGTGGTTCCATAATCAATTCAAGATGCAATCCTAATTGCCCGTTGTTAAACTTACCGCTGAAGAATCGTTTTGTGCCCTTGCACTGCTTGATGTACCAGAGAACGGACAGCAGCGAGACTTCGTGCGCGTCCGCGCCAAGATAGGCCTTGTTGAGCAGCTTGGCCAGCTCTTCGATCTCGTCCGTGGCGCAGTTTTGCTCCACAAACTCCTTGAACGTCATGTGATCCCACTCGAGGGCATGCGGCGCGAGCCATGGCGCGTCCGCTGGAATCTGTCAATGCAACAACGGATGAAAGAGATGCACGATTTCGATCAATAATTGACTTGATTTTGGTTCCACTTCGCGTCCCACTTCGAGCGCCGATAGGTCGCTGATATCTCGCCATGCATTCCGACTCATAGACATCAACGCATTCCGCCGAAGATATCGGATTAGAGCATCGGCAGTAGCACTCATCACTCGACGCACTCGGCGCGGGCGAGGATTAGTTCGGCGCGCAATGTCTCGACGTCGGGCGTAAGGTCATGCGTTCGAGTGCCAGAGAGACACTCTTTCTCTGTTGATGGCAGTGCTATAGGACATGGCGCGCACATCTCTGTGTGTCGCTGGCGGCGCAAAAGATTGATAAGCGGACGTGCCGCCGATGGCGTGCTCGAGATTACATCTTCTCTCTTTCACTGCATGCTTTGCGCAATGCACGACGCAACGTGCCGAGCCTAGTTTCGACGCATTTCTGTGCTAAGCAAACATTAATTATCTTACTGTGCTGTAGTTGTTTATTTATTCTTTCTCTCTGGCTGCTCGCTGCTGATGAATAAAGGCCGTGACTAGGCTCTCTTCTTCTATCTCTAGGAAGTGATATCATCGTGCAGCTAATCCAGTGCGCGACGATCTCTCGCGCACACATAGACTACTCACACAAGAGACAAGAAAGAACATGCAATCGCTGCTCGCGTTGCGCGACTCACTCACCTCGGCGCCAAGTTTGTCGAGCAAACCGAAGAAGTTAATTTGGTCGAGCCGCTGCTTGAAGCCAAAGTAGGGATTCTCTCTTGACGAGAAGATGGTCTTCGTGCCCTTCATTAGTGTACGTGTGCAGCACGTTCGAGGAAGAGAAGAAGAAAGAGAAGAAGACGAGCGCGCCGCGAATGCTCGCATTAGAACAAGCTCTCAATAATTAAGCACGTAATGCATTTGGACGAAATTAGGCAATTCATAATTGAGCAACTCGTCGCGCTAATTCTATGCGTCTCTCTTGTCTGCAACATGCACTTACATTTCTGTAGTGGACGGAGTTCTCCTTCGCGTTCACCACGTACGTCTCGACGCCCATCTCTTTCGCCATGCGCAGGATGTGGTTTTGCGTCGGGCCTGATGAGACAGTTAGTTAGTTATTGATTAGAAGTTCTAGTACCAATAGATAGATTTTCTCTACTCACCGACATAGCTTCCGCCGAGATCGACCCATTTGACCTTCGGGTCACGTTTCGTGTAGGTCCGGCCGCCGACGCGGTCGCGCGCCTCGAGCACGAGCACATCGCCGACGCCGGCATCTTTGAGCCACTTGGCCGCGGACAAGCCGGACAGACCTGCGCCGATGACGATTGTCGAGTGAAAGTTGGACATGGTTAAACTTTTTGTCAGTGTGTAGTTGGGGCTAAAAATCAAGGGAGACCTCTTGCTCTTGCTCAGAGAGTGGTAGAGGGAAGCGTTGATCGATAGTTAAGCCCGACTGCCTCGCTTGCATCGCTATTTATCGAGATCAGCGCGGGGCCGTTATCGGCGGCCCGAAGGTAAGATTCCATTGCTACGGCTAGCTACCAGTCGCGCGTGTTGTCGCGATGGCCTGCGACCCGGGCACGCTGTGTGGCGTGGCCACGTTCGCCTGAGCGACCGCCCCCTTTCGGTTGCGGGCCCGACAAGAGTTCCAGAAGGTTCGCGCGCTCGACGTAAACAGCAGCCGGCTCGGAAAAAAACGAAAAGGCCACACGATCGAAGTTAGAGCATAGTGCGCTCACACTTCGAGCGAGATGATCGCGACACCTCGACACTCCTCTGGCGCCCGGCCTCGAGGAGCCGCAGTCGACGAGCGGCCGTCGCCTCTAATCAGTAGTTTGCGGTTGAGATAAGCGTTGATTAGAATCACGTGCTACTTAATTGCTAGCGCCAGCAAACTCTTATGTACAAGTGTGCGTGCAAGTGTAGGGAAATGGAAGCGAAACTGATGATGGAAATATGGACTGGAAATGCTCGCATTGAACAACATTGCGCACTATTAGGAATATAACTTAACTATTAGGAATATAACCTTTTCCTCTTGTTTGCACCAAATGATTTGCCCATTATTTGATTATGATTAGTTAATTGTGAGCGCGGCCTGCTTAAGAGTAGTGAGAGAGATTATGGATTGCGGCAGAAGGTTAGTCGTCTCACTGTGGTTTGTCTAATTGCCAATTTCAATTCAATGCACTAACTACTGCTCAAGCCGTTACGTACGCCGAGAGACGAAAACAGCACTCTCACTCATTTCTAATGAGTTTCTCCGATTACGTGAGCTAAAAATACTCGCATAACAATTTTCGCTAATCGCACAGCAATCTGGCTGAATAACAGCTTGCATGATCGTATCACGTTCGACAATTAACTCTCTACCGCCGCTCGTTTGCGCAATGTGTGCTTTATCAGGCGCCGGTGATGAGACAAGCGTCGCTGTCGTCAAGGGCCTTCTTCTATAACCCAATTTTTGCACTTTATTCTAAGAAAAGTATGCAACATATTCGTGCTTACTTCCTTGATGCGTCAATTTCGTAATTGTTGTTATTTTAGCCGCGCACAAACATCCTGATGTGCTGTAAGAGCACACACTCACTCGAGTAGACATCAGTCAGAGTCTTGCAAACAATGCTGTACATTGATTTCGAGAACACGAGCGTCGCTTGTTCTGTTCTCGCTGCTGTACATCTACCTGTGTTCCCACTTGTGAGCGACTCTATCTCTGGCGAGCAAATAATCAGCCGCCCCTCTCAGGCACACATCTAACTACCAAGTTGTTTGTCAGTTAGTGGTTAACGTGCAGGTTAGTTAGTTAATGGAAATTTCCATGAGAATGTTTGATATTATTGATCAATAACTGCGATATCAAGTGATATCAAGTGTTTACGTCTAATTGCGAGAGAGGCGATTGAGTAGTCTGTGTCTCGCACAATTGCTGCGAACTCAATTCTCGAGGCTGTATTGTGGTGGAGATTAGCATTAGCGGCTGAATAATAGCAACAGCGGCATGGAACTGAATTAAACATGAGCAAGACGGAATCGTTAACGAGTTGACGCGCTCGCTTGACAGTGACATTACTCGACGCGTCGACATCGCGCCTTCAACGCGTCGACTGACTCATCGAACGGTACAAAGTCGCATCGTCGAAGCACACCTGCCACCGCACTCACAGAGGGAGTCTGTCGATATGTCGATAGAACGCACAGCGCAGCACAATGCACACGGAAGCAAGAGAGAGAGGCAGTCGAGCTCAACGTGCCCGACGGCTTGCGATTCGCGAAATGGGTGTGAAACTCGATATGCACTCAAATTGCGTTAGATTTGCATAAGGCGATGTTTTGTTTGTCTGCGTCTCGTGACTTGCATCGAAAAGCGAGTGAAGTACGTTTACGCTCGTATAGGCTCTCCCTCTGTTCTTCTAGTCGTGCGATGTACTTCCGCCTCGAACCTTTGCGAATCGGGCCCATTTTCGAGTTTTTTCTTCCTCTTTTGTCCCAACGGGCATCGCGAGAGAGAATGCATTCGCATTCGCTGCTACTTTCGACGCCACGAACGACGAAAATTTTCGCTTCGAACTTTTTCTGCTGTTCGGTAACTGCGCCGAGAAGATAACAGCTCTTTGCCTGTTGGCGCGCATCAGGAGATCGGCATCAGCCGCCACCAGGCAGAACCTACGACTCGCAAGCTACGAGAGTGCGGGGCGCCGAGCGCCGATCTTATAGGATAGAGCCGGCATCGAATCAGTGTCATGTGCTCGCGCGCGCCAGGCGCATCGTAATGTCCTAATATACTTCCTCTCGCGCTCCTAAGAACATTTTCGAGAAAACCATTCCATCTCGAACATCAGCGAAAAAAGACGAGAGAGAAGCAAGAGAGAAGCAAGAGAGGCGAAGGACGACGTTTTTCGTTCGGCGCCAATCACTCTCCGTACACTTGACTGCAGGCGGTCGGTAGTGTTTCGCTTGAGTGGCTGTTGTTGGAAAATTCGCGAAGAATTTTTGTGTTTCTTCGTTTGAAACGACTTTGTACTTGAGCTATACACACTAACTCTCAGCGTCGTTATCAAATCAAAAACGTGGACACCACGCGCGGCACGCTCGTCGTTGAGCAAACTAGAACTGGAAAGTTTTATTGTTGTTCGCATTCTCTCTCTTTCTCAGCCTCTCCTTGTCATGTCCTTCCCTAAGCGGCTCTCTTGAGAGAAAACAGCTCCGCTGAACTTCGAACATTGTCATCACACAACAACAAGCAATTTTCTGAGGACAGGAAATTTCTCTCAATTTGTTCACTCTCGAGTCTCATCACGACGGCGGCGGCGACGAGAGCAATTTGCCGACAATGACGAGCAAGATGGCCGGACAAACGAGATTGGCGCCAAACACGAGCATCGCGCTGACGGAGAACTTGCGTGCACACTGCGCGCCGATCGTGGCGAACAGCATCAGCTCTTGCTGCGCGCCGCTGTCTAGACACTGGACATCGATCCGCGCGACCGAGCTGGCCAACTTCTCGGCCGACTGATGCAGCGCGCGAGAGGCCGTGAGAAACGTGGCCAGTCGGATCGCGCCGTCCGCGGCCGACATGATTTGCAGCGCCATTCGTAACGGACTCAGAGCGTGCATGCTAACAATGGCGTGAATGATGTTGGCGGCGGCAGCGAACAGTTCAAGCGTGATCGCCACGGACAGTTGGCCGGCGATGCGCGAATGTTCCGTGGCGAATTTGGCGAAGAAGAGCCGGGCGCTGGACAGTATGGAGCGCGAGCTGATCAGCTTGATGTCCGAGGCGAGCTTCGAGTTGATGTGAGCAAAGTTGCACGCCTCGATCACAATTAGCAAGATTAGCGTTCGACTGATTGCGCGCGAGTAGGAGGTCGCCGCTTGACGCAGCAGGCCTTGGACGTCGGCGTCGAGGCCGCGGCCCATGGCCGTGAAGGCGATGGCGATGACGCTCGCCGCAATCAGCGCCACATGCGTGGCGAGGCCGACCATGACGATCGTGTTCGTCTGCTTCCGCGAGGCGTTCAGCGACGAGTAGCGCGCCACGAGCAGCACGAGCTTGCCGGCGCACAGGAACATCGATACGTGCGCGGCGAGGCCGGCCGCGAGTTGCAGTCCATCGGCGGCCGCCGCTAGAGTTATTTGCTTGATATTCAATAGACTCTCGACTTGATTGTAAAAGAAGTACGCGGCGGACGCGAGCAATACCAATGCCGATAGAGCTCCGATTACGTACGAAATCCGAGACGAGATGAGCTTGCCGCGGCTGACTCGCAGGCCGGAGAACGAGACACCGGTGCAGAGCAAGCTGAAGTTCACGAAGCATTTGAGATCGAAATTGCAATTAGCGTTTATCGTGGGCTTCTTCGGCCTGGCGCTCGCCTCGGTGATAGTACGTAGCTTGGCTCGTCTATCTGGCGACGAGCGCGTCAATATGTCGTGAAACTTTGAGAACGGCGATCGCTTCGGCTTGCTCGGCGGTTTGGCCTGTTTTGCCGGCGACACGGTGAACGTTCCGCGTCGTTCGAGCCGATGTTCGAGCCGAATGAGCGGCGGCTTCTTTAAATTAAGTTTCTTCATAATGTCATTTTAGTTAGTTTTAGTAAAGAACGATCTTTTCGTGCATATGTTTCGCGCACAAGCGTCGATCGGCGAGCAACAAATGGCGCTGGGCATGAGCATCGCGTGCGACATGCAACCTGTAGTCGCTCGTGTAGAGACACAGTGTAATGAGAAAATGATATTCTCTCTTGTTCATCGTGTTTCGGCCGAGACCGCGAAACAACGGCAACGGCGAGCGTGTATCGATCGAGAGAGAAAAAACTCGCGCTAACAATCGAGTTCTAGTACAATGCGCTGCCTCGTACCAGCGAGCGAGTTTTTCAATGCGAAGGCGCTGCATGCAAAATTGTGTACGGCGACGCCAACGGCGAATCTGTTTTCGATTTGGCCTTAATGACCACTCGAGCCTTCAGGCGCTAGAACAGCAACACACCTTTTATCTTTCACTCGCTGTACGCGCAATTTACTTCGACATTGAACGTGCGTCGGCGGTTTACGAGAGCGCCGTGAGTTCAGCTCTGTAGCTCAATGGTTGTTGTTCGTGAACGTGAAACGCGAGCGTCCACTTAATTTTTTATCAGAGAGACTGGCCATGACACTGCACGTGCAGGGAACATCATTCTCTACAACAACAGACTAACAAGTGTGCTGAGATACACGGCATCGTGGCGTACACAGCAGTTGAATGTTGCGAGTTACGACCTGTAAATGCGAGAAAGCAAAGTAAAATAGAAGCAGCAAATGAAAACGAGGCATTGAAACGCATTTGACTAAAAACTGTTGCATTAGTGGCCGTTGGTTCGTTAAGATAAAGATAGGGATTTACAATTTAAAATTACAATTCGATCAACTACATGTATGCATTCTCATTCGGGACAGTGTCATTAAACAGGCATGACTCGCGAGTTAGTTAACTTAATCTACTACAATTATTATGGTGTCGTTATGCTTGCGCGGGGACAAAATAGACATATATATTTGTTGTGGAATTCAATTTGTTTCTATATATAAAACTAAACTAGTTAAACTAACGGTGCAAGCTCGAGATCACAACCGCGCTCTCCTTTGGCCTTGGCGCTGGGGCCGTGATTCGGCGACGAGCCGCGAATCATCTTTGACAAGTTTGAACTGACGGAGCCCGTCTTGACGTTTGGCTCGGCCGAGCCTCGCTCGGGATCTTCTAAACCGTGCGTCACGGTTATTGCACTTGTTGATGGATTGAGTATCATGGTTGCCTGGTGTTTGGACACTCGATTTCTGTGGACGAAGAACAAAGTAGTTAGTAAAACAGAGAGATGATCATTGTGACCATGTTACCTTCGTCGGAACGAATCTTTGGTCAGCGACTCGGCAGTCGGCTTCTTGTAGAATTTTAAGAGCAGTGATGATGTGACAACTGAGAGCGAGCTCATGGCCATGGCGGCAGAGCCCATCCAAGGCTTCAAGACAACGCCCCACGGAAAAAAGAACCCGGCTGCAGACAGATGCTAGGTTAGTGACCACGCGCTAGGAATTGATTTAGCGTAGACTCACCGGCCATTGGAATGCCGATAAAATTGTAGCAGCAAGCGAATAGAAAGTTGATCCTTATTCTGTTAACAGTCTTCTTTGAGAGATCCATCGCGGCGACCACGTCGAGTAAGTCATTGCGCACGAGAACAATGTCAGCTGCCTCGACGGCCACGTCGGAGCCTTTCGCGATCGCTATGCCGACGTCCGCTTGCGCCAACGCGGGTGAATCTAGAGAGAAGAATACGATTAGAACAAGACCACAGAACAGCAGACTTGTACCGTTGACGCCATCGCCGACCATGGCGACCACGAAGCCGCGTTCTTGTAGCTGCCGAATCTTTCGCACTTTATGCGAAGGCAGGACCTCGGCGAACACGCGACGAATGCCGACTTGCTTGGCGACGGTCGCTGCCGATCGACCGTTGTCGCCGGTGAGCAGCACGACGTCGATGCCCATCGCGTACAGCGTGTTGACGGCTAGCGCGGCCTCAGGCTTGACCGTGTCCGATACGCAGACGAGCGACCAGACTTGGCCGTTGATGGCGATCAGGACGACCGTGGAGCCGCCGTCCTCTTGATCCGCGATTTCCGCGTCGATCTCACGACTCACTAGAGGCACGTGATGAACGATAAGGATCAGTACACCCATGTGTGCGAAGAGAAAGAGAGAGAGAGAGAGAGAGAGAGAGAGCGAGAGAGAGAGATTAAGAAACGAAAAACCGTAGCAGTTATACGAGAGAAACTAAGAAGAACCAACCTTCTAAGCCGTTTTTTATCATCCATTCGCGGTTTCCGATGCACACGGCATACTCGTCTGTAGTGATGGCAGGCAACGAGTCTCCCTTGCTCGGTTTATCGCCTTCGAACTCGACGAGTGCTGGCGCGGTCATCACGCTCAGATGTTGCGTCTTATCGCCTCTCAGCATATGTACTGTGACATCGCCGATACAGGACTTTAATTTGTCAGCGAATTTTCTGCTGATCTCTTGACTAAGTGCCGAGTGCTGTTCTTCAATCACTTCGCCGATTTCACTGACCTAAGGAGAAATTGAGAGCCAGTGTGTTAGCAACTCTATCTAATCGCGCCGAGTTGGTGTACAATGTGCAGCTTACTTTGCATGTTAGGCCGTATCCGGGCACCGATGTAAACTTGTCGACCTTTCCCCACGCGGCACGCTCGACTAGAACCGAATTGACGTAGGAGACGATCGACTTGGCTATCGGATGCTCTGAGTTGAGCTCGGCGGAACCGATGGTCATGAAGAGTGTCTTGAGAAGGACATCGGGCCGAAACGACGAGTACCCGGTGACGATGTTGTCGAGGAAGCACACGATGCGCGTGACCTTTGAAAGTGAAACAGCACATGTGCTATTAACAAATGAGAGTAGGTCGCCGCTGTTTACCTTGGGCGAGCCGTGCGTGATGGTCCCGGTTTTGTCGAACACGACGACGTTCACCCTGTGTGCTTGCTCGAGCGGCTCGCCGCCCTTGATGAGAATCGCGTTGATCGCGCCCACGCCCGTGCCCACCATGACCGCGGTCGGCGTGGCCAGCCCCAGCGAGCAAGGACAGGCGATGGTGAGCACAGTGAGCGCGCACTGGAACGCGAAGCCGTACACCATTTCCGTCTCGCCGATCGAGTCGATGTGATAACCGTAGAGAGCACTGCGGACACAGAGAGGACATGAGTGGGTGTCGGCGGGAAGAGTTCTCATTTGATGAATTACCGAATCATGTGGAAGTAGCGCTTGTAGTGGAAGCCGATGTACAGCCATCCGAAGAGAGCGGCAATGGCAAACAGCAGGACTAGAGGGACGAAGTAGGACGCTATCTTGTCGGCCATCTGCTGGATGGGCGCCTTGGACGTCTGTGCCTCTTCGACGAGGCGCACGATCTGAGAGAGCGTCGTGTCCTTGCCGACGTGCGTGGCCTTGACTATGAGCACGCCGGACGAGTTGATCGAGCCGCCTATCACCAGCGAGTCGGGCCCTTTGACCACGGGCAACGATTCGCCCGTGATGAGCGACTCGTCCACGCTCGAATCACCGTGGACGACGAGTCCTGAAACATCGTAAACACGAGAATTATCAGTAAATGCGTGCGTAACATTATGTAATGAATGCATTGCGAAACTGGCGAATTGAGCAATCGCCCTGTACTTACCGTCGACGGGTACTTTTGTGCCAGGGACGACCTTCAGGTAGTCGCCGCGCTGGATGAACTCGACCGAGGTGGACTCTTCTGACTTGATCTGCTTCTTCTCGACGTCCCACGACACGAGCACGGCCTCGCTCGGTTGCAGCGCGATAAGGTGCGTGAGCGCTTCGCTCGTCTTGCCTTTCGCGATGTGCTCGAGCCAGCGGCCGAGCGTGACAAACATCAATAGCATCGGCGGCGTCTCGAAGAAAGTGCGCGGACTGTGATGAATGTCGAGGTACATGAAGAGCAGCAGGACGGCGATCGAGTAGAAATAGGCTATGTTCGCGGCGAGCATGATCAGCACGTCCTGTGGGAGAGAGGGAAAGAGAGAACACATACATTCGGTTATCATCAGAACAGGCGCAATTTCATCACGCTGATCAGCACTCGCTTACCATATTGGCCATGCCGTGCTTGAGCGACTTGAAGGCGGCCGCGAAGATGTGTCGGCCGCCGAATATTTGCGCCGGCGTCGCCAGCACGAACATGATGAGGTTCTCGGCGTTCACGCCTGGCACTACGCAACAGTTGCCGTGCCCGCTCATGTCCATGTCCATGAAGTACATGAAGATCATCATGACGGCCATCGAAGGGACCTGCCGACAAGAGAGATCAAATTACCATCTCAACTAACAACAAACAATCGTGATCAACTTACGCCGAACGCGAGGTTGATGAGGAATGCCCTGCGCCACTTGCGGATCTCTTCCAGCTGCATTTCGTTCATCTTATTGATGGCGTGACCAGCTTTGGCGACGTCCGCGTCGAAGCCCATGTCCTCGATCGTCTCGATGATCTTCTTGATTCGCGTCACTTCCGGATCGAACGTGAACCGACCTTTGCAAGTGGACAGCGTGACGGAGGCAGTCTTGATGCCCGGCTGCGAGAGCAGATGCTTCTCGATCGAGTTGACGCACGAGCTGCACGTCATGCCGCCGATGACCAGATTGGCCTCGCTGAACGCGTCCTCCTCGATGACCAGCTCGGTGTGCGCCGCAGTGGCGCTCGGCAGCTTGATCAGGTCGGCCGCCTTGACGTAGCCGCGCGGCACCGAGTCCATCTTGGTCATGGTCGTGCCTTGTTCGAGATGTTCGGCGTGTTCGACGGCGTATGTTATTGTCATCGAAGGTCATCAGCTGACGGCACGCCGGCGCTGAACACAATCCGATGCAGACGAGTCGAGTGAGCCGCCGTAGACATTCAACAACAAGAGCGACGGGCGATGGTGGTGGGAGCAGTTAACACAACTTGCAATCAATCGCGTGCCACGCTAAATTCGCTCGCTCGTTAAGTTAATCAACGACGAAACGAGCGAGCACGAAGCACGAAGAACCAAGACGAGCGTCTCGGGCGAGCGTGCATGCGCTCAGTGCGAGCGGAGATCACGAGTGGACTTATCTCGCTCTCTCTCTCTTTCTCTCTCTCTCACTCAAAAGCGCATGTTAAGCTACTTGTCAAGAGCCGTGGCTGTGTCTTCTTCAACAATTCAGCTGATCGTGTACACCAGTAGTAGTAGTTGTAGAAATTAACTTTAATTCACTTTACCCGCGAGCAGTAGCAGCAATCAACGAAAACGCATGCAAAAAACACACGTCGACGAAAAGCTAGAAAGTGAGCCTAAAAAGCAAACGAAACAAACCGAGAGCGAGACAGAAAAAACTGAAGCAAGCTGCTGCTCGCCGGCACATGCGCTGTTTCTAGCTAAACTCAGTTAAATGCGAATTTTTATCTCTTGCATTAGTTTTTATTGAGCGATTAACTTTTTTACATTCTAATTGTTCCGTCGCACTCGCACGCAGATTAGGTAGGGTTGGGCGAGCGATTGTCTAGTGCGGCGTGGTGTCCTTAGTTTGCATGAACTAGATTAAGGTTTGTTTGTGAGTGCTGCGGAGATGAGAGTGACAGCGAGCGAGAGAAACGAGTCTAGGCGCGGCGGGCCGGTCGTCTGCCCTTAAAAAAGTTAGACGAACGTGCTGACCGAAAACTTCACTTAACTTCGCCTAACTTCAAACCGGATTTGCACAAGCCTCACTCACTCGTTGGCCATTCTCTCTTTCTCTTTTTCGTCCGACCAAATATGTCCATTGTGTAATTGCCGCACGCTGTGTTCAATCATAACCGGAGACTTATCGCACATCGAGCATATCGCGGTGTTGGTCTTTTTTGCCGGTCAGCGCCTTCCTCTTCTCACTCCTTTCATTTCATTTACTTGTTTAGTTTCGTGGGCTTAAGCTCGAGCTCCGGGCGTGTCTCGATCGAGCGACCGACGCGCCGGTCGCTGAACCAGAAACGACGTTAACCTTCGCTGAACCCAGCAAGCCGACGTACGCTAGTTAACGAGAGCTAATTAAACCGACGCAACCTGAGCCTTTGCGCTCTTGCCGCCCTGAACACCAACAATGATTTAACCGACAGGCCTTTGCTTTGCTACCCTTGATTGTGATACCTGCCCGATGCGATTATAATTGTGTGTTCACGCGTCTGTGAATGAAGATTCGCTCTCTTGATCGCGCAACTCTCCATTAGCGCATCGTTTGCGATCCACGTTCCATAACCGAATCGCCTTGACTCGTATCGCCGTTTCAGGCTCGCCCGCTTATTTCTCTTTCCTCGCGAATCCAGCTAACTGTAGCAAATGTTTGCTGCTACACTTAACTATGCAGTTAACGACATGTGCGAGAGACCAGCCGCATAAATCCAGTTGTGGAGGAAACCAGTACACGCTCGACATCATATGTGCGTTGACAAGCTCAGCTGAGTAAATTCGTGTCACGGCGAAAACAGCGTAGTTTACGTGATTTACAGTAAAAACAATATTGAATCAATTGCGGAGTTGTTGCTTATTGTTCAAACAGTAGTTCCGTTACTTGTGAAAAACTTTAATCGCTTCATTCATTGTAAAACATATAGATAGATTTATAGAGAATTTCGTCGTTTATCTGTTTTCTCGCAAGGGCAACATACTGAAGGTAGAAGTACGCTCACAATGAACAATTCCTGCCGACTTTAACTTGAATGCTAGAGGCGTAAATAATTCGCGTTAAATGAGTTAATAACCTGATCACAAACGTGTTTATTAGTTTAGTCGCACAACAATGGCCAACAATGGCTAACAAAAGGCCAATTAAAACACACCCACAAGAGTGCAATGCGAGAATGATGAAGTAACAAAGTAAAATGTAATGCAGCAGCTTGGCGTAAGCTCGATTGTTCTTCTTCTTTCTTGCCGTGAGATGAGACGAGTTAATTAATAAAAACTTATTTACATGACAATCATTTTTCTCGGCGTCTGTCTACTTAGCTGACGCTCTCCGGATAATGAGACCACACGTAGAGGCAAACGATGGCGGCGGCGAGCGCGCCAAGGGCCGTCCGCATGAAGCCGCTCTCGTTGAGTCTCGCGCCCGCATCGGCCACCGCCTCGCAGCTCTTCATTACGCAGTTTATTAGCGCGCACACGAATCGATGATAGACCATGATGACTGACAACGCTGCAAGCGGCTCGTGATGGTACTTGTTGCTGCGTCTACAAGTGTAACTAGGACACACGAGAACGAGAGCACTTTTCGAAGTCTGGCGTGTATGTTATTGCTCAACTTTTTCTTCGTTCACTTGAAGCACGGTGCTAGCTCGAGAGAAGAAACCGTTCAAGAACCAACCAAAGTGCACGACTGTGTACGTGCGCGCTGCACGCGCGTGTGTGGGCCGCAATCGTCTACTTGCTCTATTTTGCGAGCGCGACTGTTTGTGTCAGGTCATGACGGACGAAGAGCCCGCTCTGTGAAGCGGGAGAAAGTTCTAAAAGCGGCCCCCTCTCTCCCTGCCCTTCTTCGCCAGCTGCTGTTGCCGTCGAGTTCTTTCTCGTCGTGTTCAGCAGTACGCGAGCACTAACTATACGAACGGGCGGCGCGAGCAATAGCGAGCGCGACTAAACGCCTCTGACTTATGATCATGTGTACCAAGTGTACGCGCAAAACACTAACATCGTTACGACGCCGCCTGCCTCGCGAAGTCTAAGATCTTGTGTGCGCGGCTTAACGCTCATCGAGTTCTGACGAACGCACACGCACTCAAACACACACACATATGCACACCGCCGACAGCGCGTTGTACTGCCTCTCAAACTTCTTAGACGGCTAAAAATAGTAGGAGAGACGACACGATCGGCAAAACAAGTGCCGTACGAGCCATGGGCACACGAACGCATTGTGATCGGCGCCTGTCGTCACCTCCGTACAAGGCACGACAAGAGAGCGACGGCTTGAATGTACTTACGTGTTGCCCGCGACAAACTCGAGTCAGCAATTTTCTAAGCGATGCTAATTGGCGCGCCTGATTAATGATTCAAAGAGGGTCTTGGTTGACGGATGAGAAAGTGTTTGACACGAGACACCACTGCATGAACATTTATTGAGATAAAAAAGAAACGAATCGCAATCAAAGAGAATACAACCGGAAACAAGCAGCTGCTATACAACGGGACGAGCAAAGAACTGCACGAAAATAGCTTGACCACCTGAACGATTTACACTTTTGAATTAGTCGACAGAGAGAAACACGACGAAACTGAAGACAACTATTCTTTTTTGTACTCGAGGTCATCGAAATGGCTCGACAGTACTTGATTAATACGAACTGAACATCTTTGATCCCTCGCCAGTCTTCTCAGTTAATTTCTGCTTGAGTTTGTTTTACTCTACGAATGTAATTACTGTAGTCTCGAATTTTTGTCTTCTTTAGATAGTAGTCTCTCGATCTCTTTACAAATCACTTGAAATGCTTCTCTCTCATAGGGTGCTGTGCGTCGTGGTTAGAACTCTTGATAGTGTTAACACGTTTTCGATAGCGTCTCGTACGACAAGTGCGTAGGAGAGTGTAGGAGTGTGTCTGTGTGCACGTGCAAGTTAATTACAATCACGCATGTATCGATTAAGATCACGGGGTTGTTTCGTTTAACAAAATACATGCAAGCATAAGCTCTCGACAATGCTCGGTTATGAAACGTAAAAGCTGTCAATTGGAAAAAAGAGTGAAACGATAATTTGCTGGAAAAAGCGGAACTCTAGTGTAGTTAATTTTTGTGTGTTGGTTTCGATAATCTTCGTCTTGATTGCTGCTGATCTTAGTAGACGCCCGACGTGTGCGGCGCCTTCTTGGCAATCACGCGCAACTTCTCACCGTTAGCCAAGTACGGATTGTTCGACTGTTCAAGACAATATAGAGTTAGTAAATCGTGTTAAGTAAACATTCATTTGGGACAAAAAACGTGAAACGTGAGGCGTGCTTGGCTTGTGGTGTGCAATTTGTGCTTGAGAAGCTTAATTGCTTACCAAGCGGTTCAGCCGCGAGGCCGTCGCGCGAGCCTTCGCTTTCAGTTTATCCAAATAGCTGTCATGGTTCTTTTTGACAGATGGACGCCGTACAGTACAATTAACATCGAGAGACGACACGAACAGTCACTACCCACTTACCTTCTTAGAGAAGAACTTTTTGGCAACCACCTTGTGCTCGCCGCCCGTCATCGTCGCCACAAACTGATCAAGGTCGGACTCGTTCAGCTCGCGATTCTGGAGAGTGCGAGCCAGCGTGTCCAGTTCAGCCTGATATTAATTCACAATTAACTTTTACAGCATTTTGCTCTGTAACCACAATTTACCTCATTATCAGCGCCGGGACAATCGAACATATGCTCAGTGTCACACATGCACTCCTGTCCGCCTTGATACTCGCGCGAGAACGCAGCCGTGTTCTCAAACTCTTCGAGGCAGCCGTCGTCACCTTTAGGAATCAAATGTGTTAAAAACTGTCTAACAATCGAGTTTTAGTTCATTACCAGTGTAGCCAGGCGGGCACGGATTCGGCGGATTGCAGTAGGCGGGAAGCGCGGCGTCCGTCTTGATTACTTGAATGTTCTTCACGGAGCCGTCCGGCTTCAAGTGCTGTATGAACAAAGTTACATGTAGAACGAAACATTCTCCAATGACTGCTAAGAATGGTTTTACCTGAATTCCTTCGCCAGCACCGCCTTGAACGTACTGATGACCGAAGAGCGACGAGTGCTCGAGATATTCTTGGTCGCGGATCGAAGGGCCGCGAGCCAGGAGAATGTCGTCCATACGCGGCTGGAAGCGACCGCTAAACTCTTTGGCCACGCGATACAGCTGCTGGTTCTATGTTCGCGACATTCGACCATCAGCAAAAAGCTACAATTCTTAAGCGATTCACTCACCTTCTCGTCGAAATCTTCGAGGGGCTGCGGTAGGCCAGCTTGCTGATCGTCGCCAGCATACCAGCGGACGAGGCCGCCGAGCAAGCTGTCGCCGATTGAGTTGGGGTCGCTCGAGGCAGCCACCACGATCGTGGCCGCAATCACGCTAAGCAGCATCGCTTGCATGTTGCTCTCTAATTCTTCTCGCTACAAACTACGACTAACTGACCACTAGAGTGATTGAGATCTTGCAACGGATTGGACAACTGCAAGCAACCTGTTCTAGATAGCGGCCATTTTCGCTTTGCCACTAAAATATGTGCGATGCGACGGACTACGTTGGCCTCAGCCTTGCGAGCCTCCGTCGTGTGCGCGAATTTCTGGCCTCTATTGTACAGGCCTGTCGTTCGTTCTTGCGTAGTTCTAGTGCATACAAGTTCGCTCGTGACGCTCACAGTGTGACGTAGTTGCCATGACGACTCGCCGTGCGATTAGAACTCGACCACGCATGCAGTGGTCGGCGCGCATCCACGGGCTGTCTGCACAACTGTACATGGTACAGTGTACAACGGTAACCAGCATCGAGTGAGGCAGGCAAGATATATCGATTCGACTCGTCACGTTCGCCGCTAGAACGGCTCATACGAAAGGTTCTTATTCTTGCTTCAGATTACACTTCTACTTAATACAGCAAGTTTAGATGAGTTTAGAAATGAATGTGACATATTAGTCTTGCTCAGAAGAGTTGCACTGGTGAGTGAACAGGTAATCGAAGTGTAAATTAAAAGGTAGCTGGCTGTTTGATTCGAAGCCAAGAGAGCACGAGATTTGACGGCGTGGATGCTCGTTGGCGAACCAGATCAAGTGCTCGACTAGCTGGTTGTTCTCGAACTGAAATATGTCGTCCACGTCCTCTTGATAGTGGAAATAGCAGGCAGGGAACTTAATTGCGCGAAGGAATCGGCAACCGTCGAGAATCTCTCTAACCGAGACAAGAGATCCTCGCTTGCGACAAAAAGTATAATTTAGGCACAGTTCTCGCAGCTGTACCAACTGACGCACTTGGGTGTAGTCGGCGTCGAGCGAAGCTACGCTCAGCTTGCGCAGGTTCTTGCCGTTCTCGCAAATCAGCGCAAACTGTTGGCCAGTGATGCCCTCGATCGTGAGAGACTTGAGACGCGGCAGGAATGGTTCGAGTAGATGTCCAAGGCTCGTTCGAATGCCTAGTTCTTGCAGCTTCGGGTGGTCCTTGATGGCCTCGAAGATCGCGTCCTGCAGAGTTGTATTGTGAGTGGGCCGCCTCGATTCGACAATCAAGCTCGTCAGGCTGGGCAGCTCAACAAGCATCTGCAGGGCCTCTTGTTTCATCTCTCGAATGGCGTCGATGTCCAGCACGATCTTCGCGAGCCGCTCGCACTTAGCTCGATTACGAACCAGGTCGTCCAGGCTATACACGCCCACTTTCACGCACGTAAGCTTCTTCCAGAGTTCTTCCGGCAATTTGATCGTCATCAAGAAGGAAAAGCACGTGAACGCCTCCGCCTTGCAATCGTAGCAGACGTGCGTGAGAAAAAGACGCATGAACGCGTCGTGCATCAGCCGCCATTGACCATCGGCAGCAATTCGTGCCAAGATCCTTAGAAAGATTGATTGTGACTCGACCTCATCTAGCGCCGGATTGATCGCGTCGTGCACGCACTTCGTCGGGAGACGCCGGCCACGGTCGACCAATGCATTCCTGCCGAACATGGGTTGCGCCTTTCGAAGTTGATTGTAGCTGACGACCAGGGCTTGAGAACAAAGTAGTTGGTTGACCGCACGCCCGAATTGACGGTTGACTCGCTCGAAGCGAATCTTCTCCACGATCGACACATGGCTCAACACGGCGTGCACGCAGTCGTCATCTAGAACAAAGCACGACATGACGATGATAGATCAAGCAATTAGATCTCTCGCTTAATTCAATTGATCAACGAGTGGAGAGCAATTTCGCGATACGTATGTAGTGAAGCTGAAGAAAAACAATGAGGTCGGGTACGTTGCGTAATTGCGTCAGTGCGGTGCGAGCAGTTTTTATTTCTTTTCTCACCGGTTTTCTCACTCATCATTGCTAACAACCGGATTAACAGTGAACGCTAGTAAAATGATTTGATTAAAACAACAATAACAATTAAAAACCACGTTAGAGTTTCTGCTAAACTGTCTCTGTAGTTAAGTAAGTAGTCTAGAAGTGATCGTCGCAGCGCTGCCGGATGCGCAAGTTCGGCGGAATCGTGTACTCGTGCTGATCGAGGCCGAGCTCGGCGTGAATGGTGCGAAGTGGATTGCGCTCGGCGAACGAGATGAGCATGGGCAGGAAGTAGTAGGCGATGTACGTCGAAAAGTGGCCCTCGCTGTCGTAGTAGTTGCAGCCGGGCAGCTTGATCGAACGCAAGCGGACACAGCTGTGCAGCAACTGATGCACTTCCTCTTTGGCCAGCGAGCGCTGCTTGAGACATGCGAGATACTGCAGCTCTAGCTCCCGTAGCTTCGACAATTTGTAAATCCGATTGTACTGCCCGCGAACGCTGGTCACGCTTAGCCGTCGCAGGTTAGGCGCGCGTTCAATCACCAGATCTAGCTCTTCTCGGTCGATTCCCTCGATCTTCAAACTCTTCAAGTATGGGCCGCGGCTTCGAATGAATTGCTTGAAGTCTTCGCGCGCCGACGAATTGCGAACGTTGATGTCTAGTTCTTCGAGACGCGAGTACTGCAGCACGATCGGCATCAGCTCATCGTGCGGATTGTGCGTCTCTTGTCGGATGACGAGACTCTTGAGATTGACGAACTCGGTGAGAATTTCGCAGTCGGCCGCGCCGAACAGCTCCGACGAATCGCCCGTGTTGATCACGAGCTTCTCTAGTTGCGCTTTCCGGCTGATTGCGTCCAGGACAGGCGTCGAGTGGAACATTTCGAGACACACGAGCTGCTCGGCGGCGGCGATCATTGGCACCACTTTTCGCGTCCACTCGATCTTCGACGACAGGCGACCGATGTTGAGACACTTGAGGCGGCGGAAGTCGAGCGCCAGGAGTTGCTCGTCGGCCGTGTCCAAATAGAGATGCTCGAGGTGCGGACAGTGGTCGTTGATGAGCGTGGCGAAGTCGTCGCAGAGATTCGCGTCCCAGTAGAGCGCCTTCAGGTTCTCGCAGCGTCTGACAAGCGCGGCAACGTCCGGCCTCTTGGAACGCGACGCGTACGGGAGCTTGAAAGTGTCAATGACGGCCCGCACGGTGTGCGTGACATCGCGACACGGGCACACGAACGACGGCTCGTGGCCGAAGCCGATCTGGAGGACGTGCTGCGCGCGCCAGATGGAGTCGACGATGTCCTTGACGGCGCGATTGACGCGCTCGAACGCGACGCGCTCCGTGATGTCGACGTACTTGAACACCTCGAGCAGGCTTTCCAGCACATTGGGATCCTAAGCTTAGAATTCCACGTGGACAAGT
>JADMIO010796587.1_pt1 | contig 23513 bp, 20 predicted proteins | sample 8958161 | NCBI WGS metagenome assembly JADMIO01 (sample SAMN16585339, study PRJNA669376) | soil metagenome | isolation source: Crop rotation soil | place: USA: Cullars Rotation, Alabama | collected 2011
GGAGGTCTCGTCGGCGGATGCCGCCGCCGGAGATGCGGCGGCGCCCGCGGGACGCGGCGCCGGGACCGCCACCTCGGCGGGCCGCGACGAGGCGAGCGTCCATCCGACGGCGGCGCCGACGACGAGCCCCACGACGAGCGTCAACGACCCGAACACGATCGACGAATTGGCCACGGCGTCCTCCGCCCAGCGCGCCCCGCGGGCATGGATCGTAGCGGACCTCGTCGCCCCGCGGTCAGCGGGCCGCGGCGCGGCGCTCGGCGTCGAGGAACACGACGAGGAACGGAAGGGCGAGCGATCCGGCGAGGAGCGCGTGCCACGGCAGCCATGGCGCGTCCACCCCGCCGAAGAAGCAGCCGCAGGCGCGCCAGTCGAGGCCGCGCGAGTCGCCGACGAGGGCGAAGCCGACGAGTCCGACGTTCATCGCGAACGCGGCGATCGCCGCGCGGCGGCGCGTGCGCGGCCACGCGGTCAAGAGGCCGAGCGCGAGCTCCACGAACGCCGCGGGCAGGGCGACCTTCCCGATCGGCGGCGGCTCGCACATCCCTTCCGTGAGCGTGAGGTTCCACGCGAGCTTCCAGACGCCCCAGAACGCGTAGGCGCCCCCCCAGGCGACGGCCGCGGCGTTCGGCAGGCGCGGCGCCCAGTCGGGCACGACGTTCGGCCGCGACGCGGCGGAGTCCGTCATTCCTTGAGCTTCTGCTCCAGGAGCTCGGACGCGACGCCGAGCAGGTTGCGCGACGTGACCATGCCGACCAGCCGGTGGTCCTTCGTGACGACCGGCAGGCAGCCGACCTCCTTCTGGCGCATCACCTCGATGGCGACGAGCGTGGAGGTCTCGGGCGACACGGTCCAGGGGTCGCGCTTCATCACCTGGGAGACCGGGATCGGCTTGCTCTCCGACTCGTTCAGCCACTGCGCCGCGGCGCGCAGCACCGCGCGGTAGGTGACGAGCCCGACGAGGCGGTGCTGCGCGTCCTCGACCGGCACGTGGCGGACGCGCTCCCAGATCATGAGGTTGAGGACGAGGTCGAGCGGATCGCCCTCCTGCACGGTGACGAAGTCCGTGCCCATCATCTGCTCGACGCGGACGTAGTTGTGCTTCCAGCCGCCGCCCTCGTCGATCGACGCCGGGGCCCAGCGCGCGACGGGCGTGTTGTCGCGCTGGCGGCGGATCGTCGCGGCGGTCAGCGCGTTGACGCGCTCGCCGTCGGTGCCCTTGCTCGCCATCTCGAGGAAGGAGCGCAGCGCCCACTGCGAGCCCGTGCGGCCCGACTCGACGCGCTCCGCGATGACGCCGAGGTACTTGTCCACGTCGCCGCGGTCGATGCCGGCCTTGACGAGCGCCTTGTGCGCCATCGGGATGAGCATCTCGATGATGAGCTGCTGCGCGGGCGCCGTGACGCCGTCGAGCCACGTGAACTGGGCGTTGAGGCCGAGGCGCGCCGCGGCGAAGAAGTTGCCCTTCGCGTCGTCGAACGCGATGTGCTTCGTGACGTCCTCGTACTCGTCGGCGAGGCCGAGGACGAGCCCGTACCAGAACGCCGCGTTCGCCACCTCGTCCACCGGCGTCGGGCCCGACGGCAGCGCGCGCGCCTCGATGCGCAGGTGCGGCTTGCCGTTCATCACGCCGTAGCACGCGCGGTTCCAGCGGTAGATCGTGCCGTTGTGCAGGCGCAGCGCGCGCAGCTCGGGCATCCCGCCGCGGTCGAGGACGTCGAACGGATCGTCCTCGGGTTCCGCCGCGATCAAGACGCGGTAGCGCGAGATGTTCTCCTGGTAGAGCTCGATGACGCTCTTCTTCACCCAGTTGCGTCCGAAGTCCACGCGCGGCGGCGTCTCGCGGAAGCCCTCGGAGGACGACGCGCGCGTGTCCACCGACTGCTGGAAGAGGGCGACGCGCGTCTCGTTCCAGAGGCGGCGGCCGAAGAGCATCGGCGAGTTCGTCGCCGCGGCGAGGACCGGGGCCGTCGCCACCTGCGCGATGTTGTAGATCTTCGCGAACTCCTTGGCGCCGACCTGCAGGTGGCACTGGAAGCTCGTGTTGCAGCTCTCGACCATCACGTTGTCGTGCTTGGCGTGGAGCTCGTCGACGCCCTTCAGGTGGATCTCGTAGTCGCCGCCGCGGAGCTTGGTCATCGCGCGGTTGAGCGCGAAGTAGCGCGGGATCGGCGTCATGTTCTCGAGGCCGAGGTCGGACTTCCTCACGGTGGGGAGGATGCCCGTCAGCACGATGTCGTTGCCGATGTCCTTCGCCGCGCAGCGGGCCTTCTCGAGGAGGCCGAGGAGCTGCGTCTCGATCGCCGAGAGGCACTTGCCCGTCATCGGCTGGGGGTCGAGGTTCATCTCGAGGTTGAAGAGCGCGACCTCGGTGACGAAGTGCTCGTCCTTCAGCCGCTCGATCATCTGGAGCGCCGCCGGCGCCGGCCGGTAGTTGCGGTCCACGAGGAAGACTTCCTGCTCGGCGCCGACGCGCCGGACGCCCTCCTCGATCATCCCCTCGTTCACCATGCGCTCGAGCGCCTGGACGTCGCGGAGGAGGCGCTTGGTGAAGGCGCGGAGCAGGTCGCCTTCGTTCTCGGTGTCGAGGACCTGCTTGTCGCCCACGGGGCAGTCTTATACCGCAGCGCCGCGGGGCGCGGCGCTGCTTAGCCCACGAACCTCGGTCGGGAGGCCGGGTCGTCCGGATCGGACTGCGATCGGCCGATCGTGCGGACCGCCCGCAGAACGGACGCAGCGGCCATGCCGAGGCGGCGGACGGCCGGGTGGGACGCCCGACGGCGCGGCCTCCACCCGGAGGTTGCGCCCGACTTCCTCCCTGGACTTCGGGCCGCCAGGGGCGCGGCTCTGCCGCCCCGACTCACGCGGGATCGTCGTCGCGCGTCGACGCCGTCCTCCGCGATCGGTTCGGCCTTTCGCGGCTGCCTCAGCCCGCGAAAAGCTGAACGTCGGTCGAGAACCTGTCCGCGATCTCGACCGTCGCGTTCAGGTCCGGGTGACGGAAGATCACCCAGCCGTCGCTGATCAGCGTCTGCTTCCAGTTGCGGCGCGGCGCGCCGATCGGCAGGAGCTCGACCGAGACGACGTGCTCGCCGTACTCGGCCATCCAGCGGTCGAGCCCGACGATCCGCTGGATGCGGCCCTGGCCCTGCGCCCGCTTGAACAGGATGCAGGCGTTGTACCGGCGCTCGATCGGCTGCGACCAGCGGCCGCGGCAGACGGCCTCGGCCCAGCCCGTCCACACGTCCACGTCGCACGAGTAGTTCATGATCTCGGTCGAGCGCGCGCCGGCGGCGCGGCAGGCGATCTCGCCGAAGACGGCCTCGCCGTCGGCCTTCCGGAACCACTCCATGTGCGTGAAGCCGGTCTTGAAGCCCAGGGCGTCGATGACGGCGCGGCCCATCTTGACGCCCTCGCCGAGGTAGCTCTGGTCCGGTTGCCGGAGCGCGATCGTCTGGGAGGTGACCCACTCGTGCTGCCGCGCGACCAGCGGCCGCGGGCGGTACCAACTGATGTTCCAGTAGAGGATCTTCCCGTCCGCGCAGACCGTGTCGAACGTGAACTCCTCGGCCTCGATGAACTCCTCGACGCTCATCTCCTCGACGTGCTGCGTGACGGCGAGCGCCTTCTCGAGCTCCGCGTCGTCGTCGCAGCGGAACGTGTCCGCCGAGCCCGCGCCGGCGATCGGCTTGACGATGATCGGCCAGCCGATGGCGTGCGCCGCGTCGCGGACCTGCTGCGCCGTCTTCGCGCGGTGATGGCGCGGCGTGCGGACGCCCGCCTTGTCGAGGACGAGCTTCATCGACTCCTTGTCGCGGAAGGGGACCGTCTGGGCGACGGTCATGCCCGGGATGCCCAGGGCCTCGCGGATCTTCGCCGCGAGGATCATCCCCGGCTCCCAGAGGCACTCGACCCGGTCGAACTTCAGGGTCCGCGACCACTGCCGGACGGCCTCGACCGTCTGGTCCTCCTGCCACAGGTTCCTGAGCTGGAGGTACCCGGCGAGCGCCTCCTTCGCCATCGGCGGCAGCGCCGCCTGCGCGGAGTCGCCGATCCCGTAGACCTTCGCGCCGACGCGCGCGAGGCCGCGGGCGAAGTACTCCATTTCGGGGGGATACCCCGGCGAGATCATCAGGACGTTCATCGCCTCACCTCTTGGTCTCGAGCTCCGAACGGCAGAAGAGAGGGGAAAGGAGAAAGGGGAAGGTCAAGGCCCTCGCTTCGGTGTCCTTCTCCTTTCCCCTTTCTCCTCTCATTCCGGTCGTTCAAGCCATCTCCACGCGCGCCACCGACACGATCCGCTGCAGCGCCTTCTCGACGACCTCCGTCTCCGGGTGCCGCACGATCACGTAGCCCTCGCCCTCGTAGCCGCCGGCCGGGCCTTGTCCCGCCTGCGGCAGGCGCGTCTCGACCACGAGGTGCGCGAGCTCCTTCTGGAGCTGGTCGAGGCCGCGGATCGCGACGACGCGGCCCTCGCCCTGTCCGCGGAGATACGCCGCGCCGGCCGAGTACTTCCTCTCCGGCGGATCGAACTCCTCGAAGACGGCGAGCCGCGCCCACGCCTTGTAGAAGTCGAAGTCGTTCGCGTAGCTGATGAGCGTGCAGAACTGCGCGCCCGGGGGGCGGGCGGCGATCTCGGAGACGGCGATCGACCCGTCCTTCCGGCGGAACCACTCCATGTGGCTGACGCCCGTGCCCTGGCCGAGCACCTCGAGGGAGCGGAAGCCGACGCGGCGGACGTCGTCCCACTTCGGCGCGTCCACGTCGCGGGGGACGATCACGCACCACTGGATCCACGGGTTCCGCAGCACCTCGAGCGGCGTCGGCGCGTAGCGCGAGAGCGAATGCCAGACGGGCCGCCCGCGGATGCAGACGGTGTCGAAGCTGTGCTCCTCGCCGACGACGAACTCCTCGAGGAGCACCTCGTGGCCCGGGCGCGGCGGGTTGACGGCGAGCGCCTCGGCGAGCGACTTCGCGTCGTCCACCCGGAACGTCGCCTTCGCGCCCGCGCCGGCCGGCGGCTTGACGACGATCGGGAAGCCGACCGACTCGGCGAACTTGGCCGCCTGCTCGGCGTTCTCGATCAGCTTGTGCCGCGCGCAGGGGAGCCCGGCGTTGCGCAGCGCCGTCTTCATCCGCGCCTTGTCGCGGAAGTTCTCCGCGGAGGCGACCGTCATGCCGCGCAGGCCGAGGCGCGCGCGGACCTCGGCGAGCTGGACCTGGAGCTGCTCCAGGGTGCCGACGACGACGTCCACGCCGACCATGGCCTTGCTGAGCGCCTTGACGCCTTCCTCGATCTGGTCCGTGTCGAGCCCGTCGGCGACGCGCCAGTGCGCGCTCGCCGCGGCCCGCAGGTCCTCCGGCAGCTTCTCGGCCGGGTCCTGGGTGATGAGCCCCAGACGGACGTCGGGCAGCGACGCGACGGCGCGGATGAAGCGGAGCGTCGTCGTCATGGCGAAGGGGGCGACGAAGACGACGTTTCTCACGAGCGGGACCTCCGCGTTGAGTTCGGACGCGGCGCAAGGGTAGCCTCGCCCCGCGGCCGAAACGCAAGGGAGAGCCAAATCCAGTGAACAACGTGGTTTGCGCCATCCTCGGCGGCGGTCAGGGCTCCCGGCTCTGGCCGTTGACGCGCGCCCGCGCGAAGCCCGCCGTCCCGCTCGGCGGAAAGTTCCGGCTCATCGACGTCCCGATCAGCAACAGCCTCCACGCGGGCATCGACCGGATCTTCGTCCTCACGCAGTTCATGAGCGAGAGCCTGCACCGCCACATCGCCCAGACGTACCGCTTCGACACCTTCCGCGGCGGCTTCGTGGACATCCTCGCGGCGCAGCAGGGCACCGAGGACCGCGACTGGTACCAGGGCACGGCCGACGCCGTCCGTCAGAACCTCGAGACGCTCAACTCCTCGGGCGCGCGGCACGTTCTCATCCTCTCGGGCGATCAGCTCTACCTCATGGACGTGAAGGCGTTCGTCAAGCGCCACCGCGAGGCCGAGGCCGACCTGACGATCGCCGTCACGCCGGTGCCGCGCGAGCAGGCGAAGGCGCTGGGGATCATGTCGGTGGACGGCGCGGGGCGGATCGTGCGCTTCGTCGAGAAGCCCAAGGACGAGCGCGTCCTCGACGAGCTCACGCCCGACGCCGCGTCGCTCTCTGCGCTCGGCCTCGAGGCGCCGCCGGGGCATCTCCTGGCGAGCATGGGCATCTACATCTTCCGCCGCGGCGTGATGAACGAGCTCCTCGCGCGGCCCGACGCCACCGACTTCGGCCGGGACGTCATCCCGGGCGCGATCCACGAGCGCCGCGTCTTCGCGTTCGGCTACTCCGGCTACTGGCGCGACATCGGGACGATCCCCGCCTTCCACGAGGCGAACCTCGACCTCACGCTGCCGCTGCCGCCCTTGAACCTCTACTCGCCCGACCACCCGATCTACACCCACGCCCGCTTCCTGCCCGGGACGAAGATCAACCGCTGCCAAGTGGAGCAGTCGATCCTCTGCGAGGGCTCGATCATCAGCGAGAGCCGGATCGCGAACTCGATCGTCGGCATCCGCGCGATCGTCGGGGCGGGCTCGGTGCTCGAGAGCACGGTGATGATGGGCGCGCGCTTCTACGAGTCGCAGACCGGCACGTCGCACGCGGTCCCGATCGGCGTGGGGGAGGGGTGCGAGATCCGCAACGCGATCGTGGATTTGAACGCGCGGATCGGGGCGGGGACGCGGCTCGTCAACGCGGAGGGCGTGATGGAGCGGGACGCGGACAACTACTGCATCCGCGGGGGAGTCATCGTGGTGCCGCGGGATGCGGTGATCCCGCCGGGGACGGAGGTCTGAGGTTCGGGCTCTTCAAGAAGAAGCCGTCCGGCGGACCCGGACCCGACTTCTCCGACGTCGATACGCGACCTTCCAAACTTGGCGTCAGCCGAGTTCGTCTTCCGTCAATCCGGCTTGCTTGACGAGGTGCCGGAACAGGCCCTTCTTCAGCGGTTGATTGCCATGGATCGGGATCGACAGCCGCACGACGCTGCCGAGCTTGCCGTAGATGTGGTGGCTTCCGTTGACGCGGAGCAGCACCCAGCCGCGGCGGGAAACGGCCTTCGCCAGTTCCTTTCCCGAGAGCGGCGTCATATCGCGATTTCGACGACGCGGTCCTTGCTCTTGCGGCCCTTCTTCTTCGTCCCGGGGATCTCGACGGAGAGACACCCCTCGACTGCCTCGTAGAGGTTCGCGAGCAGTTCCTCGAACGTCTCGCCCTGAGTCGCGCAGCCGGGGATCGCGGGGACCTCGGCCCAGAAGCCGCCTTCTTCCGCTTCGTGGACGAGCACCTTGATCTTCATGGCGACGAGTCTACTGGATCGCCAACTCGTGCCACGCCAGCAGCTTCCCCTGCATCTCCGGCCCGACCGGCAGCGCCGGCCGCGCGGCCTTGTCCCCGTCCCACGCCGCCGTCTCGCGCAGCGGCGACGCCGCCAGCGCCGTCCGCCACGCCGTCCAGTCCCAAACCCGGATCGCGTGCTCGAACTCGATCACGCGCCCGGCCTGCGCGCCGGTCAGCCATTCGAAGCGGCTGATCTGCGTCTCGATCCGCGTCGCGCGGTCGAAGTCGCCGCTCTTCCACGTCGTCCGCAGCCGGCCGCGGGGCGTCTCGACGTCCCATTGCGACGTCGTGTCCACCGCGAGCGGCTTGAAGTCCGCGAGGTCGCGCAAGCCGAGCTGGACGAGATAGCGGCCGCCGGTCCGCAGGTGCTTCGCCACGCACGTCAGATGACGGACCAGGTCGTCCTGCGTGTGCATGTACCCGAGCGAGTTGACGGGACAGAACGCGCCGTCGAACTGCCGCCCGAAGTCGAAGGCGCGGACGTCGTCGCGCTTCAGGATCGGCGGCGGGAAGCTGGCCAGGACCATCCGGTCCTCGGCCTTCGCGAGCATCTGCGCCGACAGATCGACGCCCGCCGTCTCGACGCCGCGGCGCACGAAGGACGGGAAGAGCCGCCCGTTGCCGCAGAAGGGCTCGAGGACGGACCGCGTCCCGCCGCCGAAGCGGTCGAGCAGCCACGCGGCCTCCTCGTCCACGTCCCACGAGAACGCCAGATCGTAGAGCTCGGCCTGCGAGGCGTAGAAGTCGAGGTCGCCCATGCAGCCAACCTAGCGCCCCCGCCTACCAGTCGTGGCGGGGAGTCGTCATCCCGCGGCTTCCGTCGGCTGCGACGTCGTGGACGACTTGACGCAGAGGAAGCGGAGGCAGTACGTCCGAGCCGAAATGGACGCGCCGGCGTGCCGTTCCCCATTCATGTGGACGGCAGCGCAGCCCACGCGGCTGCTCACGTCGGCGCGGCTCCGCGCTCTCCCTTCCTCCTCCGCGCCCTCTGCGTCACGGTCGTTTCGTCCGCCGTTGATACGGCAAGGCCGACGCCCCGCTAGCCTCCCGCGATGCGCATCTGTCTCGCCGCCGCCGAAGTGACGCCGTTCGCCAAGACCGGCGGCCTCGGCGACGTCGCCGCGGCGCTGGCGCGCTACCTCGCCAAGCACGGCCACGACGTCCGCCTCTTCCTGCCGCTCTACGGCAAGCTCGACCGCGCCGGCCAGGCGTTCTCGCCCGTCGGCTTCCTGCAGGACGTGCCGGTGAAGATGGGCGACCGCCAGTTCACGTTCTCCGTCTTCTCCGCGACGCTCCCCAAGTCGGAGCTGCCCGTCTACTTCGTCGCCTGCCCGGCGCTCTACGGCCGCCCGGCGATCTACGCGGCCGACGGCGACGAGCACCTGCGCTTCGCGTTCCTCTCGCGCGCGGCCATCGAGTGCTGCCAGCGCATGGGCTTCGCGCCGCACGTGTTCCACGTCCACGACTGGCACACGGCGCTCGTGCCGCTCTACCTGCGCACCGTCTACGCCTGGGACAAGCTCTTCGCCCGGACGAAGACCGTCCTCACGCTGCACAACCTCGCGTACCAGGGCGCCTTCCCGCCGAGCGCCGTCCGCGAAGTCGGCCTCGCGGGCTTCGAGTCGCTGCTTCACCAGGACGAGCTCCGCGGCGGCCGCTTCTCGTTCCTGACGAGCGGCGTCCTCCACGCGGACGCCGTCACCGCCGTCAGCGAGACGTACGCGAGGGAGATCCTCACCGCCGAGCAGGGGATGGGCATGGACGGCCTGCTGCGCGCGCGCGGGGCGAGCGTCTACGGCATCGTCAACGGCGTGGACTACGACGACTGGTCGCCCGAGCAGGACCCGCTGATCCCGGCGCGGTACTCGGCCGCCGATCTCGGCGGAAAGACCGTCTGCCGGCAGCGGCTCCTCGCGAAGTTCGGCCTCGACGACGACCCGTCGGCGCTCGTGGTCGGGATCGTCTCGCGGCTCACCTCGCAGAAGGGCTTCGAGCTCGCGATGGACGTCCTGCCCCCGCGGCTGCGTCTCGGAAAGATCCGCGTCGTGGCGCTCGGCTCCGGCGCGTCCGCGCTCGTCGAGTTCTTCGCCGGACTCGCCCAGCGCTTCCCGCGCGCCGCGGCGTTCACGGAGGGCTACGACAACACGCTCGCGCACCAGATCGAGGCCGGCGCCGACGCCTTCCTCATGCCCTCGCGCTTCGAGCCCTGCGGGCTGAACCAGATGTACAGCCTGCGCTACGGCACGCCGCCGATCGTGCGGCGCACGGGCGGCCTCGCGGACACGGTCGAGCCGTGGAGCTCCGCGACCGGGAAGGGGACGGGCTTCGTCTTCCGCGAGTTCGAGCCGGCCGGTCTCGCGCGGGAGCTCGACGTGGCCATCGCGACGTTCGCCAACCGCCCGGCGTGGCGGCGGCTTCAGGCGAACGGCATGGCGCAGGACTTCTCGTGGGATCGGCAGATCCAGAAGTACGTCGCGCTGTACGGGCGGCTGTAACGACCAGCCGCCCGTACAGCGCGATCAGCCCTCGGTCCGTGGATGGCAGCCGACCGCTACGGCTTGGTCGGCCGACAAACCCGCAGCGGATTGCGCTCGTCAGTCGGCCGGAGGGCTATGCGAGATCTGCTGCCTCAGCAGATCTCGCCCAGGTACTTCGGCAGCATCGCCCGCCACGTGTTCCAGTCGTGGCGGTAGTCCTTGCCCCACGAGTCCATGCGGTTCGGCACGCCCTTCGAACCCAGCAGATGCGCCAGCTTCCACGACTGTTCGGGGTCCTCGTAGTCGCCCTCGCCGGTCGCGACGATCACCATCCGCTCGCGCAGCTTCGCGAGCTGCGGGCTCTCGCCGAGGCCGGGGAGGAAGTGCATCGGCGAGGAGTAATAGAAGTCGAGGTTCTTGTCGCCGGCGTCGAGCCACTTCGACACGTCGTACGTGCCGCTCATGCCGATCGCCTTCGTGAAGAGGTCGGGGTGCCGGCAGATCGCCGCCACGGCGTTGAACGCGCCGATCGACGCCCCGGCCGTGACGATGCCGATGTCCGGCGACTGGCAGTCGGCGCGGATCCACGGAACGAACTCCTCCGCGACGAAGCGGTCGAAGGCGCACTGCATCTTCGGGAACCAGCCGGGCCCGTGGTCGCGGCGCTTCGTCAGCGCCTGGCCGCCGACGCTGTCGCAGGAGAAGACCTTGATGCGGCCCGCGTCGATGAGGGGCTTCAGGACGACGAGCATCTTGAAGCGCTCGCACTCCTCGGCGTCGCCGCCGGCCGTCGGGAAGAGGAGGACGGGCTGCCCGAAGAAGCCCCAGCGGACGCAGAGCACGTCGTCGCCGACGTGGCGGGAGCGGATCTTCTCGGAGCGCTTGGTCTCGGCGGCCGTCGTCATGCGGGCTTTCCTTCTTCCTGGCGCCACCTTTGGATGGCGGCCCAGAAGTGTTCGGTGAACTCGTCCACTTCGTGCGCCGGGAAGAGCGCCGCCACCTTCTGGCGGACGGCGTCCTTCGCGCGCTCCGTGCCGAAGAACTCGTGCGCCACCGCGGGCAAGGCGCCGAGGTGCTTGTCGCAGAACTCCTGGAAGCGCTCGGCGTCGAGGCGCGTCCTCGCGACGGCGGCGTACTGCTTGAGCTTCTCGTCGTAGGGGAGGTCCTTCTTCGCGATCTCGAAGTACGGGTCCCAGTCGAGCGTCTTCCTCATCTTGCGGCCGGTCGCGGCGACGAAGAGCGACCAGCGCACCTTCGCCAGGACGAGCCACGGGAAGTGCTCGTGCAGCGACGTCACCTGCGAGTCGGGGCACGCGTTCGCGAAGTCGATCGGGAGGAAGACGCCGTCCTGCCGCAGCGCCTCGCACGAGTTGAAGTCCCAGCCGAAGAAGGTGTTGATCGTGAGCGTCGTGTCGACGAGCACGCGCTCCTCCTCCTTCGTCATGAAGCCCTTCTCGGTCGTGTAGCGCGCGTGCAGCGGCGCCGAGGCGTCGTACTTGATGCAGCGCGTCTGCGGCCCGACGCCGATGCAGCGCACGAAGAGGTCGAAGGGGCTCACCGCCTTCTGCAGGTGCATGAGGCGCTTGCCGCTCTCCTCGTACTTCTGCCGCAGGGTGCGCTCGTCGTCGATCTTGCTCACGCCGACCCAGGCGCCGCCGTCGTACGGCTTCATGAACATCGGGTAGCCGATCCGCGCGCCGATGCGGCCCAGGTCGAAGAGGTCGGCGTAGCGGCGGAGCGTCACGTTCAGGTCGTCCTTCGGCTCGTACTCCTTCTGGGGGATGAGCCAGGTCGTCGGAACCGGGACGCCGAGCCGCGCCATCGCGGCGTAGGTCGTGTGCTTCTCGTTCGCCTGGATCGACCAGGGGTTGTTCAGGACGTACGTGTCGTTGACGACGACGTGCTGCTTCACCCACTCCCGCCGGGGCATGTACCAGTGCGTGAGCCGGTCGAGGAGGACGTCGTAGCGCTTCTGCTCGCGGATGTCGGCGGGCGCGATCCGCACGCGCTCGACCTCGACGGAGACCAGGTCCTTCTTCGAGGGGACCTTCAGGTCGAGCCGGCGGACGATCTCCTCGTAGCAGATCGGCCAGCAGATGTCCGCGCCGAGCGACAGACCGATGCGCTTGACGACGTTGGCCATGACTGCCTCCGGGGAGCGGAGTAGCGAGGCGGCCCCGGCCCGTCAACTTTCGAGATTCGTTTCGCGCGTCGCGAAACGGCGCGCGCCGGCGAGCCGAGCGACGTGGAGCCGCCGCTGCCCGTCGGGCGCTGCCCGCGTGGACATCGAGCCGAGCGGCTTCCGCCGCGAGGTCCGCGACGTCGAGGTCCGCGGGCGCGAGACGACCGTGGTCGAGGCGGCGCTGCGGCCGAAGCGACTAGGCGACGCGAAGCGCGTTGTGGACGTCCTTGACGCCCGCGACGCGCTCGACGACGTCCTCGGCGCGCCGCTTCTGCCGACGGTCGCTGACCGTGCCCGCGAGCGAGACCTCGCCGTCCTTGACGCGCACCTCGATCTCGCAGGCGTCCACGTCGCCGTCGAAGAAGAGGGCTTCGCAGACGTCCTCGAGGACGCGGGAGTCGCTGCGCTGGTAGCCCTTCGGGCCCACGCCGCGGAACGGTCCGTATCCGGCGCGCCAGTCGCGCTCCGCGCGCTCGCGCGGCGACAGGACCGGCGGCCCGAGGTGGCCGAGGTGGCGGCTGAAGCCGCCGCCGATGCCGGGGTCGGCGTAGCTGCCGGGGCCCGAGTAGCCGGCCGGGTTCGCCCAGTTGCCGGGGTCGCCCATCGTCCACTGGCCGCCCATGTCCATGTCCCAGGGCGTGTCGCGTCCGCGCGACGAGTCGAAATGACGGACGTCGTGGTGCTCGCGGCGCTCTCCGACCGGCTCCACGTAGTCGTCCCACCAGGTGCGGTGTCTCATCGGCGGCTCCTCCGGACGGAAAGACGGCCCGTCACCCGAGGAATGCGCCGCGCCGCGCGTCGATTTCCGCGCGTCTACTCGTAGACGAGGCCGATCGGCCCCGGGAACAGCCACGACAGCCCGTCGCGCAGGCGGTCGCGCCAGTTCTCCCAGTTGTGGCCGTCGCGGGCCTCGACGTACTTCACGTCCATGTCCGTGCGCTGCAGGAGCGGCACGAGCGAGCGGTTCTCGTAGATGAGGGACTCGTACGTGCCGCAACTGACGAAGATCCGCTCGACCGGATGCCCGGGCTCGGTGCGGAACTCGTTCACGAACGCGACCACGCCGTCGAGCGCCGGGCCGCGCTGGCTCTTGCCGATGTCGGTGAACGCGAAGGAGCCCGACTGCAGGAGCAGGTTGCCGAACTGACCGGGGTACTTCCACGCGGTGTGGAACGAAGCGACGGCGCCGAGGCTCGCGCCCATCAGCCCGCGGTCGCGGGGCTTGGCGCGCGCCGGGTAGCGGCTCTCCAGGTGGGGGACGAGCTCCTCCGCGACGAACCGGGCGTTCGCCTCGTCGGCCGCGTACTCCTTCATCCGGTCCGGCGACTGCGTGAACGCGACGATCATCGGCGCGATCTCGTAGCGGTGGATCAGGTTGTCGAGGACGGTCTTCATGTGGGCGAAGTGCAGGTAGTCCTCGCCGTCGAAGCAGATCACGAGGGGGTAGCGCTTCGACGTGCGCAGCCGCGCCGGCAGATACACCTTCACCTCGCGCTCGCGGCCGAACGCGTGCGACGGCACGCGCACGTCCTCGATCGTGCCCTCGCGGGCCTCGGGGTCGTGCTTCGTCCAGTCGGGGACGTGGTAGCCGGTCGCGTAGACGACGGAGTTCGCGCCGTAGGGGTCGTGCGCGAGGTGCGAGTTGAGCGGGTCGCGGACGAGCCGCGTCATCCCGTGGACCTCGACCTCGAGCTTGTATTCGATGCGCGAGCCGCGCGGGGCCTCCATCGACAGGTACCAGAGGTCGGTGCCCTCGACGCGGCGGAAGCTCTGCGACGACGGCAGGCCGTAGACGAAGTGCCGCAGGCGCACGTCGTCCACGCGGCCGCGGAAGAGGAACGTGATCGTCGGCCCCTCGACGATCGGCGAGCCGTTCTTCGAAAGGAACTCGTCGATCGCGCGGCCGTCGAGGCGCTCGTTCTGCTCGATCAGCTCGAGGATGGCGAGCGTCACTCGAACATCTCCACGACCTCGCCGTCCGACGTGAGCCGCCGCGCGCCGCCGGCGACCTTCCTCCACGCGCCGTCGATCCAGCCGAGGCCGTGGCCGCGGTCCATCGCGACGCAGGTGAGCGGCTCGAAGCGGCGCGCGAACATCCGGACGCGGACCTTGTCCTCGAGCTTGAGCCGCCGCGTCGCGTGCGGCAGGGGGAGCACGCCGCGGACGAGGCCGAGCCCCGCGCCGAAGATCTCCGGGTTGCCGGAGCCCTGCGGCGGGTCGTCGTGGAAGAGGACGATCTCCTCCGAGCACGCCATGGCGCCGGCCGACCAGGCGAAGACGGCCGCGTGGCCGACGTGGGCCCGGAGGTCGAAGAACCGCAGGCGGTTCATCAGCACGGCGACGTTGCCGCCGGCCAGGGCGACCGCGCCGCAGGAGCGCACGAGCGCCGCGATCTCGCGGCGGTGCGCGGCGACGTCGTCGCGCTCGCCCGGCCGCCACGTCGCCTCGAACTCGTCCTGGATGTGCTCGATGCGGCCGCGCTGGTGCGCGTCGAGCAGGCGCAGGTCCTCGATCGCGGCCTCGCGCTCCGGCTCGAGGAGCTCCGGCCGCCCGTCGGCCTTCATCAGCTTGCGCAGCGCCTTCTCCATGGCGTCGAGGCGGATGCGGTGGTGCTCGGAGAGCTCGCGCAGACGCAGCCGGCGCTCGCGGTAGGCCTTGGCGAACTCGCGGTCCTCGCGCAGCACCTCCTCGGCGCGGGCGTAGAGGCGCAGGTTGACGACGCGCCGGTCGAGGTGGGCGCGCAGCTCGTCGATCTCGTCCTCGCGCTCCTCCCAGCCGGCGGTGACGGCGGCGAAGTCGCCGGGGGCGCCGACCTCGTCCACGACCGTCGCGAGCGTCCGCTGGAGACGCTGCGGACCCAGGAGTACGATCGGCGGCACGCGGCGGGAGGATAGCGATGAGCGGCCCCACGCGACCCGGAGGTCCGATGCACGTCCTCTTCGTCGAGCCGAAGTTCCCCGCCAACCAGCGGCAGTTCGTCCGCGCCCTCGCCGCCGTCGGGGCGAAGGTGACGGGCGTCGGCGAGCACCCGCCGGACGCCGAGCTCGCAAGCTGGATGCACGCGTTCGAGCGCGTGCCGTCGGTCGTCAACGAAGACGCGATGCTCGACGCCGTCCGCCGCGTCCAGTCGCGTGGCTGGGTGGACCGCCTGGAGGCGACGATCGAGGCGCACATCCTTCCGGTCGCGCACGTCCGCGAGAAGTGCCGGATCCCCGGCACGTCCGTCCGCACGGCGTTCCTCTGCCGCGACAAGCCGGCGATGAAGGAGGCGCTGCGCGCCGCCGGCGTCCCGTGCGCCCAGTCCGTCGGCACGAGCGACGCCGACGAGGTGCGCGCCTTCGCGAAGCGCGTCGGCTATCCGCTGATCATCAAGCCGCGCAGCGCGGCCGGAGCGTCGGGCACCTCCCGGGTGGACGACGCCGCGGCGCTCGAGAAGGAGATCGTCGCCCACCACGTGGACCGCGGCGCGCCCGTGGCGGTCGAGGAGTTCATCGAGGGCCACGAGGGCTTCTACGACACGCTCTCGATCGACGGCCGCGTGGCGCACGACTTCGCGTCGCACTACTACCCGGGCGTCCTGGAGGCGATGCGGACCCGCTGGATCTCCCCGCAGATCATCACCACGAACCGCCTCGACGCCCCGGGCTACGACGAAGTCAAGGCGATGGGGCGGAAGGTCATCGAGGCGCTCGGCATCGGCACCTCGGCGACGCACATGGAGTGGTTCTATGGGCCGAAAGGCCTGAAGTTCTCCGAGATCGGCTGCCGGCCGCCGGGCGTGGGCGTGTGGGACATCTACGGCGCGGCGAACGACTTCGACCTCTTCGTCGAGTGGGCGAGCGCCGTCACGAGCGGCAAGACGACGCGGCCGCCGTCGCGGAGGTACGCGGCGGGGATGATCGCCCTGCGGCCGAGCTGCGACGGACGGATCGTCGGCGTCGACGGCGTCGAGGAGCTCCATCGCCGCTTCGAGGAGCGGATCATCGACACGCACTTCCCGCCGGCCGGGCATCCGACGCAGCCGGTCGAGGCGGGGTACATGGCGAACGCTTGGGTGCGGATGAAGCACCCGGACTACGACATGCTGCGGGGGATCATGAACTGGGTGGGGGAGAACGTGAAGGTGCGGGCGGTAGCTTGATTGCGGAGGCTGGAGGCATGCGCCAGTCTCAGATGATCCGGTTGTGCGTGGTTCTCGCATTGCTGACGGCAGGGATGGCGGCCTGCGGTCAGGCGGATCCGCCCAGTCCGTCAGTTCAAGAGACGCTCCGGGCCCTTGAAAGAGAGCGTGTGGCGCAAGATGAGAAGAAGCGCCAGCGAGACGCATCGGACTCCTTCTCGAAGTCCATGGAGGAAGTCCAAGCCCTCAGTGAAGAAGCCACACGGATCTTGGAGAGGAAGACGGCGTACTTGAAGGCCGGGCTAGACCCGAAACCGGAGTGGCAAACGCGGCTCGACGAGATCACCCGTGAAACCGAACGACTCATCCGGGAGAGCGGGCGATCCGTAAAGACGATCACAGACACCAGTCACGAGAAATAGGCCGGCCGGATCCAGCCGCTGTCTAGGTGGGTGTCCACGAAGCCGCTGTGCGGCCGGGCGGACACAGAGGTTCGCGTCGCGGCCTTCGGCCGCTCTCGCGGCCCGGTCGCGGACTGCGTCCGCTACCGGGCCGCCCCTACGAAGGTCGGGGCCCACGCCGTCACCGACTGAAGCCTCGGCGCGATGAGAGATCGCGCGGAAGACCGCGGAGGGTTCCCGCGAGTCGCAGGAACGGCGGCCTCGGTCCGCGCCTGCGGGCGTCTTCGAGCAATTCGCAGACGAATTGGCTCTTCGACACGCCGGCGCGACGCGACGTCTCGCCGAGCCACTTGGCGAGAGAGGACGGCAGACGAATGGTCAGACGACGCATCGTCTTGAGCCTACTTGGTCGCTGGGAGCGTGGCCACGTCGCGACGTCGCGCAGCTAATTCGCGTCCTGCCGCCTGCCCGTCGAACGTTCCAACAGATTGCATGAAGCGTCTCCGCCTACTCCTGCCCCTCGTCCTCCTCCTGGCCGCCTGCGCGCACCCCGTCGCGCCGGTGAGGCTCGACCCGTCCTCGCCCTACGCCGCGGCCCACATCGACAACTTCGCCGAGGTCGCGCCCGGCATCTACCGCGGCGGGCAGCCCGACGCCGCCGGGTTCCGCGCGCTGAAGGACGCGGGCGTCAAGACGGTCGTCAACCTGCGCACCAGCGGCGACGAGGAGGCGGCGGCCCTCGGCCTCGACGTCGTCCAGATGCCGATGCCGGCCTTCCCCAGCATCTCCGCGCCCGACGACGCGCGGCTGAAGGCGTTCCTCGACGTCGTCACGGACCCGGGCCGACAGCCGGTCTTCGTCCACTGCGCGCACGGCTGCGACCGCACGGGACTGATGTGCGCGCTCTACCGCGTGCAGGTCTGCGGCTGGCCTTCCGACAAGGCCGTGGAGGAGATGCGCTCGTTCGGCTGGAGCGAGTGGTTCTACGGCTCGCTCGACGAGTGCGTCTCGTGCCGCGTTCCGCCCGCCGCGCCGAAGCCCGAGACGCCCGCGCCGGCCAGGTGACGGCCGCGTAGGATCGGCGCCGCATGCGCCGCGCCCCCGCCGTCCTCGCCGCCGTCCTCCTGCTCCTGGTCGGCTGCGGCGAGGACCGGCCGTCGAAGGTCGCGGGCGTTCCGATCGAGAACTTCGCCGAGGTCGCGCCCGGCGTCTACCGCGGCGCGCAGCCCGACTCGGCCGGCTTCCAGGCGCTGAAGGACCTCGGCGTGAAGACGATCGTCAACCTGCGCAGCGGACACGACGACGCGCCGCTCGCCGCGCCGCAGGGGATCGACGTCGTCGGCATCCCGATGTCCGCCGGGATGACCTGCGCGCCGCCGAGCGAGGACGCCGTCAAGGCGTTCTTCGCGGTCGTCGCCGATCCGGCGCGGCGGCCCGTCTTCTTCCACTGCGCGCAGGGCTGCGACCGCACCGGGACGATGTGCGCGCTCTTCCGCATCGAGGTGGACGGCTGGACGCCGGAGCGGGCGCTGGAGGAGATGCGCGCGTTCGGCTGGCACGACGGCGCGTACGGGGCGCTCGCGGACTTCGTCCGCGCGTACAAGCCGCGCGGCCTGGCGAAGCGTTGAGCGTCAGCGTTCCTGGACGCGGATGCTCTTGCAGAACCGGTGGAACGCCACGTCCAGGGCCGGCAGCGACGCCGCGGTCATGCAGGTCGTGAACGCGTCGGACTCGTCGCGGTCCTGGTGGACGAGCGCCAGGAACTTCAGGAAGCCGGCGCGGTAGGCGCGGCCGTCGCCTTCGAGGAGGAACCACGCGAGCGTCGTCGCGATCTGCGCGTTCTCGGGGTTCTTGTCGAACTTCGAGCGCGGCATCGACACGAACTCGTCGAGCGAGGGGACCTTGTCCGCGTTGGTGCGGCACCAGTTGAACGCCGAGTCGACCTCCTTGCCGCACCACGGGATCCAGCTCGGCTGCGAGACGAGGATCTCCCCGTCGGCCCCGCTCATCAGGTACGGCGTGAAGCCGGCGACGCCCTGGATGGCCCAGACCGCGCCGTGCGCGAGGCGCGCGGGCCCGGCGGCCTGCTTCGAGCCCTCGAACGCCGTCTGGCTCGCGACCGCGCGCGCGAGCGGCCAGGAGATGTCGGCGAAGCCGAGCTTCGTGGCGCGGCCCTTCGCGTCCAACGCCTCCAGGCACGCGAAGCAGGCCGAGCCCTGCGCGCGGCCCTCGGCGAACCAGGCGACCGCGCCCGGCGGCGGGGGCGGCGCGTCGGGACACTCCTGCTTCGAACGTTGGAAGACGTCGTTCTGCGTGTCGTCGAGGAAGACGCGGAGCTTGGTCGCGGGCAGGCGCAGGTCCCACTCGCCCGCGAAGTAGCGCAGTTCCACGGCGCGCACCTTCGCCGCCCGGCGGAGCGTCTGGCGCGCGAGGCGCAGCGGCTGGGTCGTGCGGACCTCGCACGCGTCGTCGCTCACGACCCACGGGTTCTCCCAGGCCGCGTGCGCGGCGTTCTGCTCCGCCACCTGCGCCGGCTCGAGCCAGACGCCGTCCACGAGCTCGCCTCCCGCCTCGAGCTTCTCGACGTCCTTCTTGGAGCGCCACTCGAAGTACGGCGCGAACCAGGCGACGTCGAGCGCCGCCGGCGGCGCGCCGACCACGCGCAGGAGCCCCGCGACGCGCTCGACGTCGTCCCCGCGGTCGGCCGCGGCGTAGGCGCTCGCGACGGGCGCCATGAACTCCGCGCAGCGCCCGAGGCACTTCCCGCGGCGGTCCTCGATCTGCGGGAGGATGCCCGACCACGGCGAGCTCTTGCGCCCCTTCAGCTTGTCGGAGGCGGCGCGCAGATCGGCGGCGTCGGGCGTCAGGGCGAGCGCGTTCTCGTAGGCCTTGCGCGCGTCGTCGTAGGCCGACTTCGACGCGCAGAACTTCGCGAGCTCCACGAAGTCCGCGGCGCTCTTGACGCGGGCCTCGTCCTCCTTCCGCCGCAGCGCGTCGGCGGCGGCCGGCGGCGTCGGACCGGGCGTCGGCGCGGCGGCGCCGGAAGCGCACCAGAAGAGGACGAGGAGCAGGGCCGTCGATCGCGCCGCACGCATGCGCAGCCTCCGTCGCCGCGATCCTAGCTCACCGGAAGTCGTGGCTCCCGCCCGACGGCGGGCGGGCGTCGATCGTGGGCGTCCAGAACGAGTCGGCGATCACGTGGACGACGCCCTTCTCGTTCTGCACCTTGCCGGAGACGCCGAGGAAGGACGCCGTCCGCACGAGCACCGAGTGCGCCTCGAAGGCGCGCGGCCAGACGACGAGGTTGACGAAGCCGGTCTCGTCCTCGAGCGTCATGAAGAGGACGCCGGACGCCGTGCCGGGACGCTGCCGGCAGATGACGAGCCCCGCGTAGCGGACGTATTTCCCGTGCGGCGTGCGCGCGACCTCCGTGGCGTCGGGCAGCCGCTGCGCGCGCAGGCGCTCCCGCAGCGGCTCGAGCGGATGGCCGCGCGGGCTGAGGTGCGTCGTGCGGTAGTCCCAGCCGATCGTGTCGAACGCGTCGAGGGACGAGAAGTCGGCGCCGCGTTCGCCGAGGTCGAGCCCGAGCCTCCCGCGGACGTCCGAGGGCGGCGCGAGCACGCTCCACAGATCGCCGCGCCGCGACCGTCCGCCGAGCGCCTCGAACGCGCCCGCCTCCGCGAGCCGCGCCATCGCCCCCCGGTCGAGCCGCGTGCGCCTAGCGACGTCGTCGATGGACCCGAACGCCCGCTCCTTCCGCGCCGCGACGATCCGCTCGCCTTCTTCGGCCGTCAATCCGTGGACGAATCGGAGACCGACGCGGACGGCTTTCAAGTCGCCTTGATCCTCTCCTTGCCTCCTTGCCTCCTTATTCAAGTCTTCAAACGGCTGAATGAGGAGGCGAGGAGGCGAGGAGAAGGCAGGAACCGTTTCGTTCTCCTGCTCTCCTGCTCTTCTAAGTCGAATTAGGAGAGCAGGAGAGCAGGAGGAGGCAGGAACGACCGACGACGCGCCTTGTCGTTCCCTTTCCTGCTTTCCTGTTTTCCTAAGAGGCCTCGTCGTTTCGATCGTGCAGTCCCACGCGCTGCGCGTCGCGTCCACCGGCAGGACGACGACGCCGTGGCGCTTCGCGTCCTCCACGATCGTCGCGGCCGAGTAGAAGCCCATCGGCAGCGAGTTGAGGAGGGCGCACGCGAACTCGGCGGGGTGATGGCATTTGAGGTACGCCGTCGCGTACGCGAGCAGCGCGAAGCTCGCCGCGTGGCTCTCGGGGAAGCCGTACTCGCCGAAGCCGCGGATCTGCTGGAAGACGCGCTCGGCGAACTCCGGCGCGATGCCCTTCGCCGTCATCCGCGAGACGAGCCGCTCGCGGTGCCGCTCGATCTTCCCCGCGCTCCTCCACGCGGCCATGTCGCGGCGGAGCTGATCGGCCTCGCCCGGCGTGTAGTCGGCGGCGACGACCGCGAGCTTCATCACCTGCTCCTGGAAGAGCGGCACGCCGAGCGTCTTCTTGAGCACCGGCTCGAGACACGGGTGGGGGTACTCGACGTCCTCCTCGCCCGTGCGGCGCTTGAGGTACGGATGCACCATGCCGCCGGAGATCGGGCCCGGCCGGACGATCGCGACCTCGACGACGAGGTCGTAGAAGGTCGTCGGCTTGAGCCGAGGCAGCATCGACATCTGCGCGCGGCTCTCGATCTGGAAGACGCCGACGGTGTCGGCGCGGCAGATCATCTCGTAGGTCGGCTTGTCCTCGGCGGGGATGGTCGCGAGCGAGAGATCGACGCCCTGCGTCTCCTTCACGAGGTCGAGCGTCTTGTGGATGTGCGTCAGCGTGCCGAGGCCGAGCAGATCGACCTTGAAGAGGCCCAGCGCCTCGACGTCGTCCTTGTCCCACTGGATGACGGTGCGGTCGGCCATCGTGGCGTTCTCGATCGGCACGAGGTCGTGGACCGGCTCGTGGCCGAGGAGGAAGCCGCCGGGGTGGATCGAGAGGTGCCGCGGCGCGTCCTGGATCTCCTCGACGAGCCGCATCAGCGTGCGGAAGACCGGCGCGCGCGGATCGAGCCCCGCGCCGGCGAACGCGGCGTCGCCGACGGCGGAGGCGGAGTCGTGGTGGGAGACGAGCCGCGACACGCGGTCGAGCGTCGTCTCCTGGATGCCGAGCGCCTTGCCGACGTCGCGCAGGGCCGAGCGCGGGCGGTAGCGGATGACGTTCGCGACCATCGCCGCCTTGTCGCGGCCGTACTTCGCGTAGACGTGCTGGATCGCCTCCTCGCGGCGGTCGTGCTCGATGTCGAGGTCGATGTCGGGCGGCTCGGCGCGCTCCATCGACAGGAAGCGTTCGAAGAGGAGCCCGCCGCGGACGGGATCGACGGCCGTCACGCCCAGGCAGTAGCAGACGGCCGAGTTCGCCGCGGAGCCGCGTCCCTGGCAGAGGATCCCGCGCTCGCGGCAGAAGCGGACGATCTCGTGCATCGTCAGGAAGTAGCCCGGGTAGTCGAGGGCGTCGATGACGCGGAGCTCCTTGTCGAGCTGCGCCCGGACGTCGTCGGGCACGTCGCTCCCGTAGCGGACCGCCGCGCCCTCGTACGTCAGGCGGCGCAGCCACTGCGAGGACGTCGTCCCGTCGGGCAGGCGCTCCGTCGGATAGCGGTAGCGGATCTCTCCGAGCGAGAACGTGCAGCGCTCGGCGATCTCGAGCGTGCGCCGCACGGCGGCGGGGTCGTCGTCGAAGAGGCGCCCGAACTCGAACGGCGAGAGCAGCGCGTGGCCGTCGTTGGGCTTGAGGAGACGGCCGGCCGTGGCGAGCGTGACGCCGCGGCGGATGCAGGTCATCACGTCCTGCAGATCGCGCCGCGCGGGAACGTGGTAGAGGACCTCGTTCGCGGCGACGACCGGCACGCCGCAGCGCAGGGCCGCGCGCCGCAGGCGCTCCTCGGGACGGATCTCCTCGGCGACGCGGTGCCGCGCGGCGAGCGCGAAGAGGCGGTCGGCGAACGCGTCCTTCAAGGACGGCAGTTCGTCGGGCCCGCGCGCGAGCGCGACGAGGCCGGGCGCGTGCGACGCGACTTCGTCCCAGGAGACTTCGCTTTGTCCCTTGGGACTCCGCAGGCGGCCTTTCGTCGCGAGACGGCAGAGGTCGGCGTAGCCGACGGCGTCCTGCGCGAGCAGCACGACCGTCGCTCCGCCGGCGACGGTGAACTCCGAGCCGACGATCAGCTTCTGTCCGGTCTCCTTCGCCGCGACGTGGGCGCGGACCATGCCGGCGACGCCGTCCCGGTCGGCGACGGCGAGCGCGGGCAGGCCGAGGCGGCGGGTCTCCTCGACGTGCTCGCGCGGGTCGCTCGCGCCTTCGAGGAAGGAGAAGGTGGTCTTGAGCCAGAGGGGGACGTAGGTCGTCATCGGGGACGTCGGCGTCGTCGAACTGCGGTCATCGAGCCCCAACGGGGCGGCATAGCCCCAGCCCAGGGCGAAGCCCTGGGTCCCCTCGCGCACCAAGATCGAGCCCTGAAGGGGCGGGTCAAACGCCGGTCGGCGCGTTGAGCCGCCCTTTCAGGGCTGGGATGACGGGGGCTTGGAATCCCAGGGCTTCGCCCTGGGCTGTCGGCTGTGCCGCCCCTTCGGGGCTCGATCTGGAGTCGCAGACGTCGATCGAATCTCCGCGTCGCGCGGGACGAACCTCGGTCGCGCGTCCTCACTCCGCCCACCCCGACGCGGACGCCCCGCCCGCCGCGTCCACGAACGCCCACCACAGCCGCCCGCGCGACGTCTCCAGCCATTCGTAGTCGCGGCGGATCTCCGCCCCCGTCCACCAGCGCAAGCGCACCGGATACGGCCCCGACGCGCGCACGACGCGCCCCTCCTCGAGACTCCGCGCGAACCGGCCGTCGGGCTCGTGGCGCGGCCGCGACGGCAGCGGCGTCGGGGCCGCCAGGACGCGACGCACGAGCC
>JADMIO010604119.1_pt1 | contig 23508 bp, 21 predicted proteins | sample 8958161 | NCBI WGS metagenome assembly JADMIO01 (sample SAMN16585339, study PRJNA669376) | soil metagenome | isolation source: Crop rotation soil | place: USA: Cullars Rotation, Alabama | collected 2011
CCGCCGATATCAGGCTCGCGGTATAAAGGCCGTGCGCGATGCGCTGGCCGAAGCGGGTATCGGCCGCATAGACGTCGCAGAGGTGCAGCGGATTATCGTCGCCCGAAAGCCGCGCGAAGCCGACCACGTCGGAATCCATCACGGTCTTCATCAGGCTTTCGCGCATTCCGACATGCAGATCCTCGAAGGCGAGGAGACGCAGCATGCGGGGATCGACGACAGGCTGGGAATGCGCGCTCATGGACGGATAACTTGACCAAGTATTAACGTGGATGGAAGGGCGCGCGTTCCGGTGGATGGCGCAATACGACTTTCGGCGGCCGATGCTGACAGGAACGGGTTGAGCCGGCGCGCTTTTCAGCCTTTTCCCTCGTGCGTGCGCCCTAACCTCCGCAAATTGCTTGGATTAACCGGATATTCAACCGCCCTTGCTAGCGTCCGCCGACGTGGGGAGCAGGGGTGGACACCCCTCCATCGCTCGAGTGGCAGCGGCGCGCGCGGCGCCCGCGCAGGCGTACGGGAGCTAAAGAAATGGCGATCGACATGTCGATGCCGGTCCTCGTGGTCGACGATTACAACACGATGATCCGCATCATTCGCAATCTCCTGAAGCAGCTCGGCTTCGAAGACGTCGACGATGCCTCCGACGGCTCGGCCGCGCTCGCCAAGCTGCGCGAGAAGAAATACGGGCTGGTGATCTCCGACTGGAACATGGAGCCGATGACCGGCTACGAGCTCCTGAAGGAAGTGCGCTCCGATCCCGGCCTGAACAAGACGCCCTTCATCATGGTCACGGCCGAGTCCAAGACCGAGAACGTCATCGCGGCGAAGAAGGCCGGCGTGAACAACTACATCGTCAAACCGTTCAACGCGCAGACGCTGAAGACCAAGATCGAGGCGGTGTTCGCCGAGTAGGAAGGCCCGCCCGTGCAAAAAGACTGACGTGCGGACGGCAATGCGGTGGGGGCGGCCCGCGTCCTGCGGGTAATCGAACAGGAGTGACCAGCTATGGCGCTGGCGGACGCAAGCCATTTCGATCGTCTCGTCGACTTCCTCAAGCAGAAGCGCGAGAACGTCACCTTCCACGACATCATCTCGCTCGCCGAGGTCGCCGCGCAGTCGCTGCAGGGCTTCTTCCAGGCGATGGACGCCAAGGTCTATCGCGAGCTGCGCGAGATCGCGGGCTACATCGAGTCGATGCGCCACGAGATCGGCGCGCTGCAGGTCAACGACCTGAAGAACAGCCGCATCCCCGCCGCCGGCGAGGAGCTGGGCGCGATCGTGCAGGCGACCGAAGCGGCGACCAACACCATCATGGAATGCGCCGAGGCGCTGATGGGCGCCGACGCGAGCGACCCCGACGCCTACAAGGCGCTGGTCGACGAGAAGATGATGGTGATCTTCGAGGCATGCTCGTTTCAGGACATCACCGGCCAGCGCATCGCCAAGGTGGTCGAGACGCTGCAGCACATCGAGGAGCGCGTCTCGCGCTTTGCCGACGTGATGCAGGCGAAGGACATCCAGGGCTTCCTCACCGAACAGGAACGCGAGCGCGCCGAGCGCAAGGAGAAGTTCCTGCTGCACGGGCCGCAGCTTGCCGGCGCCGGCGTCGACCAGTCGATGGTCGACGAGATGTTTCCGTAAAGAGAGAGCATCACCACACCAGCCTTCTGGTCACGGCCTTCGGGGCGTGCCCGGCGGCGGTGAAGATGGTGCCGAGCGCCGCAAGATCGGGATCGTCGCGGTGGCCGAGCTCCTCGGCATGGATGCCGGCGGTGACGAACAGGCAATCGACGCCGAGATCGTGCGCGCCCTTCACGTCCGTGCGCACCGAATCCCCGATCGCCAGCACGCGCTTGAGCGCTACGTCGCCGTCGAGCTTGCGTGACGCACGCGCCTTGGCGGTCTCGGCGAGCGCCATGTCGTAGAGCGGCCGGTACGGCTTGCCCGCGTAGTAGACCTCGCCGCCCAACTCGGCATAAAGGTCAGCGAGCGCGCCCGCGCAATAGACGAGCTTGTGGCCGCGCTCCACCACGACGTCCGGATTGGCGCACAGCAGAAACAGATTGCGCGCGCGCAGTTGCGTGAGCCGTTCGCGATAATCCTCGGGCGTCTCGACCTCGTCGTTGAACAGGCCGGTGCAGACGACATACTCGGCCTCTTCGGGCGTGCTGAAGGGCGGAATGTCGAGCCCGGTGAAGATCGAATGATCGCGCTCTGGCCCGATCAGATAGAACTTCTGCCCCGCGCGTTGCGCCACCACATCGCGCGTCACGTCGCCCGAGGTGACGATCGCGTCATAGGCCGAATGCGGCACCTTCAGGTGATCGAGAAACTTGCGCACCTGCGCGCCGGGGCGGGGGGCGTTGGAAATCAGCACCACGCTGCCGCCTTTTTCGCGGAAGCGCGTGAGCGCCTCGCAGGCCGGCGGGGTGGCGGCGATACCGTTGTGCACCACGCCCCAGACGTCGGAGAGCACCGCATCGTAGTGCGGCGCGAGCGTCGAGAAGTGATCGGTCAAAATCGGCGCTGTCATGGAAAGCCTTGGGGAAGGGCGGATCGTTTAACCGATCGAACGGGCCAGCGCATTACTTTTGCGCATGATCTTGTCCGAAAACCGGTGCCCACTTTTCGGGATCATGCGCCCTGCGCGCGCCGCACGATGCCGCGTGCAAGCTGCGCCAGCGCCGTATCGCGCCGCGGCATGGCGGAGGGTTCGGCGGCCGCTTCGGCCGCTCGGCCGTCTGACGCTCGGCCATCCCGGACAGCACCTCGGCGCGCACCGGGCGCGGCGGCGAGAACAGGAAGCCCTGGCCGAAGCGCACGTCGTAGTCGAGCAGGTCCACCACCGTGCCCTCGTTCTCGATCCGCTCGGCGATCAGGTCGATGCCGAAGCGGCCGAGCAGGTCGGAGAAATCGGCCGGATGGATGTCGCCGCTCGCGGCCGAGCGGCTGAGCAGCAGCGCGGCCGGCACCTTGATGAAGCGGAAGCCGCGGTCGGCAAGCTCGCGCGGCTCGATGCGCAGATCCGCCACGTGATCCATCGAGAAGCGAAAGCCGAGTTCGGCCAGCGTCGCGAGGCACTCCTGCTCGATCGGCCCAATGGACCGCACCGCGAACTGCGAGAACTCGAACACCAGATAGGGCGCGAGCACGCGGTTCGCGCCGAGGAAGTCCGCGATCTCCTGGAACACGAGCCCGTTCGCGAGCGTCGAGGCCGAGATGTTGCAGAACAGCCCGACCTCGCGGTTCTTGGTCGAGAGCCGCCGCACCACCTGCACGCAGCGGAAGACGAGCAGATTGTCGATCGCCGGCATCAGCCCGCTGCCTTCGGCCACGGAGAGGAAATCGTCCGGGCTGAGCAGCGCGCCGTCGTCGTTGCGCAGCCGCGTCAGCGCCTCGTAGTAGCGCACCTTGCGCTGCGGCAGCGTGACGATCGGCTGCAGGAAGAGGTCGACGCGATTGGCTTCGACCGCGCGGGCGACCTGCGCGACGATTGCGGTTTGCTCGAGCCCACGGAACGGCCCGGAGGCGGGGCGGGCGGGGCGCTCCGGCTCGCCAAGCTCGGCGCGGTCTGCGGCATCCGGCCGCTCCACCGGCTCGGGCGCAAGCGCGGGCGCGGGCGTTGCGCGCTGCGGCGCCGCGTTGGCGATCGCGGATTCGAGCATCTGCTCGTGCACCGCGACCGCGTCGGCGAGTTCCTTCACGAGGCCGCCCAATTCATCGATCTCGGCGGCGAGCGGCTCGGTCGCCGAGCGGGTGCGGTCCATCGCGGCCGCGACCTCGCCTTCCATCGCGACGAGGCGGCGGTCGAGTTCCGAGACCTGGCGGCCGATGTCGGCGGTGCCCCGGGACAAGTCGGCGATCTGGCTGCCGACATCGAAACGGTCGCGCTGCCGCCCGCTGACCGAATTGATCATCACCAGCGCGGTCGCGACCGCGACGGCAAGCACGGTCGCCTCCATGCCGGTGAAGCCGGCGACGAGCCAGCTCACGATGCCGGCCGAGGCGGCGATCAGCAGCATGCAGAACGCAATGAAAATGGCGCTCAGGCGCCCCATGACCAACCCCAGTCCGCGCGGCCGCGTCAGGACTCGCACGGCAACCTGCCGAAAAGATGGCCTGCGAATCGTTATCCACGCCCGCCTGGCCGACTGTCCATGAGCGGCCACAAACGCGCAAGAGTCCAAGAGGAAGTCGGCGCGCAACGATGCCCGGTTTTCTCTTTCCCTCTCCCCGCCTTGGCGGGGAGAGGGTGGCGAGGTGCGCAGCACCGAGCCGGGTGAGGGGCATCGCGCCGCAATCACCGGCCCCTCACTCGCCTCGCATGCGCTCGGCACCCTCTCCCCGCTTCGCGGGGAGAGGGGAAAGCGAGCGTGCGGCGCGAATGCGGGACCCTGGTTCCTCGCATCGATCATCCGGCTACCTGCCTCGCCAAGAGTTGCTCGTCGGCTTTCGCATGTCGGTCATTCGTGATGTCCCTTTGGATTCATCGTGGCCGGGCTTGCGCGTCCTGTCTGAAGCCAACGCTCCGCCGGCCCGTTGAGGAGGGGGCGGGTGCCCCTTGTCTGTCTTCTGCCCCGGTCGAAAAAATGAGGGGGAGCAGAGCGCCGACAGGCGCTGGTGCGGATACGCCGCACCCGAGGGCCCGCCTCGCGGTCGAGCCCATCTCCGGATCGCCGGAGATGACCGGCCAGTGACGCAGGCCGGCGCGCCTCTCGGCGCCCTGCTGCGGCTCCTGGCATCGCTCTTCAGCGATGCCGCGGCTCCGGCCCGCGCTTGCGCATCCCGGTGAATCGGCCGGGCCGTTAGCGAGCTCCTCGCACAGGGGCCGTAGTACCCCCAGGGCGGGTTGCCGGAGCCGCCCGGGTGACCGGTTGCGGGCCGGCCGCGCGGGCGCCGCGCCAGCCGGGTTATCCCCGGCCACCGGAGGAGTTGCGCCGCATCTCCAGCGCCTCTCCGGTTCGTCCCGCCTCAATGACGCCTCATGAAGCGCCCCTCGGTGGACGAGGTGGGGAGAGATGTAGTGCGGATGTGGATCAAAGTCAAGAGATAGGATAGTATGCCATTGGCAAGATGAAGGATGGCGCGGCGTCATGGGCCATAATGTTCGGGACGTAGCTATTCAGTCAGCAAAGGAAACTCGGCTCCCGGCGGCGATCTTAACCCGGATTTCCGCCATTGTTACGCGAACCGCGGCGCAATACGCTTCGCTACTGTGTCCTACGACATGAGGCTCGCGATGCTCCGCCGCCTGCTACTCCTCGCCATTCTTGCCTGCGTGTCACCAGCCCACGCGCAAACCCTGCGCTTTGGGCTGCAGGCCGATCCCGTGACCCTCGATCCCGCGCAAAGCTCGGCGTTCTGGGAACGCGTTGTGATGGCGGCCTACTGCGACAAGCTGATCGACCTCGACCCGTCGCTCAATTACGTGCCGCAGCTCGCTCTCCGCTGGGAGTGGAGCGCGGATAATCTGTCGCTCACGCTCAAGCTGCGGGTGGGCGTGACTTTTCACGACGGCGAGCCGCTCGATGCCGAGGCCGTGAAGTTCAACATCGAGCGCTCCAAGACCGCGCCGTACTCGAAGCGCATCTCGGAGCTGAAGCCCGTGAAGGCCGTCACGGTGATCGATCCGCTCACAGTGCGGCTCGATCTCTCCGAGCCCTACGCGCCATTGATGGCGCAGCTTGCCGACCGCGCCGGCATGATGGTGTCGCCGAAGGCGGCGCGCGAGCTCGGCGACAAGCTGACGACGCGCCCGGTCTGCGCCGGGCCCTATCGCTTCACCGAATGGGTCGCGCAGGACCGGCTCGTGTTCGATAAATTCGAGCAGTACTGGAACGCCGCCGCGATCACGATCCCGCGCGTGATCTATCTGCCGATCCCCGACGACACGGTGCGGCTCTCGAACTTGCGCGCCGGCACGTTTCAATTGAGCGAGCGCGTCGCGCCGAGCGATCTTTCGACTGTGCGCGGCGATGCGCGGCTTAAGCTCTACGAGAGCCCCTCGATCGGCTATCGCGTACTCTCGATCAACACCAACAAGGGCGAGGCCGCGAAGGCCCCGCTCGGAATCAATGCCAAGCTGCGCGAGGCCTTCGAGGCGTCAATCGATCGCGCGGTGATCAACCAGGTCGCCTTCGACGGCGCGTTCATCCCGAGCAATCAGCCCGAGGCGCCGGGCACGGCCTATTATGCGAATGAATTTCCCTTGCCGCCGCGCGATCTGACACGCGCCAAGGCTCTCATCGCCGAAAGCGGGGCAGGGCGCGTGCCGGTCAATCTGCTGATCGGCTCCGATCCGCTCGACAATCGCGTCGCCCAGATCATCCAGGCGATGGCGGGCGAGGCGGGCTTCGACGTGAAGATCACCGTGACGGAAGCCGCGACGCTGCTCAGCCGCATCAATGCCGGCACCTATGAGGTGGCCCTGCTGATCTGGAGCGGGCGCGCCGACCCGGATGCGAATGTGTCGATCTGGATCGCCTGCGACGGCTTCGTGAACTTTGGCAAGTACTGCGATCCCAAGGTCGACGAACTGTTGCGCCGCGCGCGCCAGTTGACCGATCGCGCCCAGAGGGCGCGGCTTTATGCGCAGGCCGCCGCGATCTATCTGCCGGCGCGGCCCTATATCTTCCTCTATCACCTGAAGTGGTTCTGGGGCGCGAGCGCGAAGCTCACCGGCATCGTGCCGCATCCGGACGGCATCATCCGCCTGCAGGGTTTGCGGCTCGCCAACTGATCAACCGGGAGAACTCTCATGCCAGCGATCCGCCGTACCAATCCGCCCGCCGTGCATCCGCCGCTCGGGCGCTATCACCACGCGACCGTGCATGCGCTCGGGAACGGACTGAAGCGGCTGGTGATGGCGGGGCAGGTCGGCATCAAGCCGGACGGCACGCTTGCGGGCGACCTCGCCGCGCAAATCGAGCAGGCCTACGACAATCTCTTGGCGGTGCTGGCGTCGGAAGGCATGGGGCCGGGCGATCTGGTCAAGATCACCTATTTCACCACCGACAAGTCGCCCGAGGCGCTCAAGCTCTCGCGCGACATCCGGGCGAAGAAGCTCGGCGATGCGAACCCGTCATCGACCTATCTGGTGATCGCCGGCCTCGCCGGGCCGGACCTGAAGGTCGAGATCGAAGGCGAGGCCGTGGCGGCGGGCTGAGCCGCCGCCACGATTGGTCTCAAGTCTAGCTTAGCGGTTCGGACGGCAGCGCCCGATCGCATTGCGATGCATGCCGGGCGGGCAGGGGCGCGCCATGAATGCCGGGCGGCAGTGGCCCCTGGCGTTGCGCGCCATGCCGGGCCCGCAGCCCTGCGCGACTTGCGTGGTGAGCCCGTCAGCCGGCAGCGGCGCGAGCGGCATCGCGTGCGCGGCGCCGAACGCACCGATGCTGATGATGGCGGCGGCAATCAATGTCTTCATGTGGTGTGCTCCTGTTGCGTTTCGTCCTGTTGCGCCTGCCCTTCGACTCAACGCCCCGGCGCGGACCGGACGATGCATGCGCACTTCGCGCGCCGCAAGGGGTGCGCTTGAATTGATGCGTTGCATATTTCCGTCACGCCGCCGTCATGGGCGCGGCGGCACGATGGCGAAGTGCACCCGCGCGGGGTGCAAATGGCTGCCGACGAAGGTCTGGCGCGGCAGGGTCAACGGGTCCTGCACGGCGAGGCCCGGATAGTCGAGGCGCAATTGCGCCATCGCGGCGGCATCGAGCTGCCCATCCTCCCACACGATCACGGCACCGCGCCGCTTGAGCTCCTCGCGATCGACCCATGGGCTGATCGCCGGATCGGCGTGCACGATGACGCGCGGCCTGTCGGGCGAATAGACCGCGATGTTGTTGGTGGCGAATTCGCCGCCGCCGACAAAGGGAAGTGGCGTTGCGAACTTCGCGTGCCACGCCTTGGTCACCGCGTCGGCGAGTTGCCGGCCGGGGAATTGCGTCGCCTTCGGCCGGTCGCGCACCGCGGGCTCGAGCGCTTCGACCGCCACATAGGCGAGCGGCATCGCGAGGAAGACGACGAGGAAGCCGGCCGCGAAACGGCGCGCCTGCGCGCCTTCGGCGACCGGCCTAAACCAGGCGATCGCGGCGAGCGGCGCGAACGACCAGAGCGGATAGCCCCACATCGCGACCGGCAGGCGGCCGGCAAACAGCGCCACCGCGGTCGTGACCAGAAACGGTCCCAGCGCCAGCATCGCGAGATAGCGCCGCGCGAATGCGGTCTGTTCGTCTGTTGGCGCTACCCGGCGCGCGCCGGCGAGTGCGAGCGCGATGAGGCCGATCGCGGGCGCAATGAAGAAGAGCTGGCTTAGCGTCCACTGCAGCGGATAGGTGAACACGTGATACCAGTGCGTCGCGAGCTTGGCGCGCGCATCGACATAGCGCAGCGGCGCAAATCCGCTCTCGATCAGCCAGTTCAGGTTCGGCGCGATCACGACGAAGAACGCGAGCGCCATCAGCCACGGCCCGGGCGTGCGCAGGCTGCGCCGCGCGACCGGATCGAACAGCAGGAACAGCGCGATGCTGCCGGCAAGCGCGAAGGCTGCGTATTTCGACCAGAAGCACAACGCAAGCGATGCGCCGGCAAGGAGCCAGTCGCGTGCGCGTGCGTGCGTCAGCGCGCGGTAGAGGAAGAGCCCGGTCATCGCCCAGAACGGAAGCTGCATCTGGTCGTGCGCGAATTTCGGCACAGAGAAATTGAAAAAATGAATGCCCTCGAGCGCCAGCACCGCGATCAGCGACTGGAAGCCGCCGACGATGTCGCGGCCCAAGAGCCACACGACGTACATGCAGGCGACCGCAGATAGCGGCCCGAGAATGTAGACCGCATCGACGTTGCCGGATGCCCGGTAGACCGCATCCGCCACCCACCACGGCAGCGGCGGGTGCTTCCAGTAGCCGAGCTGCCACTCACGCCCGAGCGCCAGGTCCTCGACCAGATCGAGCTGGAGATTGTGCGACAGCAGCGCAGGCAGCGCGGTCCAGATCGCGACATGCAGCACCAGCACCACCGCAAGGCACGTCCCCGGCGAGCGGCGCGCATAGGCCGTCAGCCCGGAAAGCCGCAAGGGGGCGGCGACGTCGGTCATGCCTGCTCCGTTGTGCGAGCCAAGGGGATCGGCCTAGATTGCGTCGCCGAGCGAATGAGAAACCGGGCGGACGGCTGCCGTCAACCGGAGAAAGATTACCGATACGTCATGGGGGCGGCGGGGCCGGACATCTCGATCGTGCTGCCGGCCCATAACGAGGCCGGCAACATCGTGCCGATCGCGGCCGCGATCGCGCGCGCGGTCGCGCTTTCGGGCTCCTACGAGATCGTGTTCGTCGACGACGGCTCGACCGACGGCACGCTCGCTGCGATCCGCACCGCCGCACGCGATCCCGCGATCCGTTACGTCTCGTTCACGCGCAATTTCGGCCATCAGGCGGCGCTGCGCGCCGGACTGCGTCATGCGCGCGGGCGCGCCGTGATCGTGATGGACGCGGATTTCGAGCATCCGCCCGAGCTGATCCCGAAGCTGATCGCGGCGTGGCGGGAGGGCGCGAAGATCGTCGCGACGCGACGCGACGATGAGGGCGTCGCCGCGGCAAAACGCCTCTCTTCGACACTTTATTATAAGGTGCTCGACGCGATCGGCGACGTGCGCATCGAGCCGGGCAGCGCGGACTACATGCTGCTCGACCGCGCCGTGGTGGATGTCGTCAACGCGCTCGAGGACCAGGACATCTTCCTGCGCGGGCTGGTGCGCTGGCTCGGCTTCCCGCTGGTGACGATCCCCTACACGCGCGGTCAGCGCATCGAGGGCGAAAGCTCGTTCTCGGTCCGCCGCATGGTCGAGCTCGCGCTCTCCGGGATCGCGGCGCACAGCGTGCGCCCGTTGCGCTTTGCGATCTGGCTCGCGCTCGGCTTCGCGCTGCTGAGCCTGTTGTTCATCGTCTATGCGGTCGTGAGCTTCCTGTTCGTGCAGCACACCGTCGCGGGCTGGTCCTCGCTCGTCGCCGTGATCGCGATCCTCGGCGCGGCGCAACTGCTCGTGCTCGGCATCATCGGCGAATATGTCGGGCGCATCCTGCGCGAGACGCGCCGCCGCCCGAGCTACATCGTGGCCGAGAGGGAGAGCGAGCCGGCGAGAGCGGCGGCAAAGCCTGCGGAGCCCAGTCCGCCGGCCGCGTGATCGTTGCTATTGCCACGGTTTCGCTTCAACATATAGTTGAGTTTGCCGAGCAATTGCGAACGTCACACTGGGAGGCCGCCGATGGCATTTTTCAAGGACAAGCCCAGCCTGATTGCCGCCGCGCTTGTTCCGGACAAGACCTATCAACCGCCGTTGCCGCCGGACAACAAGCCGTTGGGCCGGATGGCGCGCACGTATAATCGGTTGGGCGGATTGATCGACTTGCTCGCGAACCAAAATGGTCTTGATCCGGTTGCGGTGCTTGCGGTCTGGTATGTCGAAAGCGGCGGCCGAACCTTCACGCCCGGCAAGCCGGTCATTCGTTTCGAGAACCACAAGTTCTTCCAGTTCTGGGGCCACGATCACGCCGGTGATTTCGACAAGCATTTCCAGTTTGGCGGCCGCGGCGGAATTCCCGGGAAGTCGCATAAGAACCACAAATTCCGCGCGGGCACGAGCGGAGCCTTCGCGGTATTCCACGGCGACCAAACCAAGGAATACGAGGTGCTCGACTTTGCCAGCGGCCTCGCGGCCCGAGAAGAGGCCTGCCTGTCGATAAGCGTGGGCGGCCCGCAGATTATGGGCTTCAATCATGACGTCTGCGGCTATCCATCGGCGACCGCCATGTTCGACGCGTTCGCAGCGGATGAGCGGTTCCACGTGCTTGGGTTCTTCGATTTCGTCCAGTCGAAAGGACTGATGGGCGACATCAAGAACCAAGATTGGGTCGCATTCGGCGCCCACTATAATGGCGACGGACCGACTTATGGGCCATTGCTAAAGGATGCGTTCAGTAACAAGGCCAAGCTCAACGCCCTTCCGAAGGCGTAAGAGGTCGGCTTTCCCCGTAAGGGAGTTGTCGGGCGCCCTGCGCGAGACGCGTAAGCGGCCGGGCTGCGTCGTGGCCGAGACGGAGGACCGGGCAAGGCACGGCGAGTCCGTAGCCTCGGATTTCTATTTGGGCCGCGGTTCTTTCAGATCAGCGCCGGTGGCAACGAGCCTGCCCTCGCGCTTCGCGGTCACGGCCTCCATCAAGGTGCGCGCCGCATTGCGCACCTCGTCCTGAAACGCGGCATCGCGATCGAGCGCCTGATGGCTCGTCGCATAGGGCTGGTAATACCCGACATAGCGGCTGAGCTCCGCGTTCGCGCCCGCCGGAATCAGATGCATGTCGGAGGCCCAGTCGGAGAGATTGCGCCGCAGCGCCTCGGCGCCTTCGGTGTCGCCATGCACTACGACCGCGAACAGCCGCCCGGCGAGATGCCGCGGGTAGGGCCAGCCGGCAAGCTCCAGCGCTTTCGCTTCATCGGCATGCTTGCCGTGTGTCGAGGTCGGATCGGGATTGCCGCCGTCGGCGCAGACCAGCCGATCCATCATCGCCTTGAGCGGCCCGGGCGTCTGGTACCAGTTGACCGGTGTGACGATCATGATGCCGTGCGCCGCGACCCAGAGCGGATAAATCTCGTTCATCCAGTCGTGCACCTGCCCGAGCGCGTAGTTCGGATAGCAACTGCACCGCCAGTGGCAGAGCGCCATGGAGGTCGCGACGCACGACTTGCAGGGGTGGATCGTCCTGCCGAATTCCGAGGTGGTGCGGCTGAGATCGAGGATGTCGGTGCGAAAGCCGCCGGCTTCGATCATATGCCGCGCGAGTTCGACCAGCCGCCAGCTCTTCGACATTTCGCCCGGACAGGTGTGCTCCGAGCGCGCCGAGCCGTTGATCAGCAGGATGCGCGAGCGCGCGGCCGGATCGTCGTGCTCGCGCTGCGCCAGCGCGATCGCATCGCGCGCCGCAAGCCAGTCGACCGAAAGATCGTAGTCCGGATCGGCGAAACCGGGCCCGGCCTTGCGGGTGTGCGGCGCCTTGCGGCTGTCCGCATAGGCCTCGAAGGCCGCAGCGGCGATCTTCGCAAGCTCATGTTCGAGCGGATCGAACGCCGGATCGGCGAAACGAGACTTGAAGCGCCGCTCGAATTCCGCCCGGTCAAGCTTCACCGGCGGCATGCCTTTGCGGATGTCGGAGGAAGGCATGGAAGCTCCTTGCGGGGTGACAACCCGCAAGGGAGCGTGCCTGTTCCGCTTCCGCGGACCGGAGCCGGATGGGCGAACTATTCGTCGAGCATCGACCAGGTCGCCGGTCCGACGATGCCGTCCGGGACCAATCCCTTGCCACGCTGGAATTCGCGCACCGCGGCTTCCGTTGCCCCGTCGAACGTGCCGGTCGCCGCAATGCCGAGCTTGGTCTGGAGCGTGTTCACCAGATCCGGATCGTTGGCTGCGCCGCGCCGGATCGTCTTGCGCCCCGCGCTGTCGCTTGCCGAAATCACCGAGGCCGCCGGCGCATTGCCGTTCAGGATGGCGGCGACGTTCATGCGGAACGGCTTCATCTCGAAGCTGGGGTCGCTCTTGCGGCCGGGCGGTAGCGCGTATTCCTTGTGGCCGCAGCACATGATCGCGTCGGCCTTGATCTTCTTCAGGATGGCCGCGACGCCGTGCTCATAGGCATCGATCTGCACGCTCGGCCAGGGGTTGTCGGGCAGGCCCGAATTTTCCGCCTCGATGCCAATGAAATTCATGTTGCCGTTGGTGAAGCCCTGCCAGCTGCCGACACCCGCATGGTTGCAGCGCCCGGCCGCGATGACGAAGAATGTGCCGTCGCGCCCGAGCCCAAGCTGAGCGAGCGGGCCTTCGAGATCGGGGCGTCCTTTGATCAGCATGTCGAGCGTCGGCATGTTGCCCGGCGCGCTCTTCGCCGTCGCGGTGTGATGGCAAATCACGCCCTTGATCGGGCCGATTTCGCCGCGGCCGCGGCTCTTCCAGCCCTCAACCTCCGAAACCTTCAGGCCCGCGTCGAGCAGAACCTGCGCCAGCCAGATCAGTGAGAAATTCGGCATATCGCTCTCCCGAGCTATTCTGTTGCGACGACTATCGGCTCGCGATGCCGCCCTTGGTGGGCGGCAGGTCTTCGTCGCGCGTGTACATGTGCGCGGGAGTCTCGTAGTCGCAGAGGCAGTGATCGAGATGATCGTCGGGGTGCGGGGCCTTGGTCTTTGCCGCCGCCTTGGTGGCTTTCGTCGTTTTCTTGGCCATGGTGATGTCCTCCTCATCCGTCCGCGCCCGTGATCCAGAGGCTGCGGGGCGCAGGCCGCGGCATCATCTAAATTTTAGATTGTGGCTCCTGGATGATCTTTCGGCGCGGCTGGGCGGCTGCAAGCCGTCGCGGGTGGCCAGCTTGCGGCCAGGCGCGGTTTGGCCGCGGCGGGCGGCGGGCGACCCGATGCCGCGCACGGCTTCGTGATCGGCGTGCCTCATGGAGTAACTTGCATCATGCAAGTGACTATGCCATGTCTCCTACCATGCGCCGCAAAAGCCTGGAGAAAGCCAACTGCCCGATCGCCCGCTCGCTCGAGCGCGTCGGCGAATGGTGGAGCATCCTGATCCTGCGCGACGCGCTGCACGGCTACACGCGTTTCGAGGAATTCCGCGAGAGCCTCGGCGTTGCGCCGAACATCCTCACCACGCGGCTTGCCGCGCTGGTCGAGGCCGGCATGCTGGAGAAGCGGCAATATTCCGCGCACCCTCCGCGCTTTGAATATCTGCCGACGGACGCCGCACGCGATTTCCGCCCCGTTTTGTTGAGCCTGATGGCGTTCGGCAACCGGCACTTCGCACCAGAGGGCGCGATGGTCGAGGTGGTGAATACCAAAACCGGCAGGCCGGCCGACATCGGCGTGTTCGACCGCGTGACCGGGCTGCCGATAACGGCGCCCGACTACGCGATGGTGCCGGGCCCGGCCGCGACCGCGCGCGTGAAGAAGCGCTACGCCCGCCGCAAGGTCGAGGCGGGCGCCGCACGAACATCCGCCCGGACCCTCCGATCGACGCGGCGCCTGTTCCGGCCCCGCCCGCGCCGGTGCCGATGGACGCGCGCACGCGCGTGCTGCTGCAGGGTCCGATCGTGCCGACGCTTGCCCGCATGGCCTGGCCGAACGTGCTCGTCATGGTGGCGCAGGCCGCGACCGGCCTGATCGAGACCTACTGGGTCGGCCGGCTCGGCACCGACGCGCTCGCCGGCATGGCGCTAGTGTTTCCCGGCGTGATGCTGACCCAGATGATCTCCGCGGGCGCGATGGGCGGCGGCATTTCGTCGGCGATCGCGCGCGCTCTCGGCGGCGGACGGCGCGCGGAAGCCGACGCGCTGGTGCTGCACGCGATCGTGATCAATCTGGCGCTTGGCGCGGGCTTCGCGGCGGCCGTGCTGATCTGGGGGCGGCCGCTCTATTCGGCCTTGGGCGGCGAGGGCGCCTCGCTCGACGCCGCGCTCATTTATTCCAACGTGGTGTTCGGCGGCAGCGTGCTGCTCTGGCTGATGAACGGCCTCGCGAGCGTCATCCGCGGCACCGGCAACATGCTTACTCCCGCGCTGGTCATTTGCGTGGGCGCGCTCGCGCTGGTGCCGGTGTCGCCGCTGCTGATCTTCGGCTACGGGCCGCTCCCCGCGATGGGCATCGCGGGCGGGGGTTATGCGCTGGTCGCGTTCTACCTCGGCGGAACCGCCGTGCTCGGCTGGTACATCCTGTCGGGCCGCAATGTCGCTCGTTTCAGGATTGGCCCCGTGCGCTGGGCGATGGCGTACGAGATTCTGCGCGTCGGGCTGGTGGCGGCGATTTCGTCAGTCCAGACCAACCTGACCATCGGCGGCGTGACTGCGCTGGTGGGAATGGCGGCAGGCCCCGCGGCTGTTGCGGGCTTCGGCACCGCGGCGCGGCTTGAATATCTCCTGATCCCGATGGTCTTCGGCATCGGCGGACCGCTGGTGGCGCTTACCGGCACCAATATCGGCGCGGGAAACAGCGCGCGCGCGCTGCGCGTCGCCTGGATCGGCGCCGCCATCGCCTTCGTGCTGTGCGAAACGATCGGCGTCGCGGCGGCGCTCTATCCGCGCGCATGGCTCGCCCTGTTCGGCTCCGATCCCGCCATGATCGAAACCGGCAGCGCCTACTTGCGCGCGGTCGGTCCGTTCTATGGCTGCTTCGGCTTTGGCTTGGCGCTCTACTTTGCCTCGCAGGGCGCGGGGAAATTGCTCTGGCCGCTCGCCGCGGGTTTTGCCCGCATGGCTGTCGCGATCGGCGGCGGCTGGCTGGTGCTGCGGTGGACCCAATCGCTGCCGCTGATGTTCGTCGCAATCGGCTGCGCGCTTGCGATCTACGGCGGCGGCGTTGCGTTGTCGGTGTGGCGCGGCGCGTGGTTTCGATCCTAGTTCACCTGCCGGATCACCTTGCCGACCTTGTCGAAGATCTCGCCGATCTCGTTCTCCGAGATAATTAGCGGCGGCGAGAGCGCGATGGTGTCGCCGGTGATGCGGAACATCAGGCCGTGCTCGTGGAAGGCCTTTTCCATCGAGTCGTAGGCGCGCTTGCCGAACGCGTCCGGCCTGGAGGCAAGATCGATCGCCGCGACGAGCCCGAGCGTGCGGATGTCGAGCACGCCGGGCGTCCCTTTCAAGGACATCGCCGCGTCCGCCCATTTGCTCTCGAGCGAAGCCGCGCGCTCGAACAGCTTCTCGTCGCGATAGACGTCGAGCGTCGCGATGCCGGCCGCGCAGGCGAGCGGATGCGCCGAGTAGGTGTAGCCGTGGAACAGCTCGATCACATGCTCGGGCCCGCGCATGAAGGCATCGTAGATGCCCTTGCGCATCAGCACGCCCGCCATCGGCACCGTGCCGGAGGTGACGCCCTTGGCGAACGTGATCATGTCGGGAATGACGCCGTAGCGCTCGGCCGCGAACGGCACGCCGAGCCGGCCGAAGCCGGTGATGACCTCGTCGAAGATGAGCAGGATGCCGTGCTTGTCGCAGATCGCGCGCAGCCGCTGCAGATAGCCCTTCGGCGGCGGCAGCACGCCGGTCGATCCGGACATCGGCTCGACGATTACGGCCGCGATGGTCGAGGCATCATGCAGCGCGACGAGACGGTCGAGCTCGTCGGCGAGATGCGCGCCCCATTCGGGCTCGCCCTTGGTGAAGGCCTGCTGCTCGCGATTGTAGGTGTGCGGCAAATGATCGACGCCGTTAAGCGCGGTGCCGAACATCTTGCGGTTCGCCACGATCCCGCCGACCGAAATGCCGCCGAAGCCGACGCCGTGATAGCCGCGCTCGCGCCCGATCAGCCGCACGCGCGAGGCTTCGCCGCGCACGTTGTTGTAGGCGAGCGCGACTTTCAGCGCGGTGTCGACCGCCTCGGAGCCCGAATTGCAGAAGAACACGTGGTCGAGGTCGCCGGGCGCAAGCGCAGCGATCCGGCTCGCCAGCTCGAAGGCCTTGGGATGCGAGAACTGGAACGCCGGCGGATAATCGAGCTCGGCCGCCTGTTGCTGGATCGCCGCCACGATCGGATCGCGGTTGTGGCCCGCGTTGCAGCACCACATGCCGGCCGCGCCGTCGATCACGGCTTTGCCGTCGACCGTGTAGTAATGCATGTTCTTCGCGCGCGCGATCAGCCGCGGCGCCTTCTTGAAGGCGCGGTTCGGCGTGAACGGAACGAAGAACGCCTCGAGGTCGTTCGGAACCGTCGGCGCGAGCGGGCGGGTGGCAAGCGACATCTCTTCTCTCCTGCAGCAGTGGCTGTCCGGGTTCGCCGCGCCCCGTATATCAGCCAATAGAGGGGCGCGAAATCCAGGGGCGCGAATCAGGGCGGCGGGGCGTTTGCGTGGGCCGGGGCGTCGCCAGAAGATTGAGCGCCCAATATATTTTTGAAAATTATGTCGTGAAATCAGCGCGATCCAGACAACCTGCAGGTGCGATTTTCATTTATACATTGTAAATTGTACCGATTGATTTAGTTTGAATCTGGTTGCATAAAGCGTAGGGCTGGCTCGCGCCGCCGCCGACCATCGGACAGGCGCCACAGAGTCCCGCATCGTCAGACGGCTTCGGAGTTGAGGAAAGCGGCAGGGCAATGCCCCTACTCAACGCGCATCACGACGACCCTCCAGCTCCCGGCGAGGTGCGTGCCGCGCTCGACAATGTCGCCGCCAGCGAGGCGTTTCGCGGATCGCCGCAGCTCGTCGCGTTCCTGCGTTATGTCGTCGAGGCGACGCTGCGCGGGGAGCAGGATCGCATCAAGGGCTATACGATCGCGGTCGAAGCGCTCGGCCGCGGCGACGATTTCGATCCGCAGGACGACCCGATCGTGCGCGTCGAGGCGACGCGGCTGCGCCGCGCGATGCGCAAGTATTATGACAACGGCGGCAAGGATGACCCGCTGCACATTGAGCTGCCGGTCGGCCGATACGTTCCCGTTTTCCGGCGCTCCGCTGTTGCGGCCTCGGCGCGGCGCCAGCGCGTCCCATTTTTCAGCGTGCGCCCCGATTGGCGGCAACTCGCGACCGCCGCGGCGCTGCTTCTGACCGGTGCGGCGCTCTACGCCGCCCTCGACTTCTGGTTCGACTTCAATACGCCCAATCCGTATGCGGCACACGGGGCGGTCGCCCCGACGCTATGCGCGAACAATCCGGTCCGGACCGCCTGCGCTCCGGCGAGCGCGATCGTCGGCTCCGCGACGAATTGAATCGGCATCCCACCATGGAGATCGCAAACCGCGTCGAGCGCGATATCGCGCAGATCGAGGCTTGTGGAGCAATCGCGCGCTCGCCGGCCGAGACGCGGGGATAGACTGATCCGGGCGGAGGCGCTCAGGCCGCCGCCACGCGGTCAAGGAATTCGTCCACCGCCTGCTGCAGCGTTCCGGCCTGGTTGGTCAGCGCGCTCGAAGCTTCTAGCACGTGCGTGGCCGAGCGGTTGGTCTCCTCGATCGCCTCGGTCACGGTCGCCATGTTGCCGGCAAGTTCCTTCGCGCCGGTCGCGGCCTGATGCACGTTGCGGCCGATCTCCTGCGTCGAGGCGCTTTGCTCCTCGACCGATGCGGCGATTGTCGAGGTGAAGCGGCTGATGTCGACCATCACGCCCGAGATCTGGCGGATCGCCTCGACCGCCTGCGCGGTCGAAGTCTGGATCGCGCCGATTTGCGTGGCGATCTCTTCCGTCGCCTTGGCGGTCTGGCTCGCCAGCGTCTTGACCTCCGATGCGACGACCGCAAAGCCGCGCCCGGCTTCGCCCGCGCGCGCCGCCTCGATCGTGGCGTTGAGCGCCAGCAGGTTGGTCTGCTCGGCGATCGCGCGGATCAGCTTCACCACATCGCCAATGCGTGAGGCGCCGCTCGAAAGCTGGCCGACCAGCCGGTCGGCGTTCTGCGCAATCTCGCTCGCGCGCCCGACAACGCCGTTCGCCTGGCTCGCCTGATCGCTGATCTCCAGGATCGAGGCGCCGAGTTCCTCGGTCGCGCCCGCGACGCTGCGCACGTTCGAGGAGGTCTGTTCGGATGACTGCGAGGCCGCGCGCGCCTGATTGTCGGCTTCCGCCGCGATGCTCGAGAGCGTGCGCGCCGTCGTCTCCATGCGCGACACGTTGTCGGTCACCGCTGCGATCACCGCCGTGACGGTCGCGCGGAAGTCGCCGATCATCTGCTCGATGGTGGCGGCGCGCTCGCGCTGCGCGGCCTGTTCGGCCTCGCGCCGCTGCGCCATCTCGCGGCGGTCGATTTCGCCGGCGCGGAACACTTCGAGCGAGCGCGCCATGTCGCCGATCTCGTCGCGGTCGGCCGCGGCCGGAACGCCAAGATCGGTCTCGCCCGAGGAGAGCCGCCGCATCGCATCGCCGACCGAGGTGAGGCGGCGCACCAGGCGGCGCTGCACGTAGAAGACACCAATGCCGATCGCAACCAGCACGCTCATCGCCGCGACGATCAGCAGCAGCATGCGGTTGCGCGAGAGGTCATCGACCAGCTTGCTGGAGCCGCTCCGCATGGATTTCTCCGCGTCCCCGACCAGCGTCGCGACCGCGGTGTCGAGCGAGCGCTGGATGGCGACATTCTCCTCGATGGTCTGGTCGGCGCGGGCGGCTGCGGCAAGCTCGCGGCTGCGCAAGTTGAACAGGCTGTTGTCGCCTTGGCCGTAGACCACCAGTTCGTCGATCGCGCTCTTGATATCGTCGTTGGTCAGCGTCTTGGCCGCCTTGGCGAGCAGGTCGGTCGCGGCCTTGAAGCGGTCCTGCATCGGGACGAGCGCGGTGGCGTCTTTCGCGACGACCGCTTCGCTCAGCAGGCTGGTGACGAGGTGCGTTTGCGCCGCGACTTCGAGCGCGCTGCGCAGCCCCGTGATCTGCACCGCCACGAGATTCTTCACCAGCTTGCTGGTGCGCTTCACCGCGTCTTCGCTTTGCACCACGACATCGAAATTGAGATCGTCGATCAGCGTGATCAGCAGATTGGTGAGCTGCTCATGGGCGCGGAACACGTTGTTCAGGCGCTCCGTCTCGTCTTCACCTTCGCGCTGCTTGAAATCGCCGAGCTTGACCAGGTCGCGCACCTTCTGCTTCAGCGGATCGAACTTGCTGCCGGTCGGAATCTTGCCGAGCTGCTTTTCGGCGCGCCGCGCCGAGGCGGTGAAGCGGTCCTCCAGCATCGCCAGGATGCCGGGCGAGGAGGTGAGCGCGCCGGCGGTGAGCAGGCCGGTGACCAGGTTGGTTTCGGCGCCGACCTCGATCATCGCCTGCATCAGCTGCATGCCGCCCTGAATCAGCGTGCGCACCGTGATGTCGCCGCTCTGGCCGACGTCCTCCGCCGTGGTGACGACCTCGAAATAGGAGTCGTCCACGATCGGGGTGAGCTTGTCGCTGATCTTGTTGTGCGCGCGATGCAGCGAGGCGAGGCGCGCTTCGAGGCTGTCGCGAATGTCGGTACGATCGGAGATCGCCTGCTCGAGCGCTTTGAGATTGTCCTTCAGCTTCTTCGCCATCGGCTCGGCGGCGGCAAAGCCGTTCGCATCGCCTTGCCCGACGCGCAGCCGGTCCATGATCGCATCGAGTTCGCGCGAACGGGTGGTGATCTGGCTCGCGAGCTGGCGGCGGTCCTCCGCGGTCTTCGCCGCCACGTATCGCGCGGCCGCGGCTGAAATCTCGCCCGAGGCGACCGAGAGGCGCAGCGCGTCGGTCATGGTCGGCACTTCGTGGCTCGACACGCGCTCAAAGCCGCGCTCGGTCTCGGAAAACGACGTGATCGCGACCGCGGCGGCGACCACCGTCATGATGGCGACCGCGCCGAACGCGGCCTGCAAGCGCACCTTGATGCCGAACCGCGCGGCACCCGGACCGATGTCACTCATGGAACCAACCCCGCCGTGGCGGCAGGCGCCGCCGTATCATGAAATCCTCATCCTGAGGAACGAGGGCGTCAGCCCGAGTGTCTCGAAGGATGGCAAGATGCATTGATGTCGCCATCCTTCGAGACGCGCGGCCCGCCGGGCCGCGCTCCTCAGGATGAGGTCTTGAGTTCAGTTGCTCGACACCTTGATCATCTTCTCGATCGGCTTGAACGTGCCGTCGGCCTCGATGATGGTCATGAACACCTTGTCGAGGCCTTCGTTCTTTTCGGCCGAGAACGTCATCGGCAGCCCGCCGATGTCGAACTTCGCCGTGTCCTTGATCGCCTTGACGAGGCTCTCGCGGGTCACGTCCTTGCCGGCCTTCTCCAGCGCCGCGATGGCGAGACGGCCGACCAGATAGCCTTCGAGCGAGACGAACTCAGGCTCGCCGCCCGCTTTCTTGATCGACGCCTGATAGTCCGCCACCACCTTGAGCGAGGCATCGCCCGGGAACGGCACGACCTGGGAGACGATTACGCCCTTGCCCTCCGGGCCGAGCTCCTTGGCGAGCGCATTCGCGCCGACGAACGAGATGTTCACGAACACCGGATTGAAGCTGACCTTGCGGGCGAGCTTGATGAACTCGGCGACCGGCTTGTAGGCGCCGACCATCACGACCGCTTCGGGCTCGGCGCGCTTGAGCGACAGGAGACCGGACTTCACCGCCACCGTGTTGCGCTCATAGGTCGCCTCGGCGGCGATCGTCATGTTGCGCTTGTCCATCGCCTTCTTGAAGCCGGAGAGGCCGGCGCGGCCGAAGGCATCGTCCTGGTAGAAGATCGCGATCTTGGAGATCTTCAGGTCCTCGGTGAGGTGCTTCACCCAGGCTTCGGTCTCGGCGTCGTAGCTCGCCCGCACATTGATGACGTTTTCGAGCTTCGGATTGCGCAGGAAGCCCGCGCCGGTGAACGCGCCCATGAACGGTACCTTCGCGGCGGTCGCGACCGGCTGCGCGGCGGCGGACGTGGGCGTGCCGACCGCACCGATCAGCGCGAACACCTTGTCTTCCTCGATCAGCTTCTTGGTCGCCGCGATCGCGCGGTCCGGCTCGTAGCCGTCGTTCACGCTGATCAGCTTGAGCTTGCGGCCGTGCACGCCGCCCGTGGCGTTGATCTCGTCGAACGCCGCGTTGAGGCCCTTCTGCATGCCGAGGCCGAGCGCGGAAGCCGGACCTTCGAGCACCGCAGCCTGTCCGAACGTGATGGTGTCGGCGGTGACGCCGTCTTCGGCGTAAGCCGGCACAGAAAGGGCCGCGAGCGCGACAGCGGCGCAGACGCCGCGAAGCGAAAAGTGCATGAGAATCTCCCAAGGCTTGGCGACGGTTCGCCGCGTCCGCAAGATGTGAGGCCGCAGTAAAGGAATGCTTAACGATTGGTGAAAAACCACCGCAATGCGCGGGAAATGGGCTTGCCAACCAGGGGTTTGCGCCGCGCTTGCCGCCCGCGGGGGGTTCGGTTACTCCCGACGCGCAACCCGCCGGAGCCGCGCCCGTGTCGACCGACAAGCCGAACAAGCTCAAAGCGCGCCTGCCGCGCGGCCTTGCCGACCGCGGCCCGGCCGAGATCGCGGCGACGCGCCGGATGCTCGAGACGATCCGGCGGGTCTACGAGCGCTACGGCTTCGAGCCGGTCGAGACCCCGCAGATCGAGTACACCGACGCGCTCGGCAAGTTCCTGCCCGACCAGGACCGGCCGAACGAGGGCGTGTTCTCGTTCCAGGACGACGACGAGCAGTGGCTCTCGCTGCGCTACGACCTGACCGCGCCGCTGGCGCGCTACGTGGCGGAGAACTTCGACGCGCTGCCGAAGCCCTATCGCTCGTATCGCTTCGGCAACGTCTATCGCAACGAGAAGCCGGGGCCGGGGCGCTTCCGCCAGTTCATGCAGTTCGATGCCGACACGGTCGGCTCCGCCAGCATGGCGGCGGACGCCGAGGTCTGCATGATGATCGCGGATACGATGGAGGCTTTGGGCATCAAGCGCGGCGACTATGTGGTGAAGGTGAATAACCGGAAGCTTCTTGATGGCTTGATGGAGACAATTGAGCTGGGCGGTGAAACAAACGCTAGCAAGCGCCTAACGGTTCTTCGCGCGGTCGATAAGCTTGATCGCCTCGGCCCGGAAGGAGTCCAAATGCTATTAGGCGCCGGCCGCAAGGACGAAAGTGGAGATTTCACAAAAGGGGCCGGCTTAAATAGCGACCAATGCAAGGTTGTTATGCAGTTTGTTAATCCAGTCGCACCGACGCTGAACATCGAGGGCGACACCTTGATCACCTTGCCGGACCGCTTCGCGCGTACCGCACTGTTCAGCCAGGGGACGAAAGAAATTAACGAAATCCGGAAGCTCGTCGAAAGCTCGGGGTACTCGGATCGTATCAAGATCGATCAAACCGTCGTCCGCGGCCTGGAATACTACACCGGCCCGGTCTTCGAAGTTGAACTGACCTTCGAGACGACAGGCGACGACGGCAAACCGGTGCGCTTCGGCTCGGTCGCGGGCGGCGGGCGCTATGACGGACTGGTCGGACGCTTCCGCGGCGAGGATATTCCGGCGACCGGCATTTCCATCGGTGTCTCGCGCCTGATGGCGGCGTTGCAGCATCTGAAGAAGGTCGACACGAAAGCCGAAGCAGGGCCTGTGGTGGTCACGGTGTTCGATCAGGATCGCATCGCCGACTACCAGAAGATGGTCGCGGCGTTGCGCAATGCCGGCATCCGCGCCGAGCTTTATCTCGGGTCAGGCAAGTTCGGCGCGCAGATGAAATACGCCGACCGGCGCGGCTCGCCTTGCGCAGTCATCCAGGGCGGCGACGAGAAGGCCAAGGGCGAGGTGCAGATCAAGGACCTGATCCTCGGCGCGACGATCTCCGACATCAAGGACCGCGAGGAATACAAGGCCGCACAGGCGAAGGCGCAGTTTGCCATCAAGGAAGGCGAGCTTGTCGAGGAGGTCCGCAAGCTCCTCGATAAGCACGGGGTGAAGTGGGACTAGGCGCAGCCTGAGCGGCATACTCCACCTCTCCCCGCCTGCGGGGAGAGGTCGCCGCGCAAGGCGCGGCGGGTGAGG
>JADMIO010634537.1_pt1 | contig 23507 bp, 26 predicted proteins | sample 8958161 | NCBI WGS metagenome assembly JADMIO01 (sample SAMN16585339, study PRJNA669376) | soil metagenome | isolation source: Crop rotation soil | place: USA: Cullars Rotation, Alabama | collected 2011
AGCGTGAGACGACACTGCTCTGGGACCGCGCTACCGGCACGCACGTCGCGCCGGCGATCGTCTGGCAGGACCGCCGCACCGCCGAGCGCTGCCGCGAGCTCGACCCGGAGCTGATCCGCCGCAAGACCGGCCTCGTTCCCGATCCGTACTTCTCGGCGACCAAGCTCGAGTGGCTCCTGCGCGAGCACGGTGCGAGCAAGGGTCTCGCGTTCGGCACCGTCGACAGCTTCCTCGTCTGGCGGTTGACCGGCGGCGAGCACCATGTGATCGACGTGACCAATGCGTCGCGGACGCTCCTCGTCGACCTCGAGACGCTCGACTGGGACGACGAGCTTCTGACGCTCTTCGGGATCCCGCGCGAGGTGCTGCCCCGGATCGTCGGCTCCAGCGACGCGATCGGGCAGGGCGAGCTGAACGGCCGCACGGTCGAGATCCGCGGCATCGCCGGCGACCAGCAGGCGGCGCTCTACGGACAGGGCTGCCACGCACCGGGCGAGGGCAAGGCGACGTACGGGACCGGCAGCTTCGTGCTCGTCCACACAGGAGACGATGCGGGCCCGCCGCCCGACGGCCTGCTGAAGACAGCGGCCGCGGACGGCTACGCGCTCGAGGGCGCGGTGCTGACGAGCGGCGCGGCGGTGCAATGGCTGCGCGACGGGCTGGGCCTCGTCGGTTCCGCGGCCGAGACCGAGGCGCTCGCGACCAGCGTCGACGACACCGGCGGTGTCCACTTCGTGCCCGCACTGACCGGGCTGGGTAGCCCCTGGTGGGACGCCGACGCGCGCGGGCTCGTCACCGGGCTCACCCGTGGCACGACGACGGCGCATCTCGTCCGTGCGGCGCTCGAGGCGATCGCACATCAGGTGGCGGATGTCGTGGCTGCGCTCCCCGACGCGCCCCGCGTGCTGCGAGCCGACGGCGGCGCAACCGCAAATGCGTTCCTGATGCAGTTCCAGGCCGACCTGCTCCAGGTGCCGGTCGAGGTGGCGGCAGAGCGTGAGACCACGGCTCTCGGTGCCGCTGCGCTTGCGGCCGGGCGGGAAACCGGCGTCGCGGTCGGCGCGGTATACGAGCCGAGACGGTCCAGCGACGAGGTCGCGGCGCTGCGCGCAGGCTGGCGGCGCGCACTCGACTTAACGAGAAGTTCTTAGGTCCAGCCGTCATCCTTCCGGGAAGACGGAACCCGAGCGAGGAGGACGCATGGACGGCACGAAGCTCGAGCAGGCGCTGTTCGAGATCCGGCGTGTGATCGCGGGCCAGGAGGAGATGCTCGAACGCGTGCTGGTCTCCCTGCTCGCGGGCGGGCACGTCCTGATCGAGGGCGTCCCCGGCCTCGCGAAGACCCTGACGATCAAGACGACCGCTGCCGTGCTCGGCGGATCGTTCCAGCGCATCCAGTTCACGCCCGATCTCGTTCCGTCGGATCTCGTCGGCACCCGTGTCTACCGTCCGGACCGCGCCGACTTCGACACGGAGCTTGGACCTGTCTTCTGCAACTTCCTTCTCGCCGACGAGATCAACCGTGCGCCGGCGAAGGTGCAATCGGCGCTGCTCGAGGTGATGCAGGAGCGCCAGGTGACGATCGGTCACCAGACGTTCCCGGTCCCGTCGCCGTTCCTCGTGCTCGCGACGCAGAACCCGATCGAGTCGGAAGGAACCTATCCGCTGCCCGAGGCGCAGGTCGACCGGTTCATGCTCAAGGTGCTCGTCGACTACCCCGCCCACGACGAGGAGCTGACGGTCGTCGCCCGCTCGCTCGAGGCGCCGCCGGCGCTCCAGCAGGTGCTGTCGCTCGACGATCTCAAGAGCCTGCAGACGGAGGCCGCCGAGGTGTACGTCGATCCGGCGCTGATCAGCTGGTCGGTCGACGTCGCGACGGCGACGCGCCGGCCGCGGGATCACGGCCTCGACGATCTCGGCGAGTACATCGCGTTCGGCGCCAGCCCCCGCGGGCCGATCAGCCTCGTCGCGGCAGCGCGTGCGCTCGCGCTCATCCGTGGTCGAGACTACGTCGTGCCGGGCGACATGGAGGCTCTCGCACGCGATGCCTTCCGCCACCGGCTCGTCCTGTCGTACCGCGCGCTGGCGGAGGAGGTGTCCCCGGACGGCTTGCTCGACCAGGTGCTCGCCGCCGTGCCGATGCCGCAGATCGACCTTGGACGGCGCGAACAGGTCGCGTGAGCCAGAGCTCCGATCCGCTCGCGCCGATCCGGACGCCGGAGCAGCCTGGGCCTGGGCCGCTCTCGTCGGCGTCACTGCGCGCGCTCGAGCTGACCGTCGGGCGGCGCGTCGACGGCCTGCTCGCCGGCGACTACCGCTCCGCCTTCGCCGGGCTCGGCAGCGAGCTCTGGCAGGTGCGCGTCTACGAGCCGGGCGACGACGTGCGCCGTATCGAGTGGAACGTCACCGCCCGCACCGGCGAGCCGCACGTGCGCGTCGAGCTCGCCGAGCGCGTGCTCGTCACGTGGCTCGTGCTGGACTCGTCGGCGTCGATGGCATTCGGCACGGGCGACCGCCGCAAGGCGGACGTGGCGGAAGGTGTCGCGGTTGCGGTCGGGTACGCCGCGACGAAGCGCGGCAACCGGCTCGGCACGATCTCGTTCGGCGAGACGCCGACCGTCGAGCCGCCGCGACAGGGCCGCCGCGCCCTGCTCGACACGCTGCACCTGCTGCGCAACTTGCCGGCGGGCGGCACGGGAAACCTGCGCGACGCGCTCGAGCTCGCGGATCGCGTCGTCCGGCAGCGCGCGCTCGTCGTGCTCGTCTCCGACTTTCGCGGGCCGCCCGACTGGCAGCCGCCGCTCCTTCGGCTCGCGGGCCGCCACACCGTGCTGGCGGTCGAGATTCGCGACCCGCGCGAGCAGGAGCTCGCCGACGTCGGCGAGCTCCGGCTCGTCGATCCGGAGACGGGACGTCAGCTGCGGGTCGATACGAGCGACCGGCGCCTGCGCGAGCGGTTCGCAGCGGCGGCGGCGGGCGAGCGGCGTGCGCTCGTCGCAGCACTCGCGTCCGCGGGCGTCCGTCACGTGGCGTTGTCGACGGAGGGCGACTGGCTGCGGCCGCTGACCGCATTCCTGCGCCGAAAGGATCGCGCCGCATGAGCCGGAGCGGGAAATGAGCTTCGGCGTGCCGCTGCTGCTGCTCTGCCTGGTGGCCGTCCCGGTCGCGGCCGGCCTGCTCGTCCTGCTCGAGCAGCACCGGCGCCGCCGCGCGACGGCCTGGGCTCCCGCCGCGCTTCTGCCGAACATGACGACGCGGCCGTCGCAGCTTCGCCGCCACCTCCCGACCGCGCTGACGCTGCTCGGGGTCGCACTTCTGCTCGTCGGCTTCGCGAGGCCTAAGGCGACGTATCACGTGAAGGCGCAGGAGGCGACGCTCGTGCTGGTCCTCGACGTCTCCGGGTCGATGGCGGCGAACGATGCGCGACCGACGCGGTTCGCGGCTGCCAAGGCGATCGCACAGAGATTCATCGACAAGGCACCGAAGGGCTATCGCCTCGCGCTCGTGACGTTCTCGGATCACGTCGCGGTCTCTGCGTCACCCACGCGGAGCATGGACGCCGTGTCGGCCGCGCTCGCGCGCGCCCACACCGGCCCGCAGGGAACGGCGCTGGCCGATGCGGTCGTGCGCGCCGTCCGTGTCGCCTCGCTCGTGAAGGGATCGGTTCGCGGTCACCGTCCGCCGGCGGTCGTCGTCGTGCTCTCGGACGGCGGGCAGACGACCGGACGCGTGTCGCCGGCGCAAGCCGCGGCCAGGGCGCGCCAGGCGCACATCCCGATCTCGGCGATCCTGCTCGGGACACCCGACGGCGTCGTCCAGCAGAAGCTGAAGGGCGGGTTCACGGAGCGCATCCAGGTGCCGGCCCAGCCGCAGGAGCTCGAGACACTGGCGCGGGGGAGCGTCGGCCGCTTCACCGGCGACGCGGCAACGGCCGACGTGAAGGGCACCTATGACGACCTCGGGTCGCGCACCGGGCAGCGCAAGAAGACGGTCGAGGTCAGCGCGGCGGCGGCAGGCGGCGGCCTCGCGTTCGTGCTCGCCGGCGGTCTGCTGTCCGGCCTCTGGTTCCGGAGGATCCCGTGAAGGCAACCCTGCTCGCGTTCGTCGCAGCGCTCGCCGTCGCGGCAGCGGTCGCTCCCGTCGGCTCGGCGACGAACGAATGCCACGGCATCCCGTCGTGCATCCGCGTGCCGGGGCCCTGGGTGATCGTCCCGGCGCACGGAACGGCCGACTACCTGCTCACGTGCCCGAACGGCCGCAGCATCGTCGGCGGGCTCGACGCCCAGGCGACGACGCGCGACGTCCGCGTCTCGTTCGACGGCCGGCTGGGCGCGCCGGTGCAGCCGGGCCAGACGACGACGCGGTACGCGTTCTTCCACGCTGTTTCCATATCGGGGCGCAAGCAGGCGTTCCAGCCGTTCCTGGGCTGCATCCCGACCCAGGGAGGCGGCGGCCGGTCGACCGTTTCGGCGCGTGTCGTGCCCGTCGGCCAGTCGATCGAGTACCGCTCGCGCATCATGGTCGTCGGCCCGGGCGACGTGAAGTTCGGGCGCGTGTCGTGCGAGCGGACCGAGAAGCTCGTCGGCTCCTGGCACGCGATCGCGTTCCGGACGAAGCAGCCGCCCAACCTCGCCAACGTCGGCCTGATCAGCGCGCGCCACGCGATCGTCGGGAAGAAGGTGGTCGTGACAGCGTCGTCGACCGATGCGCTCTCTCCTGACGCGCACGCGATCGTCCAGGTGGGTGCGGAGTGCGCGCCATGACCTTCGCCTCTCCGTATCTCCTGCCGCTGCTCGTCGTTGTCCCGGCCGTGGCCTTCCTCGCGTGGTGGCTCGAGCGCCGCCGCGCCCGTTACGCCGTGGCGTTCACCAACCTCGACGTGCTCGCCTCAGTGGTCGAGCAACGCCGCCGGCGGCTGTTGTCGTTCGTCCCGCTCTTGCTGTTCCTGCTCGCGCTCGCCGTCGCGTCGGCGGCGGTCGCACGGCCCCGCAAGACGGTGCAGGAGACGTCCGACCGGGCGACGGTCGTCCTCCTCGTCGACGTGTCCGGCTCGATGCGCGCGAGCGATGTGAAGCCGACGCGGCTGCTCGCCGCCGCTCACGCGATGTCGCTCTTCGCCGGCAGGGTGCCGAAGAAGGTGAAGGTCGGCCTGATCTCCTTCTCGACCGGCCCGGACATCCTCGTGCCGCCGACGACGGACCGGGCGCTGCTCCAGGAAGGGATCGAGCTGCTCGAGCCCGAGGGCGGGACCGCGATCGGCGACGGCCTCGGCGTCGCGGTGCAGGTCGTCCAATCGGCGGTCGGCGACGTGAAGAAGACCAAGGACGGCAAGATCCCCGGTGCGATCGTGCTGCTCTCCGACGGTGCGCAGACGCGTGGCGACCTGACGCCGCTGCAGGGTGCCGATCGCGCGAAGCGCGCGGGCATCCGCGTCTTCACCGTCGCACTCGGCACGAACCACGGCACCCTGGGCGGTGGTGCGTTCGGAGGCGCGATCTTCGGCGGCTCGGGTCGCTTCGCCGTCCGCCCGGACCCCGTGACGCTCGCCGCGATCGCCCGTGACACGGACGGCTCGACGTTCCGGGCGCAGTCGGCGGACAAGGTCCAGCAGATCTACAAGAAGCTCGGTGCCAGCATCGCCCGCCATCCGGTGCAACGCGAGGTGACGTCGTGGTTCGCGGGCGCTGCCGCGTTGCTGCTGCTCGGCTCGCTCGGCGCGTCGCGGGCGCTCGGCGGGCGGCTGCCGTAGCAGCCACCCGCCGCGCCACTCCTACGCGAGGCCGTTGGCCTTGAGGAACGCCTTGGCGATCGACGCCGCCGACTTCTTGTCGACGTAGAACGCCTTGTTCATCGCGACGATCGCGGGGATCGTCAGCTTCGCCGAGACCGCGTTCACGGTGCTCGCGAACTTCGGGCCGGCCGCGGTCGCGACCGACGCCTTGACGATCGGGGCGACGTTCTGGAAGCCCGTCACGTGCTTCGGATCGGTCAGCACCGTGTACTTCGACGGCTTGCCGAGCGGTGGGTCGGTCGAGAACCCGTCACCGGCCTGGATCGTGCCCGCGTCGAGTGCGGCGTAGACCGAGATGCCGGACAGCGGCACGAACGACACCTTCGTCAGGCCGTACTGCTTCTTGTAGCCGACGAGACAGGTGTTCCTGGTCTTGCACTCCGGGAAGGCGCCGAACTTGAACGAGCCCGCCTTCTTCAGGTCGCCGATCGACTTGAGCCCGTACTTCTTCGCGTACGCATTCGTCACCACGACGACGTCGGTGTCGTAGAACGGAGTCGCGTTCAAGAGCGTGTAGCCCTTGGCGGCTTCGAGCGACTTCGCGAGGCTGTACGTCGCCTTTGCGGTCGTCGGTGACTTCGCGTGATGAAACACGACCTGCACGATCACGCCCGTGTACTCGGGATAGAAGTTGATCTTCCCGCTCTGCAATGCGGACGTCATCAGCTCGGTCGAGCCGATGTTCTCCTTGTACTTGATGGTGAAGCCCTTCGCCTCGAGCGCCTGCTTGTAGAGCTGCCCGAGGATGTACTCCTCACCGAAGTTCTTGGTGCCGATGATGATCGTCGGCCCCGCCTTCGGTGTGGCATGTGCCGGACGCGTGAACGCCGCCGCGTAGACACCGATGACGATCGCGACCCCGAGACTGATCGCGAACGCCGCCTTGGCAGCACGCCTCGTGTGCTTGCGAATCACTGCTGCTCCTTTCGGATGGGGACGGCTCCGACACTAGTACGCCGGAGCCCCCTGGGCGTTACGGCCAACTGCAGCCCGGCGAGCCCGAGAAAGACGATCGCGGACAGCGCCATCACGCAGAACGAGGCTCCAAGAACGCCCTCGAGCCGGTAGCTGGCCTGGTTCACGATGATGTCGCCGAGGCCCCCGCCGCCGGCGATCGCGGCGATCGGAGCGGTCGCGACGATCGTCACCGCGGCAACCCGGATTCCCGTGAAGAGCAGGGGAATTGCGAGTGGCAGCTCGACTCGGCCGAGGATCTGCGTGCGGGTCATGCCCATGCCCCGCGCAGCCTCGACCGTCTCGCGGTCGACACCTGCGACGGCGTCGTACGCATTGGTGAGGATCGGGCCGCTCCCGAGCACCGCGAGGGCGACCATGTTGTTCACGAATCCGATTCCCAAAATCGTCAGAAATGCGGCAATCAGGACGAGGCTGGGGAGCCCGCGCCCGACGATCGACGCACCGATCGCGATCCCGGAGCCGCGATGGAAGTGCCCGAGCACGATGCCGAGCGGGAGGGCCGCGAGCAACGCCAGCCCGAGCGCCGCACCCGAGAGCTCGATCTGCTCGAGCGTCTTCGTCAACAGGAAGCCCGGGTGGTCGCCGATGAAGCGGAATGCCTCGACGAACGTGTGCAGGTTCGCGGTGTCGGCGACGATCACCGCGCTGCCCTCGTCCAGGGCACGACGGCGCGGCGAAGCGCCACGAGCAAGAGGTCGGCGCTGATCGCCAGCGCGACCGAGAGCAGGCCGGCCGAGTAGATCTCCGTCTTGAACGGCGTCGGTTCCTTCAGCGCCAGGAAGATCGGGTAGCCGAGGCCCTTCGGCAGCAGGGTTGCCGCGATCGTCGCGATCGCGACGGTCGAGACGACCGCGATGCGCAGCCCACCGACGATTGCGGGGAGTGCGAGCGGCAACTCGACGCGTGTGAGGACCTGCAGCCGGGTGAGGCCCATCCCGCGCGCGGCTTCGATCACTTCCTCCGGTGCGCTGCGCAGGCCGGTGACGATGTTCGGGAAGAGGATGACGAGGGTGTAACCGACAAGTGCGATCTCGACGGTCGTCCACGTGATGCCGGTGAACGGGACGAGTAGCTGGAAGAGCGCAAGGCTCGGGACCGTGTAGACGAGCGCCGAGAATGCGCCGAACGGCTGCTCCAAGCGGCGGTAGCGGTGTGCGAGCAGCGCGAGCGGGAACGCAATCGCGAAGCCGATCACGACGGCGATCGCGGTCAGCTCGACGTGCTGCCAGAGCGCCGGGCCGAGCGTGTCGCCCCAGTGATCCTTGACCCAGCCCCAGCAGAAGGCGTGGTCGCCCGTGACGCACGAGTCGCCCTGGCCGAAGTTCGGGATGACGGGGCCGTTGTCGCCGCCCATCAGAGGAGGCTGCTCACGTCGGCGAGCCGGAACGTGCCCACGATGGCGTTGCCGTCTCTCACCGCGAGCGTGTCCGTTCGGAGCTCGAGCATCAACGAGACGGCATTGCGGACCGTCGTGTCGGATGAAACCCAGTTGTCAGGCGCCGCGAATGTCGTCCCCGGCGCCTGGAGGGGAACCTCCCCCACGGTGCGGAGCGCGAGCCGCCGCAGCGCCCGATCCTCGCCGATGAACTTCGCGACGAAGTCGTCGGCCGGGTCGGCCGGGTGCGCGAGGATCGCGTCCGGCGTGTCGTACTGCGCGAGCACGCCGCCTTCGCGAAGGATCGCGATCCGGTCACCCATCTGGATCGCCTCGTCGATGTCGTGCGTGACGAAGATGATCGTCTTGCCCACCTCGCGGTGGAGGCGGCGCAACTCGGTCTGCAACCGGTGACGCGTGATCGGGTCGAGGGCGCCGAACGGCTCGTCCATCAGCAGCAGCGGCGGGTCGGCCGCGAGCGCACGGGCAAGCCCGACCCGCTGTCTCTGCCCGCCGGAGAGCTGCGACGGGTAGCGCGCTGCGTCGCTCGCGTCGAGCCCCACGAGCTCGAGCAGCTCGACCGAGCGCGCGCGCTGCCGCTGCTTGTCCCAACCGAGCAGCCGCGGCACGGTTGCGATGTTCTCGCCGATCGTCATGTGCGGGAACAGACCGATCTGCTGGATCACGTAGCCGATACCCCGGCGGAGCTCGGTGAGTGGAAGCGATTCGATGTCGCGGCCGTCAATCCTGATCTCGCCCGAATCGAACGGGATCAACCGGTTGACCATCTTCAGCGCCGTCGTCTTGCCGCCCCCGGACGGCCCCACCAGGACGCAGAACGAGCCGGCCGGGATCTCGAGCGAGAGGTCGTCGACCGCCGCCGCGTCGCGTCCCGCGTAGCGCTTCGTGACGTGGTCGAAGACGATCTCAGCTGCTTCTGACATTCCGAATCCCTGCGAATCCGATGAGCCCACCCGCGCAGATCAGCCCGACCGTGATCCACATCGCGAGGCGAAACCCTGACACGTCGAGTGTGTTGTTCGCTCCCGCAACCGACGCGCCGACGACCGCGATCCCGAGCAGGCCGGCGACACGCGCGACTGCGTTGTTGACGCCGCTCGCGACGCCGGCGTCGCTCTCGTCCGCATCGGCGAGCACCGTCGCCGTCAGCGGAGCCACCGTCAGCGACAGCCCGACGGCGAAGACCACGAGCGGCGGCAGGAGCTCCCACCAGTAGTTGAACCCAGGCTTCAAGCGCGCGAGTGGTGCCAGCGCCACCGCGGCGATCAGCGGCCCGCCGCCCATGAACATGCGCGGACCGAGGCGCATCGACAGGCGACCGACCCGCGGCGACAGGACGAACATCACGACCGTGATCGGCACGAGCGCGAGTCCCGACTTGAGCGCCGAGTACCCGGCGAGCTGTTGCACGAAGAGGACGAGGAAGAACGTGAGCGTCGACAGCCCGGCGTACACCGCGAGGGTCTCGACGTTCGTGAACGAGAAGTTTCGACGGGTGAACAGGCTGAGCTTGAGCATCGGCTTGTCGGTACGGCTCTCCCACCACACGAACGCCGCGAAGAACGCGACGCCCGCGAGGAGGGGGACGAAGATCGCAGGTGAGCCCCAGCCATGACGGGGCTCCTCGATCAGCGCGAAAACCGGCCCGCCGAGCCCCAATACGCAGAGCGCCGCGCCGACGAGGTCGACGCGCGGCGTCGTCTCGGGCGGTGGCCGCTTCGGCACCGCGTACACAACGAGCGCGGCGGTCGCGATTGCGAACGGGACGTTGATGATGAACACCCAGCGCCACGAGGCGTGCGTGACGAGCCAGCCGCCGACCAGAGGGCCGATCACGAACGCCACGCCCGTCCACGACGTCCACTGGCCGATCGCGGCGCCGCGATCCTCGCCGGAGAAGGTGGCCGTGATGACGGCGAGGCCCGCCGGCGTCAGCATCGCGCCCGCGATGCCCTGCAGCCCGCGCGCCAGGATCAGAGAGGTGCCGTCGGGCGCTGCGGCGCAGGCGATCGACGTGACCCCGAACGTCACGATCCCGATCAGGAACAGGCGTCGTGCGCCGAAGAGATCGCCGAGCGAGCCGCCGACGAGAATCAGCGAGCCGAGCGTCAGGAGATACGCGTCGGCGACCCACTGCTGTAACGCGAGACCCCCGCCGAGGTCTCTCTGAATCGCCGGCAGTGCGACGTTGACGACCGATGCGTCGACGAAGACGATGACGGATCCGAGAATGCACGCGACGAGCACGAGCCGGTTGCGGGGCGCGCTGGGCAGGTGTTCGATACTCGCAGAGAGAGGGAGGGTGACGGAGATGGCGGACTACCAGATCGTTTCGCTCGAGGACGTCGACGACTGGCTCGGCGACTATCCGGGTGAGATGCGCGGCATCACGTACGCGATCGGTGCCGAGCAGGTCGCGCTGACCTATCGGCGCATGCCGCAGCACACGGGAAGCAAGGGCTCGTACGGGCACCGGCACAAGACCCAGGAGGAGCTGATCTTCGTGATCAGCGGCAAGCTCCAGTGCAAGTTCGGCGATGAGATCGTCGAGCTCGGGCGTCATCAGGCCGTCCGAATCCCACCGGGCACGGTGCGGGGTGTGTGGAACGACGAGCCTGAGGACGCCGAGATCGTGATCGTCTCGATGCGGATCGACGATCCGAGCGGCGACGCCGAGACGGTGGACGGCTTCTGGCCGGAGTAGCCGCTAGTTCGAGCGGGCTGACCGCGGCCGCCGCGGGATCCGGCGGCCACGCAGCTGCTCGATGTGAGCGTCGGTCATGAGCTTCGTGAAGACGGGGTCCGAGATACGCATGCGTCTCCTCTCTCTGCGTCGAATATCTCGATGTCAAGAGACTAGCAGCTGTTACTCTTGACGTCAAGAGATTCGATGTCAAACTGTGCCCGTGCCCGAAGATCACGTCGACCACCTGCTCGCGCGGCTCGACGACTCCGGGGCACGCCTGGATCTCGAGGTCGAGGGCATCGTCGACCGGATCGGCAGCATCAACAAACGCGTCCGGAACGCCCTCAAGGAGACGCTCGCCGACTACAACCTGTCGCCGGAGGACTGGGGTGTCCTGACCTCGCTCTCGCTGCGCAAGGAGGGGAAGCTGAGCTCCCCGGGAGCGCTCGCGCGCGATCTGGAGCTCTCGTCGGGCGCCGTCACGAGCCGGCTCGACCGGCTCGAGTCGGAGGGGTTCATCCGCCGCCTGCCCGACCCGGGCGACCGGCGCGGCGTCCTCGTCGAGCTGACGCCGGAGGGCCGCGCCGCCTGGGAATCGGCGATCGAGGTGCAGGGACGCAAGGAATCGTTCTTCGCCTCGGCCCTCTCGAAGGACGAGCAGATCGAGCTGAACGCGCTGCTGCGCAAGCTGCTGCTCGCGTTCGACGCGCGGCGCAGCGCCTAGTACGAGCCGGTCCTGAGGCCGGCGTCGCCGGTTCGCGCGCCGAGCGCGTGGAACGGCTCCGGCTCGTGGCGTCCCTCGACGCAGTCGGCGATGTACTCCGCGAGCGCCGGCCCGTGCTTGAACCCGTGACCCGAGCCACCGCCGAAGAGCCACCACGAGGGCCGGTCGGGATGGCGCCCGAAGACGAAATGGCTGTCGGACGACAGGTCGTACTGGCACACGCGGGTGCCGATCACCGGTGCGCCGGCGAGCGACGGGAAGCGCCGCGCCGCGAACTCGCGCGCAGCCGTTTCGCGCTCGGCGAGCGGGAGCCGGTCGAGCGTGTCCGGGTCGACCTCGTCGCTCGGGAGATCCGGCGCGATCTTGACGCCGAGCCCGCCGATGTCGCCGTGGCCGTAGAAGCCGTTGTCGTACTCCACCCAGCCCAGCGTGCCGCGCCACGACGCGTCGCCGCCGAGGAAGAACACGTCGCGCCGCTCGACGCGCACCTCGACCTCGCTCGGGAAGAGCGCCGGGAGCCAGGCGCCGCAGGCCCAGACGACGACGTCGGCGTCGGGCTCGTCGTGCGGGTCGACGCGGGCCGCGACCGTCCGTGCGCCGAGCCGCTCGGCCTCCGCCGCGAGCAGCTGCGTCGCGCGGCGGGCATGCAGCACACCGGCCTCGGGCTCGTAGAGCACGGCGTCGAGGCCGTCGGTGCCGAGCGACGGAAAGAGGGCGGCCGCTTCCTCCGGCGTGCGCCACGAGTGCGGGACCCCGGCTCCTTCGAGCACCGGGACGCTGCGCGCTTCGAAGCCGTCGTCGCGTGTCGCGAACCAGGCGAGCCCGGTCTGCTCCCAGATCGGGACGCCGGTGCTCTCCTGCAGCTCGAGCCAGAGGCTCCGTGCGCGCCGGGCCAAGTGCGTGTACCACTCGCCGTCGCCGTGAGCCGCGCGGAGCAGCCGTGTGTCCCCGCCGGACGCAGAGCGGACGGTGCCCGCGCCGTACTGCTCGGCGAGAGTGACGTCGAAGCCGCGCAGCGCCAGCTCACGCGCGACCGCCGAGCCGGTCACGCCGGCGCCGACGACGAGGGCAGTGTCGCTCACGCGCGCAGTTCTACCCCAACCCTGGGGACTGTCCCCGGGACGCGGCCCGACCGGCCGTGTCGAGGTGCTCCGAAACGGCGTCGTTGCCGGCGTGGCGATTCGGACACGTCCCGGGGCCTGTCCCCGGACGCGTCAGGGCCCGTCGAGGCCGCTGCGCAGCTCGGTGACCAGCCTCTCGAGCTCGCCGGCGCCCTGTTCCGCCGCCTCGACGGCGGCAGAACCGACGACGACTCCGTCGGTGAGCTCCGCCGCCGCGCGCGCGTGCTCGCCCGTCGAGATACCGAACCCGGCATAGAGCGGCAGGTCAGTGACGGACCGCGCCCGTGACGCCAGCGGAGCGAGCGGGGGGGCGAGCTCGGCGCGGGCGCCCGTCGTCCCCGTGACGGTCACGAGATACAGCCAGCCGTCGGTGACACCCGCGGCGAGCCGAAGGCGCTCGTCCGTCGACGTCGGCGCGACGAGTTGGACACGCTTCAAGTCGGGCCGCGCATCCACCGGAAGGTCGGGGACGATCAGCGACGTTGCCCCGGCGGCTCGCGCGTCGCGCTCGAGGTCGGCCCAGCCGTACGCGTCGAAGATCGAGGCGTAGGTCATCGGGACGAGCGGAACGTCGACGCGCGAACGTGTCTCCGCGAGCACCTCGAGGCAGCGCGCGGTGCGCATGCCGGCTGCGAGCGCACGCTCGCCGGCGCGGCGGATCAGCGGCCCGTCGGCGAGCGGGTCGGAGAACGGGAAACCGACCTCGATGATGTCCGCGCCGGCTTCGACGGCGGCCTGCGCGAGGGCCGGAGTGTCCGGCATCGCCATCAAGTAGACGACGAGCTTCTTCACGCGCGGCGAAGCACTTCGGCGAGATCCTTGTCGCCGCGGCCCGAGAGACACACGAGCACGAGGTCGGCGCCGCAGTCGAGCGCACGCGCAAGCGCATGCGACGACTCCAGCGCGGGCACGATGCCTTCGGTCTCGCACAACCGATGGAACGCGGCGACCGCCTCGTCGTCGGTGCACGGGACATACTCGGCGCGGCCGCTGTCGCGCAGCCACGCGTGCTCGGGTCCGACGCCGGGATAGTCGAGCCCGGCAGAGATCGAATGGGCGTCCATGATCTGCCCGTCCTCGTCGGCGAGCAGTGACGAGCGCGCGCCGTGGAGGACGCCGCCGCGGCCACTTCCGAGCGATGCCGCACCCGCCGCCTCGACGCCGATCAGGCGCACGCCGTCGTCCTCGATGAAGTCGTAGAACATGCCGATCGCGTTCGAGCCTCCCCCGACGCACGCGACGACTGCCTCAGGGAGCCGCCCTTCGACGGCGAGGAACTGCTCACGCGCCTCGCGGCCGATCACGCGCTGAAGCTCGCGGACGAGCTCGGGATACGGCGCGGGGCCGACGCACGAGCCGATCACGTAGTGCGTCGTCTCGACGTTCGCGATCCAGTCGCGGATCGCTTCGCTCGTCGCCTCTTTCAGCGTGCGCGTCCCGAACTCGACCGGCCGCACCTCGGCGCCGAGCAGTCCCATCCGCTCGACGTTCGGCGCCTGGCGGCGGATGTCTTCGCTGCCCATGTAGACGACGCATTCGAGCCCGAAGCGCGCACAGACCGTGGCGGTCGCGACGCCGTGCTGGCCGGCTCCGGTCTCGGCGATGATCCGCCGCTTGCCGAGCCGTTGTGCGATCAACACCTGGCCGAGCGCGTTGTTCAGCTTGTGCGCACCGGTATGCATGAGGTCCTCGCGCTTCAGGTAGACACGCTGATCCGGCGCGAACCGCGGCGCGAGCGTGATCGGCGTGGGCCTGCCTGCGTACGTCTTCCGCAGCTCGTCGAGCTCCGCCTGGAACGCCGCGTCGTCGCGCAGCGACTCCCAGGCGTGTTCGAGCTCGTCGAGCGCCGGGATGAGCGTCTCGGGGACGTAACGACCCCCGTAGTCGCCGAACGTGCGGGTCGCGCTCATCCGCGCGCCGCCACGACCCACCGGCGAACCGCATCGTGGTCCTTGATCCCCGGCGACGACTCCGTCGAGCGCGCCGAGTCGACCGCCCACGGCCGAACCTCGGCGACTGCCGCGCGCACGTTGTCGGGCCCGAGCCCGCCGGCGAGCATCACGCGCCCCTCGGTCGCACGCGCGCGTTCGAAGTGCGACGGGTCATCTTGCTCCCACGGCAGGTCGACCACCGATCCGACGCGCTCGCCTCTCCGCAGGAGGGCCGCATCGCGTGCGCGGTGCCCGTTCTCGCGGGCGTAGAGCTGAACGAGGTCCGCATCCGTTTCGGTCTCCTCGCCGACGAGCACGGCGACGCGAAGCACAGTGTCGGGAGCGTCGAGCAGCGCGTCGGTACGACGTGGGCTCTCCGCGGCGAGGATGAAGCCGACGAGGTCCGCACCCGCGTCGACTGCGACGTCGACGTCTTCCTGCCGCGTCAGGCCGCAGACCTTGACGAGCGGACGTTGAACGAGCTCACGGAGCTTCGCGCCTGGATCGGCGGCGCGCATGAGCGTCGAGCCGACGAGCACCGCCGTCGCGCCGGCGAGCTCGGCGGCGGCCGCCTGCGCCCGCGTCTCGATCCCGCTCTCGGCGATCACGATCCGATCGCGCGGCGCACGCGCGACGAGCTCGAGCTGTGCCGCACGGTCGATGCGGAACGTGCCGAGGTCGCGTGCGTTGATGCCGACGACCGGCGCCTCCAACGCCACCGCGCGCGCGAGCTCGCCGGCGTCGTGTGCTTCGACGAGCGTGTCCAGCCCCATCGCATCGGCGGCGCTCATCAGTCCACGCGCGGTCTGATCGTCCAGGTCGCGCAGGATCAGCAGCACCGCGTCGGCGCCTGCTGCGTGCGCTTCCTGCAGGTGGTCAGTCGTCGAGAAGAACCCCTTTGCGAGCAGCGGCATGCCGGTCGCGTCGCGTGCCGCACGGAGGTCATCCCACGAGCCGGCGAAGCGGTCGTCGACGAGCACCGACATCGCACGTGCGCCGCCGGCTGCATAGCTGCGCGCCACTTCGGCGACGTCGCCGTCAGGCCGCAGGTCTCCGGCCGAGGGCGACCGTCGCTTGAACTCCGCGATCGCGCCGAACCCGGGCGCGCCTAGTGCCTGTGTGAACCTCACACAACCACCCCTTGTGAGAACGCGACCAGCTCGTCGAGCCGCGTCGCTGCGGCGCCCGAGTCGAGCGCCTCGCGTGCGAGCTCGAGCCCCTCGCGTAGGTCGTGGGCGCCGCCGCCCGCTGCGATCGCACCCGCGGCGTTGAGCAGGATCGCCGAGCGGGTGCCGCCGTTGCCGCCGTTGAACACGTCGCGGATTCTCGCTGCGTTCGCGGTCGCGTCGCCTCCGAGTAGCTCGGCCGGGTCGCAGCGCGGGATCCCGAGGTCGAGCGGGTCGATCTCGCGCTGGGTGACGGTTCCGGCCACGACCTCGCAGACGAGGTTCGGGCCCGCCGGCGACAGCTCGTCGATCCCGCCGGCGCCGTGGACGACGAAAGCGCGCCTCGCCTCGAGCTGTGCGAGCACGTCTGCGATCACGGGCACGAGGTGCGGCGAGTAGACGCCGACGACCTGTGCGCGCGCCCCGGCCGGGTTGGTGAGCGGACCGAGCACGTTGAAGACCGTGCGCGCGGCGAGCTCGCGCCGCACGGGCCCTGCGTGCTTCATCGCAGGGTGGTGGACCGGCGCGAACATGAAGCCGAATCCGAGCGTGTCGATCGAGTCCGCGATGCGCTCGGGCGTCAGATCGAGCTCGAAGCCGAGCGCCTCGAGCACGTCGGCGCTTCCGGACTGCGACGAGACCGACCGGTTGCCGTGCTTCGCGACGCCGGCACCCGCGGCGGCCGCGACCAGCGCAGCCGCGGTCGAGATGTTGAACGTCTTCCCGCCGTCGCCTCCTGTGCCAGCGGTGTCGACGAGATCGTCCCGCTTCGGGCGCACCATGATCGCGTGCGAGCGCATCGCCTCCGCCGCACCCGCGATCTCGGCTGGCGTCTCACCTTTCAGGCGCAGCGCGACGAGGAACCCGCCGATCTGCGCCGGCGTCGCCTCGCCCGCCATGATCGAGGCCATCACGTCGCGCGACTCGGCCCGGCTCAGGTCCTCGCCGTCGAGCAGCCGTGAGAGCGCGTCTTGGATCATTGCCTGAGGAAGTTCTGCGCGAGGTCGCGGCCGAGTGGGGTCAGGACGGATTCGGGATGAAACTGTACGCCGTCGACGGGGAGCGACCGGTGCCGCACGGCCATCACCTCGCCGTCGGGAGCGGTCGCCGACACCTCGAAGACGTCCGGCACCGAGGTCGCCGCGAGCGAGTGATAGCGGCCGGCGAGAAAGTCCTCGGGCATGCCGGCGAAGATGCCGCGACCGTCGTGCGCGACCGTCGTCGCCTTGCCGTGGACGAGCTCGTGCGCCTGGCCCACGGTCCCGCCGTACAGCTGGACGAGCGCCTGGTGGCCGAGGCAGACGCCGAGGGTCGGAATCCGGGGGCTCAACCGCTCGAGGATCGCCAACGACGCCCCGGCTTCCTCCGGACGGCCGGGCCCGGGGGAGACGACGAGGTGCGTCGCGGCGAGCTCCTCCGCCTCTTCGGGAGTGATCGCGTCGTTCCGGCGGACGACGACGTCGGCGCCGAGCTCGGCGAACAGGTGCACGAGGTTGTAGGTGAACGAGTCGTAGTTGTCGACCATCAGCAGTCTCATGCGCCTCCTTCCGCGAGCTCGATTGCGGCCTCGAGTGCCGCGAGCTTACGCAGGCACTCCTCGTGCTCGGCCCGGGGGTCGCTCTCGGCGACGATCCCCGCACCGGCCTGCAGCAGCGCGCGGCCCTCGTGGAGGACGACGGTGCGGATCGCGATGCATGCGTCGAGTGGCCCGTCGGGGAGCGCATAGAGAACGGCGCCGGCGTACGGCCCGCGGCGATAGCGCTCGAGCTCGGAGATGATCTGCATGGCGCGCACCTTGGGCGCGCCGGACACGGTGCCCGCCGGGAACGTCGCGCGCAGCAGGTCGAACGACGTCACACCCTGCTGCAGCTCACCGGCGACCTCCGAGACGAGATGCGTCACGTGCGAGAACCGCTCGGCCTCGAGGAAGCGCTCCACCTTCACGCTCCCCGGCACGCACACCCGCGAGAGGTCGTTGCGCCCGAGGTCGACGAGCATGATGTGCTCGGCGCGATCCTTGCCGGAGGCGAGCAGGCGTTCCGCATCGCCGGAGCCTGGGCTCGTCGATCCCGCGATCGGGTTCACCGACGCGCGCTGCCCTTCGCGCTTCACCAGCGTCTCGGGCGACGAGCCGACGAGCGCGATCCCGTCGAGCTCGAGCAGGAAGAGGTACGGCGACGGGTTGACGCGCCGGAGGGCGCGATAGAGCTCCACAGCGCCGATGTCGGTGCGCTTCTCGGCTCGCTGAGAAAGCACGATCTGGAACGCGTCGCCGCGCCGGATGTGCTCCTTGCACTGCTCGACCCCGCGCATGTACGTCTCGGCGTCCGGAGACCGTCGCGTCTCCGACCTGACCTGGGTGCTGCGGCGCGGCACCTGGTGCCCGGGCTCGATGTGCAGGTCTGCAGGCCCCGCGAGCACGTCGGCCACGCCGAGCAGGTGGTCGAAGCGAAGGAGCACGTCTGCGACCACGAAACGGCTCTCGGGCAGCCCTGCTCCGACCTCGGGAAGCGGCACCGTCGGCTCGAGCTTCGCGACGTGGTCGTAACCGAGGTAGCCGACCACTGGCTCAGCGATCTGCTCGGCCTCCTCGAACGTGACGAGTCGGTCGCCGCAGCCGACGAAGGAGTGGCGTCCGAGCCGGCCTCGGTCGACGGACTCGAGCAGGAACGCCGCGCGGCCACGCGTGCGCAGATCGAGGTAGGCCGCGAGCGGCGTGATCAGCGTGGTGTCGACGATCGAGGTCATCGGCGTTCCTTGGGTAGTACCAGTCTTGCTTCAATGCGCAAGCCGTGGCCGTCCCCGATCTCCTGCGTGCGCTGCTCGTCGCTCCCGGCCCCTCGGGGCACGAGGAAGAAGCCGCAGGTGTCTGGCGAGAGGCCGCTTCGTCGTTTGCGGAGGTGACCTCGGACACGCTCGGCACGTCGTACGCGCGCGTGAGCGCCGGCGAGGGAGCGCCGACACTCGCGATCGTCGGTCACATCGACGAGATCGGCATCGCGATCACGAACATCGAGCCGAACGGCATGCTCTCGTTCACCACCGTCGGCGGGATCGGCCCGGAGACGCTCCACGGCCAGCGCTTCGAGCTCTTGACCGCGAACGGCCGCATCCCGGCCGCGCTCGTGCGCAAGCGGCTCTATCCGGAGGAGATGCGCGACCGCGGGCGGCTCGAGCACACCGACCTCCACCTCGACATCGGCGCAAAGAGCCGCGAGGAGGCGGAGCAGCTCGTGCGCGTCGGCGACGCAGGCGTGTGGGGCGGGGCGCCGACGGAGCTGCCGAACGGGCGTCTGCTGTCGAAGGCGCTCGACAACCGTCTCGGCGCGTACGTCGCGCTCGAGGCGGCGCGGCGGATCGGCGAGAGCAGCGCGCAGGTCGACGCTGTGGCGGTTGCAGCGGTGCAAGAGGAGCTCGGCACGTACGGCGCGCGCGCCGCGGCGTTCGGGCTCGCCCCGGACCTCGCGATCGTCGTCGACGTGACGCCCGCGACAGACGTCCCGGGCGGCAACCCGCAGCGCGCCGGTGCAATCGAGCTCGGGATGGGCGCGATGATCGCGCGCGGGCCGACGCTGAACAGGAAGCTCAGCGACCTCCTCTCGGAGACGGCCGAAGCCGAAGGCATTGCGCACGGGTTCGAGGTCTATTCGCGCGAGACGCACACGGACGCCGACGAGTTCCACCTCGCACGCGAAGGGATCCCGACCGGCTTGCTCTCCGTGCCGACGCGCTACGTGCACTCGCCGAACGAGATGTGCGAGCTCGCGGATGTCGAGGCGGTCATCGCACTGATCGCGGCGCTCGCAGGGCGCATCACGAAAGAGACGTCGTTCGTCCGCTGATGGCGGGCCGCTCCGTCATCGTCAGCGCCGTGCGCACGCCGTTCGGCAAGCTGGGCGGCGGCCTCGCCGGCCACGAGGCGACCGATCTCGGCGGGATCGTGATTCGGTCGGCGCTCGAGCGGATCGGCGTCGAGCCGCACGAGCCGCAGTACGTGATCATGGGCCAGGTGCTGCAGGGCGGCGCGGGCCAGGCCCCGGCGCGCCAGGCCGCGATCAAGGCCGGCCTGCCGATCGACACGCCTGCCGACACGATCAACAAGGTCTGTGCGTCTTCGATCCGCGCGATCGAGATCGCGGATTCGATGATCCGCGCCGGCGACGTCGATGTCGTCGTCACCGGCGGGATGGAGTCGATGTCGAATGCTCCGTACGTCTTGAAGAAGGCGCGCTTCGGCTATCGCCTCGGCGACGGCGAGCTGATCGACTCGATGATCTGGGACGGCCTCAGGTCGACGTTCGACGGCCTGCACATGGTTCAGCAGAACTCGCAGGTCGCACGCGAGCTCGGGATCTCGCGTCAGCTGCAGGACGAGTGGGCCGCGCGCTCACAACAACGCGCTGCGGACGCACGGGAGGCAGGCCGCTTCGCCGACGAGATCGTCCCGGTCGGTGACGTGACGGCAGACGAGGCGATCCGCCCCGGCACCACCGTCGAGGCGCTCGCCGCGCTCAAGCCGGTGTTCGACCCGGACGGCACGACGACCGCCGGCAACGCTCCCGGTGTGAACGACGGCGCGAGCTGCGTCATCGTGTGCTCGGAGGAGTGGGCCGCGAAGCGCGGGCTCGAGCCGCTCGCGACGATCCTCTCGCAGGGCTACGTCGCCGACGACTTCGCGTACCTCGTGCGCACGCCCGCGAACGCGGGACGGCTGGCGCTCGAGCGGGCCGGCAAGACGATCGACGAGGTGAAGCGCGTCGAGATCAACGAGGCGTTCGCGTCGGTTGCATCGAACTCGACGAAGCTGCTGGGTGCCGACGAGGCGAACGTCAACGTGAACGGCGGCGCGATCGCGCTTGGGCATCCGATCGGTGCCTCCGGCGGACGCATCGTCGGGACGATGATCCACGAGCTCCGCCGGAACGGCGGCGGGCTCGGGCTCGCGGCGATCTGCTCCGGCGGCGGCCAGGGCGACGCGCTGCTCATCGACGTGTGATCCGCGCCGCGGGAGGAGTCGTCGTTCGGGACGGGCTGGTGCTGCTCGTGCACCGCGCGCGCTACGACGACTGGTCACTGCCGAAAGGGAAGCTCGAGCCGGGGGAGACGTGGGAAGACGCGGCGCTCCGAGAGGTATGGGAGGAGACCGGTGTGCGTTGCACGCTCGGCGAGTTTCTCGGCTCCTCCCACTATGAGGTGAGCGGCGCGCCGAAGGAGGTTCGCTGGTGGGCGATGGCGACCGACGACGAGGCCCGACCGAGCAACGAAGTCGACGCCGTGCGATGGGCGACGTCCGAGGAGGCGCGCGACCTCCTCTCGTACGAGCACGAGCTTCAGCTGCTCGAGACGCTGGGCTGACGCCCGGCGCTCGTGCGACCCCAGCTGCGGAGCGCGTCCATCGCCGACGAGACGCCGCCGAGCAGCCGGAACCCACCGATCATCAGCACGTACCCGATCGCGATCAGGATCCATCCGACCATGCCTAGAGCTTACGCGCCGAAGTCCTTGCGGTAGCGAACCTCTGGGGCACGGACGCCGAAGCGCTCTTCGGCCTTTCGCACGCCGTCCGGCGCCCAGCCCGCCCGCTCGTAGAAGCCGCGCGCGCGCGGGTTGTCCTCGAGCACCCAGAGGAGCGCGGCGCGGTATTCGGAGGCAAGCGCTTCCTCCGCAACCGCCATGAGCGCGCGGCCCGCACCGGTTGACCACGCATCCGGGTCGACGTAGATCGCGTACAGCTCACCGAGCGCCTCTTCATCCCGGCTTGGGCCCGTCGAGGCGAAGCCGACGACGCGCCGTTCGTCCTCACACACGACCGTCGACCAGCCGGGCGGAGGAACGAGCACACGCGACCGCCACCGCTCCGGGTCGACGGGCAGCGCGTCGAGATCTGCGGCGGGGAAGACGTGTCGATAGGCGGTCTGCCAGCCGCGCACGCGGATCGTCTCAATCGCGAGTGCGTCGTCCGGGGTAGCGGGACGGATGCGCATTGACGAAGGGTAGGCTCACGCGCCGTGACGTTCGAACATGTTCTCGTCGTCGGCGCCGGTCAGATGGGCGGTGGGATCGCGCAGGTCGTCGCGGGCTCCGGTCGCAGAGTCTCGCTGCACGACCCGTTTCCCGGTGCCGTCGAGCGTGGGCTCGGGACGATGCGGCGGAGCCTCGAGCGCCTCGCCGAGAAGGGGGGTGCCGACCCCGACGAGACGCTCGCGCGCGTCACGCCGACCGACCAGCTCGTCCCGGCGGACCTGATGATCGAGGCGATCAGTGAGGACGCAGCCGCCAAGGAGGACGTCTTTCGGCGCGCCGACCTCGTGTTGCCCCCGGATGCGGTGCTCGCATCGAACACGAGCTCGATCCCGATCACGTCGCTCGCCGCGGTCACGAAGCGCCCCGACAAGGTGATCGGCATGCACTTCTTCAACCCGGTGCCGATGCTGAAGCTCGTCGAGGTGATCCGTGCGGTGCAGACCTCGGACGAGACGACGGCCGCGATCGTCGGGCTCGCGCGCGACCTCGGCAAGGAGCCCGCCGAAGCGAACGATTTCCCCGGCTTCGTCTCGAACCGGATCCTGATGCCGTTCATCAACGAGGCCGCGTACGCGCTCATGGAGGGCGTCGCGGAGCCGGAGGCGATCGACACGATCGCGAAGCTCGGGTTCGCGCATCCGATGGGGCCGCTCGCGCTCGCCGACCTGATCGGGCTCGACACGTGCGTCGCGATCATGGAGGTGCTGCACCGCGGGCTCGGCAACCCGAAATACGCGCCGTGCCCGCTACTGCGCCAGTACGTCCAGGCCGGCCGGCTCGGCCGCAAGAGCGGGCGCGGGTTCTACGACTACTCCTCGTAGCGCCGCAACCGCGTCGACGAAGACGTCGTCGTCGAGCGTGTACATGGAGTTGAAGTCGACGGCGCCGTTGATCTCGAGCACCACCCATGTTCCGAGATCGGCCGGCAGGAGGTCGATGCCGACGAGCGCACCGTCGACCGCACGTGCTGCGCGCAATGCGACGTCGCACGCCTCGGGCGGCGGGATGACGGGCTCCCGCCGAGCGCCGAGCGCGACATTCGTCCGCCATTCGCCCGGCGCGGCGACGCGGCGCACTGCGCCGACGACACGGTCGCCCGCGATGACCAGCCGCAGGTCGTAGCCCCGCGGCGCGACGAGCTTCTGTGCGATCGCGCCGGTCGCGTGGAACCACGGCTTCTCGTCGAGCTCGAGCAGTGCGCGCTCGATCGACTCCTCGTCGTCGCAGCGCAGCACGTCCTGGCCCCACGAGCCGAACCGCGGCTTCAACACGATGGGCGGCTCGAGCTCGGGCAACGCCTTCCACGACGCGACGTGCACGGTGCGGGGATGCGGGACGCGTGCGTCGAAGAGCGCGGCGGCGGTGTTCAGCTTGTCGTGCGCGGCGACGAGCGTGCGGCGGCTGTTGAGAACGGTGACGCCCGAGGCGGCGAGGCGCTCGAGCGCCCAGAGACCGGGCTCGACTCCATCCAGCGTCGGCAGGACGTCGAGGCGTCCGAGTGCGATGTCGCCGGGGCGAAGGCGTGTGATCGCCTGCGCCGGCGAGACGACGGCACCGAGACGCGTGTTCGTCGGCGTCACGCGGTGGGCGACTACGGCGAAGGTGCTCATTTGCGGGAATGCTCGGGCCCCGCCCCGCTTTCCAGCACATTGGGATCCTAAGCTTAGAATTCCACGTGGACAAGTTGTCG